>Ga0315296_10004001_pt1 | contig 12173 bp, 9 predicted proteins | sample YL17G14_18_MG_FD_203921 | JGI IMG/M metagenome (GOLD analysis project Ga0315296, IMG submission 203921) | Sediment microbial communities from Yellowstone Lake, YNP, Wyoming, USA - YL17G14_18 | ecosystem: Environmental > Aquatic > Freshwater > Lake > Sediment | place: USA: Wyoming | collected...
GGAAGGTGCCACCTGCCACGACTGTCCCTATCGAGGATCCCTGCCTCTCCAAGCATAAAGAGTTTTTCCTCTGAACCAGAAGTAAGTTCCTGTGTTGGAAGTCCTTCAGGATGGGCAGTCAGCTTCATTGCCACCTGAAAGGCAAACTGCTGAAGCTCAGGCGAAATCCTTGGAGTTATGTTTAGCCTTACAAGCCTTCTTAAAAACCTCTGCTTTTTCTGCCACCTTGCTAAGAAATAACCCACACCGAGGGCAATCCCGAATGTGCCGAGTATCCTGCCAATTGCCAATGGCCAGCCGAGTATCCCTGCTGTCATAAAGACTGCAGGGACATTGAGCATTGGTGCGGCAATGAGAAAAGCCATTGTCGGTCCGAGCGGGATTCCTGCCTCAACCATCCCTGCTAAAACAGGGACAATGCCGCATGAGCATATAGGGATTACAGCGCCAGCTGTTGCAGCAAGGAAATTTGCCTTGAACCCTCCGTAACCCATCTTTTGTTTTACTTTCTCCCATGGGACAAAGACAACTAAGACACCAGCGATGAGCATCCCTACAATCCAGTACTGAAAGAGCTCTACATGGACAGCGGCAGCCTTTATATAGATATACCAGGGAATCTGCGGTACATTCCACGAAAGTGGTGTCTCTATCTCGACAAGCCTTACATCATCCCCTGTTACACCCTTTGGTTGCAAAAGTCCATAGTAGTAAAGGGAACTGAAGGAAAGGTCATGGTAATAGACATAGAAAATCCCACTTAGATAAATGATAGCTACTATCAGCAGATAGATTAGCTCTTTCCTGTTAGGTTTTCTGAACATATTTTCTACCTCCCTTTGATAATAACTGGTTCAATGCCTTCTCCCATTCTTTACTTTCAAATCCTATCACACATTTTTCGCCTTCTCTTAAAGAAAGTCTCGCATTTAATCTTTCGATATCCATTGAAAAGATATCCCCAGGTATGCTTTTTACTGTGTTTAGAATGAGTTTTTGAAAATCTCCTATGGATTTTGTCACTGAATAAAAAACCCATCTACCATCTTTCCTTTCTTTAATGAGTCCAGCAATTTTAAGATTCTTTAAATGCCTCGATACATTGTATTGGGATACTTGGAGAGAATCTACAATTTCGCATACGCAAAGCTCTCTTCCAGCATGAATAAGCAATCTCATAATTCGTAACCGTGTATTGTCAGAAAGGGCCTTAAAAATATTTATATATTCTTTCATATTCATATATGCACTTTCATGCATATAATAACTTCATACTGACACATATGTCAATCTCTTTTATCAAAAAGTTGGCAGGGCATGCTATTTGAGAGGTTTTTTTCGCTGGTCAGCGAGGACATGTCTGCGACTCGTAGAGATGTCCGAGCAGGCGAAAACCTCGCAGGTCGATACGACCTAGTGTATTGTCTCATAAATAACTATACTCATTTGTCATTCCGATCCAGAAAACATTCGAGAGAGGAATCTCGAATCAAGTTCGGGATTGCTTCATCCCGACACCTGTCGGGACTCGCAATGACAGTGTATAGAACTGTTAGGGACAGCACACTTGCCTTCTGAATAGAACGATAATACTAAAAACGTATTATGTAATATCTCAACCACACGCAGAGTGTCGAGACAATTACCGTCATTATCATAATAGGCATTCCATATACCATAAACTTCATGAATGAAATTTTCCTCCCTGCCTTTTCCGCCAGACCCACAACTATTACGTTTGCTGACGCACCTATAGCAGTACCATTTCCTCCGAGACATGCTCCCAATGCCAATGACCACCACACAGGCATAAGGTCAGGATGTTGCAAAAGTTGTATACCTGATAGATGAGGCCAGAGCTGTCTTGCCATATCAATTATCAATGGGTTCATAGTTGCAACATAAGGAATATTATCTACAATTGCCGATGCAAAGGCAGAGAACCACATTACTGCCATTGAGGTCGCAAATAAGTTGCCCTGTGTTATGTCAAGAACCTGGAGCGATAGCCATTTTATAAGGCCGACCTTCACAACGCCTCCAACTATGATGAAAAGCCCCACGAAAAAGAATATGGTGGGCCATTCAACCTCAGCAAGTATATGATGGGGTTCGCGGGTCTTAGAAAGTAATAGTAATAACCCTGCACCAAATAGAGCCACTGTTGCTGGCTGGTAGAGGAGCTTTCCGTGTAAAACAAATCCCGTGATGACTATGCCGAGCACGATGAGAGACTTTTTCACCATAATGGGGTCTTTGATAGCCTCCCGCTCATCCATCTCCATAATCCTCTTTTTCAGTTCTTCTCTTGTTTTAAGTTTTTTGCCCCAGATTATCCTTATGCACAAAATGTAAAAAACCATAACCACGATAATTACAGGAGTTAGATGATAAATAAAATCCATAAAAGTAAGGTGTGCCTTTGATGCTATCATTATGTTCGGCGGGTCTCCAATAAGAGTAGCTGTTCCTCCAATATTCGATGCAAGGATACACGAAATAAGATAGGGTATCGGATCAACCTCAAGGGCGTCAGCAATAAGCAACGTAACAGGGGTTATTAACAAAACCGTTGTCACGTTATCAAGAAAAGCACTCAACATTGCCGTGACAATAGCAAAAATAACCAGAATCCTGAAAGGCTCGCCCTTTCCCAACTTTGCGCTTTTAATAGCTATATATTCAAATATTCCCGTAGGTCTCATAAGGTTGATTATCACCATCATCGATATGAGCAGGAATATGACATTCCAGTCTATTCCGTACTCCTCTAAATGAAATGCTTCATGCTGATTAAGGATTTTAAAAATAAGTATCAATGCAGCGCCGAAGACTGCGATTATTGCCTTATGAGTCTTCTCTGAAACAATTATTGCATATGCGAGAACGAATATGGCTGTTGCTGTCCAGAAGGCAGTATCCATAACAAGGGGCTGTGAAACTGCATCAGTCACCTGGGTCATCCCTTATTTCCTATATTCTTTTCAAGCATAGCTTTGACAATCACAAAAAATATATCCCTTTCATAGAGCATCCCAACTGCCTTGTTTGTTTTATCCACTACCGGCAGCCTATTTATATTTTTCCTAATCATATAGTCAATGCACTTCATTAATGAGTCATCCTCTCTCACTGTCATCACATCTCTTGTCATCACCATAGCCACTTTTTTGTCTGCTACCTTCTTAGCGATCGATTCAAGCATCCCTTCCCATGTGAAATCTCCGAGATCTGTTATTGAAAGATACGATGGGTAAACAGCCTTGAGAATATCTCTCATTGATAATATCCCCATAATCTTCCCCTCTTCATCAAGTACAGGTAATCCTTTAACTCCAACCTTCTCTTCTCCTCTTCTTGCGGTCCGCAGAAGATTTGCAGCCTTTTTAAGGGTATCATCTGGTCGTAAATAATCATGAATAGGTGTCATTATATCTTTTGCCTTCAACTAATCCTCCACATTATTAATGTAATTTTGCTCACACTTTTATTTCATTTGACCTCTTTCTGCATAAACTCATAACTTCATGACACTTTTAACAATTGGGGGAACGGTATTGGATGAGAGATATTTTCAAGACAGGCTCATATGAAGTAAATTCAATTTTTATTATTCTTTCAGAATAATATTGGATAGCTCGTCGAACACTTCTATCATCCTCACAAGACCGACAAACTTCTTTTTTTCTTCTAAAACAGGCAATACAGGTAAGTCATGGTGAATGATCAAATACACTGCTTTGGTAATAGGATCATCCGGTTCAACAAAGAATTTTGCCGGAACCATAATATCTTTTATAGGCTTCTTTATCAGTTCTCTGGATTCATTTTTAAAAAGAGCACCCAGGATAATAGACAATCCTGCTTCGTCTTCCTCAGATTCCTGAGCTTTAGTGATAGGGCTTGAAAGCCTCGGCTCAATGCCTTTTAAAATCTCCTTAAGTGTCACTGTACCAAGAAGATTATACTTTTCGTCAAATACCATTATTATCAATGGGTAAGGGTGTTTCTTACTACTGAGAAATGATATTTTGACAATTCTTATAACCTGTTCTATAGAAAACCAGTATGGTATGTGAGGATATTCAAAAATACCAACCATCAGATCTCTTACCTTCTTATCACTTTGCATCGATAACCCTCCTTCTCTCAACCACAGAGCTCTAAAAATGAGAATATATTATAAAACATAAACAAAAATATTTATACGGGAAAATCCAGGTCCGTTCACTTTTTTAGAAGCACCTCGATTTATGTTAAATTGTAAATTAATGCCTACTGAAAAACTCTTTTCGCTCTTCGAACAAGGGGTCAAATACGTTATGAATAAAATTCTCTTGTGGAAGACTTCATAATGGTATAAAATAAAAAATAAGCTATCAAAATCTGACGGGTCTTTTTAAACAAACCAATGTAAATTATTGTAAACTATGAAATTCTGGCAAAAACTTTTAGGGAAAAAAGATGACATGACGACAGAGTCACAGGAAAACGGTAAAAAACAGCGTTTTAAAAAGAAATACCAATCCTTTCAGAAGTTGCTCTCAGGTAACAACACTGTTCTTGAAGTGATGGCAGATATGGAGGAAAAGCTCTCGGGTGAATTTCTTTTTGACAGGCATTATATCGACCAAAACATTATAGTCATTGCCAATGGAGTAAAAAACATCATAGATAACCTGAATAAAATCTCACATGATAAATATTCCGCTCTCTACGAAAGATTCGATGATATCAATTCAAAGATAGAAAATCTGCTTACCAGAAAAAGTGAGATCCCTGTGAGCAGCTTTACCATATCTTTTGACGAAATTACCAGTGAAATGACAGACCGGTTAGGAGGTAAAACCGCAAATCTGGGAGAAATAAAAAATCGCCTTAATATACCCACTCCTGACGGTTTTGGAATAAGTGCCTTTGCATTTAAGAAATTTATGGAACACAATGGGTTTCTCCAGAAGATCAATGAAAAATTATCTACACTATCTGTAGATAATTTAGAGGTCTTGAACAATGCGAGTAAAGAAATTCGGGATTTAATTATTAATGCTACGATTCCCTCTGATCTGGAAAAAGAAATAGGAGATGCCTATTCAAAGCTCTGTGATAAATATGGACAGGAGGTTCTGGTCTCGGTAAGGAGTAGTGCTGTGCAGGAGGATGGGGAGTTCAGTTTTGCAGGACAATATGCTACCTTTCTTAACGTACCTTCTGATTTAATCCTTCAAAAATACAAGGAAGTTGTCGCAAGTCTTTTTACCCCAAGGGCGATATTCTATTATAAGGCAAAGGGCTTCCATGAATACGATATGGTTATGACAGTAGGAGTCCTCAGAATGATTGATGCCAGGGCAGGAGGAGTAATCTACTCGAGAGACCCCAACAACCCTGAGAATGATACTATCATTGTCAGCGCTGTCCACGGACTTGGAAAATATGTCGTTGACGGAGTGGTGACACCAGAAACGTATATCCTCTCAAAACATCCCCCTATAGACATAATAGAGAAAAAGAGTCCGGCTCAAAAAACCATGCTCGTTTGTAAACCTGACGGAGAACTGACAGAAGTCACTTTATCTGATGATATGAAGGAAAAACCTTCCCTCGCTGATAATCAGATCAAAACCCTTGCTCACTATGCTGTTGCTATAGAAAATCATTATCAATGCCCTCAAGATATAGAATGGGCAATTGATAAAGACAACACGCCTTATATATTACAAGCAAGACCTCTGAAGATCGTAACAAAAGAAACACTAAAACCTATCCCTACCCATATTAAAGGCTACAAGATCTTACTCGATAAAGGCGTTATCGCATCCAAAGGTATAGGCTTTGGCAAAGCGTTTATTGTAAGAACAGAGGAAGATCTGGCCAACTTCCCCGAGGGTGCTGTACTTGTCGCAAAGCATACATCTACAAAGTTTGTTACGGTCATGAATAAAGCCAGTGCAATTATTACAGACGTTGGTGGGGCAACAGGTCATATGGCATCGTTAGCCAGAGAATTTGCAGTACCTGCTCTTCTTGATACAGAGGTTGCAACAGATATTCTTATAAATGACCAGGAAATAACGGTAGATGCAATCAATTGCAATATCTATGAAGGTCGCGTGAATGAACTCATAGAATTTTCAGAGAAAAGAAAAGAACCCTTTAAGGATACGCAACTTTTTAAAACACTGGAAAGAGTTTTGAAATGGGTTGTTCCACTTAATTTAGTGGACCCGGAAGATGAAAATTTCAAACCTAATTTCTGCAAAACATTTCACGACATTACCCGCTTTTGTCACGAAATAGCAATGTATGAAATGTTTAAGACTACTGATATACCTACTGGAGAGGTCGGCGAGTCTGTAAGATTTGTATCCGGGATACCAGTTGAAATACATATTATTGACTTAGGGGGTGGCATCGAAGGGAAACCAAAATATCTCAACCCAGAACATATCCGCTCTGCACCCTTTAATGCCTTTTTCAAAGGCCTCACTTCGGTAAAATGGCCTGAACCACCTCCTATTGATATCGGAGGATTTTTAGGTATGGTAGCCCACACCGCAAGTATACCTGAAGAGGAAATCTACAGGATCGGAGAACATAGTTTTTCATTTATCTCCAGTGAATATATGAACTTCTCGATCAGACTTGGGTATCACCTCTCAGTAGTAGAGGCATTTGCAGGAGAGAGTATAAATGACAACTATATAAAATTCTTCTTTAAAGGTGGAGGTGCTGTAGTAGACAGGAGGATGAGGAGAGTCAGATTGATATCTGAGATACTCAAAAGAATGGATTTCAGGGTTAAAGTTATTGAAGATGTCATAGATGCCATGATAACGAAGTATAAGAAGCCTACCATCGAAAAAAAATTAGAGATACTGGGAAAATTTACTCCCTATACAAAACAACTGGATATGGTCATGTATGATGATGCGATTACTGATTTTTATATAGAGGAATTTGTGAGGCAGCATATTTCCAAATAGTGATTTCACCCTTTTCCTAATTTCTCTCTTAACATCTTATTTTCTCTCTGGAGTCTCAACCATTTCAGCGCTTTCTCTATTGTAAAAAGTATCTGTTCTTTTCTGAAGGGCTTTGTGATAAAGTCGAATGCACCTTTATTAATCGTCTCCACAGCAGCCTCAACAGTGCCATAGGCGGTGATAATGATTACAGGTATGTCCTCATCGAAACGCTTCAAAGACTCGAGGAGCTCTATCCCGTCAAGACCGGGCATCTTTAAGTCTGCAATGACAAGGTCAAACTCGCCATTTTTTACTAACTCAAGTGCCTCAAGCGGGTTGTTGGTGGTTGCAACTTCGTAAGGAGTCTTCTCCTTTATTATCATACTCAGAAGCCTCAACATATCAGGTTCGTCATCTACTACTAATAACTTCTCAGGCATGGTTTCCTCCTTTTCGTCAGTGAATAGTCATTAACGGATACTATTATATAGTGAAAAACAAAAACTTTCACTCATCACTTTTTATTGACGGCAAGATAATGATAAACGTTGTCCCTGTCTCTGAGGATTCTTCTTTTGTCTTTGTTTCAAAGGTTATCGTACCACCTTGTTTGTTCACTATCGAGTAAGTTATAGAAAGTCCCAATCCTGTGCCCTCACCTACCTGTTTGGTAGTAAATAATGGGTCAAATATTTTTGTCCTATACTCCTTTTTTATGCCACTGCCTGTATCTGAAATCTTTATTTCAACGTTCTGTCCACCATCTATCGCCTTGGTAATGACAGTAAGAGTACCGCCTCTTTTCATGATTGCAACAGCATTATTGATAATATTGAAGAATACCTGCTGGAGTTCCCCTACGTGTCCCTTTACTTTAGGGAGTGATTCTGACATATCCCGTTTGATGATAATATTATTGAGCTTCATAGCATTTCCTTCAACAGCAAGCACTGTTTCGATATTCTCATTGATATCGACCTCTTCTTCCTTATACTCTTTAATACGTGCAAAACTCAAAAGGTTTCCCACAATCCTCTTCGCATGAAGACCCTGCTTCTCTATGGTCTTTAATAAGTCATACGGCTCAGAATCCTGCGGTAACTTCTCCAAGAGCAAATCGGTAAAGCCGAGGATTATTGCAAGAGGATTGTTTATCTCATGTGCGACACCTGCAGCCATTGTCCCTACTGCGGCCATTTTCTCAGTGTGATACATCTGCTCTTCTATCTTCTTCCTCTCTGTAATATCTCTTGCAATTCCGAGAACAGAAAATACATTTCCATTTTCGTCAAGAAGACCATTATAGTTCGTACTGAGCCAGTATTTATTCCCATTCACCTCGACAGGACAGGTGAGCTGTGTGCTTATATTCGCATCAAAAACTTCCTTTATTTTTGTAATGTGAAGTTCGGCGCACTCATCAAGAAATAGTTTAATAATATTACAGCCTAAAATCTCTTCAGGTCTTTTCTTGAAAAAATTATACCCGTATCTGTTCATCGAGGAAAGTTTATCTTCCTTATTCACTGTAAAGATGATATCCCCCGCATGCTCTACGAGAGACCTGTATTGTTCCTCGGATTTCCTGAGTTCTTTCGTCTTTTCTTCTACCTCCTGTTTGAGTGAACTTGACCATCTGAGCATAAGACCCATGATGAATAACCCACCGCAAAGGACACCAAAAATGCCCACAATCTCAAGCAAAACCTGACGAACCTGTATTCCACGAATAGCCCCCTCAACCTCACTTATGGGTGCAACCACTCCTACAGACCAGATAAGGTTTCCCGGCTCCTTATTTAAATGAATGGGTGCATAAGCGATCAATTTCTCTGTCTCACCCTCTTGACCTCTATGCCACCCGGATATATACCAGCTTGTACCTTCCTTTCCTGTAAGGATCATTTCCCTCTGTATCTCGTTAATCCTTGTAAAAGATATTGAAGGCATTTTCCCTTTTCGTACTTCAAATGCATTTTTCCCAATAAAATCTCGCTCATAGTGATAAAGGAAAGTTCCATTCCTGTCAATCACCCATGCATATCCTGTCCTCCCGGATTGTATTCCCTTTGCAACTTTTTCTGTTAATGCAGCGGCATCAACAAAAAATATTAAAGCCCCGGAAAACTTATTTTGTGCTACAGGATGTGCATCATCTATTGAGACCTGCCAGACAGGTGAAATAAGCTTCATGATAAGTTTCTTCTGATGGTTTCCATAATCCATATGTACAATATCACTTATCAGTATATTTCCTTTATTTTTCTCTTGCTTTGCCCATTCCAAATAATCTATTTCTTCGGGAGACAGATTCCCGGTACTGTATCCATGATCACCCATTATATGGGCTTTCATATTTTTATTGTCTATGAACCTTATTTCTAAACATCCTTCGTCCTTGATGGTCGAAAAGGTAATCCTCATCCTCCCAACCATCCAGACTAACTCATAGTATTGTATGGACGGGGAGAGCCCGAGGAGTGATATCTCTCTTTTGAGAACATTAAGGCTATTTTCTATCTGGCTCGCTGCATGTCGTGCGAGGACCAACTGTTGCTGGTTAAACTCGTCAACCACTACATTCCTGACACTTCTTGCAGATATCCAGCCGAGTAATAAGATAATTCCGAGAAAAAGTGCAGTAACGATAAGGGTTATTTTCTTGTAGTTTTTTATATAAAAGTCAAGCCATGATGTTAAAGTAAAGGCTGATAATCGGCTGAAAAAATCTTTCATCTAAAAACAATAGCCCCCTTAAGCTAAAATGGTATTGAATAATTATAGCCAAATATGCCAACAAAGTTAAGGCTTGTATATATGTAGATTTTAAAGGGGCAGGCTTCAAAGCCTGCCCCTTTCAATCTTTTTTAAAGAGCACAGTACTCCATGCAAGACTCTCTCACCACAAAAACACAGCATGGACTGTATTTTACTACCTTCGGGGTTTCACTGCCGAGCAGGAATCGTGTATTTTCATTCAGACCTCTGGCACCTATTACAATAAGGTTCATTTTTTCCTTTTCTGCAAAATCAAGTATCTCACGGGCTGGTGAAGTTCCTTTTAAAAGGACGGTCGTAATTTTATGGATTCCATAAGATTCCAACTCTTTTTTTGACTTTTCAAGGAGCGTTTCACCACGTCTTTCGAAACTCTCACGCACGGCTTCCCGGTCAACAGCAGAAAGTTCAAGGTCTATATCAGAGATATGGGGTATCACTGTCATGATATATATTTCTGCCTCTTTCGGTTTACAGATAAATGCAGCCATCTTAAGACACATTGATGCATATTTTGAACCATCAACAGGTACTAATACTTTCATTTCCTTCCTCCTATACTTCTTTCTTAACCTTTGCCTTTTTCGCAGTAAGTCCTATACCTTCAAAGAGATACAAAATTGCGAATCCCCACCACATGGTATATAGTACATAAAATATGAGAAGTCCCGTCATGACACCTGCTCTCTCTGAAACCTTCACCGCTTCTATCTTATAGAAATTATAGCCTGCCTCAACAACCTTTTTATTCACATCTGAAACCATCTTTGCATCTTCAAACAATCTGTTCGCTCGAAATGCCTTATCTATCTTATTGAGCGCCTGCCACCAGTCCTTCATCACTTTCTTCTCGTCGTATCCATAGGCGTTTTTGACTGCCTCTCCTTCATTTTTATACATAAAATCAGAATCCTTTATCACAGCAGAGAGAGTCTTACCGAGATCTCCTTCAATCTTCAATGTCCCTTCCTGTTGCTCCACCTTTGCCCCGGATGTCGTGAACAGTTGGGCTGTCCTCTGGGCATCTTCTAACTTATCATATTTGATCGTGACGCTGAATTGTTTCCCCATAAATTTTTCATTACTCTTTGCCATCTTGGGTATGAAATAAGAAGATCCCTTGGCAAGTTTATTGAAAATATCATCAGCATACTCAAGACCATTTTTACCACTGAATACCGGAGAAATTATCAGCATAAAGAATCCGAAGAAACCGAATGTTAATAGAATGCCGATAGAGAAATTCTTTTTACTCTTTATTAACATCTCTATTCCTCCTCCCTGAATGTCCTTATATTTTTAAGAAAATTAGTTAATACCCAGATGACAAAGGCTACAATTATAACCCAGAAGATAATGAATCCTGCCGTTTCAATTCCCTGCGCAAGAGATTTTGGGATATTGATAATCTCGAGGTCATTGAATTGCTTTGGAAGGACTGTTGCTCTGTTCACAAATCCTGCAAGGATGGTAGTTACCCAGAACAACCTTATTGTCACGCCTTTTACAACTTTTGTGGTGAGCGCCCCAATCTGAATTCCAATGAGCGAACCGAGAAGCAAGCCCATCGCAAGGGTGTAAAAGACAAAACCATAAATTGCATACTGTGATATTCCTGCATAACCGGCAGTAAAGATAATCTGAAATATATCCGTTCCAACAGTTGTAAACGTAGAGATACCGAATACATACACGAAGAGTGGGAAGGTGATAAACCCTCCACCGACTCCCATCAAGGAAGCAGTAATACCTACAACAAAGCCTCCAGCAGCAACTATCACACCTGAAATTTTTCTGCCACCCGGAACCATATCCTCATCAAATATGACTGCCGGTGGCATTTTAACAGATTGTAATTTAAATGCAAGCTTCTCTTCTGCCACCGTTGGTGGACGTGCTTCTAAGGGTATACGGGCAAGTTTACGCTTTTTCAGAACATCTGACACGCCATACCAGCCGAGAAAGCCCAGTATAAGGGCGTAAATTATACTAATAGCCGCATCACTCAGGATCGGGTCTTTCTCATACACTAATTTTTGAAGATAGCCTCCTAATGTAGCGCCACCGACCGAACCAAATAAAAAGGCTATTGCTATCTTCACATTGACGTTGCCAAGCTTTTTATGTAATACAGACCCCATAATAGCCTTTGCAAATATGTGAAAAAGGTCAGTTCCTACTGCGAGAATACCCTTCACACCAGCTGCCATCAGTGCAGGAGTAATAATGAAACCTCCACCAGCACCTATGCAACCTGTTATCAGACCAGCACAAAACCCAATTGCAATTGATACGAGAAATACATTTATCGTATAAAACGAAGGAGCATAAGCTTTTTTCCCTCCTAAGATATCTGCTGCATCGGCCAGCACGTAAATGAGTATTGGTAAAAGTGCAGCCAACACTATCAGCAGCAATACTTTTTTC
>Ga0315296_10004004_pt1 | contig 12168 bp, 24 predicted proteins | sample YL17G14_18_MG_FD_203921 | JGI IMG/M metagenome (GOLD analysis project Ga0315296, IMG submission 203921) | Sediment microbial communities from Yellowstone Lake, YNP, Wyoming, USA - YL17G14_18 | ecosystem: Environmental > Aquatic > Freshwater > Lake > Sediment | place: USA: Wyoming | collected...
CAAGACGATTGATGGGAGATGGTGAAAGATGAAGAGAATAACGCCCGAAGTTCCGATGGATGTTCAGTTGACCATCGAGAGTGGGATACTGTGCTGTGAGTTTGATGATTTCCACGAGTGGACCGAGAAACTATTGGGCCATCCGGTCTGGACCCACGAGTTCGCAATACCGACAATGGCGGAGGACCTGAAAATCGCACTCGTGGCATGGAGCGAGGGATACAAATGGAAGCAGATAAGAAAGAAGAACCCCATCGAAACTCTTATGGATGTGGCCCCAAACAAGCCGATAATCGCATTAATAAAAGACCATTAAAATGGAGGTATAGACGATGAACAAGAAAAAAGGTTCGTATATCCCCCCGTCCTGTCGAGATACAGGCGAGGGACACAAGTGGGACAAGGACAAGGATGGGAACACCTACTGTCGCAAATGCGGAGAGGCCAAATTGCCGTAAGAATGGAGAAATGGCAATGTCAAATAAGGTAGAAGTCGAGTGCCCACACTGCGGGGAACTGGTCGATGGAATGAAGTACGACCGATGCCCCAAGTGCGGAACCGATATATCCTACGAATGAATGGAGAGATGGACATGACGACAGTAAATTGCCCGTGCTTAGGTGACCCATGTGACCCAGAGGGATGCAATCCCGAGGAACAGAAAACTCTCGACTGCGACTTTGCGATAATGGAAGCAAAGTCCTATGCCACGAAGGTGAGGACTCGAAAGGAATTTCGATACCTGATGATTGGTGGAATAATCTTAATCGTAGTGGTCGCAATCATAGGTTCGATAACACATTTCCTTTAAACAAGGAAGGTGGAAAGGATGGGTAAGAACCTGACAAAGTTTTATCGAAAACAAGCTCTGCGGGACAAGTGTAAGGGCATCAACAGGTACTTCCAAGACGATGAAACGGTCAAGAAGTACGAAGCCGAGTTTCCATTCAAGTGCCTTCATTGTGAACGCCGATATCGGAGCAAGAAGGAACGGGAGAACTGCGTCTGTATGAAGGAGCGATTTTCCATTTAAACGGGGTATGCGTCATGTCAAACTGCCAACTATGCGATGATAATATCTTCGATGACGACGAGGAATGGTATAAAGATGTCATGGTCTGCAAAAAGTGTCAAGCCTTCCTCGAAGAACACGACCAAGTAGACGGTAAATTAATAGTTGACAGGTGCAAGGAATGTGGGCATATCAAGTCGGTTTGGTTCGAGAAATACAAGCCACGGGGAAGAAAGATAGGGTCCAAGAACAAACCAAAGGCCCCCAAGAATCAAGCAGTATTGGATGTCTGAATATTACGGATTAATCTGATTTGAGGTGGCGATCATGGAGTTCAAGAAGGGCGATAAGGTCGGCTATGGTCCATTCCTGGGTACGGTCCGGCGGGTAGGTCGGAAGCCAGGAACGAAGGGGATGGTGTGGGTGTGGATGACGGGCATGGCCGACTATGCTGGGGGTGGTGAGGCCGAGGAACCCTTCGAGCACATCTGCTGGGCCAAGGACCTACGAAAGATATAGGAGTGGTGATGATGGTCGAATGGAAAGTAACTCATACAATAAATGGTATCAAATGCGTCGAGGAGAAGGACGCCGAGGAGAAGCTGGTCGAGAAGGACAAGGAGATAGCGCAAGCCAACGGGGTCATCGTGGACCGAAATAGGACCACGCAGGAACTACAAGCCGAGTTGAAAGCGATGTGCTATTACACTGTCATGGAAGCCGATTGTGGACTGTGTAAGGTTCATTGCTCCATTAATCCAAACAATCCCGAAAGGAAAGCCCCCGAGGAAGCCCCTCCGGCAGAACCTCTCATAACAGAGAAAGAATGGACCCCCTATGCCGACGCACTCAAACTAAAGAGCAAGAAGCCCAAGGGATAAACGTCACGATATACACGGAGGAAGCAATATGTCATACACGAAACGGAGATACTGTTATCTGCTTAAGAAAGAGAAGATTACCCCAAAGAAGATGACCGTGGCCGAGAAAGAAGAGCTGGACCTCATGTGCCCGTCCAAGTTCAACGGTCGCATGAGAATATGCCAACAATGCCAGTTCAAAGATGACTGCGGGAACGAATAATACTTTTACATTGGAGATGGAAATATGAAGAAGAAAGAGAAATTGATATGCGGTGTATGTGGCGGGTCGTGTCATGTCGAGGTTAGATGTCGTTTCTGTGAAAAGTTACTCTGTAGAAAATGCTATGGCGACCTCACTCACGCTCGAAAATGTTGTGACGAGGGGCGTCAGACGGACATCCAAGATATGTCCTAAACGGAGGGTTCCGAGAAATGTCATTCGAACAATGGACCGTTAATTCAATTAAAGAATTACAGGCAACGGTCAAGAAACAACAGGATGACATACTCGAATTAAAAGAACTATATCACCGACGAAAAAAGGTATCGAGAAGAACCAAGATACCTTTTATGGTGAGAGTTAGAATCCTTCAACGAGATAAGTTCACATGCTCTCAATGCGGTCATCAAGACGAGAGTGGGGAGAAACTTCAAGTGGACCATAAAATCAGACCCAAAGATGGCGGGACTGATGACCCAGACAATTTACAAACACTATGCTGGAGATGTCATATAAATAAATCAATTAAGGAACGAGAGCAAGATATTAAAAAAGGTAAACGTCCGAAATGAGGAGAAACCAGATGACGCCGTTACAATACGAGGTGTGGGCCCTTCAACGAGTCCTATCCCTGGAGGCGGAGGTCCGAGCCACGATTTACGCAATGAAATATCATCTTGATCGGCCAGGTTTAGAAGATATTAAAGGATGAATAATATGGTAGATTATTGGCGGGGGCATTGCTTGGACTGTAGTTTCGTAGTCGTGGGGGATTTAAACACGGTCTTGAGCAAAGGATGCGATCACGAAGTTGAAAATCCGGGTCACTGGGTCGAAAAGGAGAGGGTTCTATGATCAAGGAAGAATGGACGGGCGCATATAAGAGCCATAAATTGGTTATGGTGATAATGAATGGGTTATAAATTCCCGCACACATATAAACGAGACGTCTGGCTATTTGGTCCCAGTTCGAGAAATGGTTGTGTAGGTTCCTTCCCGAACGGTTTCATTCCCCGTCTCAAAAAGAATTGGTGGGGTCAGAAGAGACTGTGGTTGTGCTCGGGGGGCTTCAAGGACCGCGCAGGAACGACCCTCGATATCCGGCCAGTGGTCCGGCCGGATGTTCTGGCCGATGCACAGTTCTTGCCCTTCAAGAATGCGTCATTCGATTTCGTCATGGCCGATCCGCCCTATTCCGATGCCGAGGCCAAAGAACTTTATGGATTGCCCAAAAACCCATCGACACTGAAATTAATTAACGAGGGGGCGAGAGTATTAAAGAGTGGCGGATATCTAATAACTCTTCATCGGATAATACCCATTCTTGAATATCGCATATCGCCCAGACTGGAGCTTGTCGCCATCATCGGGATAGGTGTTGTCGCCAACTGGTCAAATATAAGAGCCTTGACAGTATTTCGGAAGATGAATACATTAGAGGATATAGGAGTTACATCACCGCCATAAACTTTATATTTATACTAACCCATATAGACTATGATAAATATGGCTAAAGAACCCAACTGGACCGAGGAAGAAAGTAAAATACTGAAAGAGAATTACTTGAAGTCTAAGCAAGAACTTCTCCGACTACTTTCCCATAGGAAGTGGGGGGGCATTCTCAGCATGATTTTTAAACTGGGCCTACGAGGAAGACCGCGATGCGGTAAAGAACGCGGATTTAATTCCAAGTATAAAATGAATGTTAACTTTTTCAAGACGTGGACCCCTGAATCTGCATATGTATTTGGACGGCTTATGACAGATGGCTCTTGGAGATTGAGAAAAACAGGTGGAGACATGCGCATCAAGTCGATAGATAAAGAAAACATCGAAAAGATAAAGTTCGTTATGGGTTCTAATCATAAAATACGAAAGGAAAAAACACCACCTGGAACTTATATTTATGTCTTTAATATTTACAATAATGAGTTGGTGAGGGATTTAATCAAGTACGAAACAAAGTTCGACGATGTTGTGCTTAAATGGGACTTTTTCCCCGATTTCCTGCGTGGATTTATAGATGGTGATGGCGGCATATATATCAAAAAAACCTCCCTTGAGATTACCATCACCGCAAAGGACAAGAGAGTTTTAGAACTATTAAACAAGAGAATTGGTAAGACTGGCTCAATCTATCCTCATGGAAGTAATTGCTTTACTCTTCGTTTTAACAATACAAACTCTGAAAAAATCTGCAACATGATTTATGAACCAAAACCATTTCTTTATGTATCAAGAAAGCTAAGCACATGGGAATTGTGGTGCGCCATGAAGAAACAGCCGATCACGAAGATGTTTTAATAGCCATTAAAACAAGACCAGAAGAGGAAACATGAAAATGAACATCCGCTGCGGCAACTGCGGCCTGCTCTTCGAGGCCTATACCGCCAGGGACGGCCAGCGGAGGACCTGCCCCAAGTGCTTCAACACCGGCACGGTCAGGATGACCGACGCTGACGCGGCCGAGCTTGATGTTAAAGAGGGGGATGCATAGCATGAAAATACCCTTTAGGGTACGCAGGATATACTTCGATGCCGCATGTGGAGCTGACCCCGATAAGATACCAGAGAACGAATGCCCCTGTGAGACGTGGGAGGCCTAGCTTTGGTCAAACCCGATACTGAGGACTTCGATCTCTTCCCAGAGTGCGAGGTCTTTCAGAGGACCCTTGGTTCTCGGTGCGAATTTAATCAGTTCTACTATGATTGGCCCCTGTGCTGCCTCAAGCGGGAGACCTCTAAGCCCTACTGCAATAAGGACGACTGCCCCAAGGATAAAGGAATAAAGGAGTGTAAGCCCTATCCCAAGCTGTGCGCTGACTGTCCGACCAATCCTAAAAATAAACGGGTGATGATATGAAAATCGAGAAAGCGAAGAACATTAGCAAGATGATCTATATTGATGTCATACTCCGAACGTCAGGTTATGGGATGTTCATCGGAATATTCCTGGCCATCTTTGTGATCGGGGTGCAGCTGAACATCGTGAACGCCATAGCCGGGTTCTTGGTCCTGGTCCTGATGCAGGGCCTGGCCCAGCATTCCCTTGACACCATCATGGACAAGGCCCCCGTCGAGCATTCGGCCTTCAGGAAGTTCGCAATAAAGGCATTCTCCACGGAAGGTCTAAGGCGCATTTACCTCACTGCCACGGTCATCTCGACCGTCGTGGTCATCGTCGGGGTATTCATCATCAAGCACTATCTCATTATTCCGGTCTTTCTATTAGGAGCGTACTGCATATACCAGTATGCCAAGACCAACATAGAATGGTACCCGTCCCTTGCCTTCGCCATGTGCGCCGTCGGCGGATACCTGACCCAGGTCGACCTACGCTACACCCTCGATTATCAGCAATTCCTTCTCTACAATATGCCCATCTGCTCGGCCTTCTTCCTGCTCTATGGCCTATACAAGATCGGCCAGGTCCTGTATCGACAGGACGATTATCAGCGGGAAATGACCACGGATTATCAGATAACCTACCACCGGGCCAACCTGCGGTGGATCCATCACCAGACCCAGCTCCCCATCATGGCCCTCATCGCCTCCATCGCTGGATACATCAAGGACCAGCCGCTCTACTCGGAGATCGCCCTGGTCCTGGTCCTCATCTACCTTACCATCTGGATCGCCGGTCGACACAAGACCTGCAACAATGTGTTTTGCAAGTATAATCCGGCCAGAAGATTTAGGAATAAGGATCACGGATTACATCATTACTCTGCAAAGGCAAGGCGGTATAGAGATAAACTCAGGGAAGAGGGTAAATGGCCAAAGGGTCAACAGGAGTGAGTGCCGTGGCCGATAAAGGCAAGACATTGATCTACGTGTGCTGCCCGACCTGTGGATTTAGCCGGACCGTCAAGAAGCGTAAGGGTTCGCGGCCATTGGACCTTGAGACATATCAGATCGTTCAATTCAGGCAGCAGTATCCCCGCGAAAAGGGGGGTTCATCTAAAGGATTTGTTCGGGTTGGAGGCCTGACCCTGAAAGAAATGCTAAATAACAAGGAGTATCATTGGATTCTTGCCGACCTGAGGGAGAGGACCCTGGCGCTCCTCAAGGAGATGGAGAAACTCGGCATCATCGAGGAGGATGCGACACATGGACGACGATGAGAAACTTGACGAGATCGAGGTAAAACTCGATGAACTTGAGAAGGCTGCCGGACACATGCGGGAGGTCCAAGACGTGAAGACCCTGAAGGAACTCATCTGGAACGACTGGTATCGGTTCATGTCCGGGGCCAAGGACCGTGAGGAAAGGAAACGGATAAACAAGCTCTTCCTGACACTGACCGAGAGCATCAATGAGATCTATGCCCAGTTAGAGAAAAGGACCACCGGAGCCAAGCCCGAACCCTGGGAGGAACTGCTAAGATATCTTCCTCCACCCCTGCCCATAGACCCCATTGGCATGACCATCTACAAGAAAATCGTATCCTCACCCAAGAAGACCGGCAGCGGTAAGCCCTGCCAGCTCTGTGCCATGATGTCCCTGGATGACTTTATCGATAATCATATCTGCATCGATGCCAAGGACCCGAATCGGTGCGCTGCCGACTTCCTCAAGGAGATCTACTTCTTCGTGTCGGGTATAACCAAGCCTGAGGACTTCGAGAAGAAACTGGCCAAGATTTTTGAAAAGCATGGCCTTGATCCGCAGAAAATCGTTGAGTTCAAAGGCTAAACCTAAAGGTAAATAATAAAGAAAAAAAAAGGGGGAAAGGGTTATCGATAAAATCAGAACCTACTTGCCGCCACCGAACTTGCTGGCCATGCACGAGGCATAGGCCACGAGCGCCCGGTAGCCGCCCATCTTCTCGACGGATGCGCCACAGGAGTTCTGTGCCGACAGGTAGGGCGCGAAGCCCGTGCTGTAGTCGCTGGACGCTGCAGCGGTGCGTTCCTCCCACTTGGATCCCTTGCCGGAGACGCCTTCGCTGAAGCGCCCCGCAGCCTCCTCAACACTTGATCTCTTTCGTGTCATGGCAATACCCTCCAGCCTTATAGGTTGGTAGATACGTGTAAAAACAAGATGGGATATATAGGTTTGTAGAACGGGACGTGTCACATCATTTCTTGTTTTTTCGCTTTCCGTTGAGGAATTTGTCGTGGACTTTTAGAAATTCCCTTAGCCTTCTCCTTAGTTTGTCAGCGTCTTTTATTATCAGACCGAGTTCAAATAGGCCAGTCATCTCGGCTGCCTTGGCAGCCTCAAGGGCTACCCTTGCTGCCGTGGACACGTCCATATTTTCAGACTGGGCGAAATCGGTAAGCCATTTCTTCAGGTCCGCATCTACCCGAATGTGCAGGCTTTCCGTATAATCAGATCCCGCCCGGTCCAAGGTTGACCCTCCCCTGTGTTTCGTTGATCTCGCCGGTCTCAAAGAGCCTCTTCATAGCATCTACGACCTCGTCAAGTTCACGGCCGTATATCTCCTCGACCTGGATGGCCACCTTCTCCTTTGAGAGCTGGTTAGGCCAGGCCTTGATGACCGCGAAGACCTCCTTGTCGAGCTGGGGTCGACCCTTGACCCGGTCGGGCCGTCTCCTCGATACCATACCCGTCCGCGTAACAAGGGCTTGGGCGATCTCTCCGGCCTTGGCCGGGAAGTTCTCCTGCAGGTACTTCATGACCTGTCTCTGCTCCATCAGGAAGGTGGCCCTGGCATTGTTCATCTCTTCCTGTTTGGTCTCGATCTGCCCGATGCATCGCTGCAGCCATTTGTATTTCTCGATAAGTTCCTCCGCCGTGGGCTTCTCCGACATCTTTGGCGGAGGCGTGAACATCTCATCATCCTCTGGCATCACAACATCCCCCTTTCCGCATACTCGATCATGCGCCGATACTGGGCCCAGGCCTCCTCAAGGATATCCATGGACGTTCCGTAGAGGTCGTGGGTCTCCGTCAGCACGTCCTCCTTTGGCTTGTCCCATTTACTATGGGCCTTGAGGATGGCCCTGATCTGCTTGATGGCGCGATCGACCGTGACCTGCCTCTCCCCCTCAGGGGATATCTCTTCTGGCACCTTAATAGGTTTTGGAGGTGGTCTAGCTGGAGGCCTGGCAGTGGGCTTTATTCCCAATCCTATAATCTCCCTCTTTCGTGCAGTATAGGCCTCTGTTATCGTCCGCTTGGCTTGGAAATTGAATTGCTTTAGGGGATTATATTGAAGGTAGACCCTTGTAGCCGACTGGATATCGGGCTGGACCCCGATTTGCTCTATAACCTGCTCTAATGTGATTTCCTCGGGCCTGGGAGGGGTTGGTGGTGTTGGTGGTGTCGGTGGTGCTGCCGGTATCACTTCTGGGAGCGGTGCCGGGGAAACTGGGGATACCTCCTCCGGTGATGGAATTGGTACCATTTCGGGTATCTCCTTCCGTGGTGGAGATGGTACCATTTTGGGCGGAATGACCTCAGGGACCAAGAGGCCGCCCTTGACCGTCTGGGTCGGGAGATCGTAATAGACCCTCTCGGGTCCCAGCTCCTCGACCACGACGGGGGCCAATACGAACATGAGAGTTTCTGGACCCTCGTCAAATGGCACATATATCAGGGCCGGAAATGTATCGCCCGTTGATCCTATCACGACCCGTTCCATTAGTGGCTTTGTGGCTCGGCCGTTGGCCAGTCGTACTAGGTTCATGACCTCTGGAACTGATAAGTAGTTATCATTGTACCTGAGAAATTCGACCGTTTTCCAGGTCTTGATCTCCATCTCGCCCAGCTTGAAGAACTTGAGCTGCGCCTTTCTCTTTTCAATCAGGTCGATCAGTCCGACCCGTTTGTAGGGCCAGGCCACAGTGAGCGCCTTGTTTGACCATACCTCTTTATCAGCAAGATAGCTCCAGCCCTCTTGACTTAATACCTCAAGTTGGATGTGTTCTATGAAGGCCGGCTCGTAGTTCCGATAAAACTCGATTTCCTTTGGACTGGTCTCACCCATCGAAATACCCTATTTAAAATAGGATTCCTATGGATTTAAACTTTTTGACCGTTTGAGCTGTTGGCCATGCTATTCCAACGATTAAACCAATAACCGTTGAATAGATTGAGTTCCAAAGGTGCAAATATCATTTCAAAGGCCTCAGAAACCCATGTTCCGAAAGAATGAGTCGTTTCATCTAGGATTTTTGGCTCACAAATAGCATTCTCGGAACTCGGTTCAAGGCCATTATCCCGTGAAATTGTCAATTTTTGTGATTCTGGCGGTTTGGGAGGTACCGCGGGGCCTTCCATCATTTTTTTTAGGTCTTCCTGGCGTTTCCTAGAGGCCTCGACCTCCCGGTTAAGGTCCAGGTCTTTGAGATCGCCCTTTTTGACCTTTTCAGTTTTTGTTACCGATATCCCCGCGAAGGCCTTCGACAAGTCCTCGGTCCAGAAATCAGGTAGGCCGTTCTCCAGCATTTCCCCCTGGGTCGAATGGGCATAGACGTAGGCTTTAGTCTTCCGCTCGGCCTCTGGCACAACACTGAATTTCTCTAGCGCCTCTTCCGTTATAGCTCGTACTTCATGCCGCTCGAATTTCGCATGTAGAAGGGAGGGCTCCTTGATGATCACCGCATCGCAATCCATGACTATGGCAACGTCCAGCTTCCTCGAGGTGTGGGTCGCCAGGATAACGATCTGGTTCTTTTGACGCGATATGGACAACAATCGATCCATAAGGGAGTGCATGTCGTTCTTCCATTCCCTTGCATAGAACAACATCCCGGCCTCATCTATGAAGATCGCGGCATTCTCGGGAAGGTCCTCAATACCGGATATCTCGAGGGCCTTGATATGGGGAGGTAATAGGTTCATTTTCTCCGGGGGAAGACCTATCGCGTAGGCTGGGATCTTGTACTCCTTCGAGAGAAAATCCAGCAGCCAGTAACCACAAGCTGACTTACCAGATCCCCGTTTTCCGGTAATCAAGGCCACGCTTGGGAGGGGCAATACCTTTTTCCATTGTATTTCCATGAATTTCAAAGTGATCGCCTCATCCTTATTAGGGAGGTCCTGGGCCTTAACCCTTTCTCTGGCCGCTCTGACGTACTCCCTATCATTTTCCTTCTGGTCCTCGAGGCCGCTCTCTATGTAATCCTGCATTCCTTCGGAATGAAGATCCACATTAAGGAAATCCCCAACTACCTTCATGTTCTCGTATAGATGGAGGGTCCCATCAATCAGGGCATCAACGTCCACGGTATCAGGGGAAATACCCATCTTATTTAGAGCTGTCTGGATCATCTTAACTTGAAGTCCTTTGTTCATCACTCCGCCGGCCATCCTTGCAAACCTCCCTTTTATTTTTATCATCCATAAAATCATCTAAACTATGATTCTCGGTCCAGTTAGTAACCTTGTAATTTTTACCGGACCTTGGGGCGATCTTGAGTTTATCGTTCATTGCTATTCCTTCCGTTTTGGTGGTTTATCATCGTAATTACAATCAGGGCACCACAGATAGCGGTCGATCAATCCGGCCGCTACGATCTTGATTTTCCTGGACCCGCATTTAGGGCATTTCATCGTAGTCCCTCATTTGTAGGGAGGGATAGGAAAAACTTATTTGGTCTGGGGGGTATTGCCATGCCAACATAAGCCAATCCCGTCCCTCCTTTCTACTTTTTTATTCGTATTGCTTTAGATAGTTCTCCATGCATTTCTTTACGGTCTCAATGTCCTTGTTTATCGTGGATAGGCTGGCCTCATAGTGGGCCTTCCTCTTCTCCAGTTCTGCTAAAGCTATATCGGCATCCTCAATACTTTTTATCATCGTACCCATGATTTTACCCCCTACCGTTTTACTCCCACGATCGCCCGCTCATCACCGTCATAGAATATTTCCATGTCGGGATGCTGCTGGGCATATTCCCTTAGCTTTATGTCCAGCTGCTGGACCGTCACTTTTAACGGGATTCTCATTAGAATTTTCTTTTCCATTGTCTCACCTATGACCCAGGGGGGCGCATGAGCCCCCCGACGGCCTAACCCGTTGGGCCAACCTTAGCGGTCTTCTTGTTGTCGTTTTTCTTCTTGTTCTCCTTTAGCCAGGTCTCGATCTCGGTGACCCGCTCCAGGTCTCGGAGTACCCACGAGGACGCAATCTTTACGGATTCCTTGCACCATTCGATTATGGTTCTGGTGTCCTTGTTCCATTCCTTGCCGGCCATTTTTGGCAGATTCCCCGCGAAATGAACGGGCGGGAAATAGCCTAGCTGTATGAAGGCCGCGCATATCTCCCAACTGAGATCCATCCCTCCCCCGGTTAAGGCTAGTCCATATTCTCCGTCTATCTGGACTATGCATAGGCAGGTATCAGATAGCTTTTTCGCGGCCTCTGTTGGGTCCTCGAGGCCGGGCAGGGGGTAGTAATAGTTCATCATGGGCCCTTCATTATATACGGTCCCGTCGCACCCTGCCTTATCGCATTCGACTTCCCCGGCGCCCACTAGGATCTTACCGCATTCTGGGCATTCGCTCGCTTCCCAGTACTCCCATTTCTCAGGATAACCCTCGGACCAATCGTAATCAATGGGCTTTTCCTGGACCGCGTCGCACCTTCCCATTATCTCCTTTTTCTTCGACATGGCTTTTCTACCTCCTTATTGTCTTCCTACCCCCCGAACCTCCAGGGCCATCAAAAAGACCCTTCCCCCATCGAAGGGGGAAGGGATAGGATTAAATTAAACTCCCTCATCCCGATCCGCGCAGCGGTCGCATTGATACCCCTTTCGCACGTCCTGAGCTGTTAGCATATTTGGCGCCTTACACGTCGGACATGGGTATATCCTGGGGTTAGACCTCGAGGCCCTTCTGAGGGCGCTCCGGCCGCCTGGCTCCTGGAATATGCCCCTGTCTTCATAATATCCGTTTTCGTCCATTTTCATACCCCTTAGCTATTTTTATCGATCTTACCCAGGTAAATCAGTTCTAAAAGGGATTGCTCGGGATCGGTCAATCGATCTACTAGTTTCCTGAGCTTTTCCCTTTCGTCCAATTTACCCACCAATCTAATGATGTACGTACATAGAATTACTAGTATATATATTCTATGAAAATATAAATTTCATAGATA
>Ga0315296_10004005_pt1 | contig 12168 bp, 15 predicted proteins | sample YL17G14_18_MG_FD_203921 | JGI IMG/M metagenome (GOLD analysis project Ga0315296, IMG submission 203921) | Sediment microbial communities from Yellowstone Lake, YNP, Wyoming, USA - YL17G14_18 | ecosystem: Environmental > Aquatic > Freshwater > Lake > Sediment | place: USA: Wyoming | collected...
TCCCGAACTTGTTCGGGCCATTCGCTACAGGAGGCGCATGTCTATGAAGAGTCCGTTTTCTGTTGACGTCACTCCGAACTGGGAGGGGCTGGTGCGCTGCATCGAGCGGCGGGGGACGCCGGAGCGGGTGTACTCGATCGAACTGTTTCTGGACGGGGAGGTGCAAGATGCGCTATGCCAGCGCTTCGGCCTCCTGGAGGGCCTGGAGCCGGGCGACCCGTTCTTCGAGCAAAAGCGCCAGGTGATCCTGCAGCGCTTCCTGGGCTACGACACCGTGCGTTGCAGCCTGGACGGGCTGGACATGCCGCTCAAGCGCGCCACGATCGAGGACACGGCCGGCCTGTCGCGCCAGGGCGGACGAAGTTACATGGAGGAGCACAAGGGGCCGATCACCGACTGGGCGGAGTTCGAGGCGTATCCGTGGCCCGACCCGGCGTCAGCGTCCACACGCGCGCTCGAATGGTACGAGGCCAACCTGCCCGATGATATGTGCATCGTCGGGAGCGGGGGGTTTGCGCACTTTGCCGAGTACCTGACGTGGCTGATGGGGTACGAGACGCTGTGCTATGCGCTGTACGACCAGCGAGATTTGGTCGCGGCGATCAGCGAGCGCCTGGTCGAGATGTACCGGGCCGTGGTGGGGCGGCTCTTGGAGTTCGAGCGGGTCAAACTGATCTGGGGCAGCGACGACATGGGGTTTCGTTCGGGGCCATTGATCAGCCCCAAGGACCTGCGCGAGTTCGTGTTTCCGGGGCACAAGTTGGTGGCGCACATGTCGCACGCGGCCGGGCGGCCGTACCTGCTGCACTCCTGCGGGAACCTCAGCCTCGTGATGGAGGACCTGATCGAAGACGTCGGCATAGACGCGAAGCACTCGTTCGAGGACACGATCGAGAGCGTCGTTGCGGCCAAGCAGGAGTACGGGGAGCGCATCGCACTGCTAGGTGGGATTGACGTGGATTTCCTGTGCCGCGCGAGCGAGGAGCAGGTGCGCCGGCGCGTGCGCGGCACGCTCGAGCAGTGTATGCCGGGGGGCGGCTACTGCCTGGGCACGGGGAACAGCGTGGCGAATTACATCCCGGTGGAGAATTATCTGGCGATGTTGGACGAGGGGCGGAAGTTTATGGGTTGAGAGGGAGGGGATACGAAGACAAGGGGACAAGGAGAAGTCGTCATCATCTCGACTTCCTGCTCCCTGGATGTTCATTGTCCACGGAGTACTCTTGTGATGCTTGCGCTGGCGGGGTCTACTTCGACGATGAAATCGCCGCCGCGCCGCCCTATATAGTCTTTCGGACCGTAACTGACTCGCCAGACCAGTTTGCCATTGGAAGAGCGTTGCATGATGGTGATCAGGCTGTGTTGCAAGTCAACGCCTGATTCGCGGGCACGTTTATTCGCTGCCGCCATCACGCGCGCCAGGGATATGGCAAGTTCATCTTGCAGGATTTCGGCTGTCAGTGGGAACATGTCAGCGTTCATAACAGCTAGACCGCTGTCATTTGCAGGACTACCTCTTGCCCCATCTCCATCCAGGCTGGCTTTAGATCGTAGTAAAGCACGTCTGGGTCTATGTCGGCACCGTTGTCCCAGACGAGCGTACCCATACGCCTGTCAACTTTAACTGACCCGAACACGAGCGGATCGTTCCGTATCGGCTCGAAGATCGGGCCACGCAAGTAAGGCTCCAGGTCAATCTCCTTTCGCGTGCCATCGGTGAACTCTAATCGCACCCAGAGACCTCCCAGCACCTCAACGGATCGGGCACGAGCAGGTCGTTCTGGCTCTATTTCACAGGGCATCTTCACTCTTTCTTCTTTTCGCCAGCCAGGGCCAACACTCGTTGTCGAATGTCATCTGATATCCACATACCCGTATCTTCTAGCCGACTGACAAGTGGCTCTATGCTTTCGATTAGACCTTGAGACTTGGCTTCAAGCAGAACTTTGAGCGTCCCCCATACCTTCAGGCCAGCGGCTTCTGCGATACGCCGCGCCAACCTGTCGTCCAGGAGAATGATTCGACGCGGGTTTTCCAGTGCCAGGGCCATTGCTGCAAGCTCTCCCGCTCCCAGATCCAGCGTTAACCATTCGGACGGCACAGAGCGCGGCTCAACGATCTTGAGCCAAGCATAGTCGCTTGGGTTCGGAACATCGTAGCCTCGCCGCTGCCCTTCTTGCAGTTCGTGCACTACCGCATTGGGAGCCCAAACCTCATTGAACAGCCTGGGGAGCCAATCCAATGCCCTGATCCGATACAGGTAAAGCAAAGGTGATGTATTGCTGATTGCTTCAGGCATACTCGCGTTCCAGGTCACGCAACTCAGCTTCAAAGGGAAAAACCTTGTACCGTCCCAGTGTGAGCAGGAATTCTACGCGTGGCATACCGGCCAGTTCGGCGGCCCGGCCCGACGAGAGACGGCCCAGCTCATACAACTTGACAGCAGCCAAGATGCGTAACTCGCGGGCAAACGTAGCCTCATCGGTCTTTTCAGCCAGTAGCACTTTCTCTGGAACGTCGAGCACAATCTGGCGGGTTGTCATATTTCGTGGTTCTCCTGTACATGTATATGCTAAACTCCAATTCAGGCAACTGCGAACATGAGTTCATACTAATAATTATAGAATGAATCTCCTCTAAAGTCAACATCATGTTGACTTTACATAACGAGACCTACAATACAATCATCAACCACATAGACCGAAAGGGGCAGCCACCTTAAGTCGCAGCATCCACCCTCACCCCAGCCCTCTCCCTGAGAGGGAGAGGGAGTGGTCAGACTTCGTCAACCGCGAGGGGGAATTTCGACATGGCCTCGCAGCCCTCTGCCGTGATGAGGAGCGGGTTCTCGTAGCGGAAGCCGATGGCTTCTTCCGGGCAGGCGTATTGGATAGCACAGATAACCATCTCTCCGGCCTGGTACGCGTGAGCGGGGTTGGTCCAGTACGGAAACGGGCCGTCGTTGAGGCCGATGCGCCATTCGTCGCCCATCATGCCGATGCCGTGCTCGAAACCGGGCACGACGTACTCGGCAAAGCCGCCCTCTTCGCACAGGTCCGCCATCTCGTCGGCCAGCCCAGCCGGGCTGAGGCCCGCCCGATACGCCTGCAGGCACGCCTTGACCAGCGCGACAAAGTTCTGGGCGTGCCAGCACTGGCGCGGGGTGACCGGCCCCAGCAGATAGTTGTGGGCGTGATCGCCCAGTCCAAGTTTAAACATGGCGTGCAGGTCTACCATCAGCGGTTCGCCCGCCTGCAGCGCCCGTCTCGTCGCCGGCGTGCACGCCCCCGCCGCCAGCCCGGTGCGATAGCCGGAGGCGATCTCGTTTCCGCCCGTGAACGACCATTCCCACTCGCTGCCCGCCTGCCGCATGGCGTGGGCGGCCAATCCCGCGATCTCCGTCTCCGTCATACCCTTGTAGCCGTCGTCTTTGATGGCCTGGTAGACCGCCTCGTGCCCGACGTCCACGATCCTGGACGCCTGCCGGAAGCGGTTGACCGTGCCCTGGTCCTTGAGCAGCGACAGCCGGTCCACGACGTCGTGGGCGTTGACGAAGCGGGCGTCGGGCAGGGCGGCCGTCAGGCACTCGTATTCGTACTGGGTGAGGTTCCCCTCGGGCAGGTACGTCGCCATGCCGCTCTCGATGCCCACGACCCCCTGGCCGTGCTTGAGGTGCGACCGGATCAGGTCCGACAGCACCGCGATCTGATCCTGGCCGCCCATGGGGCCGTAGCCGATGACGTGCTCCTCGTCCAGCCAGGAGTCGTCGGCGACGCGGGCCGCGTCAATGACGAACGTGACGGCCGTGGGCAACCCCGCCGGCGGAATGACGACGTACGAGCGCCACGGCAGAAAGGCATCCAGTGTCCAGGACAGCGTGCGCAAGCGCGACCCGAGATACACGTCAAGGCCCTGCTCGCCCATGTGGGCCTGGATGTCCTTGATCCTCTTGGGGAAGTCAATAAAGTATGGATCCGCGTGAGCGGCGACCGTCTTCGCCATAGTGCGCTCCTCGTTACCCTCCCGCAGGTTGTTGAACCTGTGGGAGGGTGAAAAGTTCAATATTCTGAGGGTATGGTGGCCAGCACTTCGTTCAGCCGGTCCACGACGGGCGCCAGCCGCAGCGCTTTGACCAGGTTGCCCTTCAACGTCAGTTTGCCGGACATGAGCGCAGAGCGGGCTTTGAGTTCGGCCTGGGAGATTCTGGCAAACGTCTCGTAATCGCCGCTGATGGTGAACTCCGCCTGGGGCAGTGCCCCTTCACTGAGCGAAACCTCATCTACGACGCCATCGGTGACTCTATAATACACGGCCCGCTCCACCCCATCGGGGCAATGGGTGTATACGGTCAACATGGACGAGGTGACGTGTTTCATCTTCTCCGGCGTGAGTTGCTCCTTGAGACGCCGGGCGGCTTCCTGGACCCACTCTGGACTCAAGTACTTGAACTTTGCCATGGTGGTCACTCCTGAACCTGTTGAAACTCGCCGTTCACGACCTGATAGATCCAAATCTGCGCGTCCACCAGGTCGCCGTTGGGCTGGTAGCGCAGATCGTTCAGCAGCGTCGGGTGGCTGTTCTTTCGCAGCGCGTCGGCGACGGCACGCGCGTCCAGCGCGCCGGCCTGGCGCACGCCGTCGGCCAGCACCTGCAGCGCCACGTAGCCGTTGACGGAGTAGGTGTCGGGATTGCGGTACTCGACTGCCTGGTAGGCCTCGAGCCAGCGCGCGTCCGCCACGTTGCGCGGGCTGGGGGCGAAGGCGCTGACGTACAGCCCCTCGGCCGCGCCGGCCGCCTCGTCTATCGTCGCGCCCAGGAAGGCCCCATCGCTGGCGAGCATCGGCACGCTCACGCCCGCCGCCACCAGTGCAGCGCGCAGGTAGGGGGTCTCGATCTCGTAGCCGGCGTAGAACACGGCGTCGGGCTGGGCCGCCTGGATCTGGGGCACTTCCTGCTCGTAGCGGCTCTGCCCTTCCTCCACCTCCAACTGGAGCACCGCCTGGCCCCCGCGCTGCTCCAGTTCCTGGACCAGCAGTGCGGCCAGGCCGCGGCCGTACTCGGTGTTGTTGAAGACGACCGCCACCCGCCGGGCGCCCAACTTGTCGACCAGGAAGCGGGCGTCCACCGCCGCCTGCACCGTGTCGCTGGCGTTGACGCGGAAGAAATTGGTGTATCCCCGCCCGGTCAGGCTCTGCTCCGACGAAGTGGGCGTGATCACGAGCAGCGGCATGCCCTGGTACAGTTCCATCGCCGCCAGCGTCTGGCCGCTGTTCAGGTGGCCGATCACGGCCAACACGTGTTCGCCCCCGCTCAGCGCCTGCTGAATCTGCTCCACCTGCGCCACCGCGACGTCGCTGTCGGCTTCGTCGTCCAGCGGGCGGACGACGACACGGTAGCCCAACAGGCCCCCGCTGCGGTTGAGTTCCTCGGCCGCCAGGCGCACGCCGCCCAGGACAGTCTGGCCGCCGTTGGCCATGAAGCCGCTCAACGGCACGGCCACAAAGACGACCACGTCCCCCTTGGCCGGCGCCTTGCCGCCACCACAACCGCCCAGCAGCAGGCTAACGACAAGCACGAGTGCCATGCTCACAAACACATATCTCCTCATAGCCAACCACTTCCCCCCAACATTCCGCATTCCGCCTCACGCCTCACGCCTCACGCCTCACGTTTCACGTTTCACGTTTCACGTTTCACGTTTCACGTCTCACGCATTTCCTCCGCTATCCCCTTGATGCTGGCAATCAGGTCGTTCAGCCGTTCGACCTGCTCGCGGATGTCGGCCTCCAGCCGCTCGGAGCGGCCGCTGTCCACGTCCCGCGCGTCAATCAACTGCACCTGGCTGTGGACGGTGGCCAGCGCGGTCATGCTCTCTTCCAGTTGCAGCGCGGCCTGCTCCATGCGCGCGTCCAGCGCCTGCAACGTCTGCCAGTATTTCTGCTTGCTCGCCAGCACCTCGTCCATGCTCTGCTGGATGGCCGGGTTGGCGGTGCGCTTGCGCCGGGCGGCCAGTTCCTCGATCTCCTGCGGCACCGTTTTCCGGTCGTGGGCCACCAGTTCGTCCCGGCGGTAGGTGTCCAGTTGCAGCGCCAACTTGTAGACGTTGCTGACCCAGTCGCTGAGTTGGTTGGCGGTATCCTCCAGCCGCTCCCGCAGCACGCCGGAGCGCTGGGTGCGCACCTGGGTCTCGATGCGCTGCTGGTACTCGAGCGCGGTTTCCACTTCCTGGCGCAGCGCCCGGTCCTGCACCTTGCGGGCGTCGAACTGCTGCCGGAAGAGTTCCGCCAGCACGCGGGCGTTGGTCGCAGCGTCGGTCAGGCTGGTGTAGACCAGGACGGCCAGCCCCGCCAGCCCCAGGAGCGGCCAGCCCCACACCGGCCACCAGGGAAACGGGTGCGGCAGCAGCACCGTCAGCAGCAGCGTGCCCGCCAGGACCACCGCGCTCTCCCAGCGGAAGAAGGCGTGTTCCAGGATGGCGGATTGGGCTTTTCTTTGGAGTGCGGAGCGAGTACTGGGCATAATTCGTAATTCGTGATTCGTGTTTCGTGTTTCGTGTTACGTGTTAGAAGTAGGTCGAGATGATTTTGTATAGTTCTTCAATGTCTGTTTCGTCGGCGCGGCGGAATTGGCCGTTGCCGGCGCGGGCGACGTTTTGCAGCAGGCTCTCGTCTGCGTCGCTGCCGAAGGCGACCGTGAACACGACGACGGTCACCGCCTGTTCTTCTGCCATATACTGCTCCAGGTCCGAGAAACCGTACGCACTCTGGTTTTCCTGGCCGTCGGTCATGGCGACGATGGCGTTGATCGCTTCCGTGTCACCGTTCGCCTGCAAGTACTTGTAGGCTTCGAACAGTGCATCGATCAGGGCCGTGCGGCCGTCGGCCTGCATCCCGTCGATCTGCTCGATCAACGCCGCCCGGTTCTGGTCGTTCATGGGCTGCAACTGCTCGAACCGCTTCAAACTGGTCGCAAACTCGACCAGTCCCACCTGGTCCTGCTCACCGCGGATGTGGCTCACGAAGGCGCGCAGCGCCTCCTGGGTGCGCTCGATCTTGACCCCTTCCATGCTGCCGCTCGTATCCACGACGAGGATGACGTTGGTGGGGCGCTTGGTGTACCACCACACGTTCTGGACGACCTCGACGACGGCGGCCGAGGGGACCTGGAGCGTCGTGTAGGGCTGGCGCGCGTCCACTGCGTCGGTATCCACAAACGGGCTGCCTGCCCCGTCCAGCGACACGCTCAGGTCGGCCGGACGGTAGCCGGCGGCCAGGAGTTGGCGTTGGACGTCGGCGCTGGTCAGGAACTGGGCAAACGCCTGGAAGGTGCGGCGCTGGTTGTCGGTGACGGCCGTCTCGCCCGGGCCGCCCAACTCGAGCAAGGCCAGCGGGTGGTCGGCCCACAACGTGCCCTCGGCCGGGTAGATGGCGACGAGCCGTTCACCTTGCGATGACCGGTTCCAGGCGAGGACGACCTGCTCCTGCGCGACGAAGGCGTCCAGGAAGTTGCGCCCTTCGGCCGCCAGCCGCGCGACGATCACGTCCTCACCCTCGCCGTAGAAGCGAACGGTGGACTCGACGGCCTTGACGTATTCCAGCGTCTGCGGGTTGGTGGCGGCCTCGGGGGTCAGCCCGCGTGTCAGCCCGGCCCCGGCGTAAAACTCGGCCAGCGTGGCGAGCAGGCCGGAGGCGTGGCCCGTGCTGGGGTGGTTCCATTTAAAGTTCGGGTCTTGCGTGGCCTTACGCTGAACCTCTTGCCAGCCAATGGGGCGCTCGGGCCAGCCCAACTCGCGGGCCACACTCTCCCAGGCGGCGATCACGATGGGGGAGGTGGCGTAGCGGACGGGGTTGCTGACCCGCCGATCGCCGATGGGGAGCAGCGCCTCCTCGCCCGCTGCGGTGCCCTGGAGCGCAGTCCAACGCCGCTCCAACTGGTTCAGCCACAGGCTGCTATCGGGCGCCAGCGCCTGGAAGGAAGGGGTCGCCAGGCTCTGCTCGACCATCTTTTCGGGCGTGAGCGCCAGCGGCTGCACCTGCATGGTCTGGCCGTCGGGAGTGCGCTGCTCCTGGCGGTTGAACTGGCCGGCCAGTTCCTGAAACGTGGGCGCCATGCCGGGTGAGACGGCGACGGTCAACGCGGCGCTGTCGGCCGGCCAGGCAGCAGATGATGTTGGCTCTTCCGGCCGGAACACACTGGTCAGGCTGCCCCACAGTTGCCCCCCCGCACCGAAGACCAACACGCCGCACATGCACGCAACGGCGATGAGAATGATGGCCGCCACCAGGCAGGTGCGCTGGTCGGAGGGCAATCCTTTTGACCACGGACGTTGTGGAGAGGACCGCATGCCCGTCACCTCACTCCACCACGTTCAAGTCGAACCAGCGCAGGAGCGCCAGGAGCACGTCCCGGTCGGGGTTGCGCATGGCGTCGGCGCGAGGCACGACGGGTTCGACGCCGCGCGCCTGCCACTTGACGAACAGGCTGTCGGGGCCGGCATCCACGGCGACGTCCGGGTTGGCCGGGCGCAGGCCGTAGGCCAGCGCGGCCTGTTGCTGCGGCTCGCTCAGCAGGAAGCGCTCGAAGGCCAGCGCCGCGTTCTTTTCCAGTGCGCTCGTCTCCGGCCCCATCCAGACGGTGAAGGGAAAGTCGAACCAGGTGACGTAGCGGGGATAGTACAGCACCAGCGGGTCGGCCCAGCGCGTGAGGATGCCCTGCATGTTCTGCAGCAGGTCGCTCTCCAGCAGTTGGCCGCCGTCGCCCACGCTGTAGCCGAAGAGGGCAAAGTCCTCGGCGGTGTAGGCGCTGGCGCTGCTGAAATCGGTCACCGAGCCCATCAGTTCGCCCAGCCAGGCCTGGAATTCCGGGTTGGTGACGTCTTCCACGCCGACGTCGGTGCGGCCATAGTATTCGCCGGCGGCGGCGATCATCGCCGTCAGGCCGCCCGCGTTCTTGGCGGGATTGGGCACGACGAGTTTAAAGTAACCCCAGGCAGGATCGCCGCCCAATTCGGGCCAGCCCCCTTTGGCGATGGCCGCGTCGTGGATGGTGCGCCAGGTGACCTCGCCGAAGTGGGCTTTCAATACGTTGGCGCGGCTCTCATAGATGCCCCAGGTGAACAGGCTGATGACGACGGAACGGGCGCGGTATTCGCCGTCGGTCAGGAAGACGTCGCGGCCCAGGCGCTCCTTGTAGGAGGCGTTGGCCAACTCGACCAGGTAACGGCTGTCGGGGAGCCAGGCCGTGGGGAAATCTTTCAGCGCGGCCCGTTCGGCCTCGCTCAGGTCCTCCGGCTGCACGTCGGCCGCGAGCGCGCCAAAGTCGTTGCGGTCCCAGCGGCCCAGCGCGGTCAGGCCATCCATGGCGACGATCTCGACCTGTACCGGCACGCCGTCCACGACGGGGTCGCTCTGGTTGAAGGCCTCGGCGGCGCTCCTGACCCACGGCTCGACCGGCAGGCTGGTGAGCACGCGCACGGTGACGGCCGCGGGCCGTTCGACGGTGAGACCCTCAGGGGTGCTGCCACGATTGCTCACGGCCCGCCAGACGAGCGAAGCGCCGACGATGACGAGCGCGACGAGCAGAATGCCCACGAAAATCCAACGAGTGCGGTTCATGCTCTCTCTCTTTTATCAGACACAGATTCTCGGACGCAGATTAACGCGGATAAACGCGGATTTTTATCTTTTTAATCTGCGTGAATCTCCAACCTGGGCGTCGGGTGCGGTCGGAGGCCGGCTCGAGCCTTGGGAGATCGGACGCAGATCAACACTGATTAACGCTGATATTTTTGTTTCTAATCTGCGAAAATCTGCGTGAATCTGCGTCCAGAAAGAACAGTTACTGGGTCAGGCCCAGGCGCTTCCGGCGCTCGGCCAGTTGGCCGTCGAGCGTGCTGCGGTCGAGCACCTGGTCAATCTGCTCGTCGAGGCTGGCGGCGCGCATTTCGGTGGCGGTGGTGGCCTTGTCCAGGCGGGCGTAGATGCTCTGCGCGATGCGGCTGATGTCGGTATCGCCGGAGCCCATCAGGTCGTCCAGGCCGCGCATGGCCTTGACGGCGGTCTCTTTGCTCCTGGCCAGTTCGAGGAGCGCCTGCAGTTCTTCGCGCTGCTGCTTCATCGTCGCCAGGCGCGCTTCCAGTTTGACCTTGGCCTCGAGGAGTTTCTGGTACTCGGCCTGCAGGCGGACGAGTTGCTCCTTATAGGTCTGAATCAGCCGCTGCGTGCTGTTCAGTTTGCTCTGCGCGGCCGTCGCCGTCCCGTCGTTGCCCTCCACGAGGAAGGCATCGATCGCGTGGTCCAGTTCACCCGCTTTCTGCTCGTGGTCCTGCAGTTTGCGCTGGATGGATTTGACCTCTCCACCCACCGTAGCGGCGGCGTCTTCCAGGTCCGCCAGGCTATCATCTACCTGGCGGATGTACTGGTCTATCACCGCCAGGCTGTTGCTCTTGAGCGCCTGATCCACCAGCGAGTGCAGGTTCGCCGAGATCAAGGTCGCGACTTTTTCGAGCAAGGATGCCATTGTTTGTCCTCCTTAGGTTTGCACTATGGTGCAGGTATGGTTATGGTCAAGAGATGCACTTGCCGAAGGTCGAGCGTTCGGTAAGTCGTCCTCACGTAGAGAGTATACGCATCAGGCTGCTGAAAGTTTCATCGCCCGATGAGCAGTCTTACCAGATGGTCGTGACGTCGGACGAGCGGATGCGCAGATCGCGGGTTACAAGCGGCAGCCCCAAATAGAGTGCTGTCGCAGCGACGATCCGGTCGGGCATTTCGGGAACAACGGCGCGCGGGATGCGCCTGAGAGCCTGGGCCACCGGGAGGTCAAGTGGGACGACGACCAGGCCGCTATCGGGGCGCGAGAGTTCGCCGATCAGGCGGTCCCAGACGACTTCCGGCAGGCGCCCTTTTTCGACGAGATAGGCCACTTCGACGACCGAGACAGATGCCACGTAGATCGGCCCACCCGTCGCATCCGCTGCATCCAGCGCCGCCAAAGCTTTGGGCGAGAGTTCATCAGGTGTAGAGAGATACCAGACCACAATGTGAGTATCGGCCACTACAGCGTTCATAACTCGATATCCCTCGGAAAGTTTTTCCACATCTCGCGCCGCACTTCAGCGATGTCAGCCTCAGTAATATCTATTTTGAGGTCGGCCCACAGCCCTTTAAGGCTGCGACGCCGGCGCGGCGGTTGGGGTGCGCTTTTGCGCTGGAGAAACTCCGCAAAGTCCAGCACCTCCCACTGTTTCTCGGCGGGCAGCATGCGCAGTTTCTCAACTACGGCCTGTTCTACACTTGTTGTCTCACTGAGCTCAATAACCATATCGCACCTCTGTTTGTTCGACAATCAGAAGGTAAGCTGACGAGAGACAAGTACAGCTTGTCAGCTTGTTCAGCGTAGACGATCATGCGCGCTCCTCCACGACCAGGTCGCTGAGCAACACTGGCCCCCGGTTTATGCCCGCAGGCTCAGGCACTTGAAATGGTTGGCCATTCCATGCCAGAAACCCTTCAGCAGCCAGTTCCAACAACCGTTTCTCCAATTCTGGCGGCAGGGCCGTTGTTCTGTGCGGTGTCATTGGCATCAAGCGGGCCACAGGCTTTCCCCGCACAGTCACGACGACAGTCGCTCCCTGCTGAACGGTATGCAGATAATAACCGAGGCGGTTCTTCAGTTCTCGAACCCCTACACTTTCCATTACTTCACCTCAGTTCCAACTTTGTAGCCACATTCTACAACAGACGGCCACTTTTGGCAATGGCAGACCTGTCAACGGATGGGCAACGGATAAACGGATGTCAACGGATGGGCAACGGATAAACGGATGACAACGGATGGGCAACGGATGACAACGGATGGGCAACGGATGTCAACGGATGGGCAACGGATAAACGGATGTCAACGGATGGGCAACGGATGTCAACGGATGGGTAACGGATAAACGGATGACAACGGATGGGCAACGGATGCAGGGGCACATTATCCGTTTATCCGTTTTCGATCCGTTGCCGTTTCAACGCCCGTGAGGGCTCTGGGGATGACAACGGATGGGCAACGGATAAACGGATGTCAACGGATGGGCAACGGATGTCAACGGATGGGTAACGGATAAACGGATGACAACGGATGGGCAACGGATGCAGGGGCACATTATCCGTTTATCCGTTT
>Ga0315296_10004006_pt1 | contig 12167 bp, 23 predicted proteins | sample YL17G14_18_MG_FD_203921 | JGI IMG/M metagenome (GOLD analysis project Ga0315296, IMG submission 203921) | Sediment microbial communities from Yellowstone Lake, YNP, Wyoming, USA - YL17G14_18 | ecosystem: Environmental > Aquatic > Freshwater > Lake > Sediment | place: USA: Wyoming | collected...
TCAAACCACTTACCGAAGTTCTTATGACGCTCTTCGATTGTGGTTGCTGTCACAACTGCTTGCCAAGCCAAACCCGATTTTCACTGAGGATTTTCAATTTCTCTAAATCTGGGTCGAGTGGGAGAGTCTTTTCATGCTTCAAACGTTTGGTCTCCTATAGTTACTGTAGTTATCAATCCACTAGGATTCTTCTTACAGTGTTCAACCATTTTGGTGATTTCAGCAAACGTCATATTGTTCATTTCTATCTGAATCAAGGCATATCCTTTCTTCAGTTCTTTATTTGGCATTATTCTCACCACCTAAGTTCTCACTTTTCCATTCAGTGACTATTTCCTTCGGTTTAGGATGCCAGAGACAACCAGCACTACTACTATAATAGGCTTTTTTTCCCATACACCAATGATTGAAAGCCTCATCTGTGACTTCTACGCCTTCCTCTCGTAGCAGTGCTAAAGCTCTACGTTCATCCGTGTTCATTGGATAGTTCCTTTCCATCCACACTTCTTACATGTAGCATTGAAGTCTTTTCTAGGTTCTGGCTGTTTGAATCCTTTATGTCCAGACCAATTCGCCTTTCTGGACACGTCATACTTCACGCCTTCAGAACCGCACTTAGGACACTTCATTTCTTAGCCTTCTTTTTCTGTCTTTCTTTCTCTAGCAGTTCTACGGCTATATCTTCCAGACACCAAGCATGAGGTTGATTGTGAGTTTTACACCACCAAATATGATAACCTCTAACTATGGCTTCTGGAATTGATTCCAACTTGCATTCATTACCTATGGCTCTTACTTCTTCAGCTTCTTCACTAAATTTGGTCATCTTTATTCCTTCGGTTTCTTTTCCTTCTCTGGCTTCGGTTCTGGATTAGGAATCATCTTGAGAAAGCCTTCCTTACTTATCTCAAGTCTATGCCTACGGACATCGAATCCACAGAGTCTGCATCCTAGAACTCGGACAAACCTAACGAATTCGAGATGTGAAGCTCCGAGGTCTTGTTTGAAATCTCCGTGATATGCTCTCATATAATCTAGGATTATCACTCCGTCCAAGTTATGAGCGAGACCTATTCCACCAGCTATGGAATAGATGTCAGCCTCTTCACTGGCTCTCTGGTTCACATAGATTCCAGTGATTCCCTTTTCTTGATTATAGAGACTAAGTTCTCTAAGACGCATCTTTAGAGAAGCTCTATAATCTTCGAGCATTGTCATTGAGTCGAAGAGAGCGAGGTCTATCTTCACCTTCTCACAGAGAAAGCGATAAGTCTTAACGAACTCATTCCAGTCTCTGAGACAAGCCAGTTCAGCTACGTCTATAACGTAGAGATTCTCCAGAACTTTAGACCAGTCTAGCATTAGAAGTTCCGCTTTCTGTTTACATCTACTCTGTAGGTCGAACCTTTCTGTAGCTGTTCCCCAGCGGTCTTCAGAAGTAATTAGAACTACTTTCTTTCCAGAATGAGACGCTCGGACAGCCAGTTCTTCTATGAGAATGCTTTTGCCAGCACTGGGCAAGCCAGTGATTCCAAGTTGAGCTACTTTCGGAATTCCGTTTAGTATTTCTCCAGTCACTGTTAGAAAGAGTTTGTCTAGGAAGGTATCAGTTACGAAACCTTCTAGTTTCTTAGGTTGTGCCTCAGTCCAGTGTTTTCCAAAAGCTGGATTGATTATATAGCCATTTCGCCATTCATCTTGCTCTGGATGTTCAGTGAACGGTTTATGGACCTCTTCTTTTGCTTCTCTAATCATTCGTTCTGCTTGAGATTCTTCATCTGGCATTGTCATTCATCCAAGAATCTTTTTCTTCATGACTTACTGTTTCTTTAGCTGGACATTTTACTACACGTTCTTCTGGTGGAAACAAACAAGTTCCGTCCATAGCTAAAGCCTCGCAAGGTAATCCATTACGGATTGTCTCACATCTTTTCGGCATGTTCTATCCCTTTAATGGATACTATATCAATAGAAGGATAGTTATAAACCTTTCTTTTCATCAGATGATGAAAACCCAATACTCGATATTCTATAGGCTATTTTAGTAACGTCTAGATGTATAATTTTGTCTAGTAAATCCCATCTCAGAGTAGTTCCAAGTCCTTCCTTTTCCAGAAGAATCTTGTGGAGAATCTCATGAGTAAATCCTACTATTATCTTATCCATCATAAGGTCTGATTCCTCTACTCTCCTTTCTCCATCGAGACAGATTAGACCCTTGAAATTAGGAAGTTGAACTTTCCCAGTAGGCAAATTGAAACTCATACACCTTTCAGTGTATGGATTTATCCTTACATCATAAGGTTTCGGTCCGAATGTTCTCTTAAGCCAATGTTCTCTGGCAATCATCTCGTTTACCTTCTTTAAACTTGGAAGGAAGAACTCCTTTTCCCTTGCATTTAGGACAAGGTATTCGATAAGTATTTGCAAATTGGTCCATTCTGGAAACTTGATAACCAGAACCACCACAATCTGGGCATTCTCTCTGGCTCATTACTTCCACTTCGAGTAGAGAGCCTTCAGAGCTTTCTTAGCAGTGACTTCCAGTTCTCGTTCAATCATCATTTTTGGAACTATCTTTTTTATCCAGAGATAATGTCTGTCCCAATCAGTGTCTAAGTATTCATTCTTATTACATCTGAAACAGAGAACAGAGAGAGCGATTGTGTTACTTCGGTTTATTCCACAGACACATCTTACGCAAACCTTTTCTCCCAGACTTAGTAAGTGACTCACAACCATGATTTTCTTCTTGACTTTTTCCACGTCTTTATCGAAATCCGTAAGGTCTCTCACGTCAACTATAATCCAACCTTCGGGAGTAAGTTCTCCGATGTCTCCAGTGGCTAGAGAATCTATCAGAATGTTCATCTAGATTTTTCCCCAGTAACTTTCTTTCTTCTTGAGTTCTAACGGATAGGGTTTCTCTGGAAACTCCCACTTCGGAAATTTCACTGGAGTAGCTATCTTTCCATTCCAGAAGATGAACTCTCCTCTTCCGAGTCTAGTGCAATTTTCCATGACTTCCTTGTTGGATATGGCTCTTACCTTTTTCTTGTTGTTGTCTCCAACTAAAGTTCCTATGAGATATGACTGGCATCTTTCTACAGCTTCTGGAGAAATGTCGGCGGCTCTCTGTCCTATGAATCCGAAAGTGAGACCGAAGTTTCTTCCATCTGAAACCATTGATAGCCAATCTTTTCCTATGTCTTTTTTGAGAGCGTAAGTTCCTATGATGTTCTGAGCCTCTTCTATAATGTAGAAGACCCAGTTGTTCACGAGACCTTGCTGAGTTATCTTTCGCTGTTTTTGCTCGTCATAACTTATGTAAGCCAATTCGCTTTCTATGAGTTGTCTAATGCTTGGGTCTCTGAAGTCAACGTCCACAATCACGTTTTGTGGATATTTTGCCAATTCGTCTAGAAACTCTAAAGTGTCATCTTTAAGGTGGAAGTAAGGAATCTTGAGGAATTTGTATCTCCAGTTGAGAGCAGTGTCTAGAATCCTAAATCTCACGTTAGCAAACTTAGGATTCTCTAAGAACTTTTTGATTAGCCACTTACATCCATCTGTCTTTCCACACTTCTTTCCACCTATGAAGATTATGCCAGTCTCTAGAATTTCGGTCAATACTTCATCTGGTATTTCTAGTGTATCCATCTAAACATCACCGCTACTCCTACTATTCCATAAACTAGGATTAGGAAGAGGAAATAGACGAGCGGATAATTCGCCGTCCATGAGAACTTAGGAAGATAAGGTGTCCAGTCTTTATTGACACATTTCTCACAGTAAAGGTCACTCCACTCATGAGGGTCTTTCTGGTCCACGAGGATAGGAGAACCACAGATTCTACATCTCTTCAGTCTAGGCAAGCATGTTCTCCCTCGAAAATTATTTCAGTTTCTTCTTGCTCCGCTCTTTCGTCATCACCTTGGTCTGCATAGAATTGAGTCTCATCTATTTCGTTTTCAGTTCTCCGTCTAATTAGAATATACAATGCACCGATGAGGATGCAGAGTAAGAAAGCGAAGAGAGCGAGTTTCATTTCTACCGTAGGAACATGTTTTATGAGTATGAGTGTGAAGGCTATGAAGAATATAGTGAAGCTAACTTCTATGACTGGATGATTCATTTACACGACATATCCTTTTGAGTTGTTTGGAATCTCTATGGGTTTCTGTTCGACTTTATCTATCCCCAATTCCTTGAGAACTCCAGCCAAATCCAGCCAAGTTTCCACTTGTATCTGGCGAGCCAGTCTCTTCTTTTCATAGAAGAGTGGAACATCGTTCACGAACAGAAATCCATAGTCGTCCATTTTCATCTCTCCATGAGTTCCTTCAGTTTCTTAGCGTTTTTTATGGCTTCACGTTCAGCTTTAATCGAAGCCTTCTCTCTCTCCTCAAACTCACGGAATGTTGAAGCCAACTCCCTTATCCATTGTTTTTTTGTGTAAATATGCTTTCCAGATTCATAGCCAACTAAATCATTTGGAACTCTACCTTTTGGAAGAGTTATAGTTGGCTGAAATATTCCCTTTTCCAGCATGATTCCGAAGAATCTTTCAGCGATTGATTGATATTCTTCTTCAGTCATATTCATTCTGCACCAGCTAGTTAGTGCGATAAGTATATCAAAGGTCTCTTATAAACTCTCACTTTCATCATCTGATGAAATCAGAATCTTGTTTCTTCTTCCCACGATGCACTAAAACCAATAAAATCTGGATGCCCAATTCTCTCAAGCATTTTATATGTCCAAACTCTTGCTCGTGATTCCCAGTGATTTCTTCGCATTGACAACCAATTTATTCCTAACTTTTTCATGTCATTCCACAGATTAATCTGTCTTAGCCTCTTGCTTCATATCAGCCTTAGCAAGCCACATCGCTCTAATTGTCCAGCCTCTAAACAGTCTCTGGTCATTAAAGTGAGCCAGAAGAACTCTATACTGTTTCTCAGTCATGTTCTCATAACCTCTCACAAGTGTTCCAGTGCAAAAGTTAGACTCAATCATTATCCATCCTTGATTTCTGAGCCAGTCTCCAGCATTCTCGAAGTCTTTAGTTATGAAGTGTAGAAGTTGGTCCTTGTCTCGTGGATTCGCTTTCTTGAAAATATGGTAGGCGAAAACTTGGTGATTACAAACTCCTACGCTATACCATTTGCCTTCTGGAGAAATCCAGCAGTTTTCATATTGGTCTTTTCTAGTCTTGGCTTCGTAGTGTTCTATTCCTTCAGTCTCAAGGAAGTATTCGAAAACGTCTCCCATCTATGCTCTTCTCCAACTTCGACCTACTTTAAAGTAGTTCTTTCCACACTTCTTACATCTATAAATCTTCTGCATTGCCTTTCTGTCTTGTTCTGGAAAACCTTTCAATCGGTCCTTGTCCTCTCTAAGTTTTCCATGACAACTTTCGATTGGACATCTCATACTGGTCATAGATGGTCACATTATACAGAAGAGTATAATACGGAGACGTATAAACCTTGTCTTTCATCACATGATGAATTGTGATTTTTGTTATGAGTGTGATTATCTGGACCAGAGTATTATGAAGGGTCTATCCAAATCACAAGATTTGCGATAGTCATTGTGTTCTCCTATTTCCTTTCCTATCCAAATATCCACTGGAATCTTTCCGATATACCTATAGCCACAGTTGTCTTTCTTACAAAACTTGTAAGGATACTTGATTAGGAGACGGTCAAACGAATCATCAGAGTTTTTATCGTAAATCTCCACCCATAGGTCTAGGTCTTTATCACTCCAGCCTCGGTAAGCCATTCCGCCGACTACACAGACAAACTTCACTGAGGGACATTGTTTAAGTTTATCAAGGAAGTTTAGAAAGGCTCTACTTCTGAAGACATCTGGAAGTTGAAGTGTCTCTTTCAGCGGCTCGGAAACAAGAGGGTCAATCAACAGATGTCCCTCATAAAACATAACATAGCGGCGGCTCAAGATTTCAGAAATTCGAAGTCTTTTTTCATCGGAACGAGTCTGAAGTCTTTAGGATGCTTCTCTCGGTCCATCTTATGGCGAATCCAGTTGGCACATCTCTGGCAGAGCATCTCCATCGGAACTTCTACTGTGCCTTGGTCTATCTTCTCTTCAATGAGTATCTCTATTGAATTGTCAATTATTGTTCTGGCTTCCAGCGGAAGGAAATTCGTAACTAGGTAGGAGACTCTTTTTCCAATCTTCGTATTGATTAGGAAGACGGCTGGCTTCTTATCCTTGGTCTCAATGCTGGAATCTATAACGATTATTACCTTCATCACTTTAGAGAAGAAGGGTCGGTGGCAATTCGCACAGACTATTCGTTCAAGCGTTCAAATCACCGTTCTACATATTTCACTATATTTGGATGTTTTTCATGTGGCCAAGTTTCTTGAGATTGTACTTTCCAATTCTCTCCGTAACTAGCCAAAAGATATTCTTCTGTTGGATTTGGCAAATTGAATACCAAATCATTGAAGACTACTTTCTGGAAACTATCGAACAGTCTAGTTCTGAATTCTGCAATCCAGTAACCAGTGCCAACCTCGATGATTTTCCAATACACGTCTCTATCTCTGTCTAGAAAATAGATGGCAATATCGAGCGAACTGGGTGTCTGTCCTTCACAATATCCCCAGTTAAAGAGAGCCGCTCTTCCACCGTTCACATGAAACACTTTAGGTTTCTCTCCCAAGAAAATGGAAATCTCGGCTATTATAAGTGGGAGATTCTGTAGGTCCTTTTCCAAGATTCCGATGTCCACATCGAAATCCCAATCAATGATGTTGTGGTCTCGATATATTCCGAGACATGTTCCGCAACTTAGAAAGAATGTGGTATCGTTCTTTTCGAATATCTCTTTCATTTTCAGCAAGACTTCTTTTCTTGTGTGTTCCATTTTATTCGACTCCATACTTTATCGTATAATGCGAAGAGCCAGAGTTTGTTCCCGATATAGAGAATAGTGATGAATGTCATTTTTTGCAGTGAGCCAGTAACTATCAGACTGATGAGTGCTAATATGCCTTGACCCAGAACAAGTTCATAAAGACATATTCTGAACACTACTCTTTTCTTGCCTTCGCATCTTATATGTTGCCAGAGTCTCTCATGAAGATAATAGACCCAAATGAATACGAAATGATGTAGAAATATGATGAACGAAGTCTGAATCAGATTGTCGGTAACTGCAAACGTGATTATTGTTAAAACCAGAATTCCAATAAGTCTCCAACAAATGGACCGAATCATAGACCTTTTATGAGTTTCCATTTCTGTAGTCCCTCTTGATTTTTTCTATTATGGAAGAAGTGCTTACGCCTTTAGTATAGGGAATCAGAATCAACTCGCCGCCGATTGATTTGATGTATTCTTCTCCAGCCACAACTTTCCAATCATCGCCATGAAAAAGATATTTCACTTTCCAACCTTCCTCGGTTAGTTTTCTTAGGGCTGGGGTGCAATCCTTGTCTGTTACCGTCACCACTTTATCTACTATCCTCAAACTCTCAATGAGTTTTTTCCGTTGAGCAAATGGGATGATTGGAGTTCTTTTATAGGTTGCGGTAAGTTCGTCTGTGTAAACTCCGACTATCAGAAAATCACAGTGTTTCTTGCACTGTTTGAAGAAATTGAGATGACCAATATGTAACAAGTCTCCCACCACGAAAGCGTATCCTACTATCATCTCAAGTCTTTCTCCTTCAAATCTAATGGATAGCCACATTTGTAACATCTCGTATTGTGTGGATTGTTTTCGAATCCACAAACAATACATTTCTTGGATTCTATGGCAACAACAAAAGCCGCTGAACCGTCTGGAAGAATTATTCCTTTCTCCTTCATTCCAATTTCACCCAATGAAGATGCTGAACATTTTGATAGAGGTCAACTATGATTTTGATTCCATGACACATTGCGTTCAGAGAGAAATAAAGGTCCTCTCCAAATCTAGCTTCTGGGTCAAACAAGAACCAAGGTTGTTCGAGTTTGATTAGAGCTTCTCGATTAATGAGAAGACAACCAGCACCAACTCCATCGAAGTTATAGAGAGATGGAATACCAACTTGTTCAGACACTTCTCTAACATACTTCGTTTCCACAGCCTTGAATGGCGGAAACATTGTCGGGTCTGGCGGAAACTTGATTTTGGTCTGGTCGAAATCTAATCTACTCAGAGATGAAAATTCTGGTTTTCTTCTGAGTGGATACCATCCAGAAACAATCTTAGGTTTTCCACTTGCCAAAACCATTTCAATGGAAAATCGTGAATCAAATCCTTCGGCTACATTGACAAGTTTTGTTATTGTCTCTCTCTGAAGAATTATGTCTGAGTCCAGAAAGAAGAGATAGTCTGCTTTTGATTCTAGGAAGTATTCGCAAGCCAAGTTTCTGGCATGACTTACTGGCATTTGGTCATAAGTCACAAGAGGAAGAACTTCTATGTCTCGTTTGGCGAGTTCATAGATATTGTTTCCGAGAGCATTCACTACCCAAGGATGAAATTCCCCTCTAGTCACCGTGACAATTTGGATTTTCATGTTCTGATTTCTCCATTTTCTACTCGTTTTATCCAGTTACAGTTAGCACAGAGAAGTTGATAATCCTTAGAACCAGACTTAATTTTGTCTATGACACGTAAATAGAATGATGCTCCACAATGAAATTTCCTTATTTCTTTCGCTCCACCACCATTAACGTGGTCTATCTGAAGACAACGTGAATCCATACATCCATTAGGAACTAAACAATTTGGATTAGAACACTTATTGCCAAGCAACAGCAGAATTTCCATTCTAAGTCTCAAACGATATTTTCTTAAAAAGGCTTTATCTTTTTCTTTCTGTTGTTCTCTTTTCTGTTCCATATTCAATCTTTGTCTCCAAAGATATTGAATAGCTCCGACACTTAGTTCCATATGTTGCTTTTCCTTCACTTGTAAATTTCTACTTTAGATATAAAGGATTAGAGATTTATAAACCTTTCTTTTCATCAGATGATGAAATCAGTCTGTTTCTTCGTCTTCCACCTTGTCTAGAATCTTCAGAAGTTTCTTATAGTGTCTTGACATCTGTTGTAGAGTGCGATGTTTGCCAGAGACCTTGAGACTTTCATCTATCCGTTTCAATCCGAACTTAGCCGTTACTGTAGCCATTGTCTCATCCAACTTAATTCCGAATGTTCCTTTCAGTTTTACAGATTCGTCCACCCTTATTCCTTTCTTTCCTTGAATTATTATCACTGGAGATTGCAATGATTGACCGAAACGTATCTTGAGTCTGGCTAGAACCCCTCGCATTCTGATTCCTTTCTTACCAGTCAATGTTACTTCTTCTTGAATTGGAATCGCATACGAACCTCGAAGCCTTACTCTCCTTCTAATCCAAATGATTTTATGTTTTGAAATCTCTACGAGTCCAGAGATTGCTTCTTTCACGGTCTTGATTTTGCTACCAATATCAATAAAACCTATGATTTCAACATATGCTCGTTTGAGTGATTTCTTTCTTGACCATGTATCTACTAAACCCAGAATTTCTGAGAAGACTCTTCTTACAGTTCTCTTCCACGAACAAGTATCTATAAATCCCAGAACTTCGGTGAGTGTTTTTGTCACGGCTATAGGAAATCTATACTTTTCAATTCGTATGTTATATGGAGATGAATTTTTGTTTTTCCATACAACTATAGCGTTTCCATTCCTAGCCATGAATATTGCATTGAGATAAACGGCATCCATAGTTGTTTCTGATGAACTTATTATTACTTCGTCTCCGAGAGAACCATTGATTCTATCTTTATATGCTATTGTTGCATTGTCTTTTGCATAATATATTCTGAATGCTCCAGCCACCTTTCTAGTTATTGCGATGACTCCATGAGTCACGAATGCCGCACTTACTACTTCTTCCACTGAACCCCATGTGGAATTATAGTAACATACGACCAAACGATATGGTGAATTTGCGTCTTGCCAACCTACGAGAACGTTATCCCCATCTACAGTAACATCGAAGCAAGTGAATCTATATTCAAGTGGATTTAAGGCAATATTAATAACCGCTTCCCAAGATGAGCCGTTCCATAAACGAGTTTGAACTGTTTTGTTGTCGGCAACGTTTATAGCCATGATTTTTCCACTTAAAAGCGGAACAAGAATTGTTCGTTCACTACCAGTTGCCCTATTACTCCATAGTTGGGTAGATGGAACTGTCCAAGCACTTCCATCTGTTGCCGATGCCTTTACAACATGATGCACTCCATCAGCACCATAAAATCCAATCCAAGGATAACCGTTACTGTCTTTTATGACCGATGGTTCAGCAGAACCAGTATTCACATCAACCGTTACTTCGTTTGAATCCCAAGTAATTGTTCCATCTGAATTTAAAGTTCCTTGCCGATAGAAAACATCTTGATTTACACTATATAGTTCTCTAGCATAGCATATTTTATTATTTGGTTCATCATGCCATAATCCGAAACACCATGAAGCCGTTGCTGATATTTGAATGAAATTACCCCATGTTACACCATCAATGCTTGTTCTATACCCGAAGTTTCCAGATTCAGAATAGAAAACCCAAAATCTTCCGTTGATATAGTGAGCTTTATCTGAATATGTCTGTCTAGTAGCATGATACTGTGTTGAAGTGCCTATTGTTGTTGGCATAAGAAATCACCAGTAAAGAGAAAGAAGGACTTTACGTTCCTTGTTTGCATTGAACTTTCACTGTCACTTCAAACGAATCTCCAGCGTCCCAATTCAAACTTTCCGCTGTGAATATCTGTCTCATTAACATAGTTCCAGCAGATGGGTCATTGAATTCTCCAACTTCTGTAACTGAACTCGTTCCAGATAAACCGTCAGCACTTGAGAAAGTAGTCACTAATTGTGCAGTGTCGTTTGTGACTGTTGTAGTCACTCTTGTTCCAGTCCCAGTCTTCCTTTTGATTTCAGTCTGAAGAGTTGTATTTGCGGCGGCGGCAACATTAGTTCCAGTTCCTATTGCCAAATAATCAAAAGCCGTCCCACCAATATCAACCAATATAAGACCAGCAAGAGCGGCGAATCCAGTATTAGTCAAACAGTTTGGTTTACGAAGATGCAATTTCACGGTGAGTTTATAAAGAAGACCATGTTTACTTGTATATTTCTTGATGATTCTTCCAGTCTTATCTCTATGAATCCACGATATTTCGTCTATCATTTTCACTTCTTCTCTCATCATTTCACCACCTATATGACTATCCTTGCACTTATGTCTATTTGGTGATTCAGTGGAGTTTTTCCTCGGCTCATTGAGGGACTCCAAGTTATTATGACTGGAGCAACTTCTTGAGGTTTGAGAATTGTCTTCTCAGACTTTATTGCTACATCTGAATCTCTGATATTCAGTTTGATACTGTCAATCAAGTCTCCACTAACGTTCTTCATGTAAAGTGTCAACATTGCAGAATTTCCCACATCCACTATTTCTACAAACTGGATTATTGGAATCATTTTGCCGTCTGTATCGAGAGCGGTGGGAATCGGTTGGAAACACGCCTTATCCAAGAAGAATTTAAGGAGTAGTTTTTGTTCCGACATTACCTATCAGTCCTCTCACCTTTTTCGAGACTTTCCTTGATTTTCTTTACGACTTCCCGCTTCTCTTTCTTAGCACCGATTTCCTCTTCGAGTTTCTCAGTCTGAAGTCTGATATTCTTCAGTTTTCCTTCCTTGATTTTCAGTCTCAAGAAGTCGTGAGTTGTTCCTCTCTTTTCTTCCAGAAACTTGGCGAGTTCTGTTCTGTCCTCTTGGGAGAGACCTTTCAGCATAGTATCGAATGTTAATGATTCTTGGATTTGTCTTTCTTTCGGAATTCTAGTTCCGCCCATATTTGGATTGGGTTTCTTCGTAGTTCCAGAAGGTCTCAAATCAGTGCTTACTCCTTCTTCTTGTCTTTTCTTAAGTTTCTCTTCTGATGGTGGCGAAGGTGGACCTTGTTTCTTCATTGCGGTTTCTATGGCTTTCATAGATGCTTCCAGTTCGTCTTGAGTAGGAAGTTTCACGTCTTTTATTGCCAAGATTTCAACAATGCGTTTTTCCAGACCGAGTTTGGTTTCTGGATAGATTGGGTTTGCGAAGTTGAATGGTTTGAAGAGAAGTTCCAGTTCAG
>Ga0315296_10004007_pt1 | contig 12167 bp, 14 predicted proteins | sample YL17G14_18_MG_FD_203921 | JGI IMG/M metagenome (GOLD analysis project Ga0315296, IMG submission 203921) | Sediment microbial communities from Yellowstone Lake, YNP, Wyoming, USA - YL17G14_18 | ecosystem: Environmental > Aquatic > Freshwater > Lake > Sediment | place: USA: Wyoming | collected...
CCGGTGAGAATATAGCCGATGCGGCAAGAGAAAGTGGATTGGGCAACACTCTGGCGTGGGCATTTGACCAGCGCGTCAACCCCGGCAGCACGCTAACTGTCTTAGAGATGCTCGAGTCTTTCTATCGTACAAATTACAGCTATCGCGTCAATCTTGCCAGGTTCATAATGTGGCCCTGTGTAACGATAATCATGGGATTGGTGGTGGGATTTGTGGTTTATGCGTTTTTTTCGCCGCTGATCTGGATTATTAACGAGATGACAAATCTTGTCTATCCGTAGAACCCCGCCCGCAAGCGCGGGCGGGGCTAACCGGTTCGCCCCGCCATCACTATGGCGGGGTTCACAAGTTGGAGTGAAAATATGTCCAGCACGTTATTTAGGATTGGTGATTGCCAATTGCCAATTGAAAATCGTAAATCGAAAATCAATAATCCAAGACAACGCGGCTTCTTGCTTACCGAATTGATAGTAGCGCTGACCGTATTGGGGATTCTTATGACCGGCTTTGCGCTGTCGCTTCACGCATTCACAAAGTTCAATGGGTACCAATTGGTCAGACAGCGTTGTATAGCCGCAGCCCAGGCGGAGCTTGACAGCATAACTGCGACCGGCAAGCCAGTGCCGGGCGAGGATTTTGAGCGACTCTGGCCAGGGCTAACCGTCTCAATTGATGAGTCAGCGGGCGTAGGGCAATGGCAGGGGATGAAATTAGTCAACGTGACAACAAGCGGCAAGAGCTTTCGCAACAAAGTCCAGGTACGCTTATGCAGGTATATTTGGAACCCCGCCGAGCGGGAACCCTCGACCGATGTGGTTGCGCGGTATACCGCAGTGTGGGAACCATTGGCAGAAGGGCGGCGGTAGCTATGCGAAAAGGCATGACGCTGGTGGAAGTCCTGATAGTAATAGTAGTCTTGCCGTTTGCAGCGGTAGCCTTTGATGTGCTGTTCCGCAGTACGCTCAGTGATATTCCACGAGCCACCAGGCTTGTTCAAGAAAACACCTCCCTGCTCAATATGCTCGAACAAATGCGGCAGGACATTGGTGCTGCCAAGGCTCTGCCAGAATCCTCTGGACAGTACACCGAAGGCCTCGGACTGCTTTTGATCGAGATAGCCGACGGTGTCCTGGGCTATCAATTGAGAGACGGCAAAGTGCTCAGATACAGGCTGACAGGGCGGCAGGAAGAGCAAGAAGAAAACGCGAGAGTCTGGCCGCTGCCCAACTCGCAAGTGCAATGGCGCATCTGGCGGGAAGACGGCAGGGGCTACGCTGTGGAGGTCAGGACCTCCATACGGTATAAACTTCGCAGCAAATACCAACAGAGGATGGCCAATTCCCACTTGTATTTCCTGGGGACAATTTGACAGGCTTTTACAGATGAAACGGCTAAGAAATAGAGGATTTGTTCTGTTGTTCGTCATAGTTGCGATCGCTTTGGTCGGCGTGATTATGATTGTCTTAACCACTGGTTCGGACACCATGATGTTCCAATCGGATATGGCTTATCTTCGGGCGATAGAGCGCAACTTAACGGCGAGCGGCGCCGCTTGGGCCGGACTGAACGTTCGGGGCAAAAGCCCTGAAACCTTCAACCGAACGATAATCTTAGACCTGGCCAATATGAATATTCGAGGCTCATCCTTAACGGTTGGTGTTGGCGCTCCAATGGATAACCGGGTCGAAGTTCAGATAAACACTTCGTGTACTCGCGGAAGACGAACCCAAGACCACGCAAAAAAATCCACACTCCAATTACAGCAATAGCCGATTGATCAGGTTAGACCCAATCGCTCAGCTTCGACATCCAGGCCGTAGAGCTTCATTTTCTTGTATAAAGTGGTGCGATTTATTTGAAGTGCCTCGGCGGTTTCTTGTCTATTCCAGTGATGGGCCTCCAGTGCTTGGCGGATAAGGCTTTTCTCCGGCTCGGCCCGTGCCTCCTTCAAAGTCATGGGCTTATATCCTTTCTGCTGTTGGCTCTGATCCAGTCTGATTGATTCCGGCAGATCTTCCAGGCCGATGTACTTATCTTTGCTCAGCAGAACCGCCCGCTCCATCACATTCTCCAGTTCCCGCACGTTGCCTGGCCAGGGGTAACGCTCCAGATATTCCATCGTTTCATCGGTAATGCCGAGCTTTTCTTTATTGTGGTGAGCACAATACATCCACAAAAAATGTTTCGCCAGCAGTGGAATGTCGCCTACTCTCTCACGCAAAGCCGGAAGCTTTATCGTCACCACGTTTATTCGGTAGAACAGATCTTCTCGGAATCTGCCCTGTTTAACTTCCTCAATTAGGTCACGGTTTGACGCCAGGATAATCCGCGTATCGACGGTCAAGGTCTTGTTGCTTCCGACCGCTTCGAATTGTCTGTCTTCTAAAACCCGTAGCAGCTTCACTTGCAGAGCCGGTGACGCATTGGCAACTTCATCCAGAAAAATTGTGCCCTCATCTGCAGCCAGGAACTTGCCCTCTTTATTATTTACTGCGCCGGTGAAGGCGCCTTTGACGTGCCCGAATAGCTCGCTTTCCAAAAGTGTTTCCGGCAGCGCCCCACAGCTTACCTCGACGAAAGGCTTGTTTCTCCTGCTGGAACGGTAGTGTATCGCCCTTGCCAGCATACTTTTGCCTGTGCCGGATGGACCTGCCATCAGTATTGTAGTGCTGGTATCGGCGACGGCCTCGACAAGCTCAAAGATTTTGGCCATCTTGTAGTTGTGACTGATTATGTTCTCCAGGCTGTACTTTTGTTCCAGTTGCAGTCGCAGTCGTTCGTTCTCGCTTATTAATGATTGTTGCGTGAGCGCTCTTTCTATCGCGAACCGCAGCTCGTCGTCAACGATAGGCTTTGTCAGGTAATCATAGGCGCCTTTCTTAATAGCTCTGACTGCGCTCTCGATAGTGCCATAACCGGTTATTACTATGGCCACCGTTTGAGGATAGTTTTTCTTGATCAGGTCCAATAGTTCGAAGCCATCGCCATCCGGCAAATTCACATCCATTATTACCAGAGCATAGCTTTGCTTTTGCAGCTTGGCGATAGCGCCCTTGAAGCTTTCGACGCCGCCGGCTTGGAATCCCTCCAGCGTCAGAAATTCACATAGCGAGTCTACTATGATTTTGTCGTCGTCCACAACGAGAATGCTTTTATCTGCCATAGGTTGTCCTAACCGGCTTTACGGATTATCTGCCAGCGGCAAATAGACTGTAAATATGCCCCCGCCTTGCGGAGCGTTTTCGGCAGTTATTCGCCCGTGATACCGTTCGATAATGTCTTTACATATTGCCAGGCCTAATCCTGTCCCTTTGCCCTGTTCTTTTGTCGTAAAGAACGGCTCGAATATTGCTTCTGCGTGCTCCGGCGGAAAGCCGCTTCCCGTGTCACGGCACTTCACCACGACCGTATTATCCGCAGTTAGATAAGTTGAAACATGCAGTTCGCCGCCATCTGGCATCGCGTCATAGGCGTTCTTGATGATGTTACAGAACACCTGAAATAGGTTATCGCTTCTGACTGGCGGCATGCCGCGGGCGTAGTCCCGCAATACGCGAATGTCTGAAGATGCTGCTTTGCTTGCGATAGCACTCAAAGCGTCTTCGATGATTTGCTCCACGTCGGCATATTCTAATGGTATCTGACTGCCGCGTGAGAACTCCAGGAGTTCGCTTACAATTTGAATCATTCTCATAAGGCCCTGTCGACAGCGGACAAGGTACTCTCTGGGTATTTCATGCTTTTCCTGCTCAACGATTCTTGTCGCCAGGTTGATGTATCGCAGGGTTCCATCCATAAGGTCGTTCAGCTCGTGGGCGACTTTGGAGGCGAGCTTGCCAACGGTAGCCAGCCGTTCAGTGTTGGCCAACTGTCTCTGAATATTGACTCTCTCGCTCATATCTTCGATCAGGATGCAGCCACCTGAGCATTTTTGTGACTTGGCGCTCCTTATTGGTATGCAAACTAGTTGCAGCAGTCTGGTGTTGCCATTCGCTGTAGAGCCTGTGGTATCGAACCTGTGTGTTTTGCCTGCTGAGATTGCTGACTTTAGCTGTTCTGTCCAATTGGGACCCGCTGCCTCGGGACTTTCAGTACCTTCGGCCAATGATTTGTCAATGTAGTCACCCAGCTTGATGAGCTTCGCGGCTTGAGAATTAGCTTCAACAATCCTTAAATCGGAGTCGAAAGTGACAACACCCATCGGTAATGATTGTAGGATTGATCTGCTGGTTGCAAATCCTGAATAGCCATTCATGGTGTGGCCCTTAAACGGACCATCGCTTTGTTCTGGCCCGATTGACTGTGTTTCCTCATGGTCTTGCATAGTCCGAATACTAAGAGCTATATACCTTTTTGTCAAGTCTGCATGTTGTAAAAAAGCAACACGCATGTCATTTTTTCGGATTAACATGAGAGCGTGTTTAGTAAGAAGCGTAAGATTTTATTGCATAAGTAGCTAACGAGGGCTGTTCCAGGCTCGGCGGTACGGTCAAACCAGGTTGCTGCGTTGCTGTTTGTCAACGGCCATAATGTTGCTTTTGCTAATGTGATGCTCGGCGGAGTTAACTGCTCCTTAACCTTTTTCCCAGAGAGGACCTACAAAAGTAAATATAGGGGATTTCATATTCGCTATTCTGGAACGGGTTTTGTACTGAGACATTTTCCACTCAACATGCTTGTCTGTGTTGGGGAGAAACCGATGTGATTGTGCACGGAGGCATTGATGGGCAGAGCTGAAAGGCGAAAATATACGCGATTGTCGATAAAGCTTGCTGTATCACATCGTAGAGTTGACGACACTGCTGGCACATCTCATAGGGGCTACGCACTGAACGCCAGTCCGGGCGGTCTATACTTTCAGACTCCAGCCTGCGGTTTCAAACCGGGCAACCTATTACAAGTAGAGCTGTCGGTCCCTCCAACTGCAGGCATAATCGAGTTTGGCGGCAGGATTTCAGGTTTCGCAAAGGTCTCGAGAACCGAAAGAGTCGAGGCCCTCACCATAGGCAGCGGAACACCAGCAGGTGGTTACGGCGTAGCTGTGGAATTCTGTCAGAGACCAAGACTTTGTATGTGAGGATAGCTTCTCCGGCGGCACCAATGTTACTCGATTGAAAATTCTTTTTTGCGGGTGTTCATCTGGGCTTTCAGGCGGGCGACGATTGAAGAGTGCATCTGTGATACGCGAGACTCCGACAAATCCAGAGTTGCCCCGATTTCTTTCATAGTCATTTCTTCATAATAGTATAAGACGATAATTAGCCGCTCGGCCCGCGTCAGGCCTTTCGTAAGGAGGTTTTTAAGATCGCGTTTTTGAGCTTCGAGCACGGGGTCCTGGCTCCTTTGGTCTTTGATTACGTCTATTTCGCGAACGTCTTTTTCGCTCTCATCGTCGCCGCATTTGGTGTTCAACGAAACCAGGCTGGCGGCGTTGGCGTCTCGCAGCAGCCTGCTAAACTCCTCCATATCCATCTCGAGCTCTTCGGCGATTTCTTGTTCATCGGGCTTACGGCCAAGGTGCATCTCGAGCGAATGGGTGGCCTTTGCCAACTGGTGGGCACGGGCGCGAACCAACCGTGGCACCCAATCCATGCTCCGCAGCTCGTCCAGAATGGAACCTCTTATACGAGGTGCGCAATACGTCTCGAACTTTACGCCTCTGGTGGGATCGAAGGCATCGATAGCGTCCATCAGACCGAATATGCCGGCGCTTATAAGGTCGTCCAACTCGACTTTATCCGGCAATTTACTATGCAACCGCTCGGCGCAATATTTTACTATGTCCCTATAATGCTCCATGAGCAGATTACGGTAACAGTCCTCACGGCTCTTGTGGAACTGCTCCCATACCTGGTTGATCGTAAGTTGCTGTTCCGTTTTCACAAGATCCCTCAACAAAAATCTCCCGCTTTACGGCAATGCGCATTCTGTGGTCACGAATACAAATTAGGTTTGTGCAGCGGGATTGTTAGTCCTATAAGTGCCAGCATCGATCCTTGACCTCTTTTTTGCCTGTTCCCAGGGCCGGACAAACGACACACCCACCCTAAGCTCTTATCGGCCTTTTATGCGGCAACTTTAGAAGAAGCGCTTAATAACCTTTTGAAAATTGCTATCGTTGGCTTGAGCAGCCAAACTCCCTTTTGGCACTACTTTGGTCCTGACGTTTCCTTCTTTACCCCCACTTATTCGTAAGCTTTCGTCACCTTTGAGAGATTTTGATAACTCGTTGCGAATAAGGGCTTTATTTCCGCATATATCCTCAGACGTCCGTCTGTTTAGTCTCGACTAATGTTGCGTTTTATTCCAATAGATCGGGACAAATTTAGACCTGGATTGCCGAGTTGTCGGTTTGTATATGGCACAATGGTTGAAAGGCGCGAATGTCTGCTGCTTTTGCCTGAGCAACTCTGTGGCAATTTTTCGGTTAAGCCGATTCTCAACGAGCCTATTAATCTGCAACTCGAGGTATTCATCTTTGTTGTGTTCAAGCAGCTCGCTTGCGTATTCATCGACTATGGGCATTGCTTGCAGGCTGGTACAGGCGCCGAACTTGATATTATCGGTATCTCGCAGGACCAGCCGTCGGCTTTGCACATGCTCGACAATCGCTTCGTTCAGCGCTCGTGCAAATTCCCCAACGGCCAGGTCGTTGGGCGTGAACCCAGCGGCGTGTATATTGCGTATATTTTCGGTCAGGACTTTTTGACGAGTGTGGGTGAACTCGATTATCCTGACGAGCAGATCGCTAATATTATCTCTTATCAGTGACAGGCGGTTCATAGCTACTCCTTCCTAACTTCGTTGCGTTCCCGAATCTGACCACTGTGGTCTTGAAAAAGACGGCAACTTCGCGCCCGCATCACTGTTACATCTTGGTCTTCGCAAATAAAAAGCAGATATGAGGACTTGTGAAAGGCGAAGCTGTGTCTGTCATCCTTGGTTCCATCAATACTTCCCTGAACTCGTACAGCCAGGTCCAAGCAAAGACAAAGGCAGTAGACCTGTCCTTGTTTTTATCCTTCAAACCAACCAGCTTTTATTAAGAGTCACCCTGCGTCTGCGTTGATTCGGCAGAATGTGGAAAAGGCCTGGCTCCTTCACCGCCGGTATCACTGTCTTGAAATGGTGGTGAATCCTGCCAGCCAGTTTTTTCTCTGCTTAGAATCTGTCTTATTTCTGAAAGAGTTTTTGTTTTCCTAAGCTGGATTATTTCTGACAACCTGTCAAAAACCGACTCGTCGTACAGTCGATGTCCCCCCTCGGTCCATTCCGCTTCGCTGATCAGCCCCATTATCGTATAGTTGTGAATGGTTTGTCTTGAGAAGGGGGTATATCGGACTAACTCGCCGATGCGATAAAGCTTCGCAGGTATCTGTAACTTGGAGCTATCAATTTGCAGTCGCATCACTGAAAGCCTTTTTGCAGCCTGAGTCTAAGACCAGCATCTGCCCACGAGCCACACGTTCATCTAAGGCCGAGGTTGCTCGGGACACCACAGGTTCTCAGTCACATTCAGACATCCGATTCCAGCCGCACTTGTAAGCCCGCCAAAAGAAATTTTACGTTTTGCAAAATGTATAACACCCGCGTATGACTGTCAACTCCTTTTCGTGTTTTTTTCAAAAATTTTTAGCGTCCTTACGCCACGAGATGCTGTTTGACCGCTACACACCTGACAGTCAAGTACAGACGCTTATCCTCGTCAGAACGGTAAGTTATCTTGCTGCGACTGTGGACTGGCAACTACCTGACGCGGATACTCCGCCTGATTTTTGCTCCATCCGAGATGCTTTTTCCGAAATTTACTTGCGAAAGTATCCGATAAATAGTGAGTAAGTATTTACGGCTTTGGGGCTTGTGTGAATCACAACAGTGTGGAACGGTGTCGGCCAGAGGTTATGCACAGAACCGATAAGAGGTCTGAAGATAGCGTCAACCAGCTTGGCGGGCGGGACTCCCTGCTCGAGCAGGTAACTCCGTTGGCTCGTGAGATAAACAGCCTCGATATTGAGCGAATAGCGGACGTTTGTGTCAAAAGCATTCCGAATCTGGTTGGCGCAAGGTTTGCTTCGCTGTACGTGCTTGACGAAACCAATGGTATTCTGCATTTACTCAAACACAATCATCCGTTTCTCATAAACAAGATAGTCTCGCTGAATCAAAATCCGCCGTCTCCGATGGTTATGGCGGTAAGAACTAAAGAACTTATCTTGATAACTAACATTGACACTCACAACAAGCCTGTGATTAGAAAATCACAACGCGTGTTCGCCGAAAATTATGAGACCAAGAATTGCGCCATCGCTCCTCTTATTTGCCAGGATAGGGTGGTGGGGGTTCTCAATCTGGCAGATAAGGTGAAGGACGGTAGCTTCAGCTCTGAGGATATCGCCTTGATAGAATTGTTTGGCCAATTGGTCGGGGCGTCCATCGGCAATATAAAGCTGTTCGAGAAGATACAGCACCAGGCAACGACGGACGGCCTTACCGGTCTTATCAACCACAAAACATTCTATGAAATCTTAGAAAAAGAGCTGTGGCGGTCACGGCGATACGGAGGACAGATTTCACTGATTATGGTTGATATTGACAATCTCAAGAGGATAAACGACGCCTATGGCCACCGTGCCGGTGATAAGGCCATCCGCGAGGTCAGCAGAAGGGTAAAGGAGTGCATCCGGCAAATCGACACCGCAGCTCGGTACGGCGGAGATGAGTTCGCAGTTATTCTGCCGAACACCTCGCTAAGTGATGCTACCGTTGTGGGCGAGCGTATGGTTGAGGTAGTCTCGCGCACGCCGACCACCTGGCAGAAAGAGCAGATACCGCTATCCATCAGTGTAGGTCTCGGTCAGTATGATGCGGACAGCAACCCGGAAGATATTACCAGCCGTTCTGACCAGGCCCTGTATACAGCCAAGCAGGCCGGCAAGAACACAGTCAGAGCCTTCGAGCCCGGCCAAAAGCATAATCAGTGATTTCTCATAGACTTGGCCCACACATTCCAGATGCCAGAGTCTCTGTGTTCTCGGGCGTTTCGGCACGTCTACGAAACCATGCGCTGCAGGGCGGCATCAAAGCTCAACGGACGCAAGAATTTCGCGGCAGGTGCAGTGGTTTCCCAGGTGGCATAAGGCAAGTTTTGAAGGGGCAAATGTTATCGGAAATGCTTCGCTCTCTATTTCGCCGAACCCAATTGTTATGTGAGGGAAAAAACTCGTGAAGCTCGCTTTTCTCGCGTAGTTTTTGATCCACAGCAAAGTAGTCTCAGCGATTTCTTCATCGTCATAAATCATTTCATTGGTTACATCGCAGCTAAAATATGGCGTCATTTTCCTCATAATCTTTTCATGAAGAGATTGAAGGTCTCTGGTTTTCTCCACCTCGAAGACCGAGACTTTTTCGCCTCTGGCGTTTGTCGAGGTTCGGATGCCGGTAACTGTCAATTCACCCAATGGGCTTTCTTTTGCTACCAGTTCTAAAAGCCTGCCGATCGGCGCAATGTCTCTTTGGTCAATACAGCCCATCGCCAGGGAGATGTGCGGCAGGCAGTTTTCTTTATTGAGCACTATTTTGCTGCCGAATTTCTCGACCAGCTCAGCATTTGCCCGGATGGTTTTGTCCATCATCTCATCTGACGGCAGCAATACTACATCTACTGCTATTTTGCTCATAAACGATCAAATACCTCCTCATACTGTTTTTTCCACGCTGGATCGACTATGCACAAAAACTCCAGGTCGCAATGGCCTGTGTTCTCGACATATTGCGTCGACCGAGGCGGAATATAAATAGCGCACTGCGGCACAACTTCAAAAGATTCCTCATTGATGTGCATCAAACCTTGTCCGGCTATTATGTAGTATACCTCCGAGGCGTTGAGCCTGTGCGGCGTAGTGGTCTGGCCCGGCTTGACGTTTGCGTGCGCCAGGCTGTAACGAATTTGCAGGGCCGCCTTTTCCGGGTGTAAAAGCTCGCGCAAAAGCGAACCGTCGCCCGCTATAAACTCCGGGCAATCTTTCAACTTTCTGACGAACATGTCACTCTCCAAATAGAATGGACGCTTTGCCTTGCGTAAAGAATGTGCCGGCCACGCACGCCGTCATAAGACAGGCTAACGTTGCTGCCACTAGCGCGCGAAGTGCAACTGCCGCTATATTGCGTGTCTTTTCCGGTGCCAGTGCAGAAATGCCCCCAACAAAAATAGCCATCGAGGCGAAGTGCGCGAATCCACATAGAGCGTAAGTGGCCACCAGCGCTGAACGCTGCGGATGCTGCAGCAACTTCTGCTCCAAAGCGGCTGCTAAATCATTATAAGCTGTAACCTCAGTGACAATTGCCCGCTCACCGATGATTTTAGAAATCTGTCCAACATCCGCTAACGGCACGCCCAGAATCAGGGTAAACGGATAAAAGATGTAACCGAGGATTGCCTTCAAGGACCACTGGCCGTGCAGGCCGAGCGCCGAATTTATTCCGCCGCCTATTCCCGATAAGATAAGGTCCACCAGTGCCACCAGACCCAGCACTGCTATCAGTAGTGCCACAATTCCGACAATCATCTTGACCCCGGCGTTCGCTCCATTGATGATTGCCTCAAACAGATTCGTTTCCCTTTCATAAAAGGGCTGGATGTGCACGCCCAGCGTCGTGGGTTTATCGCTTTCGGGCAAAATGATCTTCGACATCACAACTGCTGCCGGAGCTGCAAGCAGCGACGCCGAGACCAGATGGCCTGCAATCTTGGGGAACTGAGGTTCCAGGCGCAAGACGTATAGCACCAAGACGTTCGACGAGACTGTCGCCATCCCAGCGGTCAGAATCGTGCAGAACTCCGACTGCGTCATTTTGCCCAGATACGGCTTAACGGTCAGATTGGACTCGATTCCTACAAAGATTTCGCTGGCTGCGACTAAGGACTCCGCCCCCGATATTCTCATCAGTTTGGTAAACACATAAGCGAAGGCGCTTATAATCAAGGGCATTATTTTGAAGTAGTATAGAATCGCGATCAGCGCCGAAAAGAAAATAATGGTGGGAAAGCCCTGAAAAGCCAGGATAAATCCGAGTGACTTCTGTCCTGTGTCGCTGGTCTGGCCCGGCGGGATCGCCAGCGGCCCAAATACAAATTCTGCTCCTGCCGAGGCCGAGTCCAGAATCTTTACCACCACGTCATTTACAAGCAAGAATACCTGGGTGCCCGCAGGGACAACGAATATAAAAACAGCAACTAAAATCTGTAGCGCAATACCCCAGAAAATAACCCGCCAGTTCATATTTTTTCTGTCGGCTGAAAGGACCCACGCAAAGCCTGTCAGAACAAATATCCCTGCGAAACTAACGAGATTGTAGATATCCATATCTTCTAAATATCTAGCCCCCCAATTTATTGGGGGGTTTCCTATTGTAATGCGACAGATGCCAGATTCGGATACGTTTTCACCAGACCCTCCGGCACAGGCTGTTTTTGGCCGGTAAGCAGCCCCTTTAGCTCAATGGCATTGGCAAGCTCGGCGCCTCGATAATGATTGTTGGCAATAACGGTCAGTGTCGCAAAGGCCTTAGCCAATCGGTCGACCCTGCTTTTTATCTGGTCGAGCTCCTGCTCGTTGTAATAGTAATTGTAGGTTTCATCTCTGCCGGCATCTTTGCTGAACCATTTTTCTCTGTTTCTGCCGTGCAGCCGGAAGTAGCCGTTTGTGCCCACCGTGCAGTAATTCATATTGAACGAGTTCCACGTAACCGGGTAATCCAGATTGCACACAGAGACGCCCAGCCCTCGCAGAAATTCCAGGGCATCTTCCTGCTCCCAGGATTTATGCCTGACCTCTACCGCCAGGCTGAAGGCATCTGAAAAACTCTCAACTATTTTTGTCAGGTGCTGCCGGTTTTGTTCACTATCAGTGAAATCCCACCTGAATTGAGCCAGCAGGTGCTTAAGCTTATCGGCTTCCAAAAACGGCTCAAAGCCCTTGTGGAACTGCTTAACCATGCCGGGGTCAATTTTGCCTTCGTGGGTGAAATCACGGTGCAGCTTGGCGGTAAAGAAAAAGTCTGTTCTTTGTTCGGTTCTTCGCAGCCACGATGCAGTGGTTTTCTCAAATGGCGGCCGATAAAAAGTGCTATTGATCTCAACGCAGTCCACAAATCTGCTGACGAATTCA
>Ga0315296_10004008_pt1 | contig 12166 bp, 11 predicted proteins | sample YL17G14_18_MG_FD_203921 | JGI IMG/M metagenome (GOLD analysis project Ga0315296, IMG submission 203921) | Sediment microbial communities from Yellowstone Lake, YNP, Wyoming, USA - YL17G14_18 | ecosystem: Environmental > Aquatic > Freshwater > Lake > Sediment | place: USA: Wyoming | collected...
AGGCTTTCGAACTGCAACTGTGTGGGAAGGTCGGCATCCAGCCCTTGGTAGAGCCCCTGCTTTGCCAGCTGGACGGCAAAGGGGGGCAGTTTGGCAATGGTGGTTGCCATTTCTCTTGTAGCCTGCTTCAGCTCCTCTGCCGGCACCAGCTTATTCACTAAACCAATCTCCTTGGCTTCGGTGGCATCGATTATGCGGGCGGTGAACACCAGCTCACAGGCCTTGCCGATACCTACAATGCGAGCAAGATTATAGGTCGACCCGAATTCGGGGATCAGGCCCATGCGGGCAAAAATAGCCCCCAGGCGAGCCTCTTCCGAAGCGATCCTAATATCGCAAGCCAGGGTGATGGTGAAACCCACCCCCAGAGAAATTCCATTGATGGAGGCAATGATCGGCTTCCTCATGTTCCTCATAAGCTGTGGGGTAGTATCCACAGCCGCCGTGGAACCCGCCCCTGCCCTTAGCCCGCCCTCTCCTTCCTGCAGTGATTCGGCAAAGCCTTTCACATCGGCGCCAGCGGAGAAGGCCCGGCCAGCTCCGGTGATAACCACTACCCTAACCTTGGAGTCGCCTTCCATTTCCCGAAGTGCTTGGTGAAACTCGACGAGCATCTTGGCATTGAAGGCGTTAAGCCTCTCCGGGCGATTGAGAGTAATGGTGCCAATGCCCTCTTCCTTTTCTAGGAGAACGGTCTCGTAGTCACCCATGATAACCTCCTCGTGTTCGATTTGGGTACTCACAGTCTCAACTGCTTTTCACGCAGGATTGTACGGTGGTGTCAAACCAATGTCAAGCATCAGCCTGATCTGACATCCGCTCCCAACAGCCTCATCCCTATAACAGTTCTTGAAGCAAGAAGGCAGAGAGCAGGGGCTGAAACCTTGCCTTCTGAGATGGCTCTCAAAATGCCTGCGATGCCTGAAGCGGTGGTTAGGCATCGTTTAACGCCTTTTGATACCGAAACAAAGAGCCCAATAGCAATGAGTGACTCTTTTCCCCACCGAGCACTGAAACAGCCCAGACTTACCGTAGGCCGCAAGCTACGCCCTTAAGCGCCTCTTTAAGCTGCTCTACCTTTGGTGTCTTAGTCCTCGGCGTCATCGGTGGCATCTTGTGAAGCGAATTAGAATGCCCCCAAGCGAATTCGAATCGCTGTTTCCAGCTTGAAAGGCTGATGTCCTAGGCCGCTAGACGATGGGGGCACATGCCTAAATATACCAGAGGTCGGCTGAAGACGCAATGCCCAGCTATGGATATACCGCTGTCCCCTCCAGCGCCATCCCTTCGGCAAAACCGAGCATAAGGTTCATGTTCTGTATCGCCTGCCCCGCCCCACCTTTCATCAGGTTATCTATGGCGCTGATAACGATGAGCCTTCCCGTTCTGACATCGATTGTGGGGTAAATAAGGCACAGGTTTGTTCCCCAGCATTGCTTGGTCTGTGGGGTGGTGGCTGTCACCCTGATGAAGGGCTCGCCACGATAGAACTCCCGGTAGAACTCCGCTATCTGTTTCTTCCCCTTCTCACCCTCAGATATTTTCCCTGCGGCAAGCCTAGCGTAGCAGGAGGTGAGGATACCTCGGCTCATGGGCACCAGGTGGGGAACGAAGGTCACTGAGAAAGCTAGCCCAGGATTTAGTTTGGCCAGCTCCTGCACTATCTCCGGCAGATGACGGTGCCCATCGAGGGCATAGGCAGAAACATTCTCATTGGCCTCTGAGAAATGGGTGGCAAGGCTTAACGTTCTCCCTGCTCCAGAGACTCCCGACTTGCTGTCGATGACGATATCGGGCTCGATCAGCCCCTCTTTGGCCGCTGGGGCGAGGGCAAGAAGAGCACCCGTAGGATAGCATCCGGGATTGGCCACCAAGCGAGCAGTGGCGATAGCGGGGCGATTTAGCTCCACCAGGCCATAAACCGCCTCATCGAGAAGCTGTGGCTCGGGATGGGTGAAGTCATACCACTTGTGGTACTCTTCGGCATCCTTAAGCCTGAAGTCGGCGCTGATATCAACCACCTTGATCCCCCGCTCCAGTGCCGGAAGCACCGCATCAGCACTTGTCTTGTGGGGCAGCGCCGAGAAAACCAGGTCCACATCTCCTAGTTGCGGCTGAATCACAAGATCGATATCGGCAAGATGGGGCAGTACCTCGCCCAGCTTTTGCCCGACAGCACTTCTTCCTGTAATTGCGCTCAGCTCAACGCCAGGATGGCGCTGAAGGAGCCGGGCAAGCTCCATGCCGACATATCCGGTAACATTGATGATGCCTACCTTGGGCTTTTCCATGTCAATTCCTTTCTATAGAACTTTGGGGCACTGCTGCTGAAAAACACATTCATGGCATAACGGTCGCCGCGCCCGGCATACTTTCCTTCCCTGGGCTAGCATGAGGAAATGGAATTCATACCTCTTCTCCTCGGGGACCATCGCCTCCAGCAGTTGGTGCGCCTCCTCGGGGGACACCTTGGAATCGATCAGCCCCAGACGCCTTGAGACCCGATAGACATGGGTGTCCACAGGAAGGGCTGGTTTTCCTAGGGAGAGAAGGAGCACGCAGGCCGCCGTCTTAGGCCCCACTCCAGGGAGCTTCTCCAGCCATGCTTTGGCCTCAGAAGAAGGAAGAAGGGCTAAAAACCCGAGGTCTAAGCGGCCCCGACTCTCTAAAATGCTCTCGAGGCAGCCCTTTATTCGTGCTGCCTTGATCCTGTTCAGACCACCGCCCCTGATGGCTTCAGCGATGTCATCCACACCAGCCTCAGCCAGTCGCTCCCAGGTGCCGAAGGTGTCAATAAGCCTGTCGAAAGCGCGGTGAGAGTTGACATCGGAGGTGTTCTGGGAGAGGATAGTCTCGATGAGCACCGAAAGGGGATCGGCAAGAGGTCGCCATTCCAGGGCACCATACTCTTGCTCGAGCCGAGAAATGATTTCATTGATGGTCATGCCTTTAGCTTCCTTAGGTGGCAGGTATCGTTTATCAATCTGAGCGTAACCCTCCCATCCCATACCTCGAAAAGGTTGATCGCCGTCGCATCCTGTCCTATCTGCCAGAAATGGGAGTTATCCAAGCCAAGAAGGTGACAAAGAAGCACTTTACACACCACGCGATGGCTTACCACGGCGACTGTTTCCCCATCATGCTTTGCCGCTACCTCATCGACACAAGCGACCACCCTGCTTCGCACCTCGTCAAGGGTCTCCCCTTCTGGAATCTTGAGCCTCTCCGGGCTAAAGCGCCACAAGTCAAAAAGCTCAGGATATTGCTCCCTAACCTCAGCGATGCAAAGCCCTTGCCACCTGCCAAAGTCCATGTCATTGATGCCCTCCAGTGGCTGCACTTCAAGACCAAGGCGTTTGGCAATGATCTGCGCTGTGGTCATAGCTCGCTTTAAGGGACTAGAGTAGATAGCCTTCACCTCCCACTGCGCCACCTGCCCTGCTACCGCCTCCGCCTGCCTCAACCCTGTCTCATCGAGGTCGATGTCCACCCTGCCCCTGAACCTCTCAAACCTGTTCCACTCAGTCTGCCCATGTCTTACAAGTATAAAGCGAGTCAAAGAAGCCTCCTATCCTAGGGGGTTATCATAGCATATTCTAGCACAGGATGTGGCTATAGGTTAAGCATTGACATCCACTTTGCCCCTCCTGTAAACTAGCTTGAGTTCCCATTCCAAACCGAGGATTACATTTGCTTGTGACGGAGAGGATACGCCACCAGGTCGCTCAGGCATTAAAAGGGCAGCTTGCCGACTATATTGAAATTCGCATCGAGGAGATGAAGGCAAGCCATATCCAGTACCGTGGGCGGGAGTTGGAGGAGATTGGCCGCAACACCAGCCTGGGGGGCAATGTACGTGCCTTGGTAAATGGAGGCTGGGGCTTTGTTAGTTTTAACGAGCTAGATGGGCTCAGGGGAAAAGTGGAGCTGGCAGTGAGGCAAGCAAGGCTGGTGGGCAAAGAGGTGAGCAGTTTTGCCCCGGTAGCGCCGGTGGTAGACGTGGTTGAGCCTGAAGCGGGGAAGGATCCCACAGCTATTCCTCTGGCGCAAAAGAAGGGCATCCTCGATGAATACAACGAGACCATCTGGTCCACGCCCAAGATTCAGACTTCGGTGATCGCCTACGGAGAATTGGCAAAGAAGGTCATCTTTGCCAATTCCGAGGGCAGCTATATCGAGCAAACCAAGGGGGATGTATCCGTCCGCATTGTGGTTGTCGCCCGCGACAACGGCGATGTGCAGCAGGCGATGCTAAGCGTGGGCTCAAACGGCGATTTCGCCTTTATGCCAGGGCTTCATCACCAGGTGAAGGAGGCAGCACAGCGTGCCGTGGCGCTGCTCTCGGCACCCCATCTCAAGGGAGGGGAATACACCGTAGTCTTGGACCCTGTTCTGGCTGGCGTATTCGCCCATGAAGCCTTCGGCCACCTCTCCGAATCCGATTTCGTCTATGAGAATGAGCGCCTGAAGGAGATCATGGTCCTGGGGCGAAGATTTGGCGGGGAGTATCTCAACATCGTTGACGGCGCCGCCATCCCCAGGCTTAGGGGAAGCTATAAATATGATGATGAAGGCGTTCCCTCAACCAAAACCTACCTCATCAGGGAAGGGGTGCTGGTAGGCAGGCTTCACTCCCGGGAGACGGCAGCCGTAATGGGCGAGAAGCCCACGGGAAATGCCAGGGCGCTGGATTACCACCATCCCCCTATTGTGCGCATGACCAATACCTTCATCGAGCCGGGGGGAGTATCCTTCAAGGAGATGGTATGCGATGTCAAAGAGGGGGTGTATATGAAGAACTGGTATGGGGGGATGACCAGCATGGAGATGTTCACCTTTTCCGCCGGCGAGGCCCACATGATCCGCAACGGGAGAATAGAAGAGCTTCTTCGCCCCGTGGTGCTCAGCGGAAACGTATTTATTACCTTGGAGAATATCGATGCCATTGGCAACGATCTTGAGATGAGTGAAGGGGGTGGCTGTGGCAAGGGGGCACAGTACCCCCTTCCTGTATCAAATGGCAGCCCCCACATAAGGATAAGGAAGTGTTTAGTGGGGGGAAGATAGTGGAAAGGGTTCTGGAGCTGGCAAAGAAGGTCGCCGATGAGGCCGAGGTCTTCCTCGCCTCGGTAACCGAAACCCCTGTCGGCTTTGAAGCCAATCGGCTGAAGAGGCTGGAGACTAGGGAGAGCATTTCGCTTTCTCTGCGCATCATTAAGGGGGGTAGGGTAGGTTTTGCTGCTACCACCAAGCTCAGCGATCCCCAGACGCTGGTTCAGATGGCAGTGGATACTGCCCGGTTTGGCGTCCAGGCCAGATTTACCCTTCCCTCTCACCAAGCATATCCCAAGGTTGAGGTCTACGACCCGGAGGTAGGGACCTTTCCTATAGAAGATATGGTTGAGCTAGGCAATTCCCTGATGGCAAAGGTGCGAGCCCACACCCCGGAGCTATTATGCGATGCTTGGCTGACCAAGAGCGTGGGCAGGGTGAGAATCCTTAACTCCCGTGGCGGTGAGGCAAGCTACCGCAAGAGCCTTTTCACCATTGGCATGGTGGGGAACCTGATTCGAGGCACCGATATGCTCTTTGTGGGTGAGATGGACAGCTCATGCCGGCCGATAACGGATTTGACTAGCTTGACCGATGCAGTGATCCAGCAGATAGAACTGGCGAGGAATACTGCATCAGTGTCCTCAGGGCAATTGCCCGTGGTCTTCACCCCCCATGGGGTGCGAAGCGCCTTCTTCACCCCGCTGGCGCTCGCTTTTAACGGAAGGGTAGTGGTGCAAGGAGCATCACCCCTGGTGGGAAACGAGGGAAAGCAGCTCTTCGATAAGAGGCTCTCCCTACGGGACGATGCCACTATAGACTATCGACCTGCAAGCCGCCGCTGCGACGATGAGGGCGTGCCCAGTCAGAAAACGGCTCTCATCGAAAAGGGGGTGGTAACAAACTTCCTCTATGATCTGCAAACCGCAGCTCTCGCCGGTGCTCGCAGCACGGGGAGTGGCGACAGGGCTCATGGCGGCATGCCCAGCCCCTCAGTGAGCGCGCTTATAATTGAACAGGGGGATACCCCTTTCGAGGATATGATTCGGGATATGAAAGAGGGGCTGGTTGTGGAGCAGCTCATCGGGGCGGAGCAGGGGAACGTTTTGGGCGGCGAGTTCAGTGGCAATGTCCTCCTCGGATATAAGGTGGAAAGGGGCGAAATTGTGGGCCGGGTCAAAGATACCATGGTTTCAGGCAACATCTATCACGCTTTGAAGGAGCTCAACGCCATTGGGCATGAAGCAAGGTGGGTTGGCGGCATCCTCAGGACGCCAAACATCTATTGTTCCAGGTTGGCAGTGGCAAGCAAAGGATAACGGCTTTGAGGAGGTATCCCTTGTCTCTGGAGAAGTGCCTGGCTGATTTAAGCGATGAGGACAAACGTCTAGCTTACTCAAGGTTAGGCGACCTGTCAGACCTTTCCCCCGAGGAGCTAGAATTGTTCCTAGAAGCATGGGCCAAAATTGGTGTCGCGAGACGGAGGCAGATCATGGGCAAACTTTTGGAGCTTGCTGAGGAAGACCCCCAACTGAACTTTGACGACATCTTCCGCGCCTGCCTCCATGACCCTGATGAGATAGTGAGGGTAAAAGCCATCGATGGCCTATGGGAATGTGAGAATCGCTCCCTCATCACCCCCCTTATCACCCTGCTCAGGGAAGACGACGAAGAATCGGTTCGTGCCGCTGCTGCCATGGCGCTGGGCAAGTTCGCCCTACTTGCCGAACTGGGGAAACTGCGCCCTGAGGATGGGCAGAGAGTGCAAGAGGCTTTGCTTTCTGCTATTGATGACCAAACAGAACAGCCCGAGGTAAGACGGCGAGCGATAGAAGCTATCGCCCCCCTCACCCTGCCCAGGGTAAAGGATATCATCTGTCAAGCTTACACCAGCGATGATGCCAAAATGAGAGCCAGTGCCCTCTATGCCATGGGCCGGAATTGCGACCCCATCTGGCTTCCCACGCTGGTGAAGGAGCTTGGCAGCCAGGATGCGGAGGTGCGCTTCGAAGCAGCAGTGGCTTGTGGGGCGCTTGGCGATGAGCAGGCTGTGCCCCATCTTGTCCGGCTTATCTCTGATGTGGATAGTCAGGTTCAGCTCTCAGCCATAGCAGCAATAGGGCAAATTGGAGGTAGTGAGGCACAAGAGGCGCTCCGCGGATGCCTGGAACACCCTGATGAACATATGCGACAGATGGCAAAGGAGGCCCTAGATGAAGCCAATTTTGAGCCGGAGCCTCCTTTATTTCAGATTTGAACCTTGATCCCTGAGGTCAATAGGGAGTGGCTGAAATGCTGAAGGGTCGAAAGATAGTAGTGCGCGGGAAAAAATTGGAGGATGCTGCCAACGACTACGCCTGGCGCTGCGATGAAAAGCTCGCCGATTATGACGCCGCCCCAACCCTGAGGCTATCTTTCGCCGATTTCTTGGCCGACTATGCTGAGGAGTTGCGCTATCCCAGCCGGCAACGGCGCCAATTTGCCATAGAAAATCTGGAGGGCAAGCATATAGGCAATCTCATGTATTACGATATCGACAAGGTCAAGGGGGAGGCAGAGCTGGGGATCATGATCGGCGACCAAGACTATTGGGATCAAGGCTATGGCACCGATGCCATCACCACCTTGCTCGATCATATTTTTAGTACCACAACCCTGAACAGAATCTACCTTAACACCCTTGAGTGGAACCTCAGGGCGCAAAGGTGCTTCGAAAAATGTGGCTTTGTCCCCTGTGGTAAGGCGAAAAGATACAATGGCACCTTCATAATCATGGAAATACGTCGAAGCTCCTGGCTGGAGGCTAACAAGCAAAGACGGCTAAAGAGCAATAAGCCCAGCGATGTCACCTAGCTGACTTCAATCCCACGCGAAGAAGCGGGAAGGATAATCCTTCCCGCTTCTTCCTCGGCTGTTCGAAACGCTATTTATCCTTTTGGTGCTTGTGGTGGTGAGGGGTTGATCAAGCCCACTGCCAGTGTCTTCGGTACCAGTTCACACAGCTCATCTACGGTCCACGTCCCTGCCTTGTAGATAGACCTCCAATTCTCTGGCTCGGAGTAGAGGGTTACCTCGCCACCGGTAACAAGGAAGTTGCGACCATTTATGTTAGCCGCCTCATCGGTGCACAGGAAAACCACCATTGGCGATACTTTCTCGGGTGCCATGGCTGAAAGGTCGGGAACCCCAGCCGCAGCTGCATCAGCACTGGCTCCACCCATGCCCATCTTTGCCCTCTTCTCCCAGGCTGCTTGTAGCTCCGGGGTCACCGTCATCCTGGTGGCAGCACGGGGGCGAATGGCATTACAGGTGACACCATATCTCCCCATGTCCCGGGCTACGGTCCTGGTGAAGCCAACAATACCTTCCTTGGCCGCACTGTAGTTGGCCTGACCCATGTTCCCCAGACCCGACTCGGAGGAGGTATTTATGATGCGACCGCTCCGCTGCTGCCTGAAAATAATGCAAGCATGCTTGGTGCAGGCGAAATGCCCCTTGAGGTGAACACTTATCACCGTATCCCACTCTTCTTCGGTCATATTGAAAATCATGCGGTCCCTGAGCACGCCAGCATTGTTGACCAAGATGTCCAGGCGGCCGAATTTATCGATGGCAGCCTTGATGATCCTCTCACCGCCCTCCATGGTGACCACACTGTCGTAGTTAGCTACAGCCTTGCCGCCCATCTTCTTGATCTCTGTCACCACCTCATCAGCGGGCGCCCTATCTGCTCCAGTTCCATCCACTGCACCGCCGAGGTCATTGACCACCACCATAGCCCCCTCAGCAGCCAGGGCCAAAGCATGGCATCTGCCCAGACCTCGTCCCGCGCCGGTGACCACAGCCACCTTCCCCTTTAATCTTTCACCCATGTTCTACACCTCCTTAAATTTAGCCACATTGATTATTGATTAAGAGTGCCTATTCCTTCGGCGGTGCCGGATTCACAAGTCCCAAAGCCAGAGACATAGGCACAAGCTTACAGAGCTCATCCACAGTCCACATCCCCGCTTTATAGATGCTCCTTATTGCCACTGGATCGGTCATCAGGTGTACCTCACCACCTCTGACCTGGAAGGTGCGGCCATTTATGTTAGCCGCCTCATCGGTGCACAGGAACACCACTATTGGGGCAATGGCCTCTGGCAAATGCTGCCCCGCATCAGATACCGCACCCAAGCCGGCTGCTGCTCTCTTCTCCCAGGCAGCCTTAAGCTCCGGGGTCATCGTCAGTCTGGTAGCGGCGGCAGGGCGAATGGCATTACAGGTAACACCATACCTCCCCATGTCTCGAGCTACGGTCCTGGTGAAGCCAACAATACCTTCCTTGGCCGCACTGTAGTTGGCCTGACCCATATTCCCCACCCCAGATATAGAGGAGGTATTTATGATGCGACCGCTCCTCTGCTGCCGGAATACAACGCAAGCATGCTTGGTGCAAGTGAAATGCCCCTTGAGGTGAACATTTATCACCGTATCCCACTCCTCTTCGGTCATGTTGAAGATCATGCGATCCCTGAGCACGCCAGCATTGTTGACCAGGATGTCCAGCCGGCCAAAGTTATCGATGGCAGCCTTGATGATCCTCTCACCGCCCTCCATAGTGGCCACAGTGTCGTAGTTAGCCACAGCCTCTCCACCCATCTTCTTGATCTCTGCCACCACCTCATCAGCGGGCGCCTTATCGGCCCCGGTTCCATCCATCGCACCACCCAGGTCATTGACCACCACCATAGCCCCTTCAGCGGCCAGGGCTAGAGCATGGGCCCTGCCCAGCCCACGTCCGGCGCCGGTGACCACAGCCACCCTCCCCTTTAATCTATCACCCATGTTCTACACCCCCTAGGACCTGCTACAGAGCCAAAGGCCAACCGCATCTAGCCCCGGGAAGGGAGTACTACCGTGGCAGTAGCTGGAGCGGTCTTTTCTCCCCTTGGGTTCTCGGTCCAGATCTCCAACTCTACAATATGCTCGCCACCCTGAACATACTTTTTGGTTACCGTCCCCTTACAAGTCAGCTGCTCTCCGGGGAAGTCCATTCCCCGATGCTGCACCGCTATCTTCTTCACCCAGCCTCCCTCACCAACCCAATCGCTCAGGAGCTGGCCGAGAAAGCTTGACTTCAGCCTTCCATGGACAATGACCCCCGGCAGGCCGGCAGCCTGGGCGAAGTCCTTATCGTAGTGAATCTGGTAATAGTCGCCTGAGGCGCCAGCCCATTTTACAAGTTGCATGGTAGTGGGGTTTTTGGCCAGTTGGGGGATCTCCTTACCCTCTTTGACATCCTCATAGTAAACCTGTTTCGCCATGCTTCACCTGCCTAATAATTTATTAGCGTGCCCAGAGCTCTGGCCACTAGCTCGCCCTTCTGGTTTGTCCAGGTAGTCTCAGTCACAATGAATAGCATCTTGCCCGCCCTGCCTTCCCGCACCCTGAGGTCGTGAATCTTGTCCACCACAGTTAGCACATCACCAGGCTTAATCGGCTTGATGTACTCCCATTCCCCACCACCATCGAGAATCCGCCCCATGGGAAGCTGGAAGGGCAAGTCCAGACCTCGCCCCCTCATCTCCGCAGCCATAAGAAGACCCGGGGGGGCAATGATCCCTCCGTAGCGGCTTTTCTTAGCATACGCCTCATCCTGCCACAGCGGGTTGGGGTCCTCAATGGAGTCAACAAATTTCCTGATCATCCCTTTCTCAATCTCAATCTTGACCGGCTTCGTTTTAGTGCCTATGGCTTTTTTCATCGCGTCGGTGATGATCTCTTCTGCCAATTGCCACCTCCTTTGTTTTTATTTCAAACTATATTCAATTCCTTCTCCCGAAATTTGACACCTGGAACATAACATCAAATAACACTTAACACGGGAGAAGCCGAGCCAAAGTTTACTGGATTTCAATATCGGTGTCAAGCATTTTATCTCCAGAACACCCTCCGCGCAACTATTCGATCCTCTCCAAGGGTGCCAGACTCAAAAGCAGTCTCTTGAACCCAGCTTTACCTTTGAAAGCCACAGTTACCTCTTGGTCATCTTTAATCGGTAGGCAATTTATCACGATCCCGTCGCCGAAGACAGTATGGCGCACATGATCCCCAGTCTTGAACGCTGCCTTTGGGGTAGGTGATAGCACAGACACCACCCTTTGCCTGCGTTCCCAAGCATCTTGACTGGGCGTGGTCACCAAGTGGGCAGGAATGTCCAAGAGAAAGCGTGACGGCAGGGTTGGCTCACCGCTTCCCTGATAGCCGCGGCGGAAGGCACGAACGAGATATACCTGCTCCTTAGCCCTGGTTATCCCCACGTAGCATAGGCGGCGCTCCTCCTCCATTTGATCCTGGTCATCGAAGGACTTCCTATGGGGCAGGAGACCATCCTCCATGCCGGCGATGAAAACTACAGGAAACTCAAGCCCCTTGGCAGCGTGGAGGGTGATCAGCGTCACCGCATCCACCTTCTCATCGTAGCTATCAACATCGGAAACCAGGATTACCCCCTCGAGAAAGGAGGAAAGCCCCTCCCGTGGCGGCAGATGGCGATACTCACTGGCTACATTACGCAGCTCCAGAATATTATCCCACCTATCTTCCCCGTCCGCCGCCTCCAAGGTGTATTCCCTGTATCCTGAGCTTTCGAGCACCAGATCAAAAAGCTCGCCTACATTTAGCTCCTCGCTCTTGGCCATCAGCCGGTTAAGCAGGGCAAGAAAATTGGCGAGCGCCCGAGCAGTGCGGGGGTTAAATGGGATTTCCTCATCCTTTGTTTCCTCATCGGCGACTATCTGGAGCGCAGTATAAACAGGTAGGGAACGCTCCTTGGCCCACCGCGAAAGCTCTTCCACGGTGCGAGGTCCAATCCCGCGCGGGGGCACGTTGATGACTCGGGAAAGGCTGACGCTATCGTAGGGATTGTGGATTAGCTTGAGATAGGCAATGACGTCTTTGACCTCTCGCCGCTCATAGAAGCGGACGCCGCCTACCAGCTTATAGGGGATCCCATAGCGAACAAAGGCTTCCTCAATAGCCCTGGACTGAGCGTTGGTGCGGTACATCACGGCGCAATCCAACGGCTTGTATAAGCCCTGGCTGACCAGATTTTCCACCTCGTTAACCA
>Ga0315296_10004009_pt1 | contig 12163 bp, 8 predicted proteins | sample YL17G14_18_MG_FD_203921 | JGI IMG/M metagenome (GOLD analysis project Ga0315296, IMG submission 203921) | Sediment microbial communities from Yellowstone Lake, YNP, Wyoming, USA - YL17G14_18 | ecosystem: Environmental > Aquatic > Freshwater > Lake > Sediment | place: USA: Wyoming | collected...
CCCTATCTCTCTGGAGCCTGGGATAGACCTCGGCCTGCATAGCTGGCCGCACCAAAGCCCTAGCAACCGCCTTCACGCCTTCTCCAGGCCCGCGAAACTGACCAGGCAGCGCTTCACGCCGACGCTCTCGAACACCACCGTGACCTCCTCGTCGTCGCTGAGGATCTTGCTGCTGAGCACGATCCCCGCCCCGAACCGTGGGTGGCGCACACGATCGCCGTCTCGGAACTGGGTCTCTGTACGCCGCTGGAGAGGCTTCGGCCATGGATCCGCAAAGCTCTGCCCCTGAAGCAGTTCGCCTGGTATGTCAGCCAGAAAACGAGAGGGCTCGCTCAGCTCGTCCCTGCCGAACAGCGCCCGACGGAAGGTGTGTATGAGGTATAGACGCTCCTTCGCTCTCGTAATGCCCACGTAGAACAGGCGACGCTCCTCCTCCAACTCCTCCCGAGTATCCATGGATCGATTGTGGGGCAGCACGCCCTCTTCAAGTCCCACGATGAACACCAACGGAAACTCCAATCCCTTGGCCATGTGCAGGGTGAGGAGGCAGGGTGCCTCGACCTGGTCATCCAGGTTGTCCACATCTGACACCAGGGCCACTTCCTCCAAGAACGTAGTGAGGCTCTCTTCCACGGGAAGAGAGGAGTATTCCCGGGCCACACCGCGCAGCTCGTTGATGTTCTCCCAGCGCTCCTCTCCCTCGTCACTGCCATCGCGGACGTACGATCCATAACCGGTCAGGTCGAGAACCAGATCGAGTAGCTCCAGCACACTGAGCTCTCGTCGTACCGCGATGAACTCCTCCATCAGGTCCAGGAAGCTGAGGAGACTGGCCCGGCCCCTGCCTACTACTGGGGCGTCCTCCCGCTGGCGCAGCATCTGCAAGGCCTCGAACAGAGACACCTCCTGGCTCCCCGCCCACGATTCCAGTTGATCCCATGTCTTCTGCCCGATGGCCCGGCGAGGGACATTGATGATGCGAGCCAGGCTCACAGCATCTCGAGGGTTGTGAATCAGGCGCAGATAGGCCAAAGCGTCCTTGACCTCGCGGCGCTCGTAGAAGCGCGTCGCCCCCACCAACCTGTAGGGCATCCCAGCCCGCACGAAGACCTCCTCCAGCGCTCGCGACTGGGCATTCGTGCGATACATCACCGCCAGGTCCCCGGGCGAGTACCCCTCCTCGGCCATCAGTCTCTCTGCCTCTTGGAGCACAAACTGGGCCTCTTCCTGCTCATCGTAGGCCTCCATGGCGGTCACGGGGACTCCTGGCTCATTCTCCGTCCACAGCCTCTTGGGTACCCGCTCCAAGTTGCGCGAGATGATGTGGTGTGCTGCATCCAGTATGGTCCGGCTGGACCGGTAGTTCTGCTCCAGCAGAACCACCTGCACGTCCTGGTAGTCCTCTCTGAAACGCTGCACGTTGCGGAAGTCGGCGCCTCGCCAGGCATAAATGCTCTGATCCTCGTCCCCGACCACGAAGAGGTTACGATGGCGAGCAGCGAGCAGCTTCAGAATCACATACTGGGCCGCGTTGGTGTCCTGGAACTCGTCCACCAGAACATGTTGATACTGGCGCTGGTACTTGTCGCGCACCTCTTCGTTACCACGCAGGAGTTGCACTGTGACCATCAGCAGGTCATCGAAATCCAGGGCGTTGTTCTCGATCAGAAGGCGCTGGTACCGACGATAAACACGAGCAACTGCCTCATGCTCATAGCGGGCGGGCACATACTCGGCGGGACCGATCAGCTGGCCCTTGGCCCTGGAGATGGAGTTCTGGATGGCACGAGGAGTGAAATCGCTGTCGTCCAGGTTCAACTCTCTCAGGCACTGCCGGATCACGCTGAGTTGGTCGGCGTCATCGTAGATCACGAAATCGCGACTGTACGGCAGAAAGTCGGCCTCGCGGCGCAAGATGCGCGCGCAAATAGCGTGGAACGTGCCGATGGTTATCTGGCGCAGGACCTGCTGGCCCAGCAGCTCGTGAAGCCGTTCCTTCATCTCGCGAGCCGCCTTGTTGGTAAAGGTCACGGCCATGATCCGGTAGGGAGGGACTCTACGGCTCTTGATCAGGTAAGCGACGCGATGGGTGAGGACCCTCGTCTTGCCGCTACCCGGCCCGGCCACGACCAGGGTAGGCCCGTCCTCGGCGGTGACGGCTTCCCGCTGTGCTGGGTTCAGCTGGGCCAGGATGTCCTCCATGTGTGCCTCTGTCTCATACAGATTCTAACACACGTGCGACACGGGCGTCTAGCCGGCGCATCACCAGAGAGCCGTCACACCCGCACCTCCAGGCCCTAACCAGCGCCACCGCACCCCCGTACCCCTCCATTCAGAGCGCGGCGTCTTGTTGCCTTCCAGCACCAACTATGATAGGCTTGAGAAGCAGACGACCGCGCGGCATGCGCAGAGTTGGTGGCGCGCGAACTATGCGTTGTATTCCAGTCTCACACACGTAGCCTCGTGCCTGCTGGCCCAACTGGCGTACGAATCCAGTGCACTGGCGCAAAACTGGAGGCGCAGACCTCAGGAGGTTAACATGTCAGGGAAAGTCACTTGCCTTCTGGTCCTCTCGATGGTGATGTCCGCGGTGACATCATGTACAGCAGGGGGGGCGCCACCGCCCACGGAAGTTGTTCAGCCTGCTGTGAGTGCGGAATCAGCTGAGGGGGCCCCAAGACGCGGTGGAACAATGGTGTTCCCCATTTATCAAGATCCAGGGCAACTGAATCCATATCTGATAGCAACTGGAGAGACGGGTCTGATCGCCAAAGCTCTGTACGATGGGTTGGTGGATGTGGGTCCAGATGGGAGCTACTACCTAAGGCTTGCCCGCGAGCTTCCTACTAGAGAGAATGGCGGCGTGTCAGAAGATGGATTGACGATCACGTGGAGACTTAGAGACGACGTCGTATGGTCAGATGGTGAGCCTCTCACTGCCGACGACGTAAGGTTCACGTGGGAAGCAGTTACGCATCCTGATAGCACAGCGTTCAAGTACTCGCAGGGATGGGATCTGATTGAAAGCATCGAGACCCCGGACCAGCACACCGTCGTCGTGCACTATGGGGAATACTACTACAACTATCTCGATCAATTCATCGGTGATCACCTTGCGGCAATCTTGCCAAGGCACGCTTGTGGTGAGCCCGGTCAAATGGGCGAATGGGCGTGCAACCGGCAACCTATAGGTACGGGCCCATTCATGCTTGAAGAATGGCGACCAGGGGAGAGGCTTACGCTAGTACGCAATCCTAACTACCGCGAGGGAGGTAAGCCCTATCTGGACAGGATAGTGTTTCCAATTGTGCCAGACGAGGTCGTGCGCAAGCAGATGCTGCTGAGTGGAGAAGGCGACGCCATACTGTGGCTCAACTTTGAACATGCCGATGAGCTAGAGGCTGCAGGATGCCAGATAACCCCAGGGACGGACATGTGGCTACTACGTATGGGTTTCAACCTCACCAAAGATGGACATCTTGACGTTCCGCACCCGATTTTGGGCGACAAGCTGGTGCGAAGAGCGATCCAGTTGGCAGTGGAGCCCGACCTCATCAACGATGGTATCCTCAATGGACGAGGGGAAGTCGTGGCGCACGAGCTATTCAGAGGCTCTACCCAATGTCCTGAGCCCCAGATCACCTACAGCGAGGAGGAAGCCCGGCTGCTACTCGACGAGGCGGGTTGGACTGATGAAGATGGAGACGGATTCCGGGAATGCCATGGCTGCCTGTATGCTGGAGAAGGTGATCGTATGCGTCTGGAAATCATGACCTTCGCCGATCCCCCTTCCTACTCGCGAATGATTCAGGTGATCGCAGACGAGATGCAGGAAGTCGGCATTGAGAGCAGGACGGGTACGCCGGATGATATCTTGGAGCGCATGGACTCAGGTGACTATGACATTGCCTTCTGGGATGATGGTTATACTAATGACCCGCTCGGCCTCTTAGGCAACTACTACTCTTCGGCCAACATCCCGACAAACAACTGGTTTCGATTTGTCAGCCGGGAGTTTGACGATCTGCTTGCCCAGGTCCGCACGGTGCGAGACCCTGACGAGCGGCTTGACGTTTATTGCGAGATCGACCGCTTGCTCTTGGAGGAATTGCCGGCGGTCTGGCTAACGGTGATGCCTTATCCCGATGCTTTCTCGGCGCGCGTGCAGGGATGGCAATTCAATCCCAACGACCTTATGACCTGGGATGTAGCCGACTGGTGGATTAGCGACTAGTGTCACGTAGATGACCGCCTACGTTCTGAAGCGGGTGTTATCTGCTGGTCCGGTGCTCCTCTTGATCAGCATCGGCGTTTTTGCAGTCATAGAGGTGGCGCCAGGTGATCCTGTTCTCAGGATAGCCAGGAGACCTAGCGACGTCTCTTCTGAGCAATTGGCGAATCTCAGGGCAGAGTATGGACTTGACGACGCTATCCCAGTTCGCTATCTCAAGTGGCTAAGCCATGCTGCGACCGGAGACCTCGGCTACTCCTACACATCAAGGCGTCCAGTGGTCGACGAAATCCTGGACCGTTTGCCTAACACGATCATCCTAGTTGGCGTGACGTTGGTCGTTGTGGTCATCCTGTCCCTGCCCATTGGCATGGTATCTGCTGTGAAGCAGTATTCAATGCTTGATATCGTGCTTACTACGCTTGCCTTTGCGGGCCAAGCCATTCCAGAATACTGGCTAGGATCCATGCTAATATGGCTTTTCCATGGCGTGCTTGCCAGCCACCTGTCATCCGGTCCTCTGTTCCCTATAGGCGGAATGTGTTCTTGGGATAGCCCATGCAACCTGGTCGACCGCCTCCAGCACCTGATATTGCCGGTAGCAACGTTGGCCTTTGGTTGGATGTCGGTTTACACTCGGTTTCTACGCTCCAGCGCGCTGGAGATTTTGCACCAAGACTACATTACCGTTGCGCGTGCGAAAGGCCTCCCCAACCATGCTGTTCTTCTCAGACACGTGTTCAAGAACGCAGGATTGCCCCTAGTGACTTTGCTGGCCCTGGACTTGCCCCTCATTCTCGCCGGCGCTTTGTACGTGGAGATTGTCTTCTCTTGGCCTGGTGTTGGTCGCCTTTTCTACAATGCTGCACAACTGCGTGACTATCCGCTCCTAATGGCCATAGCAATGATGATCTCCACAGCAATCGTACTCTGCAATCTACTGGCCGACGTTGGCTACGCATATCTGGATCCAAGGGTGCGTTTTGGAGGGATCCAAGGCCAGGCATGATTGACTCCTCAGAGATGCTTAGGCGCCCTCAAGTCGATTGGACTCACCTAGTATGGCGCCGATTCCGCCGTCATCCCGCCGCCCTAGGGGGAAGCGCGATCCTCCTGTTCATAATCTTCTCGACTATCCTTGTGTCTCTGTCGCCCTATGACGCCAAACATCACGTTGTCTGGGATAAGTTCCAACCGCCGTCTCCTAGACACCCTTGTGGGACTGATTCCCTGGGCCGAGATGTCCTAACCCGCCTGTTCTACGGAGGTCGAGCGTCCCTATTGGTTGGCTTCGCGACAACATGCATTTCTCTCACGATCGGCCTCTCCGTTGGGATGTTGGCGGGCTACCATGGTGGCTTGGTAGATCAGATTCTAATGCGTGCTACTGATGTGTTTCTATCCTCTCCTTCGCTCTTTGTGTTGATTGTTGCCTCAACCTTGTTTAGGGAGACGCATATCCCGGCCCTCGCAGAGGGGCAGCCGGCCGTAGTCGCGCTTACCATTGGTTCTCTCTCTTGGATGACGATTGCCCGGTTGGTGCGCGCATCCGCGCTGTCACTACGTGACAGAGACTTTGTCGTGGCAGCTCGCAGCCTCGGAGCCAGTAGCCGCCGCCTCATGACCTTGCACATTCTCCCAAACACCCTTGGACCTGTCATCGTTGAAGCCACGCTCTTGGTAGCGTGGGCCATTCTTGTGGAGGCTGGATTGAGTTACATAGGCTTCGGTGTTGACCCACGAACGCCCACCTGGGGAAACATGCTGCGTGAGGGTCAATCCTATCTCACGACATATCCTTGGTTATCTGTCGCCCCCGGCGCGCTGATCTTCTTCACAGTCATATCGATCAACTACGTTGGTGATGGTCTACGAGATGCCCTTGACCCACGGGTAGCGCTGGGAAGCAGGTGAGTAAGCCTGGAATCCCGCTGGAGAAATCTGCCTAGGTCGGCGCCACGTGGGGAAGGGACTCTGACTCTGATGTCAGGCGAACGGTATTCGCTCTGCGGCGAGGTCCGGAGAACAGCCGCGCAGTGAATTCATAGTTCGGGTTGGTCAGGTAGGCCAAGGCAGTATCGCCAACAGGAGCCCGATCACAAGGAATGGCCTGTTCACGCCTCTGTCGACTCGACTAGCGTTCGTCGCTCGAGTCAATGGAAAGCACCCTTGCTTGAGCATCTCGGTCTGCACCAGCGCGTACAGAATCGAGAACGAGCATGTTGGTCTATACCCTCGGCCGCGCATGCAGACCAGCCAGGAACGCCCAAGGTGCGTCCTATCAGTACCCCCCCAACTGACCCGACACATCCAACCAACGTGGAAACGGCCTCTGTGAGCGTCCGGCAGGAGAAACCCCCATTTGAGTAGGCCGCAGAGGCTACTGTCCGCAGAATGTGCACAGTGCGTCACGAAGACGCGCGCTCAAAGGAGCGCAATGGGGCTGTCCTTTGGGTGAGGTGACCTCACGCGGGGCGCTTGGAGGAGTCTGCACTAGTTTGCGCAATCGCGGATCCGTTCTCGCGTTCGCCGTCAACCCTCATTCGGGGGGACCAGCATCACCCCAGCCTTGTCCACACAGAATACAAGCTCGCTCTCGAACTGTATCTCTGTTACATTCCACGGCTTTCCTTGGATTATGCTGTGAAACAACCGCCGGTATTGGCCTGTCAGTCTCCGCCGTTTCGATAGACTCCTCGTGGGAAACGACACGACTAGATAGCGTACACGGAGAGCCTCAAGAAGCGGCAGAGAGCACCCTCGCTGGCGGCGCTCGAACCGGTGAACCTCCTTCAAGATGAGTGCGATATCCGCGCTCCTCACAGGGTATCTGCTCAAGACATCACGAACCTCTGCGAGTGGAGGCAACCCCTGTAGGAGGAAGTAGCGATTCAAGAATCCAACTCTGCGCTCATGAATATCAAACGCATGATAGCGAGTGGAGATGGGAAGCCCCATCCAGGGGAAGGATAGCGGATTCAATCCGCATGCGAGATCCAGAAGTGTGTTGGGCATTCCCGTTATCGCAAAAACCTGAGAATAGAAATCCTCCACAACCGACAAACGCTCCCGTGTTGAAGCATGGCTCTCCATTATGTCAGCGCACGTCTCCCGTATCAGATCTGCGTGACCGGACTGGAAAGCATCCTGCAACACGATCTCCGCAGCATCGTAGTCCGGATTGCCCAAATAGGGTGCAACAACGTAGTGCAGCTTCTTTCTTGCAGCCTTGACGGCATCCTTGACACTCTTGTGGTGTGCCAACTCAGCCAACACCAAGTGCCGAATAGTATCCTCACAAGTTGTGCGGTACTTCCTGGACTCTTGAATACTTGCTACTATGGCGTCAACGTCTACGCTGCGCTCATCAGTCATAACAAGTGTTATCGTTTCCTTCGCACTCCTGCCGGCGCTGGTGATCCCCGCTCTTGTGTGGCGACCGATAGTTGCGATTGGCTCACGTGGGAGTTCAACGGTGAGCTCGATCGCATAGCGCCATCAACACCGCCGTCAGAATGGCAGCCACTTGGAGAGTCGCTCTCTGCAATTCTACCCCACCATTCGGGATGATCCCAACGGACAATGCGTGGCAGGTGTAAACATCCATCCCCACTCACGGTCTTGATCAGAGCGTGCTGCAACCGACTCACGGGCTCCAAGAGTCTGCATCACTTGGCGGCCTGGACGTTAAGATCGCGCGGTCTGGGCAGCCAGTCGCACACCGTTGCCAAGGCCCGGGTTCAGGAACTTTGAACGGACGGAGCCGGGAGGTTGGATCCCTCTTTGGGACGCCTATGAGCCGCCTCGTCGCACGTCGTCTTCCCCGATTATGCACGAGGCCGAGCTCGACCTTCGGAACTCCTTCCCCCTGCTATTTGAGAGGGTTCCCATGGGTGGCCTCACGTAGATATGCACTCGATCTCCGCCCAACTCACTGGACCCACGAACGCAGACTGACCAGCGATTCAACCAAGTGACCAGGCTGCGCGACCTCCCTACGGCTGGCGAAGGAGCTGAGACGGAGCAAGCAAGACATTACGGCCTCGCGGGATGATCGCACGACAGAGGTTGTTGCCCCTCAGGATGTTCTGCCTCTCGAATCCCCACTTGCTGGGGGTCGCTCGTGTCCCCGGCCGACTGTCGAGGCAACCCGAGATAGACAGATAGCTTCCACCCGGACAACGACAATACTGCCCCTTTGCGCGTTGGTCTGCCATAAGCCTGGAATTCGAGACTCCATGCACTTGGGCGTTTCCGGCCTCGAGGCAGCGCAAGGGACAAGACACGTATCAGCTTCCGTGCACGTCACCTGCGAACTAGTCGTGTCTGGCGCTGCGGGCATGCGAGAATAGCAATCGCTGGCTCGGTATGGTATCATCTTAGGCGCTGGCTCGGGCCAGGCCCTCGTGCTCCAGCCGTGCCCAGGCCAGTTCCGAGGCATCCGACAAGCCTATGAAAGCCGAAAGCATGACAGACTTACAAACCGTTGTTCGCGCTGTGGCCTCTTCCCGCAAGTACAGGGCGGTGTGTCCGGACACCGTGGCTCGTCTTAGTGCAATGGAGCTAGCCATCCACCATGACCCCGACGTAGCTATCAAGGAGACAAAAGGAAAGCTCCATCAGATCTATGCTGCATTCGAGGGTGGCATAGACTATGAGCGAGCGTATCATCAGCTGGAAGTCGCCTACAAGACAAGACGTGAATCAGAGATCAAGTCGGCCTGCATGGAACTCATGAAGCTGCACAACTCTACGCGGGAGCGCTTGCCGATCTTGGACGATTTCTTCGAAGGTATCTTCCGCTTGACAGGCCGCCCGAACAGACTGCTCGACCTAGGTTGTGGCTTGTGTCCCTTGGCAATACCATGGATGGATCTTCCGCAAGGAGCCAAGTACTATGCATACGACATTGATCTCAATAGGATCCGTTTCCTCAACCAGTACTTTCACCTGGCAGGTCTGCCGCAGCTAGCGTTCTGCCAAGACATTCTCTCGCGTCCGCCGGGTGCTGAGGCACATGTAGCTTTCCTGCTGAAGACAAGCCCGTGCTTGGAACATCAAGAGCAAAGCGGCACCCTGCGTCTCTTGGACGCACTGCGCACTCAGTGTATTGTAGTCAGCTTTGCAGTCAAGAGCCTGGGTGGGCGAGAAAAGGGCATGCTCGCCCACTACGAACATAGCTTTCTGGCATTGGTTAGTGGGAGGAACTGGGCTGTCACAAAGGTGGTCTTTGACACGGAACTCGTATTCATCGTCAAGAAGTAGGGGAGAATCGAGTCGTATTCCTTGGCGAGGAAGAAGTCGTATCCGACAGAAGCGGCGTTGGACACGAGCCCTGAAGCGAAGGGTATTCTGTACGTGGTTGGGACGCCTATCGGAAACCTGGAGGACATCAGCCTTCGAGCGCTTCGTGTCCTTCGCGAGGTGAACCTGATCGCCAGTGAGAATCCTTCTTGGACTAACCGGCTGCTTGCCCGGTACAACATCCACACTCCGATGATGCGTTACACCGACGCCTATAACAGAAGGAAGCCCGCTCGCATAGCCGCAGCGCTTGCCGCGTTAGACGAGGGAGATGTGGCCCTTGTATCGCAAGGCGGCATGCCCGGCATAGCTGATCCTGGTTTTGAGCTCATACAAGCTGCTATCTGCCACGAGATCCCGGTGATGGCGATTCCCGGTCCTTCGGCCCTCATTTCAGCACTTGCTGTGTCAGGTCTACGAGCCGAGCGGTTCAAGTTCCTGGGCTTTGTGCCCCGGAAGGCCGGGGCACGACGGAAACTGCTCAAGTCCTTGGAAAGTGAGCCGTATACTACGGTCTGCTACGAGTCCAAGCATCGTCTGCGGTCAACACTGCGAGACCTGCGGTCCATCTTGGAGAAGCGCCGAATAGCGATCGCGTGCGAATTGACAAAGCGACATGAAGAGATATGGCGTGGCACCGCATCCGAAGCTATCGACCGTTATGACACGAGCGAGCCGAGGGGAGAGTACACCATTGTGATAGATGGGCTACGCGTAGATACCGTGAATGACTTGGATTGTCGAGACGGAACCACCGAGGGCTGCGCCAGTGGTCCATCGCTCTGCGAGTAGTGGTCAAATCAGCGGCTTGTTGAGAGCATGACAGGTTCGCCTCCATCCAAGGTTGAGACCGTGCGTGGAAGTATCGTGTTGCCTTCCTTCTTGCCGGATGCTACCAGAGCCGTCGTCAAGTCGATCGACAGCCAAGACCTGGAGAGATCCGGCGTCAATGCCTTGATGGTCAACACATTTCACCTGATCAGCCATCCAGGCTCTGGGTTGATCAAGAGTATGGGAGGGGTCCACACTTTCATGAATTGGCCTCATCCGGTCGCGTCTGATTCGGGTGGATTTCAGCTAATGTCTGTGATAAGAGAGAATCGCAAGTACGGGACCATCTCTGACAAGGGAGTCAGTTTCACTCCTCTAGGCGGGGGACGAAAAACGCTTCGATTCAGTCCAGAGAAGAGCATTCGGATTCAATTCGATCTGGGTTCAGATGTCATGATAAGTCTGGATGACTGCCCGAGCCCGCAAGCCTGCGAAGCGGAGAACCTTGAGTCTGTGCAGAGGACTGTTCACTGGGCGGAGAGATGCAAACGGGAGTTTGACAAGCTCCTGAGCATACGCCGCAGAGAAGATGGTAAGAGACCCTTGATCTTTGGTGTGATCCATGGGGGGTATGATACGGGTCTGCGGCAATTCTGCGCGGGTGAGCTTCTGTCTCTGGGGTTTGACGGGTTCGGATTCGGCGGATGGCCACTCGACCCAGAGGGCAACCTCGCGGAGGATATCCTTCGCCTTACGGCACGTTTGATTCCGGATCACCTGCCTAAGTTCGCGCTGGGGGTAGGAAAACCGGAAGGGATTGTGAGGTGCTCCAAAATGGGTTGGACACTTTTTGATTGCGTCTTGCCGACTAGAGATGCGCGGCACGGAAGGTTGTACGCTTTCCGTCAAGATAGTCTCGACAGAGTGGATATCAACTCCGAAGAGTTCTACCATTACGTCTATATTCGGGACAAGAAGCATAAGAGGGATCGTGGGCCTATTTCGCGAGCGTGTGATTGCTACTGCTGCGCGAATTACTCGATCGGATATGTGCACCACCTATTCGATGTCAGAGATCCCCTGGGCTATCGCTTGGCAACCATTCACAACCTGAGGTTCTACACCCAACTGGTTGAGACGATTCGTGAGCGGAGTTCGGAACAAATCAGGGAATAGCTTCTGGCGGAAGTGGTTGGTGTTGTCTTCGGCTGAGGAACCGGCATGCGGACGAAGTCATCAGGACCATCTGGGCGTTCTGCTGCCATAGCCTCTGTCGAGATGAGGGGGAGATGATGGATGAGCAAACCCTCAACCAGGCTTTCAGCGAACTCCAAGCGGTGCTCGGCGAGAGAGCCACCCGCGAGAAGACTCATCGCCTCGGCTATAGCCGAGATTGGAGCCCCCGCCACCGTTCCCACGTAGATCTGCCCGATATCGTCGTCGTCCCCAAGACCACCGACGAAGTGGTGGAGATTGTCAAGATAGCCTATCAGCATCGTTTACCCATCGTCCCCTTTGCTGGAGGCACGGGTATGGGTGGAGGGGCTGCCGCCTGGAAGGGCGGTATCGCCATCGAAACCAAGAGCCTCAATCGGATCCTGGAGTTGGACGAGAACAACATGATGGTCACTGTCCAGGCCGGGATCACCATCTGGGATCTCAACGAGCAACTGGCACACCACGGACTGTGGTTCCCCCACCAGCCGGAGAGCAAACGGGCCTGCACCATCGGTGCCTCCATCGGCTGCGACAACGACTCCACCTTCGGGCTGCGCTACGGTAAGATCCTGGATGTGCTGAGCAACGTGGTCTTGGTCACCGGAGAGGGAAAAGCCGTGCGTATCGGCCGGCGCAAGG
>Ga0315296_10004010_pt1 | contig 12162 bp, 12 predicted proteins | sample YL17G14_18_MG_FD_203921 | JGI IMG/M metagenome (GOLD analysis project Ga0315296, IMG submission 203921) | Sediment microbial communities from Yellowstone Lake, YNP, Wyoming, USA - YL17G14_18 | ecosystem: Environmental > Aquatic > Freshwater > Lake > Sediment | place: USA: Wyoming | collected...
TGCTTACTGCGGGCAGGGCTTGTTAAATGGCGGTTCGGCGATGTTGAGCGCTTGAAGAAAAAAGGGTATGATAGAGGTGAGCGAAGTTCAGGGGGCCGGTATTTGAATACCATCAAGATATTGATTGCGGACGACCATGCGGTAGTGCGTGAGGGTACCCGCCAGATTCTGGAGAAGGAAGCGGACATGAATGTCGTGGCGGAGGCCGCCGATGGCGAAGAGGCCATCAGGTTGGCCGGTAGTTCTGCTCCTGATGTTATCATCATGGACATATCAATGCCCAGGCTGGACGGCATAGAGGCGACCAAGCAGATAAAAGCGCTTCATCCTAATATCGCCATCCTCATTCTTTCCGCCTATGATGATGACCAGTTTGTTTTCAATTTGATTGAGGCTGGAGCGGCCGGTTACCTCCTCAAGAGCGTGCGCGGCCATGAGCTAATTGAGGCAGTACGCGCGGTAAATGCTGGTGAGTCCGTGTTGCACCCGGCAATTGCCCGGAAAGTGCTTAATCGTTTTGTTCCGGCGGCGGGCAGGGAGCCAAAGCAGAAAGTCCTGGAAGTGCTCAGTGACCGGGAGGTTGAGGTGCTGAGGCTGGCAGCAAGAGGGTTGAGCAATCAGGATATTGCTAATGAGCTCTGTTTGAGTTTGCGCACCGTACAGGCCCATCTGGGTCATATTTTCAATAAGCTGCAGGTCAGCTCGCGGACGGAGGCTGTGGTGCGCGCTCTCAAGGAGGGCTGGATAACTTTAAGTGATGTCGCCTGAGAAGCGCCACCGGGTGAAAAACGTGGGGGAGTAATGTGGCCAGATACTCATTCACACGTTGGCTGATAAGGACGCTGGGCAAGCCCGGTTTCTGGCTTATTCTGGTACTGCTCGTTCTCATTACCATCCCGCACTACGCGGAGGCTTTAAAACACCCCGCATTTGTCATAGAACTGATTTCCAAGCTTGACCTGGAGCGGCATGCCTTTGAGAGGATTCTCTATCTGGCGCCGATTGTCTGGGCGGGCTTTATCTTTGGCTGGCGAAGTGCGTTGGTCACATCGTTCTTGGCTCTCGCCTTAATGGTACCCCGGGTCATCATGTTCTCACTCTATCCGAAGGACGCACTGTTTGAAACTGCGGCGGTCTTTATTGTGGGCAACGTGCTGGCGCTCAGTTTTGCCTCGCTCCGCCGGGAGAGGGAGTACCGTACTCAGCTTGAGGAGGCAAGGCAGGACCTCGAAGGCAATATTGAGACTATCAAGAAAAGTGAGGGACAGTTAGCGGCACTGAACCAGATTGCCGGCACCGTATCCCAGTCTCTGGATTTAAATCAGGTACTGGGTAGCGCCATTGATAGCGTCGTTGATGTTATGCAGGTTGATATCGCTTGGATATATCTGCTGAACGAGGCAGCGAATGAACTGACGATGAGCGTGCACCGGGGGGTTGCGGAGGAGGTGGTAAAGGGTGTGGACAGGTTAAAGGTTGGCGAAGGCTTTAATGGAATGGTGGCTCAGACCGGGGAGCCATTGTTTGTGGAGGATGCTTCTCAAGACCCCAGACTGACCAAGGAAGTGGTCAGCAAGTACCATATACAATCCCAGCTCATCGTGCCGCTGCGATGCCGGAGTAAAGTAAACGGCACTCTCTGTGTGGCCATGTACCGCCAGCGGATGTTTCACCAGGAAGAGATAGAGCTGTTAACCGCCATTGGTAATCAAATTGGCGTGGCGGTGGAGAATGCCCGCCTTTATCACCAGCAGCAGGAGGTCGCCGAGCAGTTGCGCGGCATGCAGGAAAACCTGCGTTTTTACCTGCGGCAGGTGACCAAGGCGCAGGAAGAGGAAAGAAAGCGCATTTCACGTGAGCTGCACGACGATACGGTACAGGACCTGGTGGCTCTTTCCCGTCAGCTTGACACGCTGGCATCCAGCAAAGAGCTTTCAGAGGAAAATCGCCACCACCTGGAAGAACTCTGGAAAAAGACGGACGATATCATCAAGGAAGTGCGCCGATTGAGTCAAGACCTGCGCCCGGCGGCGCTGGACCGGCTGGGACTGTTGCCGGCTCTGGAGTGGCTGGCAGCAGATGCTGCCGATTACTCGGGAATAGAGACCGCGGTCAAGGTCAAAGGTGAGGAACGGCGTCTCAACGAGGAAGTGGAACTCGTCCTTTTCCGTATCACGCAGGAGGCGATGCGTAACGTGTGGCGACATGCTCAAGCAACCAAAGCTGAGATTACTGTTGTCTTTGACACGAACCGGGTGAAAGTGACCGTCAGTGATAACGGGAAGGGCTTTGAGATTCCCGGTGAAATCGGGGCACTGGCGCGCGATGGCAAGCTTGGCCTGGCTGGTATGCAGGAACGGGCCCAGCTCATCGGGGGCAAAATCACCGTGAACTCCGCACCGGGCAAGGGTGCCACCGTAACCGTGGAGGTGCCGGTCTAGCCCGCCTTTTTCCCTGATGAGATGGGACGGCGGGCCGGCGGCACATTTTTCCGTGTCCAGTCGATGATTTCGCTAATCGGGGTTCCCGGCAAAAATACCTGCTTGATGCCGGCCTTCTTCAATTTGGGAATGTCTTCGTCTGGAATAATGCCGCCGCCGATGACGATGATGTTGCCGGCACCGCTGGCTTTTAGCTGCCTGAGCACCTCGGAGAACAGGTAAAGGTGTGCCCCGGAGAGGCAGCTTAAGCCAATCAGGCCAACATCCTCCTGAATCGCGGCACTGACGATTTGCTCTGGAGTCTGGTGCACCCCGGTATAGATGACTTCAAAGCCCGCGTCACGGAAACCACGGGCAATTATCCTGGCCCCGCGGTCATGACCATCGAGGCCGGGCTTGGCCACCAGCACCCTCAGTTTCTTTTCCCGACCCATTATGGCTCCATTCCGGCTTCCTGAAATCCCAAAATCAGAAGAACCCAGGGTCCCGGTACTCACCGAAGACCTCGCGGTAGATGTCACAGATTTCCTGCTCGGTAGCATAAGCCCTGACCGCCTCGATGACGCAGGGCATGACATTTTTATCGCTCTGGCAGGCAGCAAGGAGGCCTTTGAGAGCCTGGGCTACCATCCGGCGGTCTCGGCTTCTTTTTACCTCGTTCAGCCGTTTAACCTGTTCGGCTTCAACTCTTTCATCAATCTTGAGTATCTCAAGCGGCAGTTCTTCTTCCGCCACGTACCGGTTCACCCCCACCACCACCTTGTCCGTATTATCCACCTGCTTTTTGAAGATGTAGGCGGCATTGGCAATCTCTAGCTGCGGAAATCCCCGGTCGATTGCCGCCAGCATGCCGCCCATGTCATCTATCTGGTTGATGTACTTCCAGGCTTCTTCTTCAATGCGGCTGGTCAGTGCCTCCACGTAGTAGGAGCCGGCCAGAGGGTCGATGGTATTGACCACGCCGGTCTCCTCAGCCAGTATCTGCTGGGTGCGGAGGGCGATGGTGGCGGCGAATTCCGTGGGCAGGGCGAACTCCTCGTCGAAAGAATTAGTATGCAGGGACTGGGTTCCGCCCAGGACGGCCGCGAGCGCCTCGGTGGTGGTGCGGATGATGTTATTGTATGGCTGCTGGTGTGTCAGCGAGCAGCCGGCCGTTTGCGTATGGAACCTGAGCCACCAGGAGCGCGGGTTTTTCGCCTGAAAGCGGTCCCTCATGATTCTGGCCCACATCCGCCGCGCCGCCCGGAACTTGGCGATTTCCTCAAAGAAGTCCATGTGGGAGTCAAAAAAGAAGGACAGCCGCGGGGCGAAGGCGTCAACATCCAGCTTCTTGCGCTGGATGACATCCTGAACGTAGGCGATGCCATCGGCCAGGGTGAAGGCCAGCTCCTGGACCGCAGTGGCACCGGCCTCGCGGATATGGTAACCACTGATGCTGATGGTGTTCCAGCGGGGCACATGATGAGTGCCGAACTCAATGGTGTCGCTGATGAGCCTGATTGACGGTTCCGGAGGGCACATAAAAGTTTTCTGGGCGATGAACTCCTTGAGCATGTCGTTCTGGATAGTTCCGCCCACCCGGTCCCAGCCCACCCCCTGCTTTTCGGCAGCCACCAGGTACATCGCCCAGAGCACGCTGGCCGGGGGGTTGATGGTCATGGAAGTGGTGACTTTATCCAGCGGGATGTTCCTGGTCAGGATTTCAAAGTCGGCCAGGGTATCAATGGCAACCCCGCACTTGCCGACCTCGGCTCTGGCCTTTGGGGAGTCGGAATCATAGCCCATAAGGGTGGGGAAATCAAAGGCGGTGCTTAAGCCCGTCTCGCCTTCTTTTAAAAGCTGGTGCCATCTCCGGTTGGTATCTTCGGCGGTACCGAGGCCGGAGAACATGCGGAAGGTCCAGACCCTGCCCCGGTAGCCGGTGGCCTGGCAGCCGCGGGTAAACGGGAAAAAGCCGGGATAGCCGATATCACGGTCAAAATCCAGGTTACGAATATCTTCAGGAGTGTATATCGGGTTTACCAGCAGGTCAGAAATGGTGGATAATCGTTTCTTTGCCGCCAGGTCAGGAGACGATTTGGTAACCTCAGCTTCCCATTTTTTCATACCCTGGCGAGCATCAGTCAGTGTCTTCTCATCAAACATGGTCAGCCACCACCCTTCCGGCCAGATACGCGGCCAGCATATTTGGTTCGCGTCCAGGCAACGCCTTTTTCCAGCGCACGGCGGTTTACTGCCAGGAGCTCCTGATTTCTGGCCAGCATACCCTCCATTATCTGGTCGATGCTTTTTAAAGAAACGACCGGGCGACAGGCAAGCAGGGCGCCGAGGGCAACCAGATTGCCGACGCCGCTATCCCCCGCCTCCGCCGCCAGGTCATTCGCTGGCACATAGACCACATCGATATCGTTTCGCCCGGCTTTTTCCGGTACCAGTGTCTGGTTAATCATCAGAAGTCCGCTGGGCCTGGTGGTCTGTTCGAGTCTGGTCAGCGAAGCTGAGTTCATAGCCAGAGCAATGGTGGGCCGGGCAATGAACAGAGCGCCAATGCGTTCCTCGGAGATGGTGACGTTACACCATACGGTGCCGCCCCTTTTTTCGGCACCATAGGCGGGCATGTATACCACCTCACGCTCTTCTCGGAAAGCGGCCTCAGTGAGCAGCCGCCCGATGAACAACACGCCCTGACCGCCAAAGCCACCAATGACGATTTCCTCATGCATGGCCGACCTCTTTTTTCAGCACGGCAACGGCTTCAATCACCTTATATTCTCCCAGCGGGTAGTGGGGAAGCATGTTTTTCTCCAGCCAGTCCATGGCTTTTGTTGGCTCTACCCGCCAGTTTGTCGGGCAGGGAGAGAGCACCTCGACCAGTGACATTCCCAGATTGGCCTGCTGGGCGCGGAAAGCGAGCTTTATCGCCTGCTTGGCTTTTCGGACTGCAGCCGGACTGTGCACGGCAACCCGGGCGATATAGGCGGTGCCTTCCAGAGTCGCTAGCATCTCGCAGACGCGGATGGGGTAGCCCGCCAGAGATGATTTTCGCCCTCCCGGTGTTGAGGTCGAGTACATGCCAAGGAGCGTGGTGGGGGCCATCTGACCCCCGGTCATGCCGTAGATGGCGTTGTTGACAAAGATGGTGGTGAGGTTCTCGCCGCGGGCGCAGGCGTGCACGATTTCGGCCGTGCCGATGGCCGCCAGGTCGCCGTCACCCTGGTAGGTGAAGGGGATGAGGTGGGGGTGGCACCTTTTGATGGCGGTGGCCACGGCCGGGGCACGTCCGTGGGCCGACTCCAGACCGTCGCATTTGAAAAAGTGGTAGGAATTGACCGAACAGCCGATGGAGGCGACGCATATCGCTCTCTCTCTGATTTTAAGCTCGTCAATTACCTCGGCGACCAGTCGAAAGACAATGCCGTGGCCACAGCCGGGGCAGAAATGAAAGGGATACTCCTCCAGTGATTCCGGCCTCTGGTACAATATTGTTTCCGATTCGTTATCGTTCCGTGGCACCATAATAACTTAAACCGCCTGCTTCATTATTTTCACTATGGCTTCCAGTATCTCGTCCGCGGAGATAGGCACGCCAGCAAATTGATTGACCAGCTCAACCCGTGTCTCCCTGCCCAGCGCCAGCCTGACATCTTCAATAAGCTGGCCTAAGCTCAACTCGGCAACCAGGAAACGTTTAGCCTTCTTTGATAATTGGAACAGGGGTATGGAGGGGAAGGGGAAAAGGGTGATGGGGCGGAATATCCCGACTTTGAGCTCTTCCTCTCGGGCCATTTTCATGGCGGTCATTGCTGAGCGGAAGGCACTGCCGTAGGCGACGATGACCAGAGCGGCATCATCGAGGTTGATGCCTTCGTAGCGGACCTCGGCTTGTCTTATTTTCTCGAACTTCTGGCGCAATAATTCCACGCGCGGGCGGTAGTCAATCGGGTCCATGGCAAAGGAATTGATGATGTTCTTGGGGCGTCCCACCGCTCCGGTGATGGCCCACGGTTTTGGGGGAAACTTGGTGACGGGTGGGCGCATGATTACAGGCTCGATGGCCTGGCCGAGGAAGCCGTCGGGCAACAGCGCCACCGGAGTGCGGTATTTATCCGCGAGTTCGAAGGCAAGCATGGTGAAGTCCATCATCTCCTGCACCGATGCCGGGGCCAGAGTTATCAGGTGGTAATCCCCGTGCCCGCCGCCTTTGGTGGCCTGAAAATAGTCGCCTTGTGCCCCGCCGATATCGCCCAGACCGGGCCCACCGCGCATCACGTTCACCACCACCGCCGGGATTTCGGCGCCGGCCATATAGGAGATGCCTTCCTGCTGTAGGCTGAAGCCGGGGCTGGAGGTGGAGGTCATGGCGCGGCAGCCGGACGCGGCGGCACCGTAGACCATGTTGATGGCGGATATTTCGCTCTCCGTCTGGACAAATACCCGTCCCTCCTCCGGCATACGTTTGGACATGTGCTCGAGGATTTCGCTCTGGGGCGTAATCGGGTAGCCGAAATAAGCCTGGCAGCCGGCTAAAATGGCACCTTCCGCGATGGCGATATTACCTGCCAGCAAAATCTTTTCCGACACTGGAAGCCCCCAAAGTGAAAGCAGCCAAACGGCGACCTTATTTCATGCTTTATTAAGGCGATGTACGGTAATGGCGACGTCCGGGCACATCATGGCGCAGATGCCACAGCCGGTGCATTCGTGAGCTTTCTCTTCCTTGACCTCAGCCGGCGTGTAACCCATGCGGTTGATGTGGGAGGCAGATTGTAGAACTCCTTTGGGGCAGAAGGCAATGCAGAGGTGGCAGCCTTTACATCTTTCGGTATCAATAACGACGTAGCTTGATTTCAGTCGGGTTACCGCGACCATATTTCCCCCTTTCACCGGCCGATTTCAGGGGAAGAGATAATCCAATATTAATTATCGTCCCTTTGTTCCCTGTGGTCAAGTGTTGCCTGTGGCGGAAAAAGGCATAAATCACATAATTATTGTCTGATTGAAACATTAAAGACTGTTTTAATGTACAGTTACAGCAGACAGGGAGATAAAGTCGTTTAAAAACAGCGAACCATCAATTTTTTATCTTCTTGCCGGCTCAGGAGAGGTGAATTTCCCGGGTTTTATGAATTGACAGGAGTGATGTCTCGTGCCATACTATTTTTTACCATGGACGAACTGGACCGACGTTTGATCGCCGAGCTGGCCAAAGATGCCCGGCAGAGCAGTGCTGAGCTGTCCCGCAAGCTAAAGGTGAGCGAAACGACCGTCAGGCGGCGAATTCAGCATCTGGAGAAAGATGGTATCATCACTTTCACCGCCACCCTGAACCCGTCAAAGCTGGGATACAGCATCATCGCCATCATCGCCCTTGAGGTGGAACTGGGGAAAATCGATAAAGTCTCCGAGTCACTGGCCAATTGTCCGAGCGTTCGCTACGTATCGCTTTGCACCGGAAATCACGATTTATTTATTGGCACCTGGTTCCACTCGTCCAGCGAGCTGACCAAATTTGTCAAGGACTACCTGGCCGGTGTACCGGGAATCAGAAAAAGCGAGACTTTTGTCATCCTGGATGTGAAGAAGGACGAGGTGGGCTGGCTGAGGAGCATAGAGCCGACGGGCACCTCAAAATAGGTCTATATCCCGGTTTTGCAACACCTGATTCAAATGGAGTGATTACTTTGGCCAGGGGTGCCTGGCGATTTCTTTCTCATTGAGCTCCACCCCGATGCCCGGCTTTTTCGGCAGGTAGAGGTAGCCATCCTTTATATTCGGTGGCTCGGTGACGATGTCATCGCGCCAGGGAACGCTGTCAACGTCCGTCTCCAAAATCTTAAAATTGGGTATGGAGGCGCAGAAATGAGCGTTCATGAATGTTGAAAGGTGGCTGTAGTAGTTGTGGGGCGCCACCATTATCTCGTACATATTAGCCAGAGCAGCGATGTGGCGCGATTCAATGTAGCCGTTCCAGGGCAGGTCAATCATGCAGACGTCCATGGCGTGTTTTTCCAGATAGGGGAGGTAACCTTTCATGGTGTACAGGCTTTCCGCGGAGCAGATGGGCACTTTGGCGGCTTCTTTGACCTGGAGGAGCGCCTCTGGATCAAAGATATCCATTTCCAGCCACATCAGGTGGTAAGGCTCAACAACCCTGGCGACCCGAATGAAGCCCTCCGTCTTGAAGTTGAAATTCAGGTCCAGACAGAGGTCAATTTTATCTCCCACCGCCTTGCGGAAGGTGCCCATCAGCCGGTCAATGGTTTTCAGTATGCTGGTGTCTATATTCTGTTCGATAGACCAGAGCATGTGGGGTGGCTCCCCGGGAGTAAGTATGTTTGTCTTCAGCGCGGTATAGCCGCTGGCCGCTACCTCTTCGCCCAGAGCGGAGATATCATCATACGTTTTCAAAGCTGGTTTACCGGGGTACAGTTCCGGATTGCGGGTACGGTAGGTGCCGCAGTGGGACCAATAGACCCGTATCTTATCGTAAATCGGGCCGCCGAAGAGCTCATAGAGCGGGACGTTGAGCGCCTTGGCCTTGATATCCCAGAGGGCGATTTCGATGCCGGCGATGGCTTTCTGCGCGATGCCGCTGGGGTGATGCTGGAAGCGATGGTTCATCTCGCGGTAAAGCCTCTCCACGGCCTGCGGGTCCTTGCCGACAAGGCGCGGCTCCAGGTCTTTGACGCCGCCGGCGACGCCAAACGCGGCGCTGTTATCGGTGCATTCGCCATAGCCCACCAGCCCTTCGTCGGTTTCCACCTTGACAAAGGTAAAGGCCCGCCACCCCCCATCGCAGAAAATCGGGGTTACCTTGGTGATTTTCATATTTAAATCCTCCAGAATGTTAAAATTATGCGCTAACGTCTAGCTGAAGTGCCGGCATTTCTCTTTCAGGGCCTCTAGCAACTGGTGGAAGGAATCACTGAATGCCTTCACGCCATCCACCTGCAACTGCTCGGTAATCGCATTCAGGTCAATGCCGACTTTTTTCAGACCGCTTAGAACCCGTTTCGCTTCCGCCATGCCTTTATTCAGTGTGTCTCGGGCTTGGCCGTGGTCAAGGAAGCAGTCCAGCGTTTCCGTGGGCAGGGTGTTGACCGTATCCGGCCCCATCAGTTCTTCAACGTATTTCACGTCGGAGTAGGCCGGGTTCTTGGTGCTGGTGCTTCCCCAGAGCACCCTTTGCCGGCGCGCGCCGCGCTTCCGCAGTTTGGTGAACTCACTGCCGGAGAAGACTTCCTTGAAACGGTGATAGACGAGTTTGGAATTGGCCACCGCCGCTTTGCCGCGCAGCGATAGCGCCTCTCTGGTGCCGATTTTCTCCAGCGCGCGGTCCACATAGGTATCCACCCGGCTGACAAAGAAGGAGGCCACCGAAGTTATCTGCCGCAGGTTGGCGCACCGGGCGAGGCCCTGAAGGTACGCTCTCGAAACCGCCTCATAGTGCGCCATGGAGAACATGAGGGTGATATTGATATTGATGCCCTCGGCAAGGAGCTGTTCAATGGCCGGGATACCGGGCGGGGTGGCCGGCACTTTTATCATCAGGTTGGGCCGGTTTACCTGTTGCCACAGCCGGCGCACCTCGGCGATTGTCCCTTTCGTGTCATAGGCCAGTTCGGGCGTTGGCTCCAGGCTGACCAGCCCGTCCATGCCGCCGCTGGCATCGTAGACGGGACGAAAAACATCGGCCGCCATCTGGATATCCTCTATGGTGAGGCGGTCGTAAATATCCATGATGCCGGCGTCGGGTTTTGATTTCAGAATGGACTTTATCGCTTGGTCATAGTCCTGCCCCTGGGTCACTGCCTTGTGGAAAATGGTAGGGTTGCTGGTCAGGCCACTCACGCCGCTCGCCACCAGTTGCTTTAACCGGCCGCTGGTAATCAGGCCCCGCTGAATGAAATCGAGCCATATGGACTGGCCCACCTTCCGGACTTCTTTCAGCTTTTCCATTGCTTTCCTCCTGATTCAGGGTGCTATCACCTAGATTACAACCTCCATGCCGTCGTAGGCAAGAATCGCTTCCGGGTGCTCGCGGCGGAATTCATCTTCCGCCGCGATGGTCTCCTTGCCCAGGTGGGTGAAAATGATGTGGTCAATGCCATACTTCTGGCACCAGTTTACCTGCGTCGTCATCCGGGTGTGTCCAAAAAGGATGTCGCCTCGCCTTCTCACCAGATTGGACTTTATTGAGGAGCCGTCGCCGATATAGTAATCAACATCCGCCAGCACTTCCGCCTTGTCTATGATATCCACCAGGTCAGGGTTATAGACCAGCGTCTTATTCTGTGTTTTTATCTTGTACCCGACTGCTGGACATCTTATGGAATGAAGCACCCGGTAGGCAAAAAATTGAAAATCGCCCTCCTCAAAATATTTTCCCGGCTCAATCACGTGGCTGTTTGCAGGCTTGAATTTCCCGTAGGCGAGCGTCTCTTCCGTCAGGTAAACGGGGATGCCGGTCTGGATATCCTGTTCCAGCCATATATAGTGGTCTGGGTGGGCGTGGGTAATGAGCAGCCTATCCGGCGCGAGCTCTTCCAGATTATACCGGTGAAGTATTCCGTAATCAATGAGCAACTTGTCGCCGTTGGCAACGAGCAGCAATGAGGAATGGTAGCGATGTTTCTCGTTCGATTCCTCAATTTCACCTCTCGTACCGAGAAAGACCAGCTTGAGCACCATTTCCCTTTATTGCCGAGTTATTATATTTATTACGCCGTGTTTCATAAAAACGAAGAAGGCGAGCAGGTAGCAGATGGCGCCGACCATTAATGCCTGAGTGAAGCCGAGGCTGATGGCAATGACGATGGTGAAAGCCGAGCCCAGCACTGACCCCACGCCATTCAGGCCCCACATCCAGGGAATATACTTATTCATCTCCATTTCTTTCAGTGCCCTGATGCCAAGCGGAAATGGGAAGCCCATCAGGAAGCCCAGGGGTACCAGCATGAGCACCATGACCAGCAGACGCAGCGCCAGATTGAGCCCCAGTAGCTGGTGGAAAATAAGTGGAATGAGAAAGATGTAAGCGATTACCAATGTGGCAATGGCGATGGCCGCCGTCGTTATCCCTTTGAAAATCTCCTCGCGGATTAGACGGCCGCTGTATATACTGCCCAGACCAGCCCCGGTCAGCAGCGAAAACAGAAGGACCGCCATGGACAGTACCGGCTGGCCGAGGTAGAGGATAAATCTCTGGATTAAGGAGATTTCAATGAGCATGAAACCAATGCCGATCAGTACAAACAGGACTACGGGTTGAATCAATTTACTCCTCGCGCTCTGGCGTCCTTTTGGCTGGCGACGCACGCGGGAAGAGCGGAGGCTCCAGTACAGCGGCGGCGCTGCCAGCACCAGCAGCAGTAGGACAAATGAAGACCAGAAAACCAGCGACACCGGCTGCGGCAGCCCCGCCTCAATTTTGTAGAAGAACGGACTGTTATCGGTAACCGTGGTCAAATCCATGCCCATCTCTCTGGCCATTTTTTCGACCTGGCGGAAGCTCAGCTCGCCACTGGCGAGGCCTTTGAGGGTCGGGTTAACCGTTTCCTCATCCTCGAGGAAGGGAAAGTAAGATAGAGTTGGCGCATAGCCCAGCTGGAGCGCTTTTTCATGTCGGACAAATGCCTCCTCGGGCTCAAATGGCGTCTTTTTCAGGACGAAAAACGGGTAAACGTGTTCACCAGAGCTCAGGCCGAGCATGTAAATCTGA
>Ga0315296_10004011_pt1 | contig 12161 bp, 8 predicted proteins | sample YL17G14_18_MG_FD_203921 | JGI IMG/M metagenome (GOLD analysis project Ga0315296, IMG submission 203921) | Sediment microbial communities from Yellowstone Lake, YNP, Wyoming, USA - YL17G14_18 | ecosystem: Environmental > Aquatic > Freshwater > Lake > Sediment | place: USA: Wyoming | collected...
GCTTGGCATCCGCCGCTCGTACATCGCGGAGACTCGCCGCGCGAGTCTCGAGTTCCTCCGGCGCGGCCTGCAGATCATCGTGTTCGCGCAGAGCCGTCTGACCACCGAGATCCTGACGCGGTACCTGAAGGATGCGTTCGGCGGGCCCCCGGGCGCGGCCGACGCCGTCCGCGGCTATCGTGGGGGGTACCTGCCCAAGCGGCGCCGCGAGATCGAGAAGGGGCTGCGGGACGGCGAGGTGCGGGCCGTCGTGGCCACCAATGCGCTCGAGCTCGGGATCGACATCGGCGCCTTGGATGTCGCCGTCCTGTCCGGGTATCCCGGGACCATCGCCGGGACCTGGCAGCGCGCGGGCCGCGCCGGCCGGCGATCGAGCCGCTCGGCAGCCGTGCTGGTCGCCAGCAGCGCGCCGCTCGACCAGTTCATCGTGCGCAACCCGTCATACTTCTTCGGGTCGTCGCCCGAGCACGCGCTGATCAATCCCGACAACCTGCACATGCTGCTCGACCACATCAAGTGCGCCGCATTCGAGCTGCCGTTTGGCGTCGAAGAGCGATTTGGCCGGGAGAGCCTGCAGGACATCCTCCGGATCCTCCAGGAGGAGGGGTTCGTCCACCTGGCGGGCGAAGGACCCGACGCGTCGTGGCACTGGACCAGCGAATCGTATCCTGCTGACGCGATCAGCCTTCGATCGATCACCTCCGACAACTTCGTTGTCGTCGACGTGACCGACACGACGAAGGTCATCGGCGAAACCGATTTCACGAGCGGGCCGTCCACGTTGCACCCGAAGGCCATCTATATCGTGGAGGGAGCGCTCTTCCAGGTCGAGCGGCTCGACTTCGAGGGCCGGAAGGCCTACGTCCGCCAGATTGACTGCGACTACTACACAGACGCGATCACCTACGACCGCGTCACGATTCTCGATACCTTCGACAAGGGCGAGGAGAGCGCGCGGTCGCACGGCGAGGTCCGCGTCGTGTCGCGGGTCGTGGGGTTCAAGAAGATCAAGTTCTACACGAACGAGAACGTGGGGTCGGGCGAACTGGATCTCCCCGAGCAACAGATGCACACGACCGCCTACTGGCTCACGATTCCCCGTGCGGTCATGACCGCGCTGCCGTACTCGGGCAACGACAGGCGCGACGGCGTCGTGGGCCTGTCGTATGCGCTGCGGCAGGTCGCGCAGCTCCTCCTGATGTGCGACCGGCACGACATCGGGATCTCGATCGGCAGTGGCCAAGCGAAGGGAGCCAGCGGCCAGGGGCCAGGGGCTAGCGGCCAGGGGCCGGTGGCTGGCGGCCAGCGATTCGGGACGGGAGCCGAGGGGCTGGAGTCCGGGAGCCGTGGGGAGGTCGGTGGCGGAGAGCCGTCGGGCCCAGGGCGTGACGCGGCGGCCGTCGGCCGCGGGCTGAGGGTGGGCGGTCTGCGCGGCGACGTGACGATCGACTGGGACGAGCCGGTGATCTTCGTGTACGACAGCTATCCCGGCGGCATCGGCTTCAGCGAGCCGCTGTTCGGGATGCACGACACGCTGCTCGGCCGGACGCGCGACCTGATCGCCGGATGTCCGTGCGAGTCCGGGTGCCCGTCCTGTGTCGGCCCGCTCGGCGAGGTCGGCCCGCTGGCGAAGAGGGTATCGCTCGAGATTCTCGACACCCTTGGAGCGGGCAGGTGAGTACCCGGCGCCCGTTCGTGCGAGCATGTGAGTGACGATGGATCCGTCGAAGCTGACATCACGGGTCAGCAACATCCTGAAGCCCCGGCAGGGGGCCGGACCGGCGGCCGAGCGTCCCGCGATCAGGCGCAGACTGCCGTCGGTCGAGGCTGCCGCCGAGGTTCTGGGCGCCAGCCGCTGGCAGGTGCACGGCGCCGACTGCCTGGTCGTGGAGCGGTCGTACGTTGCCGATCGCCAGCATGGCGTCATGTCGATTGGCGAGTACGCCGGGGCCGCATCACGATCGGTGGGCGGGTTGGGGCTGCTGGGTGGCGATCCGGGCGGCCGGCTCGAAGGGCTGGATGGCGCCCAGGGCGTGCTCAAGGGGCAGCTGTTCTTCGACCTGGAGACGACCGGCCTAGCCGGCGGCGCGGGCACGTATGCCTTTCTCGTGGGCTGCGGCTACTTCGACGGCGGGACGTTTCAGACACGCCAGTTCTTTCTTGCCGACTACGCAGACGAGCGCTACCTCCTTCGCGCGATCGACGAGTTCGTCGAGCCCGTGCGCGGGCTGGTGACGTTCAACGGGCGCACGTTCGACCTGCCGCTCATCGCGATTCGCTACTCGATGAACCGGCTGCAATCGCCGTTCGACGCGCTGCCGCATGTCGACATGCTGCACCCGGCGCGGCGACTGTGGCGGCACCGTCGAGACGCCGCCGCGGACAGCGCCGGATGGCGGCAGGCGGCGGGCAGCCCAGGCGGCCGGGACTACGCGAGCTGCGCGCTCGGGGCGCTCGAGCAGGCCGTCCTCGGTTTTCGGCGCGTCGGGGACGTGCCTGGCGCCGAGATTCCCGGGCGCTACTTCGAGTACATCCACCGTGGCGACGCGACACCGCTCGTGGACGTGTTCGAGCACAACCGGCTCGACCTCGTCTCGCTCGCGGCGTTGACCGCGATCGTCCTGGCGATGATCGAAGGCGGAGCGGCAGCAGCGCGGAATCCACGGGAGTGCCTGGCCCTCGGCCGGCTGTTCGAACAGACCGGCCAGATCGACCGGGCGAAAGCGTGCTACGCGCAGGCGGCTCGCCTGGACGACACGCCGTGGCAGCCGGACGGCGATGATCGCGTGACGCGGGCCGAGGCGCTGCGATCGCTCGCCGTCCACTTGAGGCACGAGCGGCGTCATGACGAAGCGGCCGTTCTTTGGCAACAGATCGTCGAGATCGACGCCGGCCACCCCGCACTGGCGCGCGAGGCCATCGAGGCTCTCGCAATTCACCACGAGCACCGTGTCAGAAACCTCGAGCACGCGCAGGCGCTCGCGCGTCGCGCGCTGGAGACCGACGCTGGCGAGCGGGCCCGCGCGGAACTTCAACGCCGCCTGGCCCGCCTGGAGCGCAAACTCGCCACTCGGCTCGATCTGGGCGTCACGCGCAAGCAGCGCTGAGAGGTTCGCCATCCACAGACCAGCGATCGTGGATATCGTCGATCTGGACGTCGAGGGCGTTGGGATCGGAAGTCTCGAAGGTCGAGCGTTCGCGATCTCCGGGGTCATTCCTGGCGAGCAGGTCGAAATCCGGGTCCAAGAGGAAAGTCGCGGTCAGCAGCGGGCCGAGCTGATCCGCGTGCTTCGTCCCTCGACGCGCCGCGTCACGGCCAGGTGCCGCCACGCCGGCGTCTGCGGCGGCTGCAGCTGGCAGCACATCGCGTATGCGGAGCAGCTCAAGCTCAAGAGAGAGGGGCTGCAGCGCCGGCTTGCGGCATCGCTCGGCCAGGCGACGCCACGGGTCGACCCAACGATCGGCATGCACGAGCCTAGCCGCGGCAGCAAAGCCCCACAGGTCGGTACGACGATCGGCATGCACGAGCTTGACGACGACGGCGCGCCGGTGTCGGGCCACGATCCGTCCGCGCCGTGGAACTTCCGGCACAAGGTCAGCTTCGTCTTCGGCCCGGGCCCGCGGGGGCGGTCGCTCGTGATGGGCCACTACGGGCGGGGCTCAAACGCGATCGTGCCAGCCGAGGAATGCCCCGTCCACGCCGAGGCCGGGAACACCCTGGCATTCACGGTACGGGACGCGCTCGTCGCCGCCGGCGTTCCGGGCGCATCGGCCGATGGGCAACGCGGCGTGGCCCGGCACCTGGTCGTACGCGTGGCTCACAACCGCCGTGAACTGATGGCGACGCTGGTCGTGACCGCCAATGACAGGGCGCTGCGCGGGGCCGTCCGGCGCATCGTCAACGGCGCCGGCGCGCCCGACGGCCTGCATCTCAACATCCACGAGCGGCCCGGGCCATTCCTGTTCGGAAGGACGACCCGCAAGCTCCACGGCTGCGACCGCCTGCGCGAAGAGGTCGCGAGCGTCACCTTCCTGGTGTCGCCGACCGCGTTCTTCCAGACCAACGTCCGCGCGGCCGAGATTCTCGTGGAACTTGTCGTGGGCGCGATCTCCGACCGGCCGTCCAGGCGGGTGCTGGATCTCTACGCCGGCGCCGGCCTGTTTGCACTGCCCCTCGCGCGGCGGGGCCATCAGGTGACGGCCGTGGAAGAGAACGCGGAGGCCGTCAGCGACGGGCTCGCGAGCCAGCAGTTCAGCCAGATTCCCGGGAACGCGTGCCGGTTTGTCCGGGGAAGGGTCGAGGAGGTGCTGAGAGAGGGTGCCCGGGGTGGGCTCAGGGGGTCGAGGCCGGATGTTGTCGTGCTCGATCCGCCGCGCGCGGGGTGCCCGCAGCAGGTGCTGCGGGCCCTCGCCGGCGAACTGCGGCCGCCTCGAATCATCTACGTGTCGTGCAATCCCGACACGCTCGCGCGGGATCTGGCGGTGGCCGTGCGGGCCGGCTATCTGATCGAACGGGTCCAGCCGGTGGACATGTTCCCGCACACCGCGCACATCGAGTCGGTCGCGCTGTTGACGCGCTGCCAATCTGAACCGGCGCCATGACCTGGAGAGCGGGCCCTTCGTGGCCCGAGCGGAGTCGAAGGCAGGCCCGCTTTGGTTCCGTGGGTATTGCGACCTGCGGTGCACTCCGCGGGATGCCTGACAGGAAACGAAAAGGCCGGCCTCGGGGCCGGCCTCTTGACTGTGTCGCTGATGCGTCTCGCGGCCTGGGCTGCCAGGCGTCGGCCGCCTACGCGGTCGGCGGCGCGGCCTCGGTTTTCGCGGCCTTCTTGGCCTTCGCGGCCTGCTTGCGGCTCTCGGACGTCTGGGCGCCGAACTTCTTCGTGAACCGCTCGACGCGGCCCTCGGTATCGATCAGCTTCTGACGGCCCGTAAAGAACGGATGGCAGTTCGAGCAGATCTCGAGCCGGAGCTCGTCCTTCGTCGACTTCGTCTTCCAGGAGGCGCCGCACGCGCAGCGCACCGTCACCTCGTGATACTTTGGATGAATCTTGGGCTTCACACTTCGCTCCTTCAGGTCCCTGCGAAACTCTCAGTATAGCAGGTCCGGCCGACCCGGCCAAAAGGGGTCGGGACGGATTCCCTTCTTACGCTCGGTGAGATTACAGGATTGGCAGACCTCTTCCGCCCAGCTGGACGAACGTGGACGACCCGCTTCTTGTATGAGCCCTCGCCGTTCCACCCGCCCATGTGATTCTGAGGCTGCTTACGATTCTGTTGTTGCCGACCGAGCTCTGCGGAAATTCGTCCCGACCCCTATGAGGTCGTTACCGTCCGCCGTTCATCGACGCCAGGAACTCCGCGTTCGACCCTGTCTTGGCCATCTTTGAGAGCAGCAGTTCCATGGCCTCGACGGGGGAGAGGGGCGTCAGCACCTTGCGCAGCACCCAGATGCGGTTGAGCTCGGCCTTTTCCACGAGCAGCTCCTCCTTGCGGGTGCCGCTCTTCGGGATGTCAACCGAGGGGAAGACGCGCCGGTCGGTCAGCTTGCGGTCGAGGTGGATCTCGAGGTTGCCCGTGCCCTTGAACTCCTCGAAGATGACCTCGTCCATGCGCGAGCCCGTGTCGACCAGCGCGGTGGCCATGATGGTCAGCGACCCGCCGTTCTCGATGTTCCTGGCGGCGCCGAAGAACCGCTTCGGCTTCTGGAGGGCGTTGCTGTCCACGCCGCCCGACAGCACGCGGCCCGACGAGGGGATGACGGTGTTGTAGGCGCGCGCGAGCCGTGTGATCGAGTCGAGCAGGATGATCACGTCCCGCCCGCACTCGACGAGACGCTTCGCCTTCTCGATCACCATCTCGGCGACCTGCACGTGGCGCTGCGGGGGCTCGTCGAAGGTTGACGAGATCACCTCGCCCTTCACCGAGCGCTGCATGTCGGTGACTTCCTCCGGCCGCTCGTCGATGAGCAGGACGATCAGGTAGACCTCGGGGTGGTTCTTCTCGACGCTGTGCGCGATGGTCTGCAGCAGCATCGTCTTGCCGGTCCGCGGCGGCGCGACGATCAGGCCGCGCTGCCCCTTGCCGATGGGGGTCATCAGATCCAGGACCCGCGCCGAGAGGTTGTCGGCCGTCGTCTCGAGCGACAGCTTCTGCTGCGGGTAGAGCGGCGTGAGGTTCTCGAAGAATATCGTCTGCCGCGCCCGGTCCGGCGGATCGAAGTTGATTGCGTCCACCTTGACGAGCGCGAAGTACCGCTCGCCCTGTCGGGGCGGGCGGATCTGGCCCGACACCGTGTCGCCGGTCTGAAGATCGAATTTCCGGATCTGCGACGGCGAGACGTACACGTCATCCGGCCCCGGCAGGTAGTTCGCGTCGGGCGCCCGCAGGAACCCGAAGCCCTCGGGGAGGGTCTCGAGCACCCCCTCGGAGAAGACGAGCCCGTTCTTCTCCGTCCGCACGCGCAGGATCTCGAAGATGAGCTCCGACTTCCGCAGCGAGGTCGCCGCCGGGATGTCGAGCTGCCGCGCGATCGCGGTAAGCCCGGCGGTATCGAGTTCCTTGAGCGCCGACAGTTCCAGGGGAGTCGGCGGAGCGTCCGATCCGGCTAGTTGCGTCTGATCCACGTGAGCAGGTGTCTCCACAGCTGATCCAGTCCTTCACCGGTCACGGCTGATACGGGCAATGCCGCGACCCCAAACGATGTTTCCGTGTGCCGGCGCGAGCGGACGCGCTCGGCCTGCGAGAGCTTGTCAACCTTGGTCGCCACGATGACCATCGGCGCCGTCTGCGTCAACAGCCACCGGTGCGCGGCGAGATCGTTGTCCAGGCCCGGGTGCCTCGCGTCAACGGCCAGGATCACCCCGGCAATCCGCCGTTCGCGGCGCAGGCTCTGATCCCCGAAACCCTGGCCCCTGGCCCCTGGCCCCTGGTCCCTGAAATACTCACTCGTGAGCCGGTCGAACTCCCGGGCTGCCTCCTCGCCGCCGCCCGCGTGCCCGTATCCCGGAAGGTCAACGAGGTAGAACGCCCCGGTGCTCCGGCCGAGCTCGACCCGGTACAGGTTGACGAGCCGGGTCTTGCCGGGCCCGGCGCTCGTACGTGCCACGTCCTGCCGGACCACCGCATTGATCAAGCTGGACTTGCCCACGTTCGACCGCCCGACCAGCGCGACTTCCGGGCATCCATCCGCCGGGAAATCGGCCGGGCGCGCCGCGCTCCTGATGAACCGAGCAGCAACGACTCTCACATGACGAGCGCTTGACCAGCCGACCGGCTCTCTGGCGGGGCCGCGCCCCGCTGCCCGTTTGGCGCGAGCCGTCAGTGGGTAATGGCGTCTTCCGGCTGGTCGACAGCGACCGGACTGGCCTCGGCCTCGGCAGGAAGCCCGGCCGGGAGGCGTTCCGTCAGCGCGATCTTCAGCACTTCATCCATCGTCTCGACGAGGTAGACGTTGAGCACGTCGAGCACGTTCTTCGGAATGTCCGCGAGGTCCTTCTCGTTGTCCTTCGGCAGGACAATGGTTCTGATGCCGGCGCGATGGGCGGCGAGCACCTTCTCCTTCACGCCGCCGATCGCCAGCACTTTGCCGCGCAGGGTGATCTCTCCGGTCATCGCGACGTCTTTTCTCGCCGGGATCCGCGTCAGCGCGGAGACGAGGGCCGTCGCCATCGTGATCCCCGCCGACGGACCGTCCTTGGGAATGGCGCCCTCCGGCACGTGGATGTGGACGTCGCTCTTCCGGTTGAACTCCTTGGGGATCCCGAACTCGTCGGCCCTTGAGCGCACGTAGCTCATTGCCGCCTGGGCTGACTCCTGCATGACGTCGCCGAGCTTGCCCGTCAGCGTGAGATGCCCCTTGCCCGGCATCAGCGTTGCCTCGGTCACGAGGATCTCGCCGCCGACCTCGGTCCAGGCCAGGCCGGTCGCAATGCCGATCTCGTTGTGCTCCTCCGCAAGGGTCGGGCGGAACTTGGGTACCCCGAGGTGGTGCGTGACGCGCTCGGAGGTGATCTCCTCGGCGTACGTCTTGCCTTCGGCCACGACGCGGCGTGCGACCTTGCGGCAGATCGAGTTGATTTCGCGCTCGAGGTTCCGGACGCCGGCCTCCCGCGTGTAGCGCTCGATGATCGTCTCGATGCCTTCGTCCGGGAACGCGAGGTTCGCCGCAGTGAGGCCGGTGCCCGCCAGGGCCTTCGGCACGAGGAACCGCTTGGCAATCTCCGTCTTCTCCTGCGCGGTGTACCCCGGGAGCTGAAGGACCTCCATGCGGTCCTTGAGCGCCTGCGGCACCGTGTGCAGGATGTTCGCCGTGCAGATGAACATCACGTTCGACAGGTCGAACTCGACGTCGAGGTAGTGGTCCAGGAACGTGTGGTTCTGCTCGGGGTCGAGGACCTCGAGCAGCGCCGCCGACGGGTCGCCGCGGAAGTCCATCGACATCTTGTCGACCTCGTCGAGCAGGAACACCGGGTTGAGCGTGCCGGCCTTCTTCATCATCTGGATGATCTGGCCGGGGAACGCGCCGATGTACGTGCGCCGGTGGCCGCGGATCTCCGCCTCGTCCCTCACGCCGCCGAGCGACAGGCGCACGAACCTGCGGTTCATCGCGCGGGCGATCGACTTGGCCAGCGAGGTCTTGCCGACGCCGGGCGGGCCGGCGAAGGTCAGGATGGTGGCCTTCGGCTTCTTGACCAGGGCGCGGACCGCCAGGAACTCGAGAACCCGCTCCTTGACCTTCTCGAGCCCGTAGTGGTCCTCGTGGAGGATCTCCTCGGCGCGCTTGAGGTCGCGGCTCTCGCGGCTCTTCTTGCGCCACGGCACCGCGATGAGCCAGTCGAGGTAGTTGCGCGAGACCGTCGCCTCCGCGGACATCGGCGGCATCGCCTCCAGGCGCTTCAGCTCCTGGATCGCCTTCTCCTCGACGTCCTTCGGCATCTTGGCTTCTTCGATCTTCTTCTTCAGCTCGTCGATCTCGTTGCCCTTCTCGTCCTTACGGCCCAGCTCCTTCTGGATCGCCTTCATCTTCTCGTTGAGGTAGTACTCCTTCTGGGCCTTCTCCATCTGTTTCTTGACGCGAGACTGGATCCGCCGGTCCACCTGGAGCTTGTCCACCTCGACTTCGAGAATGCCCGCGATCCGGTTGAGCCGCTCGAGCGGCGAGATGATCTCGAGCAGGTTCTGCTTCTCGTCGATGCTGACGACGAGGTGCGCCGCGATGGTGTCGGCGAGGCGGCCCGGATCGTCGACCCGCACCGCGGTGATCATGGCGTCGTAGTGCAGGTTGTTCGACAGCTTCACGTACTGCTCGAACAGCGACACCACGCGGCTCATGGCGCCGTCGACGTCCTCGGACGCCTCCTTCTGCTTCGGGAGCACCTTCACGACGACGCGGTAGAACCCCTTGTCTTCCTTCCACTCGATGGCCCGCGCGCGATCGATCCCCTCGGCCAGCAGCTTGACGTTGCCGTCCGGCAGCTTCAGGCTCTGCACGATGCTGGCAACGCACCCCATCGTGTAGATGTCCTGCGGCGCCGGGTCGTCCACCGACGCGTCGTGCTGGGCCGCCAGGAAGATGCGCTTGTCCTTGGCCAGCGCGTGGTCGAGCGCGCGCGTCGAGGCGGGACGCCCGATCACGAACGGGATCATCATGTGCGGGAACACGACGAGGTCGCGGAGCGGAACGATGGGCAGGGTTTCGTAGACGTCCATGGGTTCCATCACGGAGGATTCGGGATTCGGGAGTCGGGAGTCAGGGGGCAGCCCCGATTCCCGATTCCTGAATCCTGAATCCTGACTCCTACCCTACCTTCTCCATCAGCGTGATCGGCTCGTCCTTGGCCTCGACGACCTCGCGGGTGATGACGCACTCGCGAACCTTCTTCTGGTTGGGCAGGGTGTACATCAGGTCCAGCATCAGGTCCTCGATGATCATCCGGAGGCCGCGCGCGCCGATCTTCCGCTGCAGCGCGGCCTCGGCGATCGCCTCCAGCGCGTCCTCGCTGAACCTGAGCTTGACGTTCTCGTACTCGAACAGCTTCTGGTACTGGCGGGTGATGGCGTTCCGCGGCTGGGTCAGGATCTGCACCAGCGCGGGCTTGTCCAGCTCGTGCAGCGTCCCGACGACCGGCAGCCGGCCGACGAACTCCGGGATCAGGCCGTACCGGATCAGGTCGCCGGGCTCGACCTTCTCGAGCGTAACGCCGATGTCACGCGAGCGGATCGGCTTGACGTCCGCCTTGAAGCCCATGGCTTTCTTGCCGGTGCGGCGATCGATGATCTTGTCGAGCCCCACGAACGCGCCGCCGCAGATGAACAGGATGTTCGTCGTGTCGATCTGGAAGAACTCCTGGTGCGGGTGCTTGCGCCCGCCCTGCGGCGGCACGTTGGCCACCGTCCCTTCCAGGATCTTGAGCAGCGCCTGCTGGACCCCTTCGCCGGACACGTCACGCGTAATCGACGGGTTCTCGTCCTTGCGGCAGATCTTGTCGACCTCGTCGATGTAGATGATGCCCTGCTGGCACTTCTCGATGTCGCCCCCGGCCGCCTGGAGCAGCTTGAGGATGATGTTCTCGACGTCCTCGCCGACGTACCCCGCTTCCGTCAGCGTCGTGGCGTCCACGATCGTGAAGGGCACCGACAGGAGCTTGGCAAGCGTCTGCGCGAGGAGCGTCTTGCCGGTGCCGGTCGGGCCGATGAGCAGGATGTTGGACTTCGTCAGCTCGATGTCGTTCCGGTTCCGGGCCTGCTTCAGGATCTCGATCCGCTTGTAGTGATTGTAGACGGCGACGGCCAAGCGCTTCTTCGTCTTCTCCTGGCCGATCACGTACTCGTCGAGGAACTTCTTGACCTCCTGCGGGACGGGGAGCGTCGAGCGCGCCCCGCGGTTGTCGAAGCGGTTGTCGTCGGCGATGATGTCGTTGCAGACCTCGACGCACTCGTCGCAGATGAAAACCGTGGGCCCCGCGATGAGCTTGCGCACGTCGTTCTGATCCTTGTTGCAGAACGAGCAGCGCAGCACCTCGGACTCGCCGTTCTTCTTGACCATAGACACAGCCAGCGTCTCCGGCCTAGGCCCGCTTCCGAATCACATCATCAATGATACCGTATTCCTTGGCCTGCTCGGCGGTCATGATGTAGTCGCGCTCGGTGTCTTCCTGGATGCGCGTCAGCAGCTGGCCGGTGTGACCGACCAGGATCCGGTTCAGCCGCTCCCGCATGCGGAGCAGTTCCCGTGCCGCAATGTCGATGTCGGTCGCCTGCCCGGCCAGGCCGTGCATCAGCGGCTGGTGGATCACAATCCTGGAATTGGGCAGCGAGAACCGCTTTCCCTTCGCCCCCCCAGCCAGGAGCACCGCCGCCATCGACGCCGCCTGGCCCAGGCAGTAGGTCTGGACGTCCGGGCGGATGAACTGCATCGTATCGTAGATCGCCAGCCCCGCCGTGATCGACCCCCCCGGGCAGTTGATGTACAGCAGGATGTCCTTCTCGGGGTCCTCGGCCTCGAGGAACAGCATCTGCGCGATCACCAGGTTCGCGACAATGTCGTCGAGCGGCGTGCCGATGAAGATGATGCTGTCCTTGAGCAGGCGCGAGAAGATGTCGTACGCGCGCTCGCCCCGGGTGGTCTGTTCGACCACCATCGGGATCAGCTGCATCCGCGGCCCGTTCTGGTCTGTTGGCATAAGTGCTGCGATCGCCCTTCGGCGTCTGACTCTTGCTCCGGCATGGCGCGGGGCTTCTCACGCGCTGCCCGTCACATGCGGGATGAGTCGGAGGTGATCCCGGGATCAGGCGGGTGACTGTCTACTCTTCCACGATTGTAGCACGCGTCAGGAGGAAATCAACCGCCCTGTCCCGCCGCAGCCCCGCGTGGAGCCGCGCCAGCCCGCCGTCCTTCTCGAGCTGCGCACGCACGGCCACCGGCGTGCGTTCCGTCCGCTCGGCGAAGCGCCCGACCTCTCGATCGATGTCCTCGTCCGTCACGGTCAGCCGCTCGCGCCGCGCGACCTCGTCGAGCATCAGCGCGCCCCGCACCGCCTCCACGGCCGGCTCGCGCTGGCTCTTCCTGAACCCCTCCCAGTCGATCGACGTCCGGCGGGCATCGATCTGCTGGTCGACCAGCCGCCGCACGAACTCTTCGACGCGCCGGTCGATCTCGC
>Ga0315296_10004012_pt1 | contig 12160 bp, 12 predicted proteins | sample YL17G14_18_MG_FD_203921 | JGI IMG/M metagenome (GOLD analysis project Ga0315296, IMG submission 203921) | Sediment microbial communities from Yellowstone Lake, YNP, Wyoming, USA - YL17G14_18 | ecosystem: Environmental > Aquatic > Freshwater > Lake > Sediment | place: USA: Wyoming | collected...
TCGATTGCCGGCCGGGTCATACCTGACGGCGAGAAGGGTATCATTGCCGGATTTGGCGCAGCGCAGCTTGTTGTCCCAGTTGTATTTTAAGCTTTTGGCGGATGCGTTTTCAATCATATTGCCGTTTTCGTCGTAATCGAGGGGATTGCCATCGGCGGTGGTCATAAGATGGCCGTTGTAAGAGAAGCTCTGGCTGTCTGACTGTATTATTCTGTAAGCCATATCGCCGTTATTGTGATAAGAGTATTTGGCAACCCAATTACCGCCATTTATATTGGATATACTGGCATCTGTCAACTGTGAACGCATATCGTATGCGAAAATATAACTGTGGCTGATTGTGCCTGCGTCGGCTTTGGTAATAGTCTCATCGGCCCCTTTCAACCTTCCGAGGCCATCCAAAGCAACGTTATTGAGCGTAAAGGTCGGCCCGCCAGTGGTGGCAAAGCCGACCAGCATATTATCAAGGTTATACGTGTAACCGATAGAGGTAGTATTGCCGGTCTTACTGCCATCATGGAAGTATTTAAGCTGTGAGCGGTTGCCGTTTTTGTCGTATTGGAACTGGGCAATGTAGTCATTCCCACCCGGCAGAGGCGGCTCAATAACATCCTTAAGCCGGCCGGCTGCATCGTATACGTATTCCACTTGGTAGATTTCGGTCTGGTTCGGCGAAAAGAGAAAAAAAACCATTCGTCGATGTGGATGGCCGGGCGGTCTTTCTGCGAAGCGTTGAAATTTTCTCCAGTCGCGAGGATATAAAACAAATATTATTAGCTATTTCGCCCGAGGACGAAGAGCTGGTAAATGTCAAATGGGGGCCAAACCTAAAGTTTTACAATGTAAAAATCTGTTTCGGCGGCGCTGAGCGATTCGACACCGTCCAGAAGGGTTATGATTAAACATTTTCTCTATAAATCCATAGCCAGCACAATGGCGTCGCTAAGCCGCCATCAATGGGGCCAAGTCGGCCCGCTTCAACGTTCCTATTCATCAAGAATTTTCTCAATGAACGATTTTAATTGAGGCAGGTCGTTTTTACAGGTATCCCAGACAACCTTGGTGTTCACTCCGAAGTATTCATGAATCAAAAAATTTCTCATATCTTTCATTCGCCGCCAGAGCATATCGGAATGCTGCCTGCGAAACTCGTCACTAAGGTTGTTTGACGCCTCACCTATTATCTCGAGCTCTCTTACAACGGCATCTATCATCATTTTGCCGGACACAAATTGCTCATAAGAAGCACCCTTAAGATACTCCTCGATGTTTTCAACAGCTTCTCGAATATGGGCTAAATACGTCCCGTCATTTCTCATAAATGTACTCCGCATGGGCAAGAACTTCGTCCCTGAAGTACTTACTTATCGCTTGGGGAGTAAGAAGGTCGACCGACTTTCTAAGAAAAGACTCAAAACTATTCTTGATATCAGACAATGTGAAAAAACCTATTACCGCCGCCGGTTCGAGGTCTATCAGCACATCAACATCACTATCTTCGCTCGGCGTGCCGTTGACGTACGAACCGAAAATGGCAACCGACCTTATGGCCTCTATGTGCGGACTGCTTTCGACCGCCTTCAACAATTGCTTTTTGATTTCCTGTTTATCCATATATTGACCATTATTTTACGCATAGACACAGATTCTGTAAAGCGTACTTTTTTCTTTTTTTTGGCTGGTTGGTGTGATAGACTGCCATAAACGGTGTAAATACGAAATTCGAATATCGAAATCCGAGGCAAATTCGAAATTCAAATGCCAAATGTCCAGAACAAAATAAAAGCTGTTCACAGATATGAAGTAATAGATACAACCAGCAGAGTAGGTGTGGCAGGCAAGAGATTTCACTTTATCGGGGCAGGGGGAGTGGGGATGAGCGGGCTGGCGCAGCTTTTGATAAGACACTGCGGCGTTGTGGCCGGCTCAGACCAGACAGCAAGCGATGTTACTGAGAAGCTTTGCGAGATGGGCGCTGATATAAAAATCGGGCATAATGAAAAGAATTTAAGCACAGAGACCGATGCGGTTGTTATCTCGGCTGCAATTAAAGAAGATAATACCGAACTAAAGCAGGCCCGCAAGAAGGGATTAAAGATTTATAAATACGCCCAGATGTTGGGGGAATTGAGCAATCGCTATGACGGTATAGCCATAAGCGGCACTCACGGCAAGAGCACAACAAGCGGATGGCTCATCTACCTGCTCAAACAAGCCGGAGTCGACCCAAACTTTATCATCGGAGCAGAAATTACTCAGTTGGGCAGCTCTTCCGGCGTTGGAGACGGCAAATATTTTGTGGCTGAGGCCTGCGAATATGACAGGAGCTTTCTTAATCTAAAGCCCAAAATTGCCTGCATACTTAATATCGAGGCCGACCATCTCGACTACTATAAGGATGAAGCTGAGATAGTCGAGGCATTTGAGGAGTTTGCGAGGGGGATAAAACCCAACGGTGTGTTGATAGCAAACGGCCGGGATACAAACGTAGCAAAAGTAATAGATTCCTGCTTTCGCAGGAATGACAATTGTATACGCTGTGAGACCTTCGGGCTCGATGAAAATTGTAATTTCTATGCCCAAAACCTTCAGTTAAATAACGGGCTCTATACTTTTGACATTTATCACAATGGTAAATTATTAGGTGCGGCCAAAATCGCCCTGCCTGGCAAACACAACGTCCTAAATGCCCTGGCAGTAACAGCTATGGCAGTTAACGGCGGACTGCCCGCCCAGCAGATACTACAACTACTGCCGGGTTTTACTGGTGTTGAGCGTCGATTGATGTTGAAAGGTCAAGTCGGCCAAATCACCATCCTCGACGACTATGCCCACCACCCGACCGAAATCAGGGCATCACTTGCGGCTATGCGCCAGAGATACCAGCCGAAACGCATCTGGTGCATTTTCCAGCCGCATCAATACAGCAGAACAAGATTTTTACTTGATGATTTTGCGGAAAGTTTTAAGCTTGCCGATATAACTATTGTGCCGGAGATTTATTTCGTCAGAGACTCACAGGCAGAGAAAAAGGAGATTAATGCACAAATGCTGGTCGAGCAGATGCGAACCAATGGAACAGAGGCAGTATTTATCGATGGCTTCGAGGGGATTTGCGATTATCTGAAGAAAAAGGTGAGCGCCGGCGATTTGGTAGTTACTATGGGTGCAGGTGATATTTGGAAGGTGGCAGATGAATATATTCAGTGGCTTAGAGAAAATAGTTGAAACCAATTATCCGCTGGCCAAGGGCACATGGTACGGTTTAGGCGGACCGGCTGACTATTTTATAAGGCCGGAAACGGTTGAACAACTCAAGAAGGTAGCCCGGCGGTGCAATGAAAATAACATACCAATTTATGTGCTGGGCTTTGGCTCCAATTTGCTCATCGACGACAAAGGCCTGCGAGCAGCGGTGATAAAGCTCGAAGCAGAAAAGTTCGCGCAGACTCAATTCGACGGCGAACAGCTCACCGCCTGGGCAGGCGCAAAACTGAGCGAGCTTGTTTTAACGTGCGTGAAAAAAGGGCTCTCAGGCATTGAAGCTCTAACAGGCATACCCGGCTCGATTGGCGGAGCGGTAAGAATGAATGCTGGCGGCAATTTTGGAGATATTGGCGCAGCCATAGAAACCGTCAGGCTGATGGACAGTCAGGGCAATATCTTTGAAAAGAGCAAGCCGGAACTGATGTTCGACTACCGCAGCACAAACATCACCGCCCAGTTCATTCTAAATGCGACGTTGAAGCTGGCCAGTGCCGACCCTGAGCAAATTATGCGGACGGTAAAAGAAGTCTGGATTTATAAAAAGAACAGCCAGCCGTTAAATACGCGAAATTGCGGCTGTGTATTCAAAAACCCAAGAGGCGTCTCTGCCGGAGCTTTGATTGACAGGGCCGGCCTAAAAGGGCTGCAAATCGGCGGGGCTGTCGTCAGCGAGAAACACGCAAATTTCATAATTGCGGAGGAGGGGTGCAAAAGCCGCGACGTTGTGAGACTGATAGATGCTATAAAAGAAAGAGTTAAAGAACAGTTCGGCATCGAGCTGGAACTTGAAATCGAAATCTGGGATTAACAATGACCACTGAACCTTCAGCAGGCTCTCAATCGCCACTAACCGAAGGCGCTGTAAAAGCGGCTGTCCTTATGGGCGGTATCAGTGAAGAGCGTGACATCAGTATCCAAAGCGGTAATTGTGTTGCGCAGGCACTAAAAGAAGCAGGTTTGAATGTAGCACTTGCTGATATTCGACCAGACAATATGGACATACTCCGGGATGGTGACATTGACGTGTTTTTTATTGCGCTGCACGGCAGATTCGGTGAAGACGGCCAATTGCAACAAATACTTGAAGACAAGTCCCTTCTATACACAGGCAGCGGGCCGGCAGCAAGCAAGCTGGCTTTTGACAAATGGGCGAGCAAAAAATGCTTTGCGGAAGCCGGCATAGATACACCTGCGGCAATTCAGTTCGACCCCAAAGCCGACGCACAGCAACTTGAAAAACAACTTCGGCAATTTGCAGACGTATATGTTATAAAACCGCTAAGGCAGGGAAGCACTATCGGCGTTACCATCGTCGACGACCCGCACAAAGCTATTGCCACCGCACAAAAGACCGAAGACAGGTTCGGCGATTGTATGATTGAAGAATTCATCAAAGGGCGAGAAATAACCGTCGGCATACTGGAAAATCAATCGCTGCCGATTATTGAGATTAGAAGCAGAACCGGATTTTATGACTATCGCGCAAAATATATCGACGAACAAACTGAATATCTTTTCGATACAATTGTAGACGCAGCACTGACAGCAGAGATAAAAGCGGCGGCACTTGACTGTTTCAATGCGCTCGGCTGCCGGGTTTTTGGGCGAGTTGATTTTATCTTAGGCGATGACAGAAAGGCCTACGTCCTGGAGGTTAATACCATCCCGGGTTTTACAACCCATTCACTTTTGCCCATGGCAGCAGCAAAGGCAGGATTTTCAATGAGCCAGCTCTGCGTAAAAATCATTGAAGCGGCTCTGGAAAATAAAAATAACAGACATTTCCTTTTTCATCGAACAGTGAACAGTCAATATAACAGTGACTAGAAGAAAAAGAACAAAAGGCAAGACGAAAAGAATATCATTTAAGCTCGGCACACCGAAGAGAAAGAGACAACGAAAGATAACTTACAGGCCGAGCTTAACAGGCATTTTGAAAGTATCAGCGGTAGTCTGTGTTTTCATTGCGGCAGGGGTAATCTTTTACTTTGCAGAAAGATATGTAAAATCAGCCAAGCCCGTAGAAACCGGTTCCATAGAGCTGGTGAATGTACCTGAATGGGCAAGTGGTGAGCTAAAGGCAAAAATTCGTGCTGCTGCCGGCGGCAAAACTTTCAGGCTCAATGAAGAGGTCGCGCAAGTGGTGGCGGAAAATCTGGAGTCGGTCGCCTGGCTGAAAGAAATAAAAGTGCAGACTACGCACGAGCGTCTGCTTATCGAGGCTGAATGGCGAAAGCCCCTGGCGCTGGTCAAATCAGGTTTACGAAGTTTTTACGTGGACGCTGAGCTGGTCGTGCTCGATCTCGTGCCAATACTTAATCTACCCATCGTAAAGATAGAAGGGCTGTTGGTGACAACAAGAGTACCACCGCCGGGTGAAGTCTGGCAAAGCGATGAGCTTGCTGCGGCCGTAACTATATTAGCCAAGCTCGACCAGATGGACAAATCTGTCGCGTCAGACAGACCGTTGCTTTACGAAATTGACAGTATCGACGTAAGCAATTTTAACGGTCGCGAAAACAGCCGATTTCCACATATTGTCCTTTACACAAAGAACGATACTGAAATCATCTGGGGCGCCGAGTTCGGGACGTGGCAGCGACATCTGGAAGCAACGGATGAGGAGAAACTGGCCAAGCTTTACGGCTATTACAAGGAATACGGCTCACTATCAGAGGGGGCAAAATACATCAATCTGCGCGACCCACAGGATAATATCCCCCAGCCGATTGACAAATATTAGGCCACTGTGAAACCATTCAATGCGGTTGCCAGGTCGGTATAGCGGTAGGGAATTTGGAATTCTGTGCAGAGCGATTTGAATTTTTTCAGGGCTGATTCACTCAGTCTGCTTTGAAAGCCTGTATCGCCCTTACAAGAGAAAATTCTACAGCCGGAAAAACGATGTTCGTAAACGCTGCATTTGCCCCTTATGTTATAGGGACATCGGCTGGTTGTCATTGGCTTTACGTTTTCGGCGCCCAAATTTGCAGCCAGATACATCAATTCCGGCGTAGCAACAAATAGTCGGTGGTCGAATTTACTGAAATCACAACATTTGCCGCAGGCGTTGCAGATTCCAGCAAAGTTGCTGTTATTACTTATTTGTGAATCCAGCCATTTGTAAATCCCAGCTACTCTTTTTAGGAGCTGGGTGTTTGTTTTACATTCTGCCACCATTTTTTGTTCCTTTTAATCTTTTCTATTTCCTCGAAGCTGTAGTGCTGACCGCGATTGATGCCGGGGCATTTTTGAGCTACCTTACACCATGTATCGGGGCTTTTTAGATTATCAGGCCAAAACGGCCAGATTCTGCACTGGCTCGGCCGAACAGAGTAAATCGTACACATTTTTTGGCCGTTATTCTTTCGCAGAAATATACAATCTTTAGTCCCGCCTTGTTCGATAACTGTTGTCCGCAGACCCACACGCCTGAGATACCTTTGCCGTAACTGCACAGGTTCAATCTTTAAGAAATCTGCGATGAGTTTAATCTCCGGTCGCGTAACCCAGATATAACCCTGGCTGGGCCCGGCGCAGCACCTGCCGCACTGCTGACACTCAAAATGCAAACCGCCAACATACCAAGGATTTTTGTTTTTAATCATAGATTTCACAGGTTAGCAATAATTGTCATTCCCGCGCAAGCGGGAATCCATTTTGCCGTTGCTCATCTATTCAACCTTATTTTGCAAACTCTTTTAGCTTTTTAACATTTCTATCACACAGAAACGGCCACTTTTCGCAGGTGCTTTCTGGAGGATTATACTCCATTATGCAACCATCAAGTTTACAACAGGACTTCTTCCTGACACGACGATCCTCTACTATGTAGCAATCGTCCGCTCCCAGTAAATGAAGTGCCTCATGCCAAACGATGACTTTGCTATTGGGTTTGTATACTGCTGAAAAGAAACCGCAGTTCGCACCATATTTAGCGGAAGATTCCTTTCTTCGTGCAGCTTCAGCAATGTTGCTATCTGGAGAGCAATAAACTAGCAATCTCTGAGCAATACCTTCTTCAGAGACGAAAGTGTCTGCTATCACTGCTGAACAAGTGGAGAATTCGCATGATTGGTCATTCAGCTTGTTAAGTCTTTCGCGTACCTTTTCTGTGAGCTTTGATTTATCCCTAAGTTGCTTGATGCTTACCGGCAATTTAATCGGGTCTTTCTCCAGATTTTGAGCTAACTCCTTGAGGGCACCAGCTACGAATCTTTCGTCATTTTCTGTCATGTCGAGACAATGCCAACATACGGTAACCATCTTTTAGCTCTTTCTGATGTTATGAGCGGGGACATGCTCTGCGTTTTCTTTTTATCGCTAAGTTATACAGTCTGTTAAGTAAATGATGATACACAGGATTACAAAAGCTGCTAATACAATGTAGCCGGTTATCATGTACTGTTTTTCTTTCCAGTCATGCAACAGCGATTGCAGTTCCTTCTTGTGAGCGGGGTCTTTAGTTCTGGCTAACTCTTCCTCAAGTCTTCTTATATCCCGGCCCAAACCACCGCATCTCGCCAGGATCGCTCCGGCCACAAAACCAATTGTGCCAGCTAACACCGCAGCACAAATACCCGCAACTATCCAGCCCATTTTTTCTTCCCCTTAAAATTTTTCTATCCAAACTATTCAGTTTTACCAAATTGTCCTACCACTTCACTGTTACCACTTCAGAATAGCGCCGGTGTCGGCGCTTGTGGCCATTGAGGCGTATTTTGCGAGGTAGCCCTTTGTTACGCGCGGCTTGGGTGGTTTCCACTGTTTTTTACGTTCGGCGAGTTGCTTGTCGGATAATTTTACGTTTATAGTATTATTCGGGATGTCGATTTCTATAATGTCGCCATTTTTCAATAAGCCGATTGGCCCGCCTACTGCGGCTTCGGGACTGATATGGCCGACGCAGGCGCCTTTTGTTCCGCCACTGAACCTGCCATCAGTAATCAAAGCAACGGATTCACCAAGACCTGCACCGATAACGTAGCTTGTGGGACTTAATATTTCCTGCATACCGGGTCCGCCTTTGGGTCCTTCGTAGCGAATCACCACAACATCGCCGGGTTTTACTTTGTCGGCCAAAATTCCATCGCAGGCCTCCTCCTGGCTCTCGAATATAACGGCAGGGCCGCTGTGCGTCAGCATTGCGGGTGCCACACCTGCGGTTTTTACTACACTGCCATTTGGGGCAAGGTTGCCAGTCAATATCGCCAACCCGCCGATTTTAGAGTATGCATTGTCGATTTGGCGGATAACATCCACATCTTTAATCTCGGCATCAGCAATATTTTCACCTAAGGTTTTGCCGGTTACCGTCAAACAACTTATATCAAGAAGCCCTGGAACCTTACTAATTTCTTTTAGTATTGCACTTATGCCTCCTGCTGCATCGACATCCTCCATATGGAACTTACTTGAAGGCGACACTTTACAGATATGGGGACACCTTTGAGAAATAGCGTTGATGCGTTCAAGGTCGTATTTGATACCGGCTTCATTGGCAATAGCCAGAGTGTGCAGGATGGTATTTGTTGAGCCGCCCATCGCCATATCCAGAACAAAGGCGTTGTCCAGCGATTTTTCGGTGATTATATCGAGCGGTTTAATATCTTTTTCAATCAGTGTCAGAATCTGTTTGCCCGCTGCCTTGTAAAGCTCCTGTCGTTTCGGGTTAACCGCCAAGATAGTTCCGTTGCCGGGCAGAGCTATTCCGATAGCTTCGCAAAGACAGTTCATTGAATTAGCGGTGAACATTCCTGAACAGCTTCCCTGTGCTGGACAAGCGGTGTGTTCAAGCTCCTTTAGCTGTTCTTCGGTAATTTTGCCGGCATTGAATTCTGCGACGGCTTCAAATATGCTGATAAGGTCGATGGGTTTTCCATCTTTGGTTTTGCCGGCTGCCATAGGCCCGCCGGATACAAAAATCGTTGGGATGTTGAGCCTGACCGCAGCCATCAACATGCCGGGTACGATTTTGTCGCAGTTGGGAATGCAAACCAGAGCGTCAAGACAGTGGGCCTGTACCATAGTCTCGACCGAATCGGCAATGATTTCGCGCGAGGCCAGCGAATATTTCATACCCGTATGAGCCATAGCAATACCATCGCAGACTGCTATGGTATTGAACTCAAAAGCGGCCCCACCTGCCTGGCGAACGGCCTGCTTGACGACCTGAGCTACTTTATTGAGATGAACGTGTCCCGGCACTATTTCGCAGTAGCTGTTGGCAATACCGATGAAGGGCTTATTTATATCGGCATCAGTCAATCCACAGGCATGAAGCAAGCCTCTGTGCGGCGCCCGCTGGAAACCTTTTTTAATCGTATCGCTTCTCATAATCCGGCTTCTCCAAAAAACAGTTCATAAATTAACCCGAAAGCCCAAAAAACACGATTTTAACCGCTAATTAAAGACACATAAAGAAAAATCAGTTGTCTTTGGCAGGACAAGACGTATAATTACAATTCGAATGGGTTCCCATTTTGCGGGGTTCCCGTTCGCCATAAAATCAGAATTTCTAAGGAGACCAATAATGCAACAAGTCAAAATTTCCAGATGGCTGGCAAGTGCGGTAGCTTGCGTACTTTTTCTGGCAGCAGGTTGTGCTCCTCCAGCCAAGGAAGTCGCTAAAGCCGAGGTTGAACTTAAAGAGCAAATACCACCAGCCGCAGCAGAAGAGGCAGCCACGCTGGCACTGAAGTTCAGCCCTGCGGATTCAACAACCTATAGGGTAATAGCCGAAGCAGAACGGAGCACTAAATGGGAAGGGGCCTTACCAGAGGAAGCCACCTTCAAGGGTGGTCGTAACCACAGCCGGCTCGAGATGACCTTCACCCAGGAGATACAAAGCGTCGACGATAAAGGCAATGCTATCGCAAAAATTACGGTCAAATGGCTAAAGTATTCCTCCGTAGTTAAAGACGAATCCACTTTTGAGTTTGACAGCTCTAATCCAGAAGACCCAAACCACCCACTGGCAAAGTTAATCGGGCAAGGTTATACCATAAAAATCGCACCTACAGGTGAAGTTATAGAAGTTATTGACGTAAAAGAGGCACAAGTTGCGGTCAGGAAGGGCTCGGTGGTCCCAAGAAGAGCTTTGAGACTGCTTAGCACAGAAGCAATCAAGGAACGCCACGGAACCTTAGTCTTGCCGGGAGCCGACAAAAACCAATTACACACAGGTGACAATTGGAGCAGCACAAAGACTTTTTCCTTCGGTATGATGGGTTCAGAATCCTACGAAAAGGTTTACACACTAAACGAAATCAAAGACCGAGGCAATCGGCAGGTTGCCATTATGGCGATGAAAGCTATTCCTGCCTCAGAAACGGCTAAGGAACAAGCAGCAATGGGGTTTTCAGAAAGTTTCGATAATACTAAAACATATACCGGCGAATTAGAGTTAGATTTAACTACCGGCAAAATCGAGAAATATCTTGAAGAACTACAGTCAGAATGGGTTATTGCCCTTCCATCGGCTGGGCAAGAAGCAGACAAAGAACCTGCTGTTTTGACAATGAGCGCCACTCATCTCTACCACCTCGAAAAAATTGATTAAAGAAGGCCTGGAAACAGGACTCGATACCTGAAAACACCTCGGGTCTTGTGGGACCGCATTTTGCAAAAAGCAGCAAAATAGGAACCCATTGATATATTGGTTTTAAAGTTGGTATATTAAAGTCAAACCAATTGAAAGGAGCGAAATTGAAAACTGCACCGACTATTTTCATGGTCGTCCTGCTAATTGTTCTTGCAGGATGCGAGCCGAGAGTCGGGGAAAAAGAACCGTTACTTAAGGGGAAAAAGCTGATAACGGTAGATTTCCAAGAGGGCCAGACGCTGCGGTACAGGTTCGTCTCCCGCAGAGATATTGAGCTTGATTGGGACCCGACGACAAGCAGCACTAAACAAGTTAAGGACAAGGTCGATAAATCCTCCGAGTCAATGGATATGGTCATTGCCTATACGCCCATTGAAGTAGACCCCTACGGCCTTACAACCATCAAGGCAACATGCAAATCGGTAAACGTCAGGCGAACTTCATCAGGAACAGGCCGACAAGGCACAAGCAAAGATGCCGTAGAAAGTCTTCCAGGGGTAAGTTTCACGTTCACTGTCGAGCCTACAGGCAAAATTGAGGACTATTCGCAATTAGAGAAGTTAATCAAAGAGATTGGCGAAAAAGCCTTCCGACCAGAAGACAAGAGAGGGAGGATTAAAGAGCCCGATATGATAGGCGATTTTACCGCCACACAATGGTTCCTGTGGGACTCGGTTTCCAGCATAGAAAAAGCTGCGGAGGGAGTCCGCGTGGGTCAAAGCTGGAAGTCTAAACTGTCCGTACCAACCCCGATGGTAACACGAAAAGCAAGAGACGTTACCTATACGCTCGATGAAATCCGCCAAACCGAAAAAGGGCAACTCGCCGTGATACGAAGCTCCTATTCGCCTACCGAATCGGTCTCGGACAACTGGCCGCCAATGCCTTACTCCGGCAGCTTCCAAATGAGCGGCAGGTTCGGCTTCCTAAGAGGCTATAAGCTCCTGGATTTGCAGGGTCAGGGCGAGGAGCTGTTCAATATCGATGCAGGCCGAACAGAGCAATACAATCAACAGTATCAAGTGCAACTGGAGGCCTCTTTCCCAATGGGTACCAGCATAAAGCCCCGGATAACCATCAAGCAAAATTTAACAATGGAGCTTCTCGAATGATTGGTGATTGGTAAATAAATTCACCATTTACCAGTTACCATTTAACCAATTACCATTAGTGGAGGTAATCGTAGATTGGAACGCAAAAATCTATGGGCGCCATGGCGAGTCGAATACATCCAAGGCCTGAGCAAAAGCAGTGATTGTTTTATCTGTCATGATTTGGAGAAGCCACAGG
>Ga0315296_10004013_pt1 | contig 12159 bp, 15 predicted proteins | sample YL17G14_18_MG_FD_203921 | JGI IMG/M metagenome (GOLD analysis project Ga0315296, IMG submission 203921) | Sediment microbial communities from Yellowstone Lake, YNP, Wyoming, USA - YL17G14_18 | ecosystem: Environmental > Aquatic > Freshwater > Lake > Sediment | place: USA: Wyoming | collected...
TATGTGTCGGTGAGCGTTACCGTCGTTCCCGCCTGGCGAGCATCATCCGCCGACGCCCCGACCACGAGATTCAATGTAGCCATTGCTACGACTCGTTCAGATCTACCTCCAAATTCTGGAGGGTGAGCGCCTGTCCGTCTGATACCGTTCGCGGTGCCACCAGGTCCCAGTAGGCGAAGATTTCGCGGTCGGCTACCGTCACGTTATCGTCCGTCAGCACCGCATACCTCGCCCCACCCCCGCTGTCGGGGATATTGCCGCCTCCAGCCGTCCATACGACGTCCTTGACCTGGACGATGCCCTGATCGGTGAGGTCCGCTTCCGTCAGTACATCGAAATCTGTGCCGTCCCGGTTGATTTGGTAGCCGCCTTCTGTATACCCGTTCCCGTCGGCGATTTCGGTTAGTTGGCTTAGTGTGTCCGTGTCCGCTGTGGGTGCTGCCGCGTCTGTTACCAGGGCGACGAAGAAGTTTGTGGGGTCTCCACTCGCCAGGAAATAGGCTTCCAGCATTCGTACTTTCCCTTTATTCGTTACACCAGCCATAGCTTTATCCTCCTAAAGTTATAGCGGACCGCGTCCCATCGCCCGCTCCAATGGATCCACCATCAGCCCGGCCACGCTCACCGCCGGGGCGCTGTCCTCTACCTCGGCGCTGGAGATGGATTCCAGCGCCGTTTCCTTGTTCTGCGCCAGGGAAGCCTCGAGCTCCGCCTTGAGTTTCTCCAGCGCGGCTACCTTGTTGTAGTAAGAGATGGTCGCGCCCTCTTTTGCATCCGAGAGGCGCTGCTTGGACATGTACCAGTCCCGCGCCAGCGGAATCAGCAGTACGGCAGCCTGATCGGCGATCCAGTACGCCGCCAGTTCCGGAATGTCTTCCTCGTCGGGTACCGTGGCCGAGCCGTAGAGGGTGCGCTTGGCGCGCGTGATGGCGCGCGTCTTCTGGTCGGCGTAGTCTACGGTAGAATCCGCTGCCAGCGCGGCTTCGGTCGTCGGCCAGATGCGCGATACTTCGGCGAAGATGTCTGTCGCCATGCCGTCCTCCCCTGGTTCGTAGCCGGGGCGGGGAGCGGCCCCGCCCCGGTCTCATTTATGCCGTGTAGACCTTGCAGTACACGATCCCCGCCGGATGATTCACGACGGGCATGCGCGACGTCTGGACACGCACGTTCTTGGCGATCTGCTCCTCGAACGTGTATATCTCCGCGACCATCCCCGGATTCCGCTCTACCACGATGTCGCCGCCACGCACGACGGCGACCAGGCCGTCGTACATCTCGATGATCGGCGTCCCGTTGTAGGCGTAGCCTTGCGGCATGAAGAGCGCGTAGCCGTCTGGAAGGAACTGCGTCCTAACGCCCGCCTCAGTGAAGTAGAAGTCGTTGCGGATCTCGATCCCGGAGATGTCCAGGATACTGATCGTTTCCTCACGGGTAGGGGTGATGATACGCGGGTTCTGCGTGCTCAGTTCGGCCTTCAGCGCGGCGTTTTTCTTCATGATGCGCCAGGTCGCGCTGTTGACGAGCATCGTGACCTCGGTCTCGTCGATCCCCAGGTCGGTGGCGATCAGGCTCGCGGCCGAGTAGACGTCTTCCAGGATGTCGGCGTCGTACGCGCCGGCGGTCGTGTGGTCCCAGGCTACGGCTCCGAAATCGCCCGCGACGATGTCGGGCAGGTGGGAGGCGCTGAAGCGGTCAGCGTTCCGGCCGTCGCCATCCAGGTCGAAGTCCACGTCGATGGCCACGCCGCCGTAGTCGATGGTCAAGGCATCCTTGACGGCCTGCCAGGCCATCCAGCGGGTACGATTGACGTTGCGCTGCTGGAGGACCATCGTCTTCGCCAGGACGTCCTCCGCCGCCAGCATGGCGATCCGGTCGTCCAGTGACGCCAGGTCGATCAGCGTCGAGGCATCCAGGGTGTCCTTCTCAGCGATGAGGGCCAACTCCAGGTAGACTTCCTGGATCGCGCCCTCAGCGGGCATGATGGGCGTCCCGGCGTTGTCTGCCTTGAAGGGAGCCAGCCCGGAACCCGTATGCATCTTGACGGCCAGTTTGACCTTGCGCCCGTTGAACGGGTACAGCGGGGCAAACGGGACGTCGTAAATCGAGGACTCAGGCCGCTTCTCGTTCAAGACACGAGTCAGGACGTGAGTATCCTTGATGTCAGATGGGTGTAGGTATTGCTCGAAGGTACTCATCTCTCATCCTCCTCAGTCATCGAGAACGCACTGCGGGAAGGCGTCTTCCAGGTCCGTCGAGTGCGCCGAAATGCCGTTGAGTGTCATCTCGGACAGGTCGAAGACACAATCAGCGAACCAGCCAGCCACAGGGCGGTCACCCAGAGTGACGTCCAACCCCACCTGGGCCACGACGGTGAGTTTGTTGGTGAGGTTCTGCCGTCCGTCGCTGGCCGTGCCGCTGTAGGGGCCGTATTTGCCATCGCCGGTACCGGAGGTGATCTCGCACAGCACCTCGCCACGGTTGACCAGGCGCCGCGAGTCGTCGTCCAGCGCCACGACGCTGGCGTAGACGACGATGCTCTTGGACATCTCGCCGCCGCCGCGGTACTTGAGCGGTTGGTGCCGCTCGTAATCGTTGTCGTAGTACGTTTGGAAACCGGTCATTGTCTCCTACCTCCTACTTCCCGATCCCCACGGCCGCGCCCTTCTGCGGGTGCAGCCGGCCGGCGAACGTCTTGACCTGCTCGTCCGTCGGCTCTGTGGGTTTAGTCTCTGAAAGCGATGGGTCGGTGGGGGCCTTGGAACCAGCCGGCTGAGCGGACAAGGCCATGCGGCCTTCCTGCGGGATCGCGTTGACGATCTCCAGCACGACAGCGTCCAGCCCGGTTTGCCCATCGTCGTCGGCGCTCAGGGCCAGGGCCTTGGGGCGCTCGCGCAGGGCCTTCTCGACCGCTGCGATGACGACCGGCCAGTGGCGGAACTCTTCTATGCGCGTCACGCCGGGATGGGCCTCCGTGGCCTCCATCGCCCGGACGACGCGCGTGATCTCCAGGTCACGCGCCTTCTGGCAAACTTTCGCACGCTCGGCGACCATCGTCTGGATGTCGCCGACGCTCAGCCCCAGGCCCCGGTACTGGTCGAACAGCGCAGCGTCTGCCGCGCTGAGCGCCACACCCTGGGCCGGTGGCTGTTGAGTCTGTTGGGTCTGAGGTTCATTCGGCATAGGTACCTCCTGTACGGGATAATACGATTGCACGACGAAACGACCGTCGGTGCCGCTCGCAGGAACGGCTCCGAACGGTGAGAGGTCCTGCACCAGCGGATTGTTGGTCAGCAGGACGTGTTGGAGAATCCAATCGAACTTTTCACCCGTGTCTGGGTGGATGACGTCGGGTTGCAGATAGACGGAGCAGTCGGCGACGTTGCCGTGCTCGACGCCGAAAGCGATTTTCGGATCGGTGAAGTGGAATCCGGCGAACAGTTTATCGCCGATCATCTTGAGTTTCTCGACGAAACCCCGGTTGTCCTCGACCGGGACGAGGCCGCCAGTATCGTCGTGGTGGTAGTCGGCGGGGACAGAGATATGACGGGGAAGGCCGGCTTTCCAGGCCTTAAATGCAGACCTGATCATCTTGATGGTGATCTCGACCAGGTCGCCCGTGTTCGATCTGAACCACTGGCCGGGGTGGACGATCTCTTTCCACACCAGGCCGTCGTCGGTTTCCATCGCGTCCAGGACCGGGCCAAGGCGGACGGGGAAGGCGTGTAGGGTGATCGGGGCAGTATCGGCGGGTGTACTGTCTGGAATGGCGCTATCGCCTGCGACAGGCTGAGGCCGGGGTTGCAGGGTGGCGAGCGCTTGCCGAAGGGGAGCGACGACGGCACTCAGGAATGCCCCGAGTATGGACGTCTTGACCGGCTCCTCCATCGTCTTCTTTACCCACTCCCGCGCTTGTTCCTCCGTGTAGGCCGAGCGCTCGAAAGCGAAGGCGACGATGGACTGCAGGGCATTGCTCCACAGGGCATAGACCGCCGGGCCGAAATCCCCCTCCAGTTCGCGCAGGTCCTTGACGTTGGCGGGATCGCGGTTACCGGTGGGGATGACGACGTAACGATCGAGGTGTTCCAGGTCTACCATAGAGGCGGTACGACTTGCCTCTTTTTCGTTTTCGACCCACTTGCCGTCCTCGATGTGGAAGGATTTCTTGAACTGGGAGATAGCGACGGCCATTGGGGAATCCACTCTGCCTTGCTCTTTCAGGGCATCATATACGCGCAGAATCCAGTTGACTTGCGCCAGCGTCAGTTTCGCGTCATCCAGTTCCTGAATGGCTGGCGGTGCGTCCGAGACTTTCTTGACTGGCATATCCTATTTCTCCAACAGGTGCTCAATCTGCTCCGCGACGGCGGGATCGTTCTTCAACCGGTTGGTGGTCAGCTCTCGCAGTTCGCGGTTCTCCCGTTCCAACTCGGTGATGCGTTGTTGCGCGATGACTAATCCCGCTTGCGCTACCTTCAGTGCTTCCTGCGCCACTTTCAGCCCGGTGCGCAGGCGGGTGATGCGTTGTTCGGATTTTAAGAGTCGGTCCTGCAGGGAGCCGATTTCTGCGTGCAGTCCCTCGACTTCCTCACTCAGTCGGGTTACCATATCCCCGGCCGCATCTGTGAGGATCGCGGTGGCTTCTGCCCTGATCTTTCCTATTTCTGCCCCAGCCCTGCGTCGCGTCGCCAGGTAGGTCAGTAGCGCCGGGATGCACCCCACGGCCAGGGCGACGATGGATGGTATGATGTTTCTGAATTCCAAGGTGCTCCAAATAAAAAAAGCGGAGGCCCGTTACCTCCGCTGGTATCTCTACCCCCACCCTCACAGTGGAACGGCGGTAACAGGTCTCCGCTTTCTTGCTGCGCAAAAAGTGGACGACCGTTCGCTACTTGCTCCTGTGGCGTTTCTATCTGAAAGCCACAGGATGCTATTGCTATGAAGTTATCAGGTTCGATATGACAGGATTATGACAGGATGATGATGGTTGCGTGACGATAGTATAACAGAATCCACTCAGGCTGTCAAGCGGTACACTGGTACTGTAGCACCGGGATAGAATAAAATGCCTCGCCCATTTCCGTTCATGTTAGACGAAGGGTGTGATATGTTGAGCTACCTGAGATGCCTCAATGAATAGTTCCTGGGCCGTATGTTGCATTCCCCCGGCCTCGCGCAGAGTATTCATCAGTGTGGCCAATTGGAACCATACGCCTTCGAGTACTGTGGTCGCGTCCTGCACCGTGACGGCTTGCCCACAGGCCGCACAGATCAGGCGACTGTGCTCGAAATCCTCTCGCAGGGGATGGTGGCAGTCATGGCATACGAGCTGCAGTTGTGTCACGCACCCCGTGCATACGCTGAGGCAAATGCTTCCATGTGACATCAATAAAGCCCCCCCCCTTTTTTTTTCCGATGCGGTCTGGTACGGATATTGTACTCATTCGCCGGAATCATGCAAATCTTCGTTTGGCCGCCCATCATCTATCAGCGCCTCTACGGACGACTCTGGCGGAACCAGGGTGACGCGGACGATGTGGCGGTTATGGACGCGCAGCAGCCACACACCGTTCTGGGCCAGCATGCGGTACAGGGCCAGGATATCCCGATTAGGCGTAATCGTAATTGTGGCGTCCATCGTTTGCATAGGCGCTTACACTCAATGGCCGTCCATCGGCTGCCCGTCCGGACCGGTGTAGACCGGTCCCCCGTTCTGCAATGCCTTGAGCCTGGCCCGGGACAGCGGGCGCATCTCCTCGACGTGTTCTTTCTTGCCGCGCAGGGCCGACGACCGCTGGATGTCTTGGATCTTCCACCCCTCCCACATTAGTTCCACCCAGCCCATCAGGCCGGCCTTGTAGCAGATGAGTACGTCCTCGAAGCCGTACAGGTGGTTGGGGGCCAGGACGTCGAAGTGCCCGACCCGGTCCACGAACTCGCCCGTGTACCACACGGCGTAGCCGAGCTTCTGCTGGGGTACGTAGAAGGAGAACCCGCCCCAGGCCTCGCGCCAGGCTGATTGGATCTGCGTGCCGTCACGCCAGGCGCGTACCAAGGCCACGGGCCTGGCTTGCCGCTGGCATTCGATGAAGTCCATTACGGCTTCAACCCATCCCGGCGTGAGGCATACTACGTCGTTATCCCACTTCACGACCGGCTGGCCGATCTGCCTGTAATTGATGATGGCAAGATTGAGCGCGCGGGGTATGCCGATATTTTCGGGCAGGTGGCGAACCGCAGGCCAGGTCGTGAAACCGGTTTTCTCTCCCACTCCATCTCGCCACTTGTCCACCACGTCCCCGGCACCGTCGGTCGAACCGTTATCCACGACTACCAGTTCGATTTGCTCCAGATCGGTCGTCTCGGCCAGGGCCGCCAGGGTCGCCGCCGTCTCTCGATACCGATTGAATACGGTCACGATCACCAGTGGTTTCATTGGTTTCATTTCATCTTCTCCAGGCCGGCCCTCGTCAGCCGCCAGGTTGCGTCGACGAAGCCGGCCGCTCGCCCGCCACCTAGCAGTGCCCGATTCTCCGCCGTCTCGTCGCCATCGCGGTGCTTGCTGTGCACCTGGTGGATGCAGACGGCCCACTCTGAGATGTCTACGACCGGGATATGCTCCTGGAGTGCCTTGCGCACGAGCCAGTTATCCCAGGAGGTGCGGCCTACCGCGAAGGCGGGCACGTCGCCCCAGAAACCTCCCCGGTAGCAGAAGACGTCTACCGCCAGGGGGCCTTTGTATCGCGCATGCTCTGCCTCTTTGGCGAGGCGGACCTGCCAGCCGGGAGAGAAGTCGAGTAAGCCCAGCACCTCCAGATCGTATCGCTTGGGCAGCGCCAGGAACCGGTCCAGTTTCTCCGCCACGGCCCGGATCGCGCGGACGAACGGTTGCGTGAGAATGATGTCGGCGTTGACCAGGCAGCGCACATCGTTGTGTGCCAACTCCCGCGCCTGTTGGATAGGCCAGCCGACCAGGGGGATGCCGCGGTGGTTGCGCTTGAGCGGATAGATCGGCAGCCCGGCCTCGGCGGCGAACTCTTTAGCTCCTGGTTCGTCGTCCCCGAATAATAGCACCTCCGGCGTCGGTACTAGCCGTAGCCAGGAACCGATGGCGTTGCGCTGGATGCGGTCGAATTCTCCCGCGAAACCTCTGACGATGGTGTGGAAAGTTATCATTTTACGATCCTAACCTCATAGGCGTTCTTGTTCGTTCAGTAGCACCCCGCTCAACGTCGGCAGATCAAGCGGGGAGCGCGAACCCACGAATACGGCCCGCACCCGGTTGCCGGACGACGGCCAGCGGGTGGGGAAATCGGGATGGTTCGCTTGCTTGACGGCCAGGTAAGCGTGACCCATCACCTCGTGCAGCTCGGACAGCATCCAGTCCCGCGCCGGGCGACACCCTTTCCGGTGCAGGGCCTGGGTTATCTCATCGCTATCCCCGCAGTGGTGCAACGTGCCGTCGTCGGCGTAGTGGACTTGTGTCTCGAGCAGGAATAGGCTCGTGCACACTCGCGCCAGGTCCTCTAATACCCGGCGGGGATCACGGACGTGATAGAGCGTACCGTACAGAAATACGACGTCGAACCGGTCCAGGCGGTCGTGGCTGCCCGGCGTCTCCAGGTCCACGCACGATATCCGCCCAGCCCGCCAGGGGTGGCGGCGGAGATTCTCGGCGACGTTGGATTCTCGGCCTTCCGTGGACGTGACGGCGCAGCCCTGCTTCTCGAAGAAGTGGGTCAGTAGACCGATCCCCGCCCCCGGCTCCAGGACCGTCTTGCCCTGGAGGTCCAGGTCCAGGGAGGCCAGGTGGTCGAGTCGGGCCTGGTTGATCGCCGTTGCGCCGTCGCGGTCGAATGCCAGCATGGTCACTTTAGCCTCGCTGTGATGCACAGATGCTCACCGAAGGTCCGCTCCAGGCGGCGGAACAGGCCAGGGGGCAACACTCTCCACAACCACCGTTTCACGTAGCGGTACTGGACGTAGTCCGCTATCTGGTAGGGGAAAATGTGGCCTACGGCTATATCCACGATCTCGTAGTCCGCCAGTAGGCGGGCGGCGGCCTGGCGCGTATACCGCCGGGAGATGGGAACGCCAGCCTGGGCTTCGGACCAGGCCAGGCCAAGGGCAATCAGCGCCGACTTGAGGGACCAGGTATGATACAGCATGATCCTGATCACCGAGGCCGCATTCATGAATTGCGCAAATCCATCGACCATACACTGGGGGTTCGGAGTATGGTGGGCTACACCCCAACACCAGATAAGATCGAAGCATTGCGGCTCCAGCCACCAGGCCAGATGTTCCGCATCTCCCAAAATGAATCGGGCATTTCTCTCGCAGCCAATGGCTTCTGCCTGGAGGCGGGCCAGTTCTAAAGATGAAGGGGATGCGTCGATCGCGGTTACGAAGGCTCCGTGGCTCAGGAACATGGCAGTATCGGAGCCAATTCCGCAGCCCACATCGAGCACCCGCTTGCCGCCCCAGGCCGGGAAGTCCGCGAATCGTGGGATGTGCGGTTCGACGAAGTAGCGCCGCTCACGCACTTGCGCGAAGTAGGCCGGCGTGCCGACCGGCAGCGGTGAGTGCCGCATGTTGCACGGCCTGCGGTTCCAGAAATCGGCTATGTCTCGCATCGTCATACCTTCTCGGCCTCCCATTTGTGGATCTTGCGCACGTAGCGCATCCATTGGCCCTGTACCGTGATCATGTGCGTGGCGTTCTGGAAGCCGCACATTCGCCCGGCCGCCGCCTCACTCGTACCATAGATTTGCTTGTTAATCCGCCGCTCCGTATTCTGATCGGCATGATGGTACGCGTGCTGGGGGTGGATCAGGTACACGGAATCGGTAGCGTCTACGAATGCGACGTTGGGGCCGTTGTCCAGCGCTTTCCACACCATCCAGTTGTCCCAAGCGAAGCGGATGGCGAATTCTGGCATTGGGAGCCAACTTATTCCCCGTTGGCAAAATAGGTCAATCGCGCTCTTGTGGTGCAATGCGCCGCGCTGCCGGCACCGCGCTTGCAATCTGGTTTCCCACTGCGCATCATCGAAAGCAATCGGTATCTGATAGTCCAGGTCCCAGCGCCGAGCGCTCAGGAAAAACTTGGGAAACCGCTCTGCCGTCATCCTGAGCGCGGTTATTAATCCGCCCGTGATGATGATGTCGGCATTGACCAGGCAGCGAATCGGGTTGCGAGCCATCTGTTCGGCGGGTTCGACGCAACTGCGCAGGATGGGCGCGTGGTATGCGGTGTACTCGATGGGGTAGATCGGCAACCCCATCTCAGCGGCATACTCCTGCGCTCCCGGCTCATCACTTCCGAATAATAGCACCTCCGGCGTCGGTACTAGCCGTAGCCAGGAACCGATGGCGTTGCGCTGGATGACATCGAACTCGCCCGCGAATGGCTTGACGATGGAGTAGATCGTCAGCATGCGCCCTCCGGCCTGGCCGGATCATGTTCTGGCCGCTTCCAGAATAGCAGGTTATAGTTTCCGATCCCCCGCCAGCGGTAACCCCAGCCTGTCAGCAGGTCCGCGATCCTATGGCCTTTGTATCCTAATTGCATAGTCCGCTTATCCTGTACCTCGACGACGATGGCCGGTGCGCAGCGCGCGATCAGTTTCTCTCCTCCCCGCAAGGCCATCAGCTCGGCTCCCTCGACATCTATCTTGATCACGTCCGGCGTGAACGACGGGAGCAATTCGGCGTCCAGCGTCACGGCCAGGACCTTGTGCCGGCGATCCGACCGGAAAGCAGGTACTCCCACGGTCGCTAGCCCCTGCCGCTTGCCCTCCGGCAGATTCAGCCAGGTCTCGCACGGCGTATCGAGTACGGCCTTCTCCGAGATCAGTATCCGGTCGGCCAAGCCGTTGCCCGCTATATTCTGCCGCAGATAGGGCAAGACTTCCGGGTTTGGCTCGAATGCCCACACGGCCAGGCTTGGGATTACGGCGGCCAGAAGCGTGAACGCGCCCACCCCCGCACCGACATCGAGCAGCCTGGAGTTGGGCTTACGGCTTAGCAGGTCGTGCATCACCGGCAGCATGCGCCAGATTTCGTCGTCTATCGGGATCGTGCCTAGCGAGCCAGGGGTGAACAGGGCTTCATACTCACTGCGTGGTAGCATTGACTTGCTCCTCGATCCAGGCGTACGTCTCAGCGATCCCATCCTCCAGCGTGACCTGCGGCTCGTAATCCAGGACTTTGCGCATTGCCGTTAGGTCGGCGTTGCGCCCCCGCACTCCCTGGGGGCCGGGGACGTGCACGATCTCGGCCTGCCAGTTTGCCGCGTCCATGACGATGTGGGCCAGTTCGTCGATCGAGACGGCCCGGTCGGTACCGATGTTCAGCGGTTTGTCGTACTTTGACTGCGCCAGTCTATACAGCATCTCCAGGCAGTCGGAGATGTAGCAGAAGGAGCGGGTCTGCTCCCCGTCGCCCCATATCTCGATTTCACGTCGCCCGTCCCGTTTCGCCTCGGCTACCTTGCGGCAGATCGCAGCTGGCGCCTTTTCTCGCCCAGTGTACCAGTCTCCCTCCGGCCCATAGATATTATGGAAACGGGCGATCCGCACGGCAATGCCGGCCTCCTCTCCCATCCGCCTGTAGATTTCCTCTGAAGTTAGTTTCTCAATTCCATAGGCGGTATCTGGTTTCCCGTCCCAGGCATCGGACTCGGTCAGGTTACGGGCTTCCGTATTCTCTTGGAGCCGTTCGGGGTAGACGCAGGCACTGGACGTATACAGGACGGGTTCGATATTGAGGGCCTTAACGACGTAAGCAGTATTGAGGTTGATCCTGAGATTATTCTGGAGGATGGTATCATGGTAGCTAGAGATGTAACCCATCCCTCCCATATCGGCGGCCAGGGCGTAGACGTGTCTTACTCTATTCAGCGCCTCAAGTGCGCTGCGAAAGTCTCGCAAGTCGCACGTCCAGTCCACCTCATCGGCGGGGGTCTTATACTCAGGCAGGCGATAGTCCACCCCTCTTACCCAATGCCCGCACTTTTTCAGATAGCGCACCAGGTGGTGCCCGATGAAACCGGCTGCACCGGTTACGCAGACTCTTGCCATTTCGTTGCCTTTCCTTTCCACCATAGGTAGAGCGGTGAACATTTGTCGTTTATCTCTTGCTGTTCCCGTCTGGATAGGTCGGCGGCACAACGTCCAATGTGGGCATCTGCTGGCCGGATCGTCTTGATGACGTCGAATAGCCAGTCCGGGTCGGCGGGGATCTCGAAGAATCTGAATATCCAGGGGAGGACGTTCTGGGGTTGCCGGACCAGTTCCTCCATCTCCACGACTGCATAGCATCCCTGTGGTGTTTTGCCGTAGGCGGTACGGGCGTCTCCCATGATCTCATTGTACCAGATGCAGAAGTTGCCGGTTCCCTTCGGCCCCCACTTCTGGTGCATCAGGGATGCCAGGATGTCTTTCGGTTCGCGGATCAGGTGGAGGTATCTCAGATCGTCGCCGAACATCCGGTACAGCAGGTCCACGTATCGCACTGTATGGGGCGTCTTTTCCACCCAGTAGTCCCGCCCGGCCAGGCCGAATAGGGCGAGCAAGAGCCGAAGCCCGTCGCCGATGCGGTTCTGGCCGGTGACTTCCTCGTCTACGACCTGGCGTACCGCCTCCCAGGTATACGCGGATGCCCAGGATTCGGGTGCCACTCGGATCGACAAGATTTGGTAAAACTCGCGTAGCATCTTTTCACGAAACTGCTTCGATGTGACCCTGCCGAGCAGGTAATCGTATAGTCCGCCAGGATCGTTGATGAACCGTGGTTCTCCAAAGTACGCCACATCGGGGTGGGTACCGAACGCTATGCCGAGGACTGATGTGCCGCAGCGCCCGGTCCCGCCGATGAATTGCCCCAAGGCGGTCATCTCCCCTCCCCGAAGCGCACGTACTCGCAGCCGTGTAGTTTTGCCCTGTCCAGAAACCCCCACACGTCGAGGATTCTTTTGCCGGTCAAGTCCATCTTCTCCACCTGCTTGAAGTCCGGCCAGCAGGTCATCAGGACCAGCACGTCGGCGGCCGCGACTAGCTCTTCCAGCGTCGCCGCATATTCCACGTATTCCTCCGTCGGCACTACGCCAGGATCGTAGGCCAGGATGCGCAGGTCGGGCCGGCGGGTGAATATCGCGCGG
>Ga0315296_10004014_pt1 | contig 12158 bp, 10 predicted proteins | sample YL17G14_18_MG_FD_203921 | JGI IMG/M metagenome (GOLD analysis project Ga0315296, IMG submission 203921) | Sediment microbial communities from Yellowstone Lake, YNP, Wyoming, USA - YL17G14_18 | ecosystem: Environmental > Aquatic > Freshwater > Lake > Sediment | place: USA: Wyoming | collected...
TCGATCATGCGGAAGATGGATTTCTCGTTACCGGGAATGACGCGCGCGGAAATCACCACGTCGTCGCCGGGCTCGGCCGTCACCCAGCGGTGACTGTTGACCGCGACGCGGGAAAGCGCGGCCATGGGTTCGCCCTGACTGCCTGTCAGCACCACGGCCACCTGGTTAGGCGGCAGCTTGCGCAGGTCCTGGGGCGCCACCAGCAATCCCTCGGGAACGTGCAAGCGGCCCATCTCCCGCGCAATCTCGGAATTCTGGAGCATGCTCCGGCCGACAAAGCACAGGCGACGCCCGTACTCCTCGGCCAGGTCCGTGACCAGTTGGAGGCGGTGCAGGGAAGTCGCGAAGCAGGAAATCAGCACCCGCCCCTTGGCCTCCGCCATGATCTCCTCGAAGCGCTCGCGCACGGCGCGCTCCGAGGGCGTCATGCCCGGCCGCTCCACGTTGGTGGAATCGGAAAACAACGCCAGCACGCCCTGGCGACCGTAAGCGGCAAGCGTGTGCAGGTCGCTGACGTGCTGGTCCATAGGGGTGGGGTCGAACTTGAAATCTCCACTGTGGATGATGGTGCCGAGCGGCGTGGTCAGCGCCAGAGCGCCAGCCTCGATGATGCTGTGGGTGAGGTGGATAAACTCCACGTGGAAGGGCCCGAGGTCGAAGGGCGCGCCGGGTTGCATCTCGCGCAGCTCGACCGCATCCTCCAGCCCGTGTTCGACCAGCTTGGGTCGCGCCAGCGCCAGTGTAAAGGGCGTGCCGTAAACCGGCGCGTCCACCTCGTCCAGCACGTAGGGCAAAGCTCCGATATGGTCTTCGTGGCCGTGGGTGAGCAGAATGCCGCGCAGCCGCTCCTGGTTCTCGCGCAGGTAGGTGATGTCGGGGATGACGATGTCCACACCGAGCAGCTCGGCGTCAGGGAACATCACCCCGCAGTCGACCACCAGCAGATGGCCGTCATACTCGTAGGCCATCATGTTCATGCCGAACTCGCCCAGGCCTCCGAGGGGTATAGCGCGTAGTATCTTGTCGGGGGAAGAGATGTGATCCTCCTCAATCGTCCGCTATGCTAGCATACCATTAGGCTGGCAGGGGACGACAACGGCAATAAGGGTTACTGGCTCAGATCATAGACCTGTGGGCGCGAGCGTCAAGACGACCAGGAGGAAGCGGCAATGAAGATCAACGTCCAGATTGTCTTATACAGCATGTATGGCCACACCTACAAGATGGCCGAGGCGGTGGCGGAAGGCGCCCGGGAAGTAGAGGACGTCGAGGTGAGCCTTTATCAGGTTCCCGAACTCGTTCCCGAGGAAGTGCTGGAACGGGCGGGCGCCAAGGCAGCCCGCGCGGCCTTTGCCCACATCCCCGTGGCCAAGCCGGAGCAACTGGCAGAGGCCGATGCCATCATCTTCGGCACGCCGACCCGCTTCGGGAATATGTGCGCCCAGATGCGCAACTTTCTCGATCAGACAGGGCCCTTGTGGATGAAGGGTGCGCTCATCGGCAAGGTGGGGAGCGTCTTTACCTCCACGGCGACTCAGCATGGGGGGCAAGAAACCACCATCACCAGTTTCCACTCCACGTTGCTGCATCATGGCATGATCATTGTGGGCGTGCCTTACTCCGAGCAGCGGCTTGTGAACATGAGCGAGATCACCGGCGGCACCCCTTACGGCGCATCGACGCTGGCCGGCGGCGATGGATCGCGACAACCCAGCGAGAATGAGCTGGCCATCGCCCGCTTCCAGGGGCGTCACGTGGCCCGGATTGCCCGCAAGCTTAAAGGCTAAGTGAGCCTGCCGCTCGGCCTCCGCATGCCGGCCAGGCCCCCCTGGATGATCCTCCTGCCGCGCATCGCGCGAGTTGACGCGCGGCGGCTATCACGCTATATATGTAACTAATGCTTGGCCGTCTGTTGGCGCGCCTGCTGTTGGTTTTCTCGTTCGCGTCCGCAGTATGTCCCGCCACCCCGGAGAAGCCCCAGAAGTGGCTCGAAGTCCGCAGCCCGCACTTTGCGGTGATCACCAACGGCAACGAGAAGCAAGCGCGGCGCGTGATGGGGCAATTCGAGCGGATCCGTGAGGTGTTCCACACGGCCTTTCCGCGTTTGAAAGTGGATACCAGCGCCCCGATCATAGTCATCGCCGCCAAAGACGAGAAAACCTTCGAGGCGCTGGGGCCGGGCGACTGGAAAAAGCGGGGCCAGATAAAGCGGTCAGGATTCTTCCTGCGCGGCGCGGAGAAGAACTTCGTTTTGCTCCGTCTGGACGTGGAAGGGACGGAGCTCTACCGCACCGTCTTCCACGAGTACACCCATCTGCTAGTGAATCAGAATGTCAAATCGTTGCCCTTGTGGTTGGACGAAGGTTTGGCGGAGTTCTATGGCAACACTCGCATCCTCGATAAGGAAGTCCAGCTGGGGTACCCGAGCGGGGATCACGTCCAATTCCTCCGGGAGAGCCGGCTGATGCCGATGGACACGCTCTTCAAGGTTGATCATTCCTCGCCTTACTACAATGAGGAACACAAGGGCTCGGTTTTCTACGCCCAGTCCTGGGCCTTTGTTCACTACTTGATGGTGGTACGCACGAAACAGAGCGACAACCCCCTCCTGACGTTCTTGAATTCGCTGGAGCAGGATGTGGACGGATGGGAAGCCGCTGGCCGTGCCTTTGGAGATCTCGCGAAGGTGCAGAAGGAACTCGATTCCTACATCCACCAGGCGGCCTACAACTTCCTGCGGGTGAAGACCGCGGTCAGCGAGGAGGATGTGTCCCTGCCGGCGCGAGAGCTCACCCCCGCTGAGTCAGCTGCCCTGCGCGGCGATTTCCTCGCGCATCATCAGGAATACGCGCGGGCCCAGGCCCTTCTGGAGGACGCGCTCCGGCAAGATCCGAGCAACGCGCTGGCTCATGAGAGCCTGGGTTTCATTGAACTCCGCCAGGAGCACCTGGCAGAGGCTAAGAAGTGGTTCAGCGAGGCGGTGAAGCTCGATTCCCGCAGCTACCTGGCACACTACTATCACGCCATGCTGACTGAGAGAGAAGGTCAGGACGAGAAGCATCTGGCGGAGGCCGAGGCCAGTCTGCGACGCGCTGCGGAACTCAACAGCGAGTTTGCTCCGGCGTACGGGGCCTTGGCCAGCGTGCTGGGGCGCCGGGGAAAAGACCTGAAGGCCGCGCTCGCCATTGCCCGCCGCGCCATCCAGTTGGAGCCTGGCGTCCAGGGATACCACTTGGTGGCCGCGAGTCTGCTCATGCAGATGGGTAACGTGGGCGAAGCGCGGCAGATTGCCGAGCGGCTGGTGAATACGGCGAAGTCGCCCCAAGACCGCGCCAATGCGGAAATGCTGCTCGCCAACATCGGGCAGTACCAGCGCTATCAGGAAGCACAGAAGAAGGCCGAAGAGCGGGCGCGGGCCGAAGCGGAAGAATTCAAGCGCCAGCTCGCCGAGGCCAGGAAAAGGGTGGCGGAAAGGGCTCAGGAAGAACAACCGCCCCAGCTGGGAACGCCTGCTGGCCAGCCCGCGCCTGCCAAACAAGGAAAGCCGGGCTGGTCAACAGGCAAGATCGTTGCCGTGAGCTGCAAAGCCGCGCCCGCCTTGGAACTGACGTTGCAGGGCACGCTCAGCAAGCTCCGCCTGCACGCCAGCAATTACTTCAAGATTGAGCTCGTCATGACGACCTGGAAACTGCCTGAGGGCTTCAACCCCTGCCAGCACCTCCAGGGTCATGCGGCGGCCATCTCCTACCGCAGCTTCGATGGTTCAGCCTACGACGGTGAGATTGTCTCCGTTGAGGTCCGGAAGTAACCTGCCAGGCGCGGCGGTGCCGCAGCAAGCTTGCCGAAGGCAAAGCGGAAGCAGAGCTTCCGCACTCCAAAGCTCCGAAGGTCTCCACTACGACAAGCGCTCGAAGAGGCCGGCGAACTGGCTGAGTGCCAACTGCTCGGCGCGGGTGTTGGGGGGCAGGTCTAACGCGGCCAAGGTCTGCTCGACGCGTTCGCGAGAATAGATCCCCGCCAGGTTATTCAGCAGGTTCTTTCTCTTCTGCGCAAAACAGCACTTCACAAAATCCAAGAACCTTGCCGCGGGATCGAAGGCGATTTCGCGGGGATGGGCCGCCTGCCGCGCCGGAATCGGGGAGGCCTCTCGTTCCCTTACCCATTCCGGCAGTTGAGGAATCATCCGGAAATCAACGAGCGCCGAATGAATCTTGGGCGGGGGCGAAAAGGCCCCCGGCGGAACACCGAGTACGACCCGGGGACGTGAATAAAGCTGGGTGAGCACGCTCAAGTAGCCGTAGGCGCGCCTGCCCGGCAGGGCCGTGAGCCGCCCCGCGACTTCGCGCTGCACCAGCAGCGCCATGGCGCGAATCCACGGCGCAAAGGCAAACAGACGATGCAGGATCGGCGAGGTGATGTAATAGGGCAGATTGCCGAAGACAAAGCATTTCTCAGCTCCGTGCTCGCGGCAAAGGGCTGCGAGGTCCGTCGTGAGGATGTCGGATTGGAGGACTTCAATCTGCGGTGTGGCTTTGAGCTTCTCTCGCAGGCTCGCAGCCAGAACAGCGTCAAGTTCGATGGCGACGACGCGGCCGGCGCGGGCCGCGAGAAGCTCCGTCATCGCCCCACGCCCCGCGCCAATTTCAACGACCAGGTCATCGGCGCGAAGGTGGAGTGCCTCCGCGATGTGGCGGCGGTAGGCAGCGCTGGCCAGGAAATGCTGGCCGAGCTTGGGTCGGCGGACGGGGGGCACGAGGACATTGTAGCGCATGATGGTAGCCACGGCACTGCTCTCGGTGCCGTGGGCTCTTGCCCGCGCGGGTCATGAAGAACCCACGGCGCAAGCCGCGCGCCGTGGCTACTCGCTTTTCGGGCTTGCTCCTGAATCTGAGACCCGATCGGCAACAACAGTCTTCTCCTCGCGCGAAATGCCCGGCAATCGCACAGAACTGGCCTACGAGGAGGCGCTAGGGCGCTTGCTCCTTATAGACCCAGGCCCCGAGCAGGGTTGCTATGACCACGACGACGAAGGTTATTACAGCATCCGTTGCCCACACACTTGCCGGGATCAGCCTCAACGTCAAACCCCATCCAATATCTGGGAAAACCCCCAACAAGAGCCCGGCAGCAACACCCGCCATCGCAGCAGTCCTCGGGCCAGGGCCGTATCGCGGACGGATGGCTGCATAGAGCCAGATGACCACAATCCCCATGACGAAGGTCAACACGATCATAAGAACGGTGGCAGCAACAGTCTCCTGCAGTGGCCGCCCCAATGCTTCAAGCGCAGCACTCAAGCCGGGCCGACCAAAAAGCCACCAAGCTGCAAACCAAAGCACATTCATCACGACCCCTGCTACCAATCCGCCGATAAGCACACGTGTCCAATTAATCTTTCCCACGGCCAACCTCCTTCGCCTTCACAGGCGCCTCTATTAGCGGTTGAGAATCGGCATTACGACTTCGGTCAGATGATATGCCCGTTCTCCCATGGTTGCAACCCGTACGGAGATCAACTGGCATTGCGGGTTTGATCAGCGAGCTGAGGGCGTCCCAGCAGTCAAGGCGAAGGGTTTCGCTTAAACCCCGAAAAAAGGCGCTATACTTCCGGCACTTCACGCCTACAAGGAGTTGTAGCCACAGCATGCTCTTGATGCCGTGGGCACTTGCCCGCGCGGGTCATGAAGAACCCAGGGCGCAAGCCGCGCGCCGTGCCTACTCGCTCGCAGACCTAGGGAGGTCTGCGCCAGCCTGCGCTTGTACCGCCGGCATCTTGCCGGCTGCCGCGTTGCCGCCGGGACGGCGGCGCTACTGTGCGACATGATGTACGCTGCCGCTTTTCGTGCGCCCTTCCGTCTTGACATTGCCGGAGCCATCCTCTAACGTAACTCGTTCTGTGATTCTTCAGTCCCCTACGGAGTCCCACAATGCGAATTGCATTTGCAGCCTCTGAAGGTGTGCCGTTCTCAAAGACGGGCGGCTTGGCCGACGTGGTGGGCGCGTTGCCCAAGGCTCTGGCGGCGAGCGGGCATGAGGTACAGGTCTTGCTGCCGCGATACCGCATGACCAAGCCCGGCCGGACGCTGCCCGAGTCCAAGAGTTTGACCCTTCCCCTGGCTTCCGGTTTCAGGTTTGCCGCTATCCAGGATGGGGGCGAAGCTGACGGAGTCCACACCTATCTGGTGGACTGCCCGGATCTTTTTGACCGGGACGGTCTGTATCAGACGAGCGGCCAGGACTACCCGGATAACGCCTTGCGCTTTGCCGCGTTTTCGCTGGCCTGCCTGGAGTTCCTGAAGCGTTCCGCCACTCCTCCGGATATCATTCATTGTCACGACTGGCAGACTGCTCTGGTGCCGATCTACCTACGCAACCTTTACGCGGGGGATGGATTTTTCGAGAAGACCTCAGTGCTTTTCACCATCCACAATCTCGGCTATCAGGGCCACTTCCCGCCGCACATCCTGCCGCGGATTGGCCTGCACGTAGGGCTGTTCACGGTTGACGGGCTGGAGTTTTACGGCGAGGTCAATCTGCTGAAGGGCGGCATTATCTTTTCAGATTTCATCACCACGGTCAGCCGCAAGTATGCCGAGGAGATTCAGACGCCGGAATTTGGCTGCGGGCTGCAGGGGGTACTCAGCGCCCGCAGTGATCGGCTGCAAGGCATCGTAAACGGCGTGGACTACGGCCCTTGGGATCCCTCGACCGACAAGCTGATTGCCGCTAACTACTCGCCGGAGGATTTGAAAGGCAAAGAAACGTGCAAGAAGGCGCTTCTGGAAAATATGGGCGTGGCGCAGCCGGCGCTCGATCGTCCCGTCATCGGGATCGTATCGCGATTCGCTCGGCAAAAAGGCTTCGATTTGATTGCGGAGATTGCGGAAGAACTCATGGCCATGGATCTCTACATCGGGGCGTTGGGAACCGGCGAGCCGGAGTACGAAGAACTCTTCCGTAGCCTGGCGGCGAAATATCCGGATAAGTTCCTGGTGAAAGTCGCCTATGACAATACGCTCGCCCACCAGATCGAGGCTGGCGCCGACATGTTCCTGATGCCCTCGCGCTACGAGCCCTGTGGGTTGAATCAGATCTACAGCATGAAATACGGCACCGTGCCGGTGGTCCGCGCCACGGGCGGGCTGGACGATACGGTTGAACCCTTTGACGGAAAGAAGGGCACGGGCTTTAAGTTCAGCGAGTACGCCCCCGCCGCCTTACTGGCGACGATCCAGCAGGCTATCGAAGTCTATCGCCAGCCCAAGGCTTGGCGGCAGTTGATGCACAACGGCATGCGCAAGGACTTTTCCTGGCCGAGTTCGGCCAAGCAGTACGTGAAGATCTATCAGACGCTGCACAAGGACAAGGCGAAGGCCAAGGCTGCTCCGGAGGCGGCTAATCCTTAGGAGTCCATGGCGGAGGCTGAAAGGCATGGCCGGGAAGCACACACTGGAGTTCACTGAGCAGAACTTTGAGGCAGAGGTGTTGAAGGCGGACATGCCGGTGCTGGTGGATTTCTGGGCGGAATGGTGTGCTCCTTGCCGCATGATGGCGCCGGCCATGGAAGCTGTGGCGGAGGAGTATGCAGGTCGCGCCAAGGTTGGCAAGTTGAACGTGGACGAGAACCAGTCGCTCACCAGCCGTTATCAAATCCACAGTATTCCCACACTTCTCGTGTTCAAGAATGGCGGAGTTCAGGAGCAACACGGCGGGGTGATTTCCAGGGACGTGATCGCCAAGATGCTGGAGCGGCACCTTTAGCCTTCTCAGCCCGTCGGCCGCCGGCGGCGTGAGGCCGGCCTTTGCTGCGGCTAGCGAATGATGAACGCAAGCCCCAGGGACGCCTGCCAGTCAACCTGCGAGCGAAGTCCCCGTTCGGGTTAGAATGGAGCACGGTCAGCAGGGCGGCCCGAGCCCGGAGCGACTCACTATGTGGAAAAACGTCGTAATCGTTGGTGCGCAGTGGGGTGACGAGGGCAAGGGCAAGGTGGTTGACGCCTTGGCGGACCGCTTCGATATCGTGGCGCGCTACCAGGGGGGAGCCAATGCGGGTCACACCGTGGTGGTGAAGGGGAAGAAGTTTGTCCTTCAGCTCCTCCCGGCGGGCATCGTCCGGCCCGATAAAACCGCCGTCATCGGCAACGGAGTGGTCATTGATCCCGAATCTCTCCTCCGGGAAGTCGAAATGATGGAGAAGGCCGGGGTGACGGTGGGGAACCGGCTGCTCGTCAGCGACCGCGCGCACTTGATCCTGCCCTACCATCGGAGTCACGAAGTGGCGGCGGAGCAGGCGCGCGGCGGGGCCAAAATTGGAACCACGGCCAAAGGGATTGGGCCTTCTTATGAGGACAAGGCGGGACGCCGCGGGCTGCGCACGGGCGACCTGCGCGACCCGGAGACGTTTCGCCGGAAATGCAGCGAGGTGCTGGCGGAGAAGAATCGGCTGGCAGCGGCGCTTTTTGCGGGCGCGGTCCTGGATACAGAGGGATTGGTCGAACGCTACTACGAGGTGGCGCGGCGCATCCTGCCGTATCTCACCAACGTTTCTGCTTACCTCAACACCGCGATGGATCGCGGCCAGCGGGTGCTCTTCGAAGGGGCACAGGGAACGATGCTGGATGTTGACCACGGGACCTATCCGTTTGTCACGTCTTCCAGTGCCGCCGCCGGAGGGGCCTGCACTGGTACAGGCGTGGGGCCAACGCGGATTGATGCTGTGGTCGGTGTCTCCAAGGCCTACGCCACGCGGGTGGGCAGCGGGCCGTTTCCTACCGAGGCGCTGGGGCCCGAGGGCGAGAAGATCCGCGCGCGGGGCGGCGAATACGGCGCCGTCACGGGGCGCCCGCGTCGCTGCGGCTGGTTTGACGTGCCGGCGCTGCGTTACAGCGCCCGCCTGAACCACTTGAGTGCCCTGGTGATTACCAAGCTCGACATCCTGGATCATCTCGCGGAAATTCCGGTGGGTGTGGAATACGAATATCGCGGCGGGCCGCTCACCGAGTTCCCGGCTGAAATTGAAGCGGTGGGGGAATTGAAAGTCCGCTACCGCGTCCTGCCTGGTTGGCAACAGCCAACCTTCGGCTTGCAGGACTATTCTCAGCTCCCGGCAAAGGCGAAGGACTACCTCCGCTTCCTTTCCGACCAAGTAGGAGTGGAGATTGCCTCGGTCTCGACCGGCCCGCAGCGTGACCAAATCATCTGGCTGAAAGAGCAGTGGTAAGTAGGCAGTAGGCGGTCGTCAAGGGTCAAGAGTCGAAAGTCAAAAGTCAAAAGGCAAAAGGCGAGCCCTCTCCTGGGTACTGAGAACTGACGACTGGCAACTGGCAATGAACCACGAACGAAACGCGCCATGCTTCTCACCTTCGAACAAGCCCTCGCAATCGTAAAAGAGAAACTGCGCGAGGCGTGCCCGAACCCTGCCGCTGAGATCCTGCCACTTAGCCAGGTTCAAGGCCGCGTCCTCGCCGAAGATATCGCAGCGGACCGCAATTATCCTCCCTTTGACCGCTCCACGCGTGACGGCTATGCCGTCCGCTCCGCTGACTTGCGTGTCGTGCCGACCACGCTCGAGTGCCTGGGAGAAGTGCGTGCCGGTGAGCACTTCGGGAGCGCCGTCGGCGCGGGCCAGTGCGTGCAAATCATGACTGGCGCTCCGCTGCCGGCGGGGGCCGATGCGGTGGTGATGGTTGAGTACGTTCGCAGCGAGGGCTCGCGACCTGAAGTCACACGGGCCGTGGGCCCGTTTGAAAACGTCGTGCGCCAGGGAAGCGAGACCGCGATGGGAAGCGTCGTACTTCGTCGCGGACAGCGCTTGGGGGCAAGCGAGATGGGACTGCTGGCCTCGGTGGGTCGGGCCCAGGTCCGGGTCTTTCGCCAGCCGCGCGTGGCCATTCTTCCCACGGGCGACGAAATTGTTCCCTTCGATCAGCCTCCCGGACCGTTCCAGATTCGCAACAGCAACGCGGTCACGCTGGCGGCGCAGGTAGCGGCTGCGGGCGGCATTCCCCGGCAGCTCGGCATTGCCCGCGACGATAAAGAGGCTCTGCGACGCTTGATCCAGGAGGGTCTGGAATCGGATTTACTGCTGCTCAGCGGCGGGGTGTCGGTGGGCAAATACGATTTTGTGGGCCAGGTTCTGGGTGAGATGGGCGGAGAGTTCTTTGTGCACGGCGTGGCGATGCGGCCAGGAAAGCCGCTCGTCTTCGGCCGCCTCCAGCAGAGGTTTTTCTTCGGCTTGCCGGGTAATCCAGTATCCACCTACGTGACCTTCGCCCTTTTCGTGCGCCCGGCGATTGGGATGCTGGGCGGCGCTGAATTCGAGCCCCCGGTTTTCCTGCGCGCGCGTCTCGGGAAACCGCACCGGCAGAAACTGGGTCTGACAATGTTCGTGCCCGCAGGGGTGGAGACTCGGGACGGCGAGCCGGTCGTGAACGTGGTCGAGTGGCAAGGTTCAGGGGACCTGGTGGGAGTGGCGGCGGCGAATTGCTTTCTGGTGGTTCACCCCGACCAGATGGACCTTGCGGCGGGGGAGTGGGTGGACGTCCTGCCCAAGGGGCAGTGACGAGTGAGGTGCAGTCGACAGTCAACAGTCAACAGCAGGTGGGGGGATAGCGATGCTCGGCAGAACCCAGCTTTTGTTTTTGACTGTCAACTGTTGACTGTCGACTGTTGACTTGTCAATAATTGGCCACAGCTATGGCCAAGAAACTGAGTCATTACGACCGCGGCGGGCGCATCCGCATGGTGGATGTTTCTGCGAAGCCGGCGACTGTGCGGCAGGCGGTGGCTAGCGTCCTGGTCAAGATGACTCGGCGCACGCTGCGCGCGCTGCGGCGAAATCCCAAGGGGGATCCGCTGGAAGTCGCGCGGGTGGCGGGCATCGCTGCCGCCAAGCGCACCGCGGAGTTGATCCCCCTCTGCCATCCCTTGCTCTTGACGCACATTGATGTGCGGGCGGATTTGTGCAAGAATGGTGTCTCGATAACCTCGACGATTCGCTCCACCGGGCCGACGGGGGTGGAGATGGAGGCGCTGACGGCCGCGGCCGTAGCTGCCTTGACCGTCTATGACATGTGCAAGGCCCTGGATCGAGGCATCGAGATTACCCGGCTTCGGCTTCTGGAGAAAAGCGGCGGCAAGAGTGGCACCTATCGCGCGCCGCGGTGTTCATCTGCTTGACCTGAGTCCTTGGGGAAAGGCTAGGAACCATGCAGGTGGGTCTGAAGATCCTCGTCGTTGACGATAATCCCACCATCCTCAAACTGGTTATGCGCAGCCTGGACAAGTGCGGTGAGTTGATCACCGCCACCGACGGCGCAGATGCCCTGATGAAGGCTATCGAACTGAAGCCCGACCTGATCATCTCCGACTATTCCATGCCCGTGATGGACGGCCGGGCGCTCTTTGAAAAGCTCCGCGCCCGCAAAGAAACCCAGGGCATTCCCTTTGTCTTCCTGGCATCGCAGCAGGAGATTGACGAGCACCTGCGCATGGTAGTGGACGGGGTGGAAGAATACTTTGTGAAGCCTTTCTTCGTCCGTGACCTGGCCGAGCGGGCTCACCGCATCACCACGCGCCTGCATCAGGCGCGCATGGAGAAGCTGGGCGCGCGCGGCGGCATGGTGGCCGGTCGCCTGAGTGAAATGAGCTTGATCGATTGGATGCAGTCGCTCGAGCAGGGCCGGAAAACTTGCGCCTTGATAGTCCGCAACGGCAGCGACGAGTGCTTTCTGTACTTTGATGAAGGCCAGGTGACACACGCCACGCATGGCGCTCTGACCGGTGACCAGGCGGTTTTCAAAGTCTTGACCTGGACGGACGGCGACTGGGAGCTGGACTTCTCCAAAACCACCACCGAGCACACCACCACGATGCCTACCCAGGGGCTGATGATGGAGGGCCTGCGGCTGCTCGACGAGGCCGGCCGTGATGCCGGATAGTGCGGGCTCCCTCTTTCGCCGGTCGTGGTGGCGGACACATCCCCTCGAACCTTCCTGCGATGGCTGATCCTCTGCGCGCCAGAATACTCGTGCTGAGCGATGCCGCAGCGAGCGGAGAGCGCCTCGATCGCTCTGGTCCTGCCCTGCGCGAGCTGCTGGAAGCTCACGGTTGGGTGGTGGTGACCCGCGAAATCCTGCCGGACGAGCCTGACCAAATCC
>Ga0315296_10004015_pt1 | contig 12157 bp, 12 predicted proteins | sample YL17G14_18_MG_FD_203921 | JGI IMG/M metagenome (GOLD analysis project Ga0315296, IMG submission 203921) | Sediment microbial communities from Yellowstone Lake, YNP, Wyoming, USA - YL17G14_18 | ecosystem: Environmental > Aquatic > Freshwater > Lake > Sediment | place: USA: Wyoming | collected...
CGCTTATCACCACGCTCTCTATATGAGTATGAGATGCGCTCTATATGAGTATGAGAAAATCTACAAACCGCTCGGAGTGGACGAATCCGACTATTTCAAGCCCACCTATTACTCACTCGAAGAGATTGTTAATAGGGTTAAAAGTGAAGAAAAAATACTTTCCTCAACCGAATGGTGGCAAGCTCTGGGCACTTGGCGCTTGCAGGAAATCGAGTTTGCTGGGAAACCGATAACCGTGAGGGAACTGGAACCTGAAAAATTCGAAGTCATGGACGGGAATCACAGAATAATTGCGAAAGCCCTTAAGGAAGGGTTCACCTTTGGCTGTCAGGCATTTGTGATGTGCAAGCAAAGACATTAGCTCGGCGCCGTTGATGCGCTCGTTGGCTAGCTAAGTTTTTCTTTTTTTGCCATATCTACGTTGGGTTTTGGGTTTGGGGCTATAACTTTTCCGCAAAAACCAAAAACTAGCTTAAAAAGACTGATAGAAGAATGCTCTATGTGAATATGACCTTGCTTGATACGTTGGAAGAGGCATCTACTTTTTGAATCTGTTTGACTTTTCAATTACGACTCAAGAGCCTTCTTCAAATTCTCCATCACTTTATTATTTTCCTTTTCCACCCAATTCTTGACCAGTAATCCATCAATCAATTTGCCCAGAACAGAATATGGCATTTTATATTCCATAGTTAGTGTCATCCTGGTTCCCTTAACTGTGGGTTCAAACATGTAAATAAGTGTCTCGTCGTGTGAACGTTTGTTTGCTCCTGTAAGATGCATTGTTAAATTCTTGTTTTTTACAAATTCGGTTGCTTTTGCGTTCCACTCTTCTCCTTTGTTGTGTTTGTGCACCCCGACATAATGTGCAGTTGAGCCGACTCCAACAGGTCCCGCAGAGGTCCATCTACATTCGTAAAACTCCTTCGTTAGGTCATTCATCTTCTCACCAATTACAAAATCAAAGACCTTTTCAGGAGACGCTTCAATTTCGATGCTCGTGGTTGCCTTTCCCAAACAATCACCTCTCCTCTCAAAATTTCTGAAACTGAACAGCCTATTCCCTTGTTCTTAGCTTAAATCACTTTGCTATTGATCTATTCACAGTTGCTTCTTCCCTGGGTTTGGTAGTTACAGTTTGTGATTGCTTGTTGAGAGTTTGGTTTAAGAGAATGGTGAAGCTTGATCGGAAGAGGATGTGGGTAGAGTTGGAACATGGGGCTGTCAAATCTGTTGATTTGTGTAAGACTTACCATGGTAAAGATGAGATTGAAGCTTTGCGGGGCGTTAGTATAGACGTGAATAAAGGTGAACTTTTCACCCTGCTTGGACCAAACGGTGCGGGGAAGACGACTTTTTTGCGTATTATATCGACGCAGCTTCTTGCCAGTGGTGGTGATGCCTATGTTTTGGGTCATAGTGTCACGAGTGAGGCCGAGGAAGTGCGGGAACACATTGCTGTGGTTCCGCAGGACGTGGCGACGTACAATAATTTCACTCCTTGGGAGTATGCGTACTATTTTGCTCGTTTGAGGGGTATTTCATCTTCTGAGGCGAAAGTCAAAGCGCAGGAAGCTTTGAGGGCGGTGGATTTGTGGGAGTTGAGAGGCCGTATGTGTCAGACTTTGTCGGGTGGAGAGAGGAGGAGGGCGATTATTGCCTCTGTTTTGTCTTCGAATGCGGATGTTCTTATGCTCGATGAACCGACGAGCGGGTTGGATGCTGTGGCGCGACGTGGTGTTTGGTCTGCTTTGAGAGAATTGGTGAGGAATGGAAAGGCGATTCTTTTGACTACGCATATGATGGAGGAGGCAGAGATGATTTCGGACAGGATAGCCATTGTTAATAAGGGAAGTGTTGTTGCTTGCGGCAGGTTGGAAGAGATCAAGGGCTTAGTCAAAGAAAGGTTTAGAGTTGTGATCAGTGGCGATTTCAAACGGGCCGCGGATGGCGTTGAAGTTGTCAAGCTGGGAGATCGCAGTATTGTTTATTTGAAAACTCAGGATGAGGCAGTTGACTTGCTGAAGGCTACTTTGAAAATGAATTTGCGGGCAGAGTATTCTCCCGTGACGCTTGAAGACGTGTTTGTTAAGCTTGTTGGAGGGTTTGAGAATCATGAAGATTAGGAAGATTTTGCAGGACACGTTTCTGATTGCGTGGATTAAGTCGTATCCAGATTTCAGAAGAAACCCGCTGATGCTATTGCTTCTGGCTATGATAAGTGCTATTCCCCTGTTCTTCATGCTTATGTTCAGCAGTGGAGGAAGCGTCATCGTACATGGGCTCATCGGTGCTATGGTGTCAAGCGTTTCCTTCGCAGGAGTGATGGCTGGCATCCAAGATATTTCTTGGGACAGATACGTGAAAATTCGTGAGATGATCGTTGCTATGCCGGTTCATCCTGCTTCATACGCTTTAGGGATAGCTCTTGCGCCTTTGCTGATTTCAATTCCAAGCTTGATCTTCTTCGGAGCGATAACAGTCTTTCTCGGGTTTCTGACTCTGGAGACGTTAGTGTGGATCGTTCCAGCGCTTATTATTGTCTGGGCAGCGATGAGCACGATGGGCTTCATGATTTCAACTTACCTGTTCAAGTCAAGCATGATGGTTCTCAACAACCTGTCAAACCTCTTAGGCATAGGTTTCATATTCATTCCGCCAGTTTACTTCTCCGAAGCCCAGCTGGGAAGTTTGAGTTGGATTTCTATCATTATTCCAACGTCAAACGTTGCAGGCCTGATCAGATCCTCCATGGGGTTACTACCCTTGTCAATTGAGGCTCTGATAGTCCGATGGGTCGTTCTCATCATAACAACATCAGCATTTATCATGTTAACTTTCATCAAGGCCAAATGGCGAGAAAAGTAAGCGGCGGATGTGCAGGATCCGACGGTAGACCTCAGATACTTTGGCAAGATCAAGATTAGAGACATCAGATTTCTGAACACGCGGTTCGGACAACTAGAGCCCTAGTGGGGTACAAGAATAACATCGTTGTTGACAAGTTGAAACGTGCGCCTGTTGCGCCACGTTTCTGTTGATTTGTCTAGATCATGCTCGTTCTTGACTGAGGTGAATGGCCGCAGCCACTATCGATGGTCGCGAACGCTGATTTGCTGGAGGATGTTCATCATGTCAAACTCGACCCATTCTTCGATGATCTTTCCAGCTTTGATGAGGACGATGTCTATGTAAGTAATGGTAATTCGCTTTCCAGTGGCAGGAATGTGCTGGTACTGTCCTGTGTGAGTGCAATGCATTGTTATGCGGTTCGCGAACTTGTCTCCTTCGGCGATTTGGTCTTCCACGATGGTTTGGATGTTGGAGAAAGCGGAGAAGAATACCAGCTCATCGCGTTTTCTTTGTTCAAAACTCATTGGTTCTCCGCCTGCTCCGGGGTGAAGAAGGTAATTGGGATCAATGAATTCCATTATAACATCTATGTCTCCAGTTTCATAGGCTTTGAAATAGCGGCGAGTCATCGCCTTGTTGAGTTCAGACAACATCGTGTACACACGTTGCCATAGGCCGATATTTATTGGTTTCTGGGCACAATCTTAGGACTAACGCATGCATCCTAGCCGTTGAAATGAATTATTTCAAAAGGCTGGCGGGTTGGTCGTAACACCGCTTAGAATGGAGATATATCCCGCATCTTCCCTTTTTCTTTGTTGTGACTGTTAGGGGTTTCTTTACCCTCGGCTTATGTTCAACAAAAATGACCCTCGGCATCAAGGATATTTTGTATCCAAGGATGGCAAAACGAAAAAGTTTGATTTCAACATCAGGAAATGCGTACCCGAGAATGGAAGCTACACTAAGAAACAGAGGAGAGCTTTTCAACGATTGATGAGCGGCCTGACTGTTGGCAAAAGTCGACGTGAGAGATTGAGATTTATGACGCTTACGAGTTCTCCTGAGTCATTAGGTCGGAGTCTTAATGATGACTTCAGGGCTTTGAAAATGCGGATTCTTCGAAAATTCCGCTTCAAAATGAAGTACTGGAAGATACGTACGAACGAGGGAAATGGCGTTTTGCACATAATCTTTCGTGGAAAATACATTCCTCAGAAATGGCTAAGTGTACAGTGGGCTGACATACACAAGTCGCCTATTGTGGACATCAGGTCTTTGCATGAAACAAGAAAGGGTTTGCAAGGCATAGTCTGGTATCTTATTGGGAATTACTTGGCGAAACAGAGTCTTGAACGTATGAGCTGGGGTTACAGTTGGGTGTTTCCCGCGTTTGTGAGCTGTTGGAAGCGTTTGATTGAGAAGTATGGCTTCAAGCAAGCATTGTATTTGTGGTGTCGGCTGCTTTGCAGTTCATTAATTGTCACTCGTCAAGTGCGGCTTACTAGATTCTTGCCTAAGTATGAACATACGAGTGAGAAGAGTCTGCCTTGGGGTGCTTTATTCCGCACTTCTTTTGCCTAATACGTATTCCAATTTCGCAACTCAGAAACTACAGAGATATCTCCCGAAGTCCCAACTATTGCTTGACTTTTGGCAGTCTAGATATGCCAGCTAGTTCTGAGAGGTTGTCTTGTGCATAAATATTGTCTTGTAGGTTTATGTTCTCGCTTGAGATAGCGTGCGCAGATTTGATGGTTTTTCTGGAAGTGGAAAAACTAATCTACAATGTACACAATAGAGGGTCTAACCAAAGGTGAATGGAACTTGGCTCGTCATCTGAAACAGAGTTTTGCCAATGTAATGGAAAAGAAGTCTCGGAAGGCCTTTGAAGGTTTGATACCTGATGAATGGAACATTAGACGACGAGTAGATCCTGATGTAGGCATAGATTTAGAGGTTGAGGTCATCGAAGGAGAGAATGTGACGAACAAGGTTTTCTGGGTGCAGCTCAAATCAACGGAAAAAGCAGAGCATTCTGATGGAGTGATTCGTTATTCTATCGAGACCAAATACCTTCAGCACTTCTCAGGGTGCCGTCTTCCTGTGGTCCTAGTGTTATGGGTAATGACTGAGAACCGATTCTATTTCTTGTTCGCCCAGAAATACATACAAGAAGAGCTTTCAGTCAAGCATTCAGACTGGCGCGCACAAAAAACGGTCACAATAGAATTCCGTTTGGGCTCGAAACTTGAGAATGCTGAGCCGTTGAAGGCCATTGCGACAGAAGGATACCTCTACATAATTCAACAAGAACTCTACCTCAAAGCTCAAGGGAAAACCACTTACTGGCTTGATGGCATACCAAAATCCGATGATCAAGAACTGAAAGAAAATATGTTAAAGGCTCTTGTGCACATGCGAGACGAGAAATACAAAGATGCGATAGAGCAGCTTGAAGGTATACTGAGAACTTGTACTGTCTCTCCAACTGAAAGGATGTCAATTCTGCTGAATCTGGGCAACGCGTACTATTCAGTGGGTCAGAGCAAAATAGCACTGAAGAACTATGATGCCATTCTGGAACTAGCTCCAAAAGTCAAAAAGGAAGATGCATTGTTGGGCAAATCTGTTGCTCTAGGCAATATCGGCCTAGTCTATTCGCATGAGGGTGACCTGGATAACGCCTTGAAACATCATCAGGAAGCCTTGAAGATTGACAGAGAGATCGGTTATAGGCAGGGCGAAGCTTCTGCTCTAGGCAATATCGGCCTAGTCTATTCGGATAAGGGTGACCTGGATAACGCCTTGAAACACTATGAGGAAGCCCTCAAAATTCATCGAGAGATCGGTCATAAGCAAGGCGAAGCAAACCAGTTGGGCAATATCGGTCTAGTCTATTCTGTTAAGGGTGACCTAGATAACGCCTTGAAACACTATGAGGAAGCCTTGAAGATTGACAGAGAGATCGGTCACAGGCAGGGCGAAGCTTCCGATTTGATCAATATCGGCCTAGTTTATTTCGATACGGGTGACTTGGACAACGCCTTGAAACACTATGAGGAAGCCTTGAAGATTGACAGAGAGATCGGTCACAGGCAGGGCGAAGCTTCTGCTCTAGGCAATATCGGCCTAGTGTACAGGGTTAAGGGTGACCTAGATAACGCCTTGAAACATCATCAGGAAGCCCTCAAAATTCATCGAGAGATCGGTCATAAGCAAGGCGAAGCAAACCAGTTGGGCAATATCGGCCTAATCCGTTTGGATAAGGGTGACCTGGATAACGCCTTGAAACACTATGAGGAAACCCTCAAAATTCATCGAGAGATCGGTCATAAGCAAGGCGAAGCTTCTGCTCTAGGCAATATCGGCCTAGTCTATTCGGTTAAGGGTGACCTGGATAACGCCTTGAAACATCATCAGGAAGCCTTGAAGATTGACAGAGAGATTGGTTATAGGCAGGGCGAAGCTACCACTCTGGGCAATATCGGCCTAGTGTATATGGCTAAGGGTGACCTGGATAACGCCTTGAAACATCATCAGGAAGCCCTCAAAATTCATCGAGAGGTCAGTTATAGGCAGGGCGAAGCTTCTGCTCTAGGCAATATCGGCCTAGTCTATTCGGATAAGGGTGACCTGGATAACGCCTTGAAACACTATGAGGAAGCCTTGAAGATTGACAGAGAGATCGGTCACAGGCAGGGCGAAGCTTCCGATTTGGGCAATATCGGCCTAGTGTACAGGGCTAAGAGTGACTTGGATAACGCCTTAAGACACCTTCAGGAAGCACTTGATGTGCTTGACAGATATGATCTGACATATGGGCGAAACATTATCCAAAGAGCAATCGAATCGATTATGCAGAGAACATGACTCCTCAGGGCGAGATTTGGCAAACGGCAAAACTCGCGCGCGCGTAAATCCTAGTTGCAAAGTCATGAAAAAACAGAAGCTGTGTCACTCGGTATGCCGGCATTCTCCTCTTTATCTCAGCCGAGATATCAAGGAATTTGGAATAAGATATCAAGAATACCAGAGATATCAAGAGAGATATCAAGGAATTTGGAATAAGATATCAAGAATACCAGAGATATCAAGAGAGATATCAAGGAATTTGGAATAAGATATCAAGAATACCAGAGATATCAAGAGAGATATCAAGGAATTTGGAATAAGATATCAAGAATACCAGAGATATCGAACGGATATAGAGGAAATGCAAAATGAGAAAAAATCCCTTCACTCCAGGCTTACCGGCTGATCCTGAACAATTTGTCGGAAGGAAGAATGAGATACGAATTTTCACTCAAAGTCTTGAACAATCCTTCTATGGAAATCCACAAAACTTGGCCATAATGGGTGAAAGAGGAATAGGAAAATCATCCTTGCTCAGGAAATTCGAAAAAATCGCTGAGGACAAAAATTGTCTAGTCATTCGAAGAGATGTAGATGCCAGTGTAAATTCCCTGCAAATGCTGGCATACTGCATATTATATGCTCTGAAGGAAGAAGGGAAGAGATTCTTCTCAAGAAGGAAAAAAGCAAAAAATGATGTTCTGGAATTCTTCGAAAAACACAAAGTTGCCATTGAAATCAGTGGTTTCGGAGGATCTATAGAAAAGGCGCCGCCTGTTGCCATTCAAGAAGAATTCTGCAAGAAACTCGCAGAGATAGCCAAAGCTGTTCAAACAGAAGTTCCTGCAATCGTAATAATGCTGGACGAAGCTGAGCACCTGCAAAATATAGAAGGTGCGTGGGGTTTCATTAGAAGCGTATTTACAAGACTTCTCGAAAATGGTTATCATTTTTGCATTATTGTCTCAGGGAAGCTAGGTCTCTTCAAAAACATAAAAGAAATATTCTCACCTATGGAGAGATTCTTCTTCCCTAAAGAGATCGATTTGCTGATTCCACAAGAAACTATAGAAGCAATAGAAAAGCCGATGTCCAGCGAAGGTATTACAGTTACAGACGAAGTAAAGAAGATGCTTGTGGAATATACAGATGGCCATCCTTTTATCGTCCAAGTTTTTGGATTCTATCTGTTTGAATCAGGCAAATCGAAGATAGACAAAAAGGCATTCGAAGAACAATTGTCAATCATACTCGATAGGTTGAAAGCTCAAGTCTTCAAAGATCGTTTCGACTCTGCAAGTCCTGACGAGAGAAGGATCCTTGAGATATTGTCAAACTCTAGGAAAAAAGTGTTCAAAGTCGCCGACATCCTTCCATTTCTCAAGAAGAAGAATGTGCCCTATACCCGCAACTTGCTTGAGCGTCTAGTCAAAAAAGATTGTCTTAGAAAAGTCGGCCCAGGACAATATGCCTTATTTCACAGACTTTTTGGACTTTATGTAAAGGCCGAATCTAACGAACGCGACCAAGAATCTGATCCTAACTAGCGCGTGCACCTTTGGCAGACGGCTTTGCTCGCATCGTTGGGAGTTTGGCGAGAGCCAAACGTCTTCCGACTGAGTCATTTGTACAAATGAATATTCTTCGCCGTTGACAGAATAGAGCGCGTGCTTCCACAGAAAAATGGGGGAGAGAAAACCTCTTCATGAAGACAATAGCCTTGAGAGCATATCTAGGTATTTCGAGCTTATCTCGTATTTCTCAATGTTTTCGTTCCATTCATGGAGGGGTTCTTTCTTTAGCTTCTTGTATCGCCGACTTAAATGTGCTAGATGTGCTCTAAGCTCGCCTTCGCCCATGCCAGCTTCCTGAGCAATCTCTGCTGGAGACATTGCTTTCCTGCACAATGCTTTCAAGATCGCCCTCCCTCCTTCATGGACTGCGAGTATCTCTGAGTCTGTCCACATCGGACTAGAACTCTTGCCTAATTTGCTCGCCAGTATCTCGGATATCGCATCATCCAAAGTGGGAAAGCCTCTATTGTTGCGATATGCCATCAATTCGCTTAGAGTTTCCTCCGCCATAGAGACGTCGACTTTTAGGCTGATCTTTTTGGACCTTATTTCCATATCAGTTCACCCCCACAGTATCAGTGCACTAATAGTATAGTAGTGCACTAATATGGCACTAATATATAAGGTTATTTGTTATGGTACGAAATGCCCTTGCGCGCTCTCTCCCAATGAAAAGGTTAGTGCCGTGAAATCATTCATTCCTTTCGTTAGGGGTGTATCAGTAGAGGGGGAATGTCGGAAACGGTGACCTTTGGCGAAGGGGTGGACCGCTTGCGGTGGGTTCTCTTCGGGGCTTTAGCCCTCATCCGTTTCCGTCAAATTCCCCCTCTCGCACGAAGAGACTATAGAGAAGACTTCACTTGAAACTCATCGTAGAGTAAGTGAGGCTTCTTACGATATTGTGCGTTCGGAGCCGTTGGGAGTTGTTGAAGCTCTGTGTAGAGAGATGGAGATTGACGTGCAGGATATCCTGACTATCAAGCCAGACAACGATGTCCAGATATTACACGGCGATCTCTGGATATTCATGCGACGGAGGTTAGGATTCATTATTGTCCACGCGAGAATGCGCTACTTCGGGTGTGAGCTTTAGGTTCTTCTATACTTTGATGACCTCCTAAGTAGTGTTTGATCTCTCTGAATCCTGTCGAGATAGCTCCAAACCACTAGAACTATTCTGTTAAGCTTGTCGCTCCATTTTTCGAAGTCAGGTATAATCTGCTTTAATCGAAATTTGTCAACGTTATAGATAAAGACTGAAGAATTGGCGTCTACCTCCTCTGCGTAATCTTGGTACATGTGGAGTTCGCCTCCAGCTCTCTTGTCGAGTACTACGACATTGCCCCACTCACTTGCGCTTTTGCATTCCACGAGAACTTGGCGCGCGCTAGAGATCAGTTCTCGAAGAAATGAGCCGAATTTCTCGAAATTAAATGGACTGTTCCCTGTTTTTGTCATACCGCACGCTAGGACTGTTCTTTCAACCGATCGCTGATGTCTTGGAGATCGAACATTTCGAAGCAGATTAGAGTTTCCGTTCTGCGAACGTATGGAGACTTCCGCATGTCCATCAACCTAGTGTCTATGTCCTCCATCGTTCCACTTAGTATCAAGACGAAGTCGTAGGGTCCGTGCACAAAATCCATTCTCTCCACTTTTGAATTTACGAGAAGCCCTTTGGACAAGATTTCGTCGCCAAACTCTTTCTCTTTTCCTGGATGAATCTCTACGAGCATGTAAGCACGTGCTCTGTCATCTTTAGAGTTCATAAGTAGTTTTGTGCCTTCTGCCTTATTATTGTTTTTCATGGAACGGCGTATCATGGCGAACGGTGTGCTGCTGCAAAATCAATACATCAATCTTTTCTGTTCTCTCAGGATACTTTTTTATAAGCCGTAGAGGCTTTTTTTCCTCAGAGTACTTATTATTGAACAACCAAGGAATTAGCATGCGAGACAATGCAGTTCTTGTGATTGGTGGAGGCATAGCGGGGATACAAGCCGCTTTGGATGTAGCCAATCGAGGAATCACTGTATATCTGGTCGAGAAGTCTCCCAGCATCGGCGGAAGAATGGCCCAGCTTGACAAGACATTCCCCACGATGGACTGCTCCATATGTATACTTGCGCCCAAGATGATTGAATGCTTTCGCCATCCGAACATAAAGTTGCTTACGTATTCAGAGGTCAGAGAGATCACAGGTTCCGCAGGCAATTTTGTTGTAAAAGTCTTGAAGAAGCCTAGATTTGTTGATGTTGACAAGTGTACGGGTTGCGGTGAATGTACGGAAAAGTGTCCAGTCAGAGTGTCGAGCGAATTCGACATGGGCATGGGAAAACGGAAAGCAGTTTTCATGGTTTTTCCGCAAGCAGTGCCACGTGTTGCTGTGATAGACAAGGACAGCTGCCTCTTCTTCCAGAAGGGCATATGCAAGATCTGTGAGAAATTTTGTCAAGCTCATGCAATTAACTTCGATCAGAAGCCAGAAGAGATCACTCTCAATGTCTCCAGCATAATACTTGCTACGGGCCTGGAAAGTTGGAATCCTGCGTCGATCACTGAGTACGGTTACAAACGATATGAGAATGTTCTTCTATCGCTGGAGTTTGAAAGACTCATCAACGCATCAGGACCGACCCGCGGAGAACTCCTGAGACCTTCAGACGGAAAGAAACCTCGCACGATAACTTTTGTGCAATGTGTAGGGTCTAGAAGTGAAAAAAACGGCTTTCCATATTGCTCGAGCGTCTGTTGCATGTACGCCACAAAGGAGGCGATTCTGGTCAGGGAGCACAATCCCGAATGCACGGTCCAAATCCTCTACATGGACCTAAGAGTGTTCGGAAAGCGTTTTCAGGAATTCGTCACAAGGGCGAAAGAAGAGTGGGGCGTCAACTATGTCAACGGGCATGCAAGCGCAATAATAGAAGACCCAGTAACAGGCAATCTTCTGGTCAGATACGAAAACATCGCAGAAGGGAAAATAGAAGAGTTGTGTACAGATCTCGTCGTGCTCTGTCCAGCACTAATTCCAAGGGAAGACAACAGGCTTCTGGCAAAAACCCTCAACTTGGAACTGGACAGCTACGGTTTCTTGAAAACGAAGGACCAACTGCTTATGCCCGTCGAGACAATTGTGGATGGAATTTTCGTTTGCGGATACTGCCAATCACCGAAAGACATCTCTGAATCAGTCACTCAAGCAAGCGCCGCTGCAAACAAAGCCTCAGAGATAGCCGCCACTCCACGCCCACGGTAAGGTGACTGCAATGGAGGCAAGCAAAGCGGAACCAAGAATCGGAGTCTTCATATGTCGTTGCGGTTCCAACATCGGAGGAGTGGTCGATGTCCCCGCGGTCGTTGAATACGCCAAAACCCTCCCGCATGTGGTCTTCGCCGAAGAAGGCCTGTACACCTGTTCCTCCGCCGGCTTAGACTCCATCAAGAAGCAGATAGAAAAGTTCAGACTGAACCGCGTCATCGTCGCTTCTTGCACGCCTGCAACTCACGAGTCTCTCTTCCAGAAAACATGCGAAGAAGCCGGGTTGAATAAGTATCTTTTCGAGATGGCAAACATCCGTGAACACTGTTCATGGGTCCACATGCACCTTCCCGCAGAAGCCACAGAGAAGGCCAAAGACCTAATCAGAATGGCCGCCGCAAAAGCAAGCTATCTTGAACCACAGACTGAGACCGAACTAGACATAACCCCTTCGGCTTTGGTGATAGGTGGTGGAATAGCAGGAATCTCGGCTGCTGTGTCTTTGGCAAGGCAGGGCTTCCAAGTCCATCTGGTTGAAAAAGAAGCTGAACTCGGCGGTATGTTGAAGCACCTGTACAAGCTGCAACCAACTGAGCGCGAAGCCGCCGAAATT
>Ga0315296_10004016_pt1 | contig 12155 bp, 15 predicted proteins | sample YL17G14_18_MG_FD_203921 | JGI IMG/M metagenome (GOLD analysis project Ga0315296, IMG submission 203921) | Sediment microbial communities from Yellowstone Lake, YNP, Wyoming, USA - YL17G14_18 | ecosystem: Environmental > Aquatic > Freshwater > Lake > Sediment | place: USA: Wyoming | collected...
CGCACATGAGATGGACCTATGGGCGCTGGAAGGGCAGCCTGACCATCCGGCTGGAATCTGACCCGCAGCCGAAATCGGCGAGGTTGTGGGTGGCGCGTTCGACGACGCGCGACTTCCGCGAGTCAAAGTGGGAGGCCAGCCCGATGCAGGCCAGGGGCGCGGCGTTCGTGGCGGTTATTGATCCGCCAAAGAAGGGCAGCATCGCGTTCTTCGCCGAGCCGCAGTTCGACATCGGGGGGAGCGCCTTCACCCTTTCGACCAGCATCCGCATCCTCCCCGAAATGCGACCCGCCAGGTAGGGGCGGCCCCCGCGCCGTCGCCATAGCGGCTTTGGCGCGTCGGCGACTGCGGCCGCCCGGTTGATGCTTTCGCCCGCGCAGGCTGAAGTCTGCGGCTACGTCAACCTGCGCTCACATTTCCGGCGGCTCGCCGCCGGATTGCTGCATCAGGCGGCGCATCGCTGCGGGTATCTCGACCTTCGCGGTCCCGGCGCTGCACCGCTCGATGCTCCCCACCGCAGACCGCAGCTGCATGAATGGGAAACTCACGAACAACTCGTCATCGGCCATCTTCTCGCCTCTGCGCGCCGTGATGTCGCCGAATGACACGTTCACCTTCCCGGTTACCAGGGGATAGGTAACCACCGAGCGGCAGAGCGCGCCCGTCGGGTCGCATTCCATCGGCAGGCCGGTCTCGAAGTAGGCCAGGTGGACCAGGCGCGCGGCCTGCTGCGGGGTGCAGATGAACACCACAACATCGGGGCACAACTCGGCCTTGTCCAGCGGTGAGAAAATGACGTGGTCAGCAAGACCGAAGGGCGGCTTGACTTTCGCCATCGCGCGCGAGCGGTGGATCGCCGCAGGCGACCCCAGCAGTTTCTCGCCGTGAATCAGGAATTCCCGCAGCGTGCGCGCCTGGTCGGGCGACTGCTCGCGCAAACCGAGATAGAGCGAGCCGCCCGGGCAGCCCGAGTTTTCCGCCGTCAGGTCGCTGATGATCCCTGCGGATGCCCTCGAGATCGCGGTGCACGCGCGGCACTTGCCCGTGGATGCGCCCGGAGGCGGCGTGTCGGTGTATGTAACCGCAACCGGCGCTTTCTTCAGCCCCAGCACTTCCGTCAATTGCCTGGCCCACTGCTGCCATTCCATTGCTCCCTCCTCCTTTGCACGTCCCTACCCGCTGCCCTGAGAGTCTCCGTCAAAAGCCCATTCCCGCGACTGTCAACTGCCCACGACTGTTATTCCCAGCTCTTCGCGTTGTGTCATTCTGAGCCGCAGGCGAAGAATCCCACTCTGCTCAGGGTGAACCCTTCGCTTTCTGTCATTCTGAATCCGCCACTCCGCCAACTGGCGGACGGATGAAGAATCTCATCCATAATGAGATCCTTCGCCCGCTAGCCGGCGGGCTCAGGATGACAAGGGCCACCACTCGGCGTTTCGGCCGCGCCGTGGCCTCCGCGAGTGCCCTGGTCGCAGCGCATCACGGGAAAAGTTCCTTCCACGTGAACCGGATATACTTGCCCTGCCAGGCGTCTCGCTTGCCTTCGGCCACCGCCAGGTAGAATGAGCGCGCGCTGTTCTCGTAAATCACGTTGTGCATACTCGCATCGCGTATCGCCGCCGCGCGCGCCAGTTCGATCATCTTCTCCGCATTGAGCGCGCCGAAGTACTTCTTCTGTCCCTCGCACCAGCCCTTGTACCTGTGATCATACGATTCCGTCCCGCGCGGATCTTCGAGGCCTGGCTTCGAGGGGTCGCCGTTCGAGCAGGTCTGATCATTGCGAACCGCTGCGTCCAATGCCTCGTCGCTGCGCACGATGGCATCGGTCAGCGGGATCGCGTATTCGACCTGCTTCTCCCGTGGATCGTTCGGATACCAGACGACAGCGTGTTTCGCATCGGTCTCCACGGCAATGGCATATGGCGGCTTGGGCTGGGCGAGAACGTAGTTGTAGCCCGATGGGCGCTTCGCGTTCCCGATCATCGCCACTGCCTGCGGCAAGGATTCGGCTTCCTGCACTATGCGCCGATGCATCATCCCCATCGGCAGGGCCACCATCTGCTTGTTGACATTCGTGGCGCCCACCATGCCGGTAGAGAGGCCGTGCGCATTGATTCCCGTCGTGCAATACAGAACGCCTGTCCAGCCGATGGCGACGAAAGGCTGCCCATCTTTGGGCCGGTAGGCGGTTACCTGGTAGTGCTTCTGAATCCCGATCTCTTTTATCCAGTCGAAGTTGAAGGCGTGATACACTTTTCCGTCAGCCGTCGCGCGCCCGAACGCCACCATGTTCGAACACCCCGGCTTCCCCTCGAGCATGGATTCGAACCTGCTCGTGACGCCCAGGTTCTGGAGTATGTCGGGAGAAAGCGAAGCGAAGAGCAGGTCCTCGTAGGGAACCTGCGCGCCGTCCGCCATGCCCCTGATTTCCTCGAGGATGTAGGATGGGCACAGTTCGGCAACCTGTCGCACCGCCTGCTTGATCTCGTCGAACTGCGGCCCAAGCGCAGCGCGCACCGGCTTCACCCACATCTGTTCGGCGGCTTCCCCAATCTCCTTCCTCAGCAGCGTCCCTTGCTGGTGGCCCATCTCGTATGCCGTCCCGCTGACGTGCAGGACGGTTATCCCATCCTTGCGCTCGACCCATGCCTTGCGCTGCCGGACAGCGCCCACCGGCCTCGCTGCCAGGAACGCGGCCAGCGATACCCCCCAGATGATGCGCGATACAGTTCCTTTCATTTGTCTCCTCCGATCTGCGATAACGAGCCGGCTTCTATTGCTCGGCTGGCGGGGCGGGCACCGCGACGATGACCTTCGCCGGGCGCAGGATGCGCTCGCCCACCGAGTAGCCCTTCTCCGTTTCCTCCAGGATCGTCCCTTCTTCAACCTCGCGAGTTGGCTGCTGTCCCACCGCCTCGTGCCACAGCGGATCGAACCTCTTTCCCACCGCCTCTATCGGCTGCACCCCATGCTTCTCAAGAACCGAACACAACTGCTTGCGAATCAGTTCAACGCCCTCCAGCAGCGCCTCCTCGCTCGGTGAGTTCCTGGCCGCTTCGAGCGCGCGGTCCAGGTTGTCAAGCACCGGCAGGATTTCACGGAATACGGCTGCCGTCGTGAACGCAACCGCATCCTGCTGCTCTTTGCGCGCCCGCTTTCGGAAATTCTCCAGGTCAGCCACCGCGCGAAGGTACTTGTCCTGCAGCACCTGGATCTCGCGCGTTACCTCGGCAATGTCCTGGTCGAGCGCCTCTTCCTCGGCCGTCTGCTCAGCCTTCTTTTCTGCCTCCTCCGGCTTCTTCTCCTCGTCGCTCATTGCAGGCAATTCACCTCAAGATGGTTGAGCGCTTCGCTCATCCTTTTTTCTGATTATAGTGTTGATCCTCATTATCGCCTCAGCGACCTCCGCTGCGGCCAGCAGCGCATGAATCTTCACCGGCGCCGGGTCAACGATACCCTTTTCCATCATATCAACGAGTTCGCCCGTCTCGCAATCAATGCCCATCCCATCGCGCGCGCTCTCTCGCGCGACCACCCAATCAGCAAGCCTCATCCCCGGCCGCCGCAGTTCCGAGATGCCGAATGTATTCGCCGCTTCGAGAGCCAGCGAAGCGATCTCCTCATTCTGCCGCGCCGCGAGGTGGCGGGGGATGGAACCCCGCCCTACAAACCTAGCCCGGTTCGGCGGGCGGACCGGCCAGGCTTTCCAAAGCCCGCTTCAGCGCGCCCATCTGGTGCGCGGGCACGGTTCTCATGTCCAGCAGAACCCGGTCCGCGTGTATTCTGCCAACCACCGCCGGTTCGCAGCGCCGCAGCCTGGCGGCCAGTTCCTGCGCCGAGCCGCTGAGCGGCTCCAGCGCCACAAGCCACGTCGGGATATTCTGCCCCGGCAAGGCCCCTCCCCCCACCTGCGAGTGCCCGGCCTCAACCGAAACCTTTGCCACCCCTGCCAACGGCGATTTCACCGCTCTCGCAACCGAGAGCGCTGCTTTCCTGATCTCTGCGGCCGGCCTGGCGATCATGTTCAGCGTGGGAACCTTGCGCCACGCGGAATCAGGATCGCGATAGAGCCGCAGCGTCGCCTCCAGCGCCGCCAGCGTGAACTTGTCAACTCGCACGGTGCGCGCCAGGGGGTTCTTCCTTATGCGGGCGACGACGTCTTCGGTCCCTAGTATGATCCCTGCCTGCGGCCCGCCCAGCAGTTTATCCCCGCTGAATGTAATCACATCGGCCCCGCATGCAACTGCCCACTGCGCCGTCGGCTCGCGTTCCAGGCCGCGCTCCGAAACGTCAACCAGCGCCCCGCTGCCTAGATCCGCCATCACAGGCACCCCGCGTTCGCGCCCCACGCCCACCAGTTCGCCCACGTCTGGCTCCTCGGCGAACCCCACGATCCGGTAGTTGCTGGCGTGAACCCAGAGCAGCATCCCCGTGTCCGGACTGATTGCGCTCGCATAATCGTTCGCCCGCGTGCGGTTCGTCGTCCCGACCTCAACCAGTATTGCCCCGCTGCGAGCGATCACGTCCGGCAGCCTGAACTCGCCGCCTATCTCGATCAGTTGCCCGCGCGAGACTATCACCTCGCGCCCTTGCGCGAGCGTGTTGACGGCCAGGCTGACGGCTGCCGCGTTGTTATTGACCACCGTTGCCGCCTGCGCGCCGGTCAGTTCGCAGAGCAGGCCCCGGACATGCCGGTCGCGATTTTCTCGCTGTCCGCTGGTTGCATCCATTTCGAGAACGCAAGCGCTCGCTGCGGCCCTCTGCAGCGCCGCGATCGCTTCATCCGCCAGCAGCGAGCGCCCCAGCCCGGTGTGCACTATCACGCCCGTGGCGTTGATCGCCTCCGCTAGGCTGGGCTGCGAGGTGGCCTCAAGCAGCCGGGCAGAAATCTGAAGCATGTTCCCAGCAGTGAGCGCTTGGCTCCCGCCCCCGCGCAACTGCTGGCGCGTTTCCTGCAGTGCCGACCGCACCACCTTCACCACCGCCGCTCTGCCCCACACCCGCACCAGGCGCTCGGCCTCTGGCAGACGCAGAACAGCATCCACCGACGGCAATCCGCGAAGCCCGGCCTCCGTTGCCACCTTCCTGCTCATTGTTCCGGCACCACTATCACGCGGTAACCCTGGTACGACAATTCCTCTTGCATCCGCCGCGCCTCCTGCTCATCTGCGAACGAGCCGGCCTCCACGCGGTGCATCATTCTGCCCTGATCCTGGACCTCTCTCAGTCTCGCCGAATACCCTCTATTGTTCAACTCCTCTTGCAGCAGCCGCGATTTCTCCTTATCGAGAAACATGCCCACCTGCACGGTATAGCGGCGCGGCTTGGCGGCTCCGCCTCTTATCCCTGCTGCGGGGCCCGCGCCTTTCGCGCCGGGCGTCCTGGCCGTGCCTGTCCGCCTTTCCACGTAAACGAACGGGTCGCTGCCCAGCAGCCGCACACCCTGAGGAGAGTTCTCACCAGGCTGCGAGGGCGCTCCCGATGAGAAAGGCGCGAGCGCCGACGCGCCGGGCTTCAGATAGCGTTCGGCGATCACGTCGCGCCCTATGAAATAACCGCCACCCCCACAGACCGCTATCACCAGAACCGCGACCGGCACCTTGATCCGCGCGGATCTGGGGGTCCGCTGTCTCTCGATGCTCGCCGGTCGCTGCACAGTCCACATCGTGCGAACCTATCCCGCCCCGAAGGCAGCATCAATCACAGAGTATAGCCAGATGGCAGCCAGCGCGATAACCACGTATAGTGTACGCCCCGAGAAAAAGACTGAAAAGTACCCTTGCACCGCAGATTTGCCCACGAGAAAGCCGAGGGCCTGGCCTGCGACCACCAGCAGCAGCAGCACGACAACACCGAGCACCATCACTCCCTTCGCGAAATGCCGGTTGTGACATTGCCCCAGCCCGGGCAGCACCGCCGACAGCAGTGCAGAAACCCCCGGATTGCGCTTCGGAAGCCCCTGCGCATCTCTGTCCTGCAGCCACAGGTAACCGTATTTCTGATAGGCGAGGTCCACGCACGCCCGCGCGGTCTTGTCCTCCAGCGCCGCGCGTTCGGGATTATGCTTGAGAGCCCACCGATAGGCCTCGATGGCCTCCTGCGCGCGGCCCTGTTGTCTGAGGATGTCGCCCATCAGTTCGTAGGCTTGCCAGTAATCCGCATCGGCGGCGATCGCCTGGCGGCACTTGGCGGCGGCTTCCCCGAGCAGACCTCTGCCGCGAAACCTGTTCGCCTCCGTGAGCATAACGTCGAGATCGAGCCGCGCCAGGCGCTGCTCGCTGACTCCCCCGCTGCCATCGCCGTCAAGCGCCACGACTACTTCTCCCGGTCGCCGGAGCGCCGCCGCCTGCGAGCGGGCGCCTCTATCGCCTGCTGGGGCGCATCTGCCCAGAGGCGCTCCAGGCTGTAGAACTCGCGCTCCTCCGGTGCAAAAACGTGCACCATCAGGTCTCCGAAATCCAGCAGCACCCACTGCCCCTGCGCGTAGCCCTCTAACCCGCCGGCCGGCGCGTAGGGCTTCACCGATTCTCGCGCCAACCGCTCGCGCACCGCATCCGCAAGCGTTTTCACGTGCACGCTCGACGTGCCGCTGCAGATCAGGAAGAAATCCGCTATCAGGGTCAGGCCCCGCAAGTCCAGCAGCACGGCCTGCTGGGCCTTCTTGTCCAGCAGGGCCGCGCTTGCCAGAGCAGTCTTCTGCTCCGCGTCAAGAACCCGGGTGCGCCTGCCTCGTGCTCGCGCTGAAGTCCGCACCGACCACCACTGTGAAATCCAACTCCCCCCCGTCCTTGACCACCTGCACAGACGTCGCCTTTACCGCCTCCGCCAGTTCCTTCGCCCTGTCCGGACGGCCAAAGTGATCAATCAGCCGCGTGGCTGATGACAGGCGCTCGCCTTCGGTTATGTGCGCCACCTCGCAGCCCTCGCCCTCCAGCCGCCCCGCCGCCGCCACGGCCGAGTTCGCGTCGCCGCTCTCGTTCACAACCTCCACGATCGGCGGCTTCCCCAGAAGCACATCGCCAACCATCCTGCCCACCGCAGGCCAGTCGGCCTCCAGGTAACTGATTCCCCCCACCATCACCGGCTCCGCGGGCAAGGTGGCGCAGCGAATCGAATTCGCCTGTGCATCCTTTGCCAGGTCTGCAAGGCCCCGCAGATCCCCGACCATCAGGTTTGTATCCACGGCCTTCACGAAGAGGTTTATCAGCCGCGGCAGCCGCACCAGGTTCCTACCACTGAGCGCCTGCTGCGCGACCGCCTTCAGGAAGTTCTGCTGGCGCTGAATGCGCGTCAGGTCCCCAAGCGCATCCATGCGGAACCGCACGTAGTGCATCGCCTGTTCCCCGTTGAGCAACTGGTAACCAGGCTGCAAGTTGATGAACAGCCGCTGGCTGCGGTCCCGATACCTCATCCGCTTGTCAACATCTATCCAGACCCCGCCCAGCCCGTCAACCAGCCGCACCAGGCCGGGCACCGTTATCTTCACATAGTAGTCGGTCTCGACCCCAATAACCTCGTCTGCAGTTCGCCGCGCCAGGTCCACCCCTCCAAGCGAGTAGGCTGCATTTATCTTCTGCATTCCGTGGCCAGGAATCTCCACCCGCAAGTCGCGCGGTATCGAGACGATGCCCACGCGCTTGCTCGGCACGTCAACCGTTGCCACGAACATGGTATCCGAGCGCCGGGGCTCCCGGTCGCTGTCCACGCCCAGCACCAGGATGTGCGCTCGCTGCTTCCCGCCGAAAGGCGGGCCCAGCAGGCTGGCTGCCTGCTGGAAAGGATGCAGCCCCAGCCGCTGAAGGTGGATGAGCATCGCGGCGCCTGCGACGACCGCCAGCCCCACTACCACTAGCAGACCCAAGAGCGCCCTGCGCCGCCACCGGCGCGGGCGAGCGCCTGTGCTGACATACACCTGCGGTGTCTGCGGCTTTCTCATCTGTAGAGGCCGTGATCCAGAATATATGCCGCCACTGCAGGCGGCGTCAAGTCATCAATGGGTAGCCCGCGCGCCGCCCGCTCCCGGATCAGCGTCGAGGACACGTTCAGCCCCGGCCACTCAAGCGCGTGAACGTGGCTCATCAGATCGGGCCCGATCGCCTGCTCCAGGTCCGAGAGGTCGCTGCCCGGCCTGGTGGCCGCAATCAGTTCGCACAGTTCCACTATCCGGTGCGGCTCTTTCCAGGTCAGTATCTCCTTCACCGCGTCGGCTCCCGTGATGAAGAACAGTTCTGCCTCGTTGCCCAACTGCCGCCTCAAGTCCTTCAGCGTATCAATCGTGTATGACGACCCGGGCCGCTCCAATTCGATCCTGCTGGCCTCGAAGCCCGGTCGGCCCGCGGTCGCCAGCAGCACCATCTCAAAGCGCATCTGCGCCGGGGTAACAGCGTATGGCTTCTTGTGCGGCGGCTCCCGGTTCGGGATGAACAGCACCTTCTCCAGCGAAAACCGCTCGCGCGCCTGCTGTGCCACCGCCAGGTGCCCGTTGTGCACCGGGTCGAACGTGCCTCCCATGACCCCTAGCCTTGGTCTTCCCCTCCCCCCTTTGTGGGGGAGGGGCAGGGCGGGGGGGCTACTCACGTGCGCACCTGCCCGTCGCCAAAAACGACCCACTTGTAGGTTGTCAACTCCTCAAGCCCCATCGGCCCCCGCGCGTGCAGTTTCTGCGTGCTGATGCCTATCTCCGCTCCCAGCCCGTATTGATACCCGTCGGTAAAGCGAGTGCTCGCATTTACATAGACGGCTGCCGCATCAACTTGTTCGCAGAATCTGCGCGCCGCATCGTAGTCTTTCGTGATGATCGCCTCCGAATGCATGGTGCCATAGCGGTTGATATGCGCGATCGCCTCATCCAGCGAATCCACCACCTTCACCGCAAGTATCAGGCCCAGGTATTCCGTCCCCCAGTCCTCTTCGGTGGCTCTCTTCGCTGCTGGCACCAGTTTGCGCGTCCGCTCACAGCCCCTGATTTCCACGCCTGCCTGCATCAGCCGCTCGCTCATCGCGGGCAGGAACTCCTGTGCCACGCCCTGGTGCACAAGCAAGGTCTCCATCGCATTACAGACGCCTGGGCGCTGGCATTTAGCGTTGAACGCGATCTCCTGCGCCATGCCGAGGTCCGCAGCGGAGTCAACATAAACATGGCAATTACCCACGCCGGTCTCGATCACCGGCACGGTGGCGTTCTCGATCACGCTGCGTATCAGCCCAGCCCCGCCGCGCGGAATCAGGACGTCAATCAGCCCGTTCAGTTTCATCATCTGCTGGGCTGCCGCCCGATCCGTCGTCTCGACCAACTGCACCGCGTCCTCCGGCAGCCCTGCAGATGCAAGCGCCGACCTTATCACCCGCACCAGCGCCTTGTTCGACTCCAGCGCCTCTGATCCACCGCGCAAGATCACGGCGTTTCCGGCCTTCAGGCACAAAGCCGCCGCATCGGCGGTAACATTTGGCCTGGATTCGTAGATTATCCCGACCACTCCCAGAGGCACTCGAACCTTCCTGATCTCAAGTCCGTTTGGCCGCTTCCACCCGTCGATCACCTGGCCCACCGGATCTGCCAGAGCGATCACATCGCCGATCCCATCGGCCATTTCCCGGATACGCTTCTCGTTCAACAGCAGGCGGTCAACGAACGCTGCCGGACAACCCCCCTTCGTCGCTGACTCGACATCCGCCGCGTTGGCCTTCAGAATGTCCGACACATGGCTCGCCAGGGCTTCCGCGACCGCCTTGAGGGCAGCGTCCTTCGCCGCGCTCGAAGCGCTCGCAAGAGCCGCAGCAGCCGCGCGCGCCCTGCGCGCCTTCCCAACCACCTCCTGTTCTGCCGCGTTCGTCATATGCTCACCTGCCCGTCAGATACCCCGTAGGGCGGGGGTTCCATCCCCCGCCGCCCGCTCGGCGCGCCCTTGAGACGGCCGGTCTGAGGGTGGCCCTCAAGGCCCCCGGCACGGGGCAGAGCCCGCGCCCTACAGCGAGGCTAGTCCTCCGTGAAATCAAACTCGTGCTCTCCTATCATTACTTTATCCCCCTCTTTCGCGCCTAATGCGCGCAGGCGGCTGACCACGCCCATGCGCCGCAGCGAGGCCTGAACACGGCTGACGGCCTCTTCGTTCTGCAGGTCGAATCTCCCAACCAGGCGCTCGACTCCCTCGCCCGCCACCGTGAACCGACCCTCGGCCACGCGCTGAACATCTAGCGGACGCCCGGCTCTTTCCCGCAGAATCCCGGGCACTTCGAGCGCAGGAGGCTCAGGCGTACTCTGCAGCTTCTTTGCAGATTCCTCCAACAGGGCGCGAATGCCCTCGCCCGTGAGAGCCGATATGGGAAAGACCGCCAACCCGCGCCGCTTGAGCGTCCGCCGCACCGATGCCACCTTCTCCGACGCGCCTGGCAGGTCAATCTTGTTCGCCGCGACAACCTGGGGCAACTGCGCCAGGCGATCCAAATAGAGGCGCAGTTCCTCGTTCAACAGGTCGAAATTGCGCACCGGATCGCGGTCTTCCGCAGCCATGTCCAGCACATGCACCAGGACGCGCGTGCGCTCGACGTGGCGCAGGAAGTCGAAGCCCAGCCCCTTGCCCGTGTGCGCCCCCTCGACAAGCCCAGGCAGGTCAGCCATCGCGAAACTGCGCTCCTCATCGAGCCGGACCATGCCCAGGTGCGGCGCCAGGGTGGTGAACGGGTAATCCGCTATCTTCGGCCGCGCACCCGAGACTTTCGCCAGCAAACTCGACTTGCCGACATTGGGCAACCCGATGATTCCCACGTCGGCCAGCAACTTGAGTTCCAGGCGCAGCCAGCGGCGCTCGCCGGGATCGCCCTTCTCGCAGAAGCGCGGGGCCTGGTGCGTTGAGTCGCGGAACGCCGCGTTCCCGCGTCCCCCTCTGCCGCCGCGGCCCACAATGCAGCGCTCGCTGGGCTTGCTCAGGTCGGCCAGCAGTGCATCTGCGTCCCTGTCATACACTACTGTGCCGGGGGGCACCAGAACCACCGTGTCCTGCCCCATGTGCCCCTGCTTGTTGTTGCCCTGGCCGTGCGCGCCGTCCTCCGCGCGGAACTGCCTCTGGCGCCTGAACTCGATCAGGGTCCTGCGGCCGGGATCGGCCACCAGTATCACGTGGCCGCCGCGCCCGCCGTTGCCGCCGTCGGGCCCGCCGCGGGGGACGTGCTTCTCGCGGCGGAAACTCACCACCCCGTTTCCCCCGTCGCCGCCCTGGACGAAAATCCTGGCGCTGTCAACAAGCGCTTCGCGGCTGGACAAACTCCCTCCGCTATCTTACCGCTGTCCGACCGCCGTCAGGCCGCAGCGGCAGGCACCACGCTCACCCGCCGTCCGTTGCGCCCGGGGCGCTGAAAGACGACGACCCCCTTCGCCAGGGCAAATAGCGTGTCATCGCGGCCCAGGCCGACGTTCGCCCCCGGCTTGATGTGAGTTCCTCGCTGGCGAACGATTATGCTGCCAGCGGATACTTGCTGGCCGCTGAAAGCCTTGACGCCCAGGCGCTGGCCTGCGCTGTCTCTGCCATTGCGGCTGCTGCCGCCGCCCTTCTTGTGTGCCATTGCTCGACTCCCGGGCGGAGCCGTGCTCCGCCCCTACAATCCTATGCCTCTATCTTTTCCACCACCAGGCGCGTCAGGCGCTGGCGGTGTCCTCGCTTCGTGCGGATGTTCTCCTTCGCCTTGTATCGAAAGGCGACCGTCTTTTGTCCCTTCAATTCCCCCACAACGCGGCAAACCACGCGCGCCCCATCCACGTAGGGGGTCCCGACGCGGGAATCTCCCTCTCCCCGGATCATCAAGACCCTGTCGAGCACCACCGTTTCGCCCCTCTGGACGGGCAGGCGCTCGACATCGAGCGTCTGCTTTTCCTCGACCCGGTATTGCTTGCCGCCTGTCTCAACGACTGCGTTCATCTTCCTTGCTCGATGCTATCCTATCAGAGTCTCCGCCAGCCTGTCAACTCGGCCAGGTCTCGGCTACGGCGCTGGGAAGAAGTCGTGGCCGTGCAGGCCCATCAGGGCGTCAATCGCCAGCCAGATGCCCACTGAGGCGAACTCGCCCAGTATCAGGCCGACGAACAACGGCCTGGCCCTGCGGTACAACCGCAGGCCGCCGTAGCGCAGCATGAGAGAGTTGGCCAGCCACCCGATGAAGAC
>Ga0315296_10004018_pt1 | contig 12145 bp, 11 predicted proteins | sample YL17G14_18_MG_FD_203921 | JGI IMG/M metagenome (GOLD analysis project Ga0315296, IMG submission 203921) | Sediment microbial communities from Yellowstone Lake, YNP, Wyoming, USA - YL17G14_18 | ecosystem: Environmental > Aquatic > Freshwater > Lake > Sediment | place: USA: Wyoming | collected...
ATCGCCTCATCTGCGTTACCGGTTATGGTTTTCTCTGTGTTTCCGAAGCGCACTGTGATCTCGACAGTTCGTGTGGACACGGGTGTTCCCTCGCCTTCTTCAGCACTTTCGTTCAGATCTTAGCACATCCCGGATATAAGATTTCTCTTCAAGCCCGAGTATAGCTTGTAACATCTTGCTGTAGTTCCGCAGGATAGAAGGGATAGCAGAGTTCAAGGATAAGACAGTTGATCGAAGAATACTCGGCAAGATGTTACTTTACATCTTTGTGCTCTTGATCTAGCATGGATCGTGACGATCTATTCAGTCCCCATGAAAACCTAAAGAGGGAGGGACGGGTATTGTTTCTGCACTTTGAAATACGGATATAATGAGTTGAAGAAGCTCATTTTGAGCTTATTTGGGACAGAGGATTCTCTTTCCAGTCATGATGTAGTTCGTAGGCTCAAAGATAAGCAAAAGGCGGATGTTTCTATCAGAGCTGTTCAGATGGCGTTGATGAGGTATCATGAACAAGGCCTGTTGCACAGGGAGAGGCAAGGGGGGAGATATCTGTACATGCTTTCGGAGAAGGGGACCAGACGTCTGCTTTGGCTGAGAGGGACTAGAGATCGATCGGAAGTCTAGTGGATTGTGGTTCTTCTTGGCGAAAAAGAAACCGCATTACCATGGGTGTCAGCATTGACTGTTCGGGAAGTATTGCAGCTGGGCAATCCAATCCTGAGAGAGAGGTCCTTTCCTGTTGAAGACTTCTCAGAACTCAGTAGTTTGAAAGAGGATCTGAGCGACACTCTTCTGCATTGGAGGAAATCAACTGGGTATGGTAGGGGTATAGCGGCCCCTCAGATCGGAGTTCTGAAGCGCGTCGTCTTCACCAATGTTGACGAGCCATGGCTCCTAGTGAATCCCAAGATAATATGGAAGAGCCCAGAGAGAATGATAGTCTGGGATGCCTGTCTTAGCTATCTCACCATATTCTTCCAGGTTTCCAGAGCTCAGCAGATCAAAGTGACGTACCAAGACATGGATCGGAAGGAAAGAGAAGTGGAGGCCGAAGGAGCGCTTTCAGAGCTTCTCCAACATGAGATTGATCACTTGGATGGGATTCTGGCGATAGATCGCGTACTGGATCTACGGACGATATGCACCAAAGGGGAATATGAGAAGAGGTATGCTAAGAAGAACAAAGAGTCTTAGAAGCAGATTGCTTGCTGATTGAGAGAAATACTTCTAGCTTCTTGCTGTTACTGATCGAATTTTGGGAAGAATCTTGCCTCTCACCCATTGAAGCCCGGCCCCTGAGAGTCCATATCTTCCACTTTCAACGATCAACCTTCCCTCTTTTCTCAATTCGCTTGCTCTTGCTCTCACTACATGCTCCTTGGTTGTTTTCCAGCTGGAGCTAAGCTGACTGCTGAGTTCTCGATATGCCACTAGGTTTGGCTGATGAATAAAGAGCATTAGGGCTACCGCTTCTTTGGCGGTTATGCTATCTGCTGGGATTACTAGTTGGATCTTGCCATCTGGGGTCTGCTCGACTATTCCTTCCAACTCCGGCGTAGGTTGAATCTGCGAAGTGCGTTGTGTGCCTACCTGTGTTGGAATCGCAGTGGGTGGGATGACTTGCGGGGCAGGCAGCTCCTTCATGAATTCCTCGAATCTCTCCCTAACGTACTCGTAGTCTCCTTCCAGTTCTATCTCGGAGCCATCCGCACGGCGGATCTTGAACCTGAGCTTTCGGTCACTTGACATTGGAGGCCACAGCAGGACAATTGGTCCTAGAGCCTATTTCTCTTTTGATCTTCAAGGTTCACGATGGAGAAGAGCGCTAATCCCTTCCTTTCCTGAGGACCTTTCCTGGGAGGACCTTTCTGTGTCTTTTTCCTTCGATGACGATTTTGCCGTTCACGATGACATATTTGATTCCCTCTGGGTATTGGTGCGGGTTTGTGTAGGTGGCTTTGTCCGCAACTGTATCTTCATCGAAGACTACTAGGTCAGCCCAGTTCCCCACTCTCACGAGGCCTCTGTTCCAGAGACCTATCTTCCGAGCGGGAAGAGAAGTCATTTTTCTGATCGCTTCTGGCAGAGGGAGTAGCTCTTCTTCCCGTGAATACTTGCCTAGGACACGGACGAAGGTTCCGTAGCTTCTTGGGTGTGGTTTTGCTCTTCCAAGTGGGCCATAGGGAGCTTGTGCTCCGGCATCTGATCCGATCATTGAGAATGGGCTTGACAGTACTTTTCTCATGTCGTTCTCGTCTATCATGAAGAGGACTATTCCTATCCTGCTTCTTTCTTCGATGATAAGGTCGAAGATGAAATCGAAAGGATCTTTTCGCTTGGCTTTCGCCAGGTCTGATATTCTCTTGCCTTGGTAGTTCTTGTGCTTCTCTGAGGAGGTGATCAATACGTTCTCAGGGCCTGCTGTTCCGACCAGGTTTTCCCATCCTGGAATTCCCTTCTGGATTTCGCGTCTGATTCTCAGCCTCGTCTTGGGATCCTTCAGTCTATTGATCATTTTGTCGGTTCCGCCTTCATGAGCCCAAGATGGGATTCCAACGTCGAGGCCTGTTGCTCCAGCTGTGTACGGGTATACGTCGCATGTTACGTCGGTGCCGTGGTCTCTCGCGTCTTGGATCATGGCCAGAGTTTTCTTGACCTTTCCCCAGTTTCTCTTCCCGGCCGCCTTATGATGTGAGATCTCGACAGGGATTCCCGCTTCCTTTCCTATGGTTATTGCCTCACGGACTGAGGAGATCAGGGGATCTCCTTCGCCTCGGATGTGGGAAGAGTAGATGCCTCCGTACCGTGCAACTACCTTGCACAGTTCTATGATCTCTCTTGTCTTCGCGTAGCAGCTCGGTGAGTAGATGAGACCCGTACTTAGGCCAAACGCACCTTCCTCCATACATTTAGCCGTCAACGCCTTCATCTTGGATAGTTCTGAGGGAGTTGGCTTCCTGGCGACGAACCCCATGACCATCGTTCTGATAGGCACATTGCCTACAAGTGGAGCTGCGTTCAACGCTATCCCGCTCCTTTGCAGCTTTCGCAGAAACTCGTCGAAGCTCAGCCAGTCCCAGTCGATCTGTTTTGCCCATTCTCCTGCGTACTTTCGTGCCTCTTCGCGTGTGTGTTTGTTGAGGGGGGCGGGAGAGCTGCCGCAGTTGCCGATCACTTCAGTAGTGACTCCTTGTCTGATTTTGCTCTCTGCTAGAGGGTTGACGAGAAGCTGTAGGTCGGAGTGGCTGTGAATGTCAATGAATCCCGGTGTCACCACGAGGCCTTCTGCGTCTATCTTCTCCTTGGCGGAGCCGTTGAGTCGGCCTATGGATTTGATTCTTCCTCCAGCTACGCCTATGTTTGCTTTGTACCAAGGATTTCCCGCGCCGTCGATTATCTTCCCGCTCAAAATGACCAGATCGTGCTTCAACTTCAATCACTATTCTGGACGATCATAGGTCATGTATGGACTAGAAGTGCTTTTCCGCTCTGCGCAATTGCCAGAGAAGGCATGCGACTCGATGCATCTGCAGAACCGCATGCCGAGTTTCAAATTAACCTTTTATTGCTGAAATGATGCGTCCTTACTGGGCGGCCGTAGTCTAGCCTGGTCTAGGACATAGTAAGACGTCCAATGGCCTTCCATCGGAATGTACGTGGCCAAAAGTGACATTGAGCAACGATACATTGCCAGAAGACAGCCAACAACCCGGGTTCAAATCCCGGCGGCCGCACCACTCTAGCCACACACACACGTTGCTAGGGTGAGAAGACCGAGACTCAGCATAGAGTAGAAGAGCGAGGCCCTGAGCGCGCGCGCTATTCATCCACCATCATGCGTCGTCGTTAGTTCCGTCGTCCGTCGTCGTCTCGTTCAGTAAATGTGTGTGCCATAGATGGTGCGGCCGTCGTAATTTGAACCGTCGTCGTTCGTCGTTTCGCCGTCGTCCCGTCGTCCGTCGTCGTTACAGTAATTTTGTGTGTGTGCGCACCATCCTAGCGGTTGCAATTCTGGGTTCGAGGATCTCTCTGGGCTGGCCTTTGCTGCCGAATAGTTCTATCAGATCTTTCTGTCTGGGTGGAGGGTCACAGCTCCGCGTGAGGCGTTCGAAAGATCGGACAGGAAAGGGCTTTCTGAGTTCTTGGTTAGACTGAGTAGTTGCATGATTGCAGCTCTATTTTGTCTTTGCCTGACTTGGTTCGGGCTCGGAGAACCGATCCAGAGAAGCCTCAGCTAGGGCGTCACAGTGGCTACGATGTTTTCTTGTCCTTTCTTTTGGCGTTTGATGTAGCGGCTGTCTTCCAGTTTGTTGAGTATTCGGCTGATGGCGTATTCTGGGAGGTTTAGGAGTTGGGCTATTTCTGTTTGGCTGGTTGGGCCGTGTTCTTCTAGGTGGAGGAGGAGTTTGACTGCTTGGATGCGTTGGTCCTGCTGTTTTGGGAAGACTTCGGCTAGTTGCTGGTCCATGTCTTCGGCCAGGAGCTGGGGTGGAACCGCTTCTCGGACCTGGTCAACGGTGATGGGGGGTGGGCTGTTGGTTTGTTCTTGGTGGTCGAGGGTGAGGGTTAGATATTTGAGGAAGCGTCTGAAGATGCCTCGGCTCATTTTGGCGAGTAGGAGTAGGGAGTCGTGTGTGTAGGGGTCGGTTCCGTTGAACTTCTCTTCGTAGAACTTGGTGATGGCTTCGGGTTTCAGGGGGTTGAGTTCGATTCGGTTCATTTTGCCGAGGAAGAAGTGGCCTCGGAAGAGCTCCTTCTGGAACGTGATGACTATGTTCGGTTGCCTGTGGGATTGGGCGAGTCTGTTCCAGATCCAGTGAATCGTCTCTAGGTCGGTGGCGACGCGTCGCATGTCGGTCTTGGAGTAGTCGGGAAGGTCGATGAGGATTGCTCTAGCTTCACTGAGGACTTGGAGGAATGTGTCATGTCGCAGTCGTTCGACCAGGCTTTTTCCAGCCATTCCTTCGGCCTCGGCGAAGTTGGATGAGAGCAGGCCTTCGAGCATTGTCGTGTGCTGGAGCACCTTGCTGAAGGCGGCATCTGACTTGTTGATTTGACTGGGATCAGGCATTCTGCCTCGAAGCGCGTGGCTCAGTTTGCCTGAATACACCTTCTTCAAGCGTTCAGCAAGATTGTCGTCGCGAGTCAGGAGATCGGGGAGGAGTTCTGCTGGCCGCCGCCATTTGAAAAGAAAGATGAGACCGTTGGCCTTGGATTGTTTGAGAGTGTGGGCGATGGCCGATAGCGCGCTTGTCTTTCCAACTCCCTGATAGCCAATGACGGCGTATAGGCCGCCTTGTGCCACGGTGAGCTTGTGGCAGAGGCCGGAGACTTCGTCTGGCATCAGGTACTGGTCGGTTATCCATGGCGAGGCTCTTGTCTCGGCTGCGATGTGCGAGGCCCATTCCCTGAGGTCTGCAAGCCGATTCTCTGATGGAGTTTCCTCGGTTGAAGCCAAGTTGGCCGCCCCCCACAGGAAGCCTGCTGTCTCGTTGCAGATATGCTTGAGAGATGATGGAAAGTGTCCCCGCACTCACAGTCGAACGCAGAGTACCTTGGCCCAAGTGGGTTGATTTGAGCGCTCTGCAAATGCCACGATAGTCGATCTCTCCGACACGTATGATAGCGTAGAGCGAGTTGACAAGGTTGCGCACATGCTTGATCAGATTCTTGAATACTTCCAATTTCAAGAGGATTCCAACAATCTTAGACTTATGATAGTTGTTGAAGAAGCGCATCTTTGGACATCAAAAGAATTGCCAAAAGCAGCATTACGATTCTTAGATAGCGCAGTCAGGTTGCTCAGAAAGAAAGGGGTAGGAGTGATGCTGGTTTCGCAGAAGATCAGCGACTTTGATCCGGCTATGAGATCGGCCATGAACATCAGCATCCTCTTCAGAACGAAATATGAGGGAGATCTCAAGACGATTGGAAGGATGCTCGGAACTGAGATATCCACTCTGGCTCCAAAACTACCTGTTGGCTGTTCTGTTTTTCATCTGGCAGACATCGGAGAACCCTTCATAATTGCATGGCGTCCGACATACACGCAGCCTTGACACCTGCAGTTGACAACTAACAAACTAGTGAAACAGTAGTAGGAATAGGCACAGCGCGCCAGATCTTTCTGCTTATGTGCAAGATACTGGCTCATTTCTTCAACAAGAAAACGAAGCGGGGAGCAGATGGTCCGACCAGTTTCCTGAGAAGGACCATAAGGAAAGAGTTCCCTAAGCGAGACTTGATCAAGAAAAAGGGAAAGCGCGCTCAAACTTCAAATGTTATGTCTGCTGAACAATCACAGTTCTCCTTTGAATGCTCTGTGGAGGAGGGAAGACAGCAGAGCATTGAGTTCGGCCGCACTCTGGTTTTGTTCCTTCAAGGTTCTCCACCTTTCTTGCAGATCACTGAGATAAGCGACGATTCGTTTTTGCTCATGGAGAGGTGGAACTGGAACGGAGAAATGACGGATGTCTTCCAGATTCACATGTGGATGCACTGCTCCCTTGGCTGCAGCGACAGCCTGCTGTCGGACTATTGGACCGTTCAGAACACGCAACAGGAATTCGTCATCAACAATATTGGGATCTGCCCGCATGAGAACAGTACCTTGGCCGAGGTTGAGAACAGTGTTAGGTGGAACCATGCCGGCGTTGCGAAGGAAAGCTCACGGCTGTAGATATGTCAGGTGCCGCGGGCCTGTGTCGTTGGCATCTTAGTTCATGCTCATGAGGCTCAATCTTGACTGTTGCAGAAAGATCCAAGAAACCCTTACGAACATCTCGAGGACGGACCAACGGAACGCCCACATCGACATACTCGGGTGTTCGATGATCACAGTCTACAAAGATGGAGCATACCGTCTCAAGTGGCCGCGTCACCCAATGTGAACCGTCGGACGATCGTAGGATCTTGAGCGCGCGCTAGAGCCTCCAATCACACAAGAAATAGAAGTGTCTGGTTCAAGGCTTGACTTGGTACAAGCGCAAAGCAACACCGATTCAGCAGAAACAGGACGCGGGAGTTCGAACGATAGAGCTTGTGGGATCACCAAGTCAATGAATTGGTGTGCACTGCCCTTGCGCTTCAGCTACCCCAAAGAATCTCCAGCATTTGCCGGTATTTTCCGTCAAAACTTATTGGTTTCATCATTTCCTCGGTCTCACGCTTTCCGTAGAAACTAACCAGCACGGCCATAAATAGCGAAACCGGGCAGTTCGCCATTATTGGGATGCGAGGAATTTCCACAGGTATCCAAGGGGGGCAGTTAGGTAATGACTCCTTGATCCCTTCCCATCGGTGCTCGCTACTGAGCTGAACATGGCAGTAATTGTGCTCAGATCCATTTCCGTGGATCTCAAAGCGAAATCCTACGGACTGATAGTTTTCTCCTCCATTCATTTTGATAGCTCTATACAATTCGACTCGGACACTCATCTCGGGCGATGGCCCGTTCAAATAGCATTTAAGCGAAAGGACAGGGATAAACCCCGCATTCTCCTGAAGCGGGGGCATGAGCAACTTCTTGTCGAAGTAGAGTGCATGCCCAGTCTTTCCTTCGTAAATCATTTGCTCAAGAACTCTGCTTGTTATTGGAAGCATTGAACCAATCACGTAATCGTGGCTGTCTCTAGTAGTGGCTTTGATGTCTGAATGGTCGAGATTCCTCATTTCGGCCCATAGCGCCTCTGATTTCTTGGCAAGAATCATGAGTGTTTGACACACAAATCCGTAGTCCTTCGAGTCACCATTCATTTTGATCGACCATTATCTGACGACTGACAATGGGTTTCGGTTGTTTACTGAAAGAGTCTTACTTTAGGTCGGTATTCCACGTCTTCGAAGTAGCGCAGAAACCGCCGAACGTAGGGTGAATCTGACTCGGCGACAAAATCCCTGCACCGCTCTTTCTCAAGAAAGCCAGACATATCCTCGCAGAACTGATACCTGGTTTCTTCTCTCTTCCATGGTTCGGATATCTCTCGGATCTTTCGATATTCGGAAAGCTTTCCCCACAACCATGCAGGTCTCGATAGCCACATATGTTTCTTAAACCTGAATTCCTCTATTGCATCGTGATCCAGATTCACTTCTTTAAAAGAGCCAAAAGATGCTGTCTTGTTCCAAGTCTCAGGAAGCGAGTGATCGCCTTTCAAGAGACTAGGACACCTTGAGGCAAGATGCGGAGCATCAACCAGGATATCTTGACCAGGAAACACCAATCGTTCTAACCACTTGGAAACTCGAGCTGCGCCGATTCTCCCAATCATATCTGCATTCGCATTTCTATCTCTTCCCTGCAATCCATTTCCAGATTTCACCACGAAATCATAAAATGTCGCTTCGGATGGATTGTCTCCGAGAAATTCACTCACCTTTCTTGGGAAAAATCTGATGATGTCTTTGATTCCAAGGAGATCACATATCGGGTCTTTTGGATGACTCTTGACATCGTCAACTCTTTCTTGAAATGACTTGAGGTACGATGGCACCTGCGGCCAATACCACGGCCGGAATGCTGCTTTTTCACCGTCCCAAAGTCCTGGATTATCCAATTGCTTGCTGCCTATGTTCAAGTCAGCGAATGACTCTGGATGTCCCGTCAAGGTAAGATCGAAAGTATTCTGGCCAAATTGGTTCAGTCCGATTATGTATGAGCAGTTGGAGAAACAACGAGTCAGATATGCAACTCTCTCACCTGTCAAGAATGATACCTGGCCCGGCACATTCAGGAGAGCGTAATCGATTACGAATATCGACGTCTTGTCCAAGTCACATGAATCTTCTAGAGTCTCATCCTCCTGAGAAAGTTTCATCTGTCTACGTTGAAGCTCCTCCATTTGTGATGCAAAATCTCTGTGAGACATTGGTTCAACTTCAAATTCCGATGTGACAGCATCAAGCCGTCGAAGGCTATTGACGTACATCTCGCCATTGTGTTTCTCGTCATCGTATACGAAGAATTTCTTCACTCGATTTCACTCCATCTTATTGAAAATGCGGTGCTAAACCCTTTTTCCGGCTCAACAAAGGAGACCTCACATCCGATGCTGTGTGCAACCATACGAACGATTGTAAGTCCCAGACCAGATCCCCCGTAGCGCGCGCGCGTAAATTGACGACTTACCCAATTCTCAGTTTCTCCGATTGGATCAATTTCATTCCCAAGAGGTGTCCTCTAATCTGCCAAGACCAAAGTCGTGATAATAATGTAAGGAAGAAGAAATCGACGGGAATGAGTCTTGGTGCTTCATTACTCCTCGCTTACTGTCTCTTTGGTCTCTTCCTCGTTCTCGTCTGAGGACTTCTTGATGAACCGTATTGGATGGAAGTCGAATATGAACCAAGCAGGATGTTTCTTCATGAACTCTCCCACCTTGTTCTCGTTCACTTCTTCTCCCTCTGGAGTTTCTAGATTCAGTTTCTAGATAAGTTCCCACCTATCTTGATCTTAAGTGCTTTGTTGTCGAGAACATAGAACAAATTGCCGAACCCAGGAAATTCAACTAGGTAGGTCCGAATCCCGCCCGGTCCACCATTATGCCACCTAAGTCTCCTGAGCCAAAGAAAGTGCAGCCTGGCGGTTCGAGTCCAAGCGGCCGCACGATCGTCACCACACCATTTCACACAGTGCGGCTGACCGAATTTGAACCATTAGTTCAGCAATCTTGGCCGTGTGTACCATGGGACAAAATGTGGCCACAAATTGCAGCCACCTTCCCCTGCCCCAAGAACGCTCTTGATCTTGGAACGAACACGTGGTAGCGCACCACTCTGGTGGGAAAATAGCATCGGGACTTGTTCTGCAAGTGTCGTATGGATTAGGCACGCGATCTCTGTTGGTCACACGCCCTCTCCCCTTATATGCCGCCAGAACACGTCGTTCCGTTAGAGATGTTCAAGTGTGGATCTAGCTGAGAATCTAAGCAACAGCTTCGAATATGCGAAAAAGCTGTTCAGCGACGCTGGAAGGCTAATCATACTAATCGTGCTAAACATCATACCCGTGGTCAATTGGATCGTAGTCGGCTACGCCACAAGAGTGCTGAGAGAATCTCCAGGGAGCGAGGCACCTCCGAAGCTGGAGAAATATTCGGATCTATTCATTGAGGGAGCAAGAGTCTTCTTCGCCTCACTCGTCTACATGATCGTCCCGCTAATACTAATGGCGGCAGGAATCTGGTCCTTCATTGCCGCAATGATCCTGAAGGGCGGTCCAGATTTCATAACGAGAGGATTCAACTTCGGTGAGATTTTCCTGTTCGGTGGTGTCGCGCTGGTACTTGTACTCATCGGAGCGATTGTCGCATTCATCACGCTACTAATCCTTGCAGCAGGCATTGCTCATATGATCAAGACAGCAAGCTTCGGAAAGGCTTTCGCATTCGGCGAGATCTTGGAAGCAATCGGAAAGATCGGGTGGGGAAAATACCTCGCGTGGATAGTCATGGTTGCAGCAATTGCTGCCATAGTCGGCGTAGTGGGAGGAGCAATACCTGTCATAGGATGGCTGATTCAAGTGACTATCTCACCAGCCCTCATGGTATTCTTCTTGAGATCCCTCGGACTACTCTACAGTGAGAGCACCAAGTAGTGCCTTCATGCTTCGAAAGTCACAAACCCAAGACAACCATAGCCAACAGCGAAGCCACAATACCGTTTGAGCTACTAATACTTCTCAGTACTTGGTTCCATTCCTTCGAGATCTTCTTTCACAGATAGTTTGCACACTGCGGCACCAGCCACAACCAGCATGCATCCTATCCACAGACTCCACCCTGCCTTGACTCCAAGATACACAGTTGCAATGATCGCCGAGAGCAAAGGAGTAAGGTACGATAGGGAGGCCACAAGAATGATTCTGCCCTTTCGCATGGCCTCATCCCAAAACACGTAGCCAAGAGCAGTTGGAAAAACCATCATATAGACGAGTTCCAGCATAGAACGAAATGTCCATCTTGTGTCCTCCGGAGTGAAAACTCTCAAACTCACAAATACCACTCCAGAGAGAAGAAGAAACAAAGGAACTCCCCCACTCTCCGTCTGACCACCCCACAGCCGACTTAGATTTGAGTAGAGCGCCCATGAAACTGCGGCCACAAATGCAAACACGTATGGAAGGTAGTTCACTGCCATGTTTTCAGCAAATGTTCGCCAAGAGAACGATTCACCGGAAAACGTTGCGAGAAAAACGCCGACAAACCCAAGGAAGACGCCGAAGACCAGCCAGACCTGCGCCTTTTTCTTCAGAATGGGAATTGCGAATGCTAGCGTGAGAGCTGGCCAAAGATAGTTGATCAGAGCAACCTCAAGTACTTCCTGCCGATCGGATGCGAACCCAATCGCGACATACAGACACACCATGTAAACAACGAACAAGAACCCGCATCCAACAAGATAAGTGAAAGGAGGAAGTGAGACCCTCCGGAAACCCTGTGTAGACACAATCCTTGCTGCACAGGCCACTGCGCCTCCTAACAGGAAAATGCACGAACTTGCTGTCAACGTTCCGAGCGTCTCTGCAAGACTTCTTGAGAAGGCTACAGTCGAACTCCAAAAGAGAAGTGCGAGAATACCAAGGATTGTGGCTCGTGATTGTGTCAAACACATCTCCTCCATGAGCGAACTGGCCCAAGCAAATCTGTATGCCGCTCGCTCTGCAACATCTCCTAACTAGATCGACGCATTATCATATATTCTTGGAGCGCTGGACACCAAGACACGCAGAACGGGGATATCTGATGGCTAAGGACTTGCCTGAAGTAGCGTTTTTAACAACAAAAGACTCGCCGATCCATCCTGTTGCCGAATCCATCCTCATGAACGTTTCCAGTATTAAGTACGTCTCGACGCCTGGCTGGTCCTTTGATGAGAACGTTTTGAAAAATGTGACTAATGCGAAAGCGATTCTGGTCCGTGTCGGGGTTGTAACGAAGGAAGTCATGGAGGCCGCACCGAAATTGGGCGTGATTGCTGTGCACGGCATTGGTGTCGACCGAGTAGATCTAGAAGAGGCGCAAAAAAGAGGGATAGTCGTTACGAACACGACGCTAGCTAACACCGTAGCCGTCGCCGAACACACTCTTGGACTCATTATATGCCTGATCAAGAGAATCCCTGCTTCCGATCGACTGGTCAAGGA
>Ga0315296_10004019_pt1 | contig 12145 bp, 11 predicted proteins | sample YL17G14_18_MG_FD_203921 | JGI IMG/M metagenome (GOLD analysis project Ga0315296, IMG submission 203921) | Sediment microbial communities from Yellowstone Lake, YNP, Wyoming, USA - YL17G14_18 | ecosystem: Environmental > Aquatic > Freshwater > Lake > Sediment | place: USA: Wyoming | collected...
TTCTGCTTCGTCTCCACCAACTCCGCCCCTACAGCGGTGGTTTGTTACTTTAGTAGGGGTGTTGACATTCGCAAAGGTTTTTGACCCCAAACTTTACGAAATTGAGCGCTCCCGCCCAACAGCGGAGCTGCTCCGCTGAGGGCTGCCCTATCGCTCAGGTTTGATTCGCTGTTTTAGACGCGTCTCGCTATGCGTAGGATCGCTCGTGAAGTGAATAGCGCTGAGGCCGCCAGACCAGCAAGAACGACCGTTGATGTCGCCAGTATCATCAGAATCGTCGAGGCACTGACAGCTGAGATGAGAGCAACTGCAGCCAGAGCTCCAAATAGGAGGACGAGCACGGGCGCTTGGAGTCTTTTTGCCGCACGGCGTGTCCTCGGGGAATATGCAAGCACTGCCAACAATGGCGGTGACAGATAGACTATGCCGATCAGCGAGCTGATCAGAAGCCCGGACACAACCGCACCTGCCTCAAGGTTTGCTGGGAAGAGGTAGAACGCAGCCGCGCCCAATCTGAGGATTCCCATGAGTGGATAGAACATGAACTTCGTGACGGTTCTCGCGAGTGAATGTTCCCTGATGAATTCTGCGACAAATGGGCTGAAGGAGTAGTACCACGCGTTGAAGGCGATCATGAAGTTCGATCCGGTGCTCGTCTTAAGGATGGATTTGTCGCGGAAGTTCCTTAGGAACTGAACTTCATCAGAAAGCTCTGACCCGTATGTGGCGGTAGCGATCAAGCAGCCTCCTCCACCTCCGGTGACTTGGACGGTGAGGATGGCGCTGCGACTGATCGCGCCGCTGGTTCCCGTTATGGTCACCGTATGCGAACCCGTCGGTGCCCCTGACACAGTCACCGTCAAAACAGAGGAAGCAGTTCCGCCTGCAGGTGGTGTCACAGGGTTCGTTCCAAACACCAAATTCAAACCGCCTGGTGCTCCGGAACTTGTCAGAGTCACGGGGGCAGAGAATATCCCCGCAGACTGTACGGCTATCGTGGAAGTCCCTGATGTGCCGGGACCAAGAGATAGCGAAGGCGGCGTTGCTGTAATTGTGAAGTCGGCTACGCCGGCATTGATCTGCACGGCTACGTCAAATGTGTGAATGAGAGCAGCACTTGTTCCGGTGACTCGGTACGAGAAGGGTCCGGTCGAAGCGGTGAAATCTGCTACAATCGTTAGGGTCGACGTCGCTGTTGCACCAGGCGGAGGTGTTATGGGAGAGGGAAGCGTGGGCGTGACTCCGGTCGGCGCCGCTCCCACCCACGAACCTGATAGTGCAACGGCTGAGTTGAAGCCGTTGAGTGAGGTCACTGTGCATGCGCTCGTCTCGCTTCCGCCTTGTGCCACACTTACCGGTGATGGAGCACAGGCAATACTGAAGTCCGGTGTCGGCACTGGAGCTGGGGCGACAGTGATGTGCGCCCAGTTCTTGGCGTTGAGAGAAGGCCAATCTCCCCAGTATCCTGACGCATCTTCCCAGTACTCCAAGTGGAACCCGATCGTGTTTCCAGCGGCCAGGCTGAAGTCGTGCGCGTCATCGGCCGAGTCAAGTGGATGGCTTATCTCGAAATAGTTGAAACCTCCGGAGCCAGAGGCCTTTCCTTGGCCATCGGAAGTCCCTCCTTCGGCAGTGTCAAACTTGGTGGTGGGGCCCCAAAACAGATCCATGAATGTGCCATCCCCCATCACGCCAAGTATGTCGTCCCCCGCCTCACGGATCCCATTGTTGTTGTTATCGAAGCCGAAGTAGATCCTGTCCATGACTGTGAGGGAACTGTCTGCGACCTTGACAGCTAGGTACAGGTTACTGGCATCGTTCATGACCCATAGATCACCCACGAGGGTCCATCCAATTGAGAATGATGTGTGAGAAGCACTTGCCCACTCAGCAGCTCCGACAACACCGTCTATGGTCGGGGCCACCGAAGCCCAAGCCGTCATGGTCGGAGGAGCGGAAGCTATCACAATATCGCCCCAACCTGTTGCGTCCGGCATCGCCAACGCTGGCCAATAGGCCTGCCCGACCGGACCATCTAAGTACAGCATTGTGAAGCCCACCGTGTTCAATCCGCTCAGGCTGAAGTCATGCGCATCGTCGGCTGAGTTGAGAGGATGAGACAACTCAAAGTGGTTGAAGCCCCCATGTGCAGCGGCGGCCCCGGACCCATCAGTTGTACCTCCGAAATCAACGTCTTTTTGCATAGTCGGAATCGCCTGTAGAAATCTGTCCAGAAATCCTGTGGCACCTGTAATGTATGCAATGCCATCATCACCCGGTCCGAAGCTCCCATCATTGTTGTTATCGAAGTAGAAGGCGACCCCATCAGGCGTGGGATCAGTGCTGAAAGTCGTGTCTGCTATCTTGACGGCAAGGTAAAGGTTGGTCGCATCGTTCATCTCGTACAACGTGCCTGCGTACGAGCTTCCTCCAATCGTCACAGAGAATGAGGATGAGGCAGCGGTCTGCCATTCCGAAGCACCAATATCACCATCGATCGACGGCGGAGTCGGTGCCCACCCTTGGAAAGTGTCGCCAGCGACATGGCCAAAGACAATAGGAAGCTGAATGCTGCCGCTGCTAATAGACAGCATCGTAATCAACGCTACAACAAGAACGAATCTACCTTTTCCGAAGCGGCTGCCAAATCGCTTTCGACTATCACTCTCAAAACTCATCTCATTCTTTCCTCCCTAGCATGATGGGTACTCTTGCTATTGCGCGCCTGCTCGGCGTCAGAGTGTACTGCACATCAAACTCGATACAGGCAGGCAATTAATATCAGGACACTGATATCTTGGGTATGCTTGTGCGCACATTTCAGACTTTTGGGTTCACCTTGGGGCGTCAACGTAATGCCCTCATGATCGCGGCAAATTCCTGGGGCGTTTCAGCTGCAATGAGCGCATTTCTCGACATGCGCAAAGGAACCGAGATAGAACAGGACGATCGAAGCCTCCTTGGGCAAACGACGCGAGAGCTAGGATTCTCATTGAGAGTCAATTCCGCTCCTGCGTTGATCATAAACCTCGGCAAGCGTGAGTGACCACTAGATCTGCCAGCCTTAAGGGGCGGCAACGCAAACCATCACCACTTGCGTGAGCCTTTTGAAGACCTATCCAGAACTCTCCGTCACTGTGAAAACGGAAGACAATGAGCGCCGAAATCTCACCGAGGCCAAGATCGGAACACAGCGGATCGACGTTGAGCTAGTCGAGCAACTACACTTCAAAGCATCGTTTGGGCGTTTCAGTTTCACGATCGATGAGCCGCCTGAGAGAGGCGGCACCGACGCAGGGCTCCCACCGCTCGCCTACTTCGTGGCAGGAGCCGCATCGTGTCTCCTCACACAGTACGCGAAACTCGCCATCGTGAAAGACATCCCCTTGACTTCGATGAAAGCTGTCGCTCGTGGGCATTTCGATCGACGTGTGGGAGGAGCCTTCAGAGACATCATCTACGAGATCATGATCGAGAGTTCGGCCAGTGCCGATGCGATTAGGGAAATAGCTCGGGAGGCAGAGTTGAAGTGTTACGCACACAACACTCTCAAGAACTCGGTTCAGATGAAGACAAACCTAACGTTGAATGGGAAGCATCTAGATTTCTGACATTAGATAATGCGTGCCGAACGTGGATCGGAGTTCTACTCTTTGAATCTCAGGTCAAGCTCGACATCTAAACCTTCGAAGGCATCATGGATATCTTCGGCGACGCTCTTCGCGAGCTCGCTATCCGGTTTTGCCTTCAAGTCCAGCGATATCTTCCTGCCCTCGACCTTCGTGCCTTCAAGTATCTTGGCGGAGACTATGTCAACTCCCTGAACTGGGTCAAGTACACCACGCAGTATCTTGCTGACGAAGGATTCGTCTACCTTGACGTGTCCTCTCTTTGCCTCGTATTTGAGAAAAGCTGTCTCAAGACCTTGTCTTGAGAGCACAGCGCAGTGGAGCTTGATCCTTGGGAGGCCACCGAGTGTTTCTGATATGTCCTTGAACGTGACCTTCCTAGCCTCTTCAATCGTCAAGCCTTTCACCATCTCAGTCATCATAGAGCTTGTCGCAATGTTCGCCGCGCATCCGTACGATTCGAACTTAATGTCCTTGATCTGATCACGGTCGGGATCGAACTTCAAATACAGCTTAATGAGATCACCACAGGCAACGGAGCCGACCTTGGACGTAACGTCCGCATCCTCCATGACGCCGACGTTTCTCGGGTTCTTGAAGTGATCCATCACTTTCTCGGAATACCCGAACTTCTTTGCTAAGGTTCCTGACATGGTCGTCACTTCTTCTGATATGCCCTTCTTGCAAGCGGGCTCTGGGCTCTAAGAGTCTCCACGACTTGTTTGACCGTTTCGGTTGCGAAAGCTACATCCTCTCGCGTGGTCCACTTTGAGAGACTCAAACGGGTCGAGCTGTGTGACTCTTCCAAAGTGCCGCCAATAGCCCGGATAACATGACTTGGTTCAAGTTTCTGGCTGTAGCACGCTGAGCCCGTATTCACGACGAGCCCCTTCAGATCTAGGTGCATTAGGATCGCCTCGCCTTCCACGTACCTGAAAGAAGCATTAACGTTGTTACAGAGTCTATGCTCGCCCGTCGGCCCGTTTAGACGTGAATCAGGAATCGCCAATAAAGTCTCGATCAGCTCATCCCTCAACCGACGCATGCTAACGGTATCCTCTTCAGTGAACAGCTCCACAGCCTTCGCGAAACCAGCAATGCCTGCCACGTTGGGGGTTCCAGGCCTCAATCCCTTCTCTCTATCATCTCCTTCTAGGATTGGCTCGAGCTTGACGCCATCTCTCACGTAGAGGGCACCGACGCCTTTGGGGCCGTGAATCAGATGCGATGACATGGAAAGCAGGTCGACTTTCATAGCTTGAACGTCGATCTTCTCCTTGGCGAAGGATTGGACAGCATCGCAGTGAAAGAGAACCCCACTGTTCCTAGCGATCTCTCCTATTGCTGTCATGTCCTGCAGGGTGCCTATCTCTTGGTTTGCATGTTGAACTGACACCAGCCGAACGTTCTCCATGCTGGCCTTCAGAGCACCTGGATCAACGAAACCCTGACGATCGACATCGAGCAGAGTCTTCTCGAAACCCTGTGTGGTGAGTTTGTCAATGATTCGGAGGATGGATGTGTGCTCGATCTTGCTTGTGATGACGCGTTTTCCTTTGTATTGGGTAGAGCGTGCAGCTCCGAAGATGGCTATGTTGTTGCTTTCCGTGCCGCCTGAGGTGAATATGACTTCCTCTGGGCTCGAGTTGATTCTTTTGGCGATTGTCTCTCTTGCTCGCTCGATCGCTTCGCCAGCCTCTTCCTCGAGCTTGTAACCGAACTCGCCAGCCGGAACACCATACTTGTCTGTCATGAATGATTCAACTAGGCTCAGGACGGCGGGGTCGGGCTTAGTCGTCTCTGCATTGTCGAGGTAGACGATCCCTCGTGCGTGTTCCTGAGGCGATTCTTGCAACTCGAATCCTCCGGGAGGAGCGCCTGGCACGGTTAAAACCTGTCTCTTTACAGTGCAACAGATTCCACGTTCTTGCAGCTCGTGATATCGCAGTATGGCGATCGGACTGCTTGCAGTGCTAGCATGTCACCGGGATCAACTTGGCCGCGTTCACGTCAACAATACCTTTGTCCGTCAATCGAATCTCCGGGATGACTGCAAGCGAGAGAAATGACATGACCATGAAGGGCGATGAGAATGCACAACCAAGGATCCGGGCTGCTTCCGAAAGACGCCCCTCGGCTTGGTTGACTTCCTCGATTGGCCGCGTTGACATTAATCCTGCAAATGGCAGCGCGAGTTCAGCCAGTATCTTCCCGTTCTTGACGGCGACCTGTCCGCCTTGGATTCTTGCGATCTCATTAACGGCCGCAGCCATGTCGGAATCGTTCGTGCCGACGACGCAGATGTTGTGGCTATCGTGAGCGACACTGCTCGATATTGAGCCGGCTTTGAGACCGACCCCTTTCACGAACCCGCGGCCGATGTGCCCTGTTCGTTTGTGTCTTTCTATCGCAGCGATCTTCAAGACGTCCCGCTCGAGATCGCTTTGAATCTGGTAGTCTCTAACGGCGATCTCTTGACACGTCTTCTTGGTCAGTATCTCGCCTGACGTCTCTATCACCACAACTCGCGTCGTACCTTTCCTTGTATTGGTTTTGATAACGAAGTCTGAGGGCTTGATCTGTCGCTTCAGATGGACTGTTCTAAGGGATCGTGGAAGGAACCGAGGCGAGACGATCTCTCTGACGAGAACTCCATCTTTGGCCACTATTCGCCCGTCCGCGACAACGGTTTCAGACTTCATGCTGGAGAGGTCTCTGGTCAGGACTATGTCAGCCCGTTTTCCAGGCGCTATTCCGCCGATCTCATCATCAACCCTGAAATGCTCCGCCGTGTTCAACGTTGCCATCCTGATAGCGTCAATTGGATCCATGCCCTCCTCGATCGCTCTCCTAACATTGTGGTCCATGTGACCCAGTCTCATGAGATCGGCTGCATGCCGATCGTCTGACACCAGAACTGCGCGCCTTGAACTCAAGTTGTGAGTCTTGATGGCACGAATGAGAGTTGACAGATTGTGTGATGTAGATCCTTCTCTGACTTCGACGACGCATCCGAGGCGAATCTTCTCTACCAGCTCTTCCTCAGTTGTGCTTTCGTGATCCCCGCTGATTCCTGCGGAAAGATATCCACTCAATTCCTTGCCTACGAGACCTGGTGCATGTCCTTCCACGACCTTTCGCGCGCGTTGGGTCTCCTCAATCATTAGGCGAAGGTTGCGGTCGCCTGCGAGAACGCCGGGGTAGTTCATGACTTCGCCCAAGCCCACTATTCTTGGCCATTTGAGCATCATCTTGACTTCATTCGGCCCGATTCTAGCGCCCGCGGTCTCCAGATTCGTCGTGGATGGAACACACGAAGGCACTTGGACGAATACTTTCAATGGGATCTTCTCAGTTCGCGCTATCATAAGCCGGACGCCTTCCACGCCAAGGACGTTGGCGATCTCATGCGGGTCGATCATTACAGTCGTGGTTCCTCTCGGAAGCACGACCCTAGCAAACTCCACCGGGTCGAGCATCGTGCTCTCTATGTGAATGTGACCGTCAATCAACCCGGGAACGGCATAGAGACCGTCCGCATCAATTATCACGGACTCGGATCCGATTAAGGGTTCAAAGTCGCCGACGGCAGCAACTCCTGCACCTTTCACTACTATCGTCGTCTTGGGGCAATACTCCCCCGAATAGACGTTGACAAGTGTGGCTCCTTTGATCACGAGATCTGCCGGAGCCCTACCTGTCGCGACATCAACCAGTTCTCCACGCTTCATCAAGACTCAGCAGCCCAATGTAGTTCCGTTTCACTCATATTTCACACGCGCGCAAGTGGCAAACCTTTTTCTTGCAGCCGAGCTGCCTACTCTCTGTCTGTCTTATGACGAGGAAGTTGTTCTGGGAAGACGCATACGTCAAGGAGTTTGATGCCACGGTCAACTCTGTCGACGGCAACCAGGTTGTACTGGATCAAACCGCATTCAATCCTCGCGGCGGAGGACTCCTTGGAGACACGGGAACATTGAACAGAGTGAAAGTCACCGACACGATCAAAGCAGGCGAAGATACCATCGCACACGTCTTGGAAGCACCGAGCACCTTCGTTGCTGGAAATCCAGTCCACGGTGTTCTCGACTGGGATAGAAGGCATAGAATCATGCGGATGCATACATCAGCCCACTTGCTGAGCGCCATCTTCCACAAACAGACCGGTGCGCTGATCACAGGAAACCAGATAGAGCCTGACAAGTCGAGGATCGACTTCAGCTTGGATGATTTTGACAGAGAGAAGATGCTCGTCTACTGCGGTCAAGCAAACGAAGCTATTGCCAAGAACCCACCAGTCAAAACTTACTTCATGAAGAGGGAGGAAGCACTCAAGATACCAGGCATAACCAAACTCGCCAGCGTGATGCCGCCCGACGTGAAGGAACTAAGAATAGTTGAGATCGAAGAATACGATCTGCAAGCCGACGGCGGAGTGCACGTGAAGAATCTTGGCGAAGTCGGCAAAATAGAACCACTGAAATTCGAGAATAAAGGCAAGAGCAACCGGAGAATGTACTTCACGATTCCATGAATGCGTCGGAGACCGATCACCACCATACTAGCCCGTGCATGTTAACTGACCGAAAAACCAAACGTGACGTAGATGAGTCGCGTTTCTCGAAGAGAACGCCTAACATCTCGAGAACGCGTGCTGACCACAATATCGCTCCGTGAGCCCGATCGAGTCCCGATGACACTCTCCTTCTATCCAACGGTCCTTCCTCAGACTCAAGGAAAAGATGCAGACGAAGAGCTTGGAACAGATGTTCGGTTCGTAGAGTTCGACCCGCCAAGTGAACAAAGCAAATTCCTGCAGTACTTGGAACGCTTACCCACCCACGTCACCGTCGGTAGTCTTAGGACGCTGAGAACGTACTCAGAATGGGGATATCACCCAGAAACAGTCGGTTCCGAACCTCTGGCGAACGTTCGGACCCTAGACGACTTGAAATCATTCTCCCTTCCGAATATTCTCGAGAAACGTCGCCATCAACGCTTGAGAGAGAAGGTCCAGAAGATTCATTCAAGAGGAATAGCCGTGGCGGGTCTTCCTCCACACATGGGAGGAGAAATTTTCGAAGCGGCCCAGCGACTGAGGGGATTCGAGCAGCTAATGTCGGATTTCTTTCGCAACCCACAGTTTGTCGAGTATCTCTTCAATCAGCTTGCTAACATCGCCTCTCAAAGCGTGGCAATCCTTGCTGGCGCCGGGGTTGACGTGATCTGTCTGGATGATGATGTAGGTGAACCGAGCCGCATGATGATTGGCCCTGATCTGTGGCGGCGGTTCTTGAAAGGTCCTCTTTCTCGAATAATCAAAACAGCAAGCACCGAGAATCCTGCAGTGCGTATCCTCTACCACAGCGATGGCTACATTGAGCCGATAATTCCTGACTTGATTGAGATTGGAGTCAACGTGATAAACCCCGTCCAACCCGACGTCATGGACCCAGCCGCGCTAAAGGAGAAGTATGGAAACAGACTCGCGTTCTGGGGAACCGTCGGAACCGCCTCAGACTGGCTTTACGGCTCGCCCAGCGCGATCGAAGCAGAAGTAAAGGAACGTATTGAAACAGTTGGCAAGAAAGAGGGTCTCGTCATAGCTCCAGCCTATGATCTGGAACCCAAGGTGAAATGGGAAAACGTGCTAGCGTTTGTGAAGGCCGTGCGCAAGTACGCCTAGAGATAGAACATTCAACAGAATCCACCGTATCCGCCGTATCCGTGATATCCGCCTAATCCACCTAACCCGCCATATCCGCCGTATCCGTGATATCCGCCTAATCCACCTAACCCGCCATATCCGCCGTATCCGCCATATTCACCCACCCTAACGGCCGGAGGCTGATAGGCGTATGTCTGGGCCGGAGCCTGCTGGAAGTAGTACTGGGTCGGAGGCTGATAGACCTGGGCCGGGGGCTGATAGACCTGGGCCGGGGGCTGATAGGCGTACATATTGGCAGGAGGCTGATGGCAGTAGTACTGAGGAGGAGGTTGGTAGAAGACCTCTGGAGGCTGGGGGGCTAGACGTTGCTCAGCCGTGTAGCATTGCTGCGGTACGTAGACTGTGTATGGAACCGGCGGTCTCGGAATATAGTAGTACGACATACCTCATTCACTTCTGAGACAAAACCCGGGATAGCCCGAATAAACTTTGCGTGTCGTATTCCACTGACCATGACAAACTTCTCTTTGGCGCATTCTGGGTTTCGCAGGAGATTGTACATGCCGGTTGGGTGAGGAATATCCTCCTAACTGATTGTGGTCCCTTCTAGAATGTGAGGTTCGTAAACGGCTAGGGGATTATTTCGCAGCTGTTGTATCGAGGGTACTCGAAGTGTTCTAGGCGGATCCTTCCCTTGGCTAATAGAGCCCTAACTTGAGGGAGCGCCTCATACAAGGAGCCCACCATATTCTTAACGGTGCCGCAGACTTGTTTGAATCCTTCATCCCCCCAAAGCTTGGTGGCGTTCGCGTAGAGGCACCGTCCTCCACAGATCTGATAGATCTCGCATCCCGTGCATGGTTCGGACACAAACACGGCGTCTCCTAGGCTCTCGGGACAGGTCTCTCGGATGTTGCCCAAGTAGAAGTCTTTCATACCTGCCATGACTGGGCATGGAGTTATGTTTCCGTCCGTCTGAATGTTGAACATGATCCACCCAGCGCCGCAACGGAGTCGGCTTGATTCACCCATCAGGAAGGACTGCATGACCCCTACGAACGGGTAGAATCTCAAAACCTCTCCACTCTTCTCCATATGCTCGACCCAAACGCGAATGAGTCTCCTCAATCGAGGATTGTAACTTCCTGTAGCCCATTCTGCGAATCGCCGTTTCGGGAAATCGTTTTGCCAAAACAACGCGTCAAGTTGCCAGTGAACTGACGATAAAGGCAATTCGCTGCTTTGGATCAATTCGAGGACCTGGCTGTCTATCTCGGTCTCCTCTCCGACCGTCATCCGCGCGATTATCTCTCCTTTGAACCCGTTATCGCGAATTCTCAGGACGTTCTCTGCCACATCGCGGTAGGTTCCCCTTCCCCTGTAGTGGTCCGTTAGCGTCTCGTCTCCATCGACTGAGACGAGAATTGCCTCAAACTTGTTCACATACTCAGGTTCGAGCTTGCCGAGCAAGAGCCCATTAGTCTGAATCATGAATCTGCAGGCGGGCAGCTGATCCATGATCTCTCTCAGCTTGTCCATCTGAAGCAACGGTTCACCGCCGTAGAACACTATTGCCGGTTCTCGATCTCTCTGCAAGAACTCCCGCAGTGTTCCTGTATCGTACGCTACGGAGCTTGGCAGTGAATAGTCGACCATGAGGTCGTGAAAATCGCTGCCGAAATCCTCGCAGGCCTTCCCGTAGCAGTAGCTGCACTTCTGGTTGCAGTGGTTAGTCAGTGTCACGTAGTAGTGCATTGTGAGTGTCTCCCACCATCTTCACACGAGTAGAGCTTCCTGTAGCAGACTCGCTTTTGACTGTCACGGAAACAATTATTGGAGGATCCATACCACGAACTAGGGGAGGATCGCACAGACCATGGCGACGGTCAAGAAGAGACTCGCACTTCTTCACACGGTGGCTGGGCTTACGACCACTTTTCAGCAGCTTTGCGCCGAGCTGATGCCGAATGTTGAGATCTATCACATCGTAGACGAAAGCCTATTGAAGAATACTATTCGCGAGGGAGTACCCAGCCCCGCCACATACCGACGTCTTGTGAATTATCTGCGTGGGGCCGAAGAGGCTGGCGCCGACGCTGTGCTGGTGACCTGCTCGTCGATGGGGCCATGCGTTGAGGCAGCTCGTCCCATGATCGGGATCCCTGTGGTCCGGGTGGATGAACCGATGGCTGAGAAGGCTGTGCAGACCGGAGCGCGGATCGGCGTCGCCGCAACTCTAGCGACGACACTCAAACCCACGACTGAGCTGATTGAAAGAAAAGCATCCCAGGCAGGGGGAAAGCACACGATCACGTCCAAGCTCTGCGAAGGCGCATTCGAGGCCGTTGTCAGTGGAGACACACCGACTCACGACCGCATAGTCAGTCAGAGCTTGCGGGAACTTGATGCGAAGACGGACGTGATAGTGTTGGCTCAGGCTTCGATGGCAAGAGTGTTGGACACAATGAAGTCTGGTGAGATGCATGTGCTCGTCCTGTCGAGTCCGCGTCTGGGAGTCGAATACGTGAAACAGATCTTGGATCGGCCACTCAAGAAGATCTAGTTGAGCAAGGCAGCTTCTTGGACAGTTTCAGCTTGCAGTACTTCTCACCGTGTTTCTCGGCCAGATGTAGTATTGGTTTCACTGTCTCAGAGTTCAATGAGTAGATCTTCTTCTTTCCCTCTCGTCGGACGAACACGAAACCGCATTCCCGTAGGAGTCTTAGTTGGTGGGATACATTGGTTCTGTCTGTTCCTACACTTTTGCAGATCTCCCCAACTGACTTCTCTCCTCGGTGGAGAGACCTGATGATCTCGATTCTGCTCCTAATGGATAGCATGTCGAAGA
>Ga0315296_10004020_pt1 | contig 12145 bp, 16 predicted proteins | sample YL17G14_18_MG_FD_203921 | JGI IMG/M metagenome (GOLD analysis project Ga0315296, IMG submission 203921) | Sediment microbial communities from Yellowstone Lake, YNP, Wyoming, USA - YL17G14_18 | ecosystem: Environmental > Aquatic > Freshwater > Lake > Sediment | place: USA: Wyoming | collected...
GAACAGGAGAGGCAAGGGCAGCCGAATGACCCATCGCAGGACCTTTACTACTAATATAGCTCATGTTAGGAAATACGAGCCTTGGAGGATAAACAAGAGGGGCTTCGTGAGCCTTTACAAGAAAGATAAGGGGATCAACCTCGATGAGATAGACAAATTAGCTGACAAGGAGATTGACATTACAACGCTAGGGTTTGACAAAGTCCTGGGTGGCGGCGCTCTGTCGCGGCCGTTAAAGATAAAAGCGCATTCATTCTCAAAGAAGGCTAAAGAAAGAATCCAGAAAGCGGGCGGAGAAGCGATCGAGGTATAAGCATGGGTCTCGAGATACTCAAGCCGTTGATAAACATAATGCCGGAGGTAGAGAAGCCTATAGAAAAACCAGTACTAAAACAACGGCTGATGTGGACCGGGGCAGCTCTTCTCATCTTCGCTATCCTGGGCATAATAACTCCGATCGGCATGGGAGCGACCTCTCAGACCGGCTTTCTCTCCAATCTCCAACTCATCACTGCTTCTAAGATAGGGACCCTAGCCACGCTTGGTATCGGACCCATCGTAATGGCTTCTATTATATTGCAGCTTCTCGTGGGAGCGAAGATAATAAACATAAACCTGCAGGACCCGGAGCAGAAGAAGCTTTTCCAGGGGACTCAGAAGATATTGGCGATAGCATTCTGTTTCTTCGAAGCGGGCATCTATGTAGCCTCGGGCTTCGTGCCGGCTAGCCCAGGATCCTTGAACTTGATTCTGCTAATCGCACAGCTGACCGCAGGAGCTATTGTCCTAATCTACTTAGACGAGGTTGTCTCTAAGTATGGCATCGGCTCTGGAATCGGGCTCTTCATCGCGGCGGGTGTCTCTTTCACCATCATCTGGTCCGCTTTCTCCTGGGTAAGCTCACCAGGAACAGGCACTTTCATCGGCAAGGTCCCCCAGATACTTCAGGGCGCTATAACCGGGGACATCTCAGAGGACGCGGTCTATCCGCTGATATTCACGGTGGTAGTTTTCTTGATGGTGGTGTATGCCGAGTCTATCAAGCTCGAGGTGCCTCTGACGTTCGGGAAGATACGTGGCTACGGGGCGAAATACCCCCTGAAGTTCTTCTACGTGTCTAACATACCGGTCATTCTGGCGGCCGCCCTGTTTGCCAACATCCAATTATGGGGCGTGGCTTTCGAGGGCATGGGCCTTCCATTGCTTGGCCATTTTACCAATAATCAAGCGTCGTCTGGGATAGCCTATTATCTTAGAGCGCCTTATGGAGACCTTTCAACACCCACCAGAGTCGGCCTTACTCTAGGAAGCCCTGATGCTATCCTGAATATAATCGTCTATACAATCGCCATGATGGTGTTCTGCATAGTATTCGGCAAGTTCTGGGTCGAGATGAGCGGTATGGGCGCGAAGCAGGTAGCGGGCCAGCTCCAGAACGTCGGGCTCCATGTACCTGGCTTCCGGCGTGACCCTCGTGTCATAGAGATGGTGCTCGAGAGATACATACCGATGATAACTATCCTGGGCTCGGCCGCAGTGGGCGGTCTGGCTGTCATTGCTGACCTCACTGGAGCGTTGGGAACAGGCACGGGTATCCTGCTTACAGTGGGAATACTCTATCGCATGTATGAGGAGCTAGCGGCACAACAGGCTTTCGAGGTTATGCCTGCGCTCAAAGCCATTTTCGGCGGGTCTTAATAATATCCATCGACATAATTTCAGTGATATCATGGCAGTCTATATAGTCACGGGCACTCCCGGTGTTGGGAAGACCACAGTCCTGAACGAAGCGATCAAGGGGAGGAATCTCAAGGTCGTTGTCTTTGGCGACACCATGTTCGAGATAGCGAAGGAGATGGGCCTGGTTAGGAACAAGGATGAGATGAGGACCAAGATAAAGCTGGAGACCTACAAGCAGATACAGGAGAAGGCCGCTGAAAAGATAGCGAAGATGGGCGGAGACATAATAGTAGACACGCATGCTGCAATAAAGCGCGTTGATGGCTACTATCCCGGCCTGCCTGAGCGAGTCTTAAAGAAACTGAACCCAAGGGCCATCGTGGTTATCGAAGCCAGGCCGTCAGACATCGAGCTGAGGCGGAAGGATGACCTGAGCAGGATGAGGACGGACTTTGGCGGAGCAGAGCAGGTGATAGAGTACCAGAACATCAATAGGGCTTTCGTAGCCGCTTATTCCGCTCTGACAGGCTGTTTGTTCAAGATAATAGTCAACGAGCAAGGAAAGATACTAGAAGCAGCAGAAAAACTGAGAGAGGTTTTCAAATGAATCCATTAGCGATAGAAGTGGCAGTGATAGCGATAGTCATATCGGTCGCTTCAGCCATCGTCAATAAGAAAGTGACCAACCAGAAGAGGATGAAAGAGATTAAAGAAAAAGTCTCCAACTTCCAGAAGAGGTACAACGAGGCCAAAAAGAGCGGGAACAAAGAACTCATAGACAAGATGGAGCATGAGCAGAAAGAGGTCATGGCGCTCTCTATGGAGATGATGTCCGGGAGCTTCAAACCGATGCTATTCACATTCCTGCCGATAATCATAATATTTTTCCTGCTCAACGAGAAATACAGCGGGACGGGCAACATAGTCGACGTGCCGGTTATAGGAATGCTGAGCTGGTTCTGGTGGTATTTCCTAGCGGCGATAGCCAGCGGCCTATGCTTCGAGCTTGTCTATAAGCTGATCATGAGGAGGAAGAAATGATAATAACCGTCAGCGGAGTGCCCGGCGCCGGAGCAACGACAGTATCGGAGCATCTGGCGAAGAAGTTGCGCTATAAGCTGGTCACTGTCGGCGAGCTGCACAAGCGACTGGCCGAAGAGGAGGGCATACCCAGCGCCGAGTTCGAGAAGGCCTGGATAAAGGGGATGAAGAGCCCGCACGAATGGAAACTGTTCCACAATCGGCTGGACCAGATGCAGAAAGAACTGGCCCGAAAGCAGAAGAACCTGATAGTAAACGGAAAGCTGAGCGCGTTCCAAATCCCCTGGGCCCACCTCAAGATACTGCTCGTGGCCCCGCTAGAGGTAAGGGCCAAGAGGATAGCCGGCAGGGAAGGAATAACCAAGGCCCGTGCCCTAAAGTCCATAAAGGAGCGGGAAGAGATGGAGAGGAGGGAGTGGCGAAACATCTACGGCTTCGATTATGTCCAGGACAAGGACGTCTACGATTTTGTGATTAACACTTCTCATTGGAGCTCAGAGCACATCGCCGAGCTGGTTGAGAAGATGGTTTCTTTGAGGGTGAGAAAATGATGATGGATGCTGGAAGAATATGCGTGGTTAGGGCGGGGAGTGACGCCGGTAAGGAAGTCGTGGTGAATGAGATAATCGACAAGAACTTCGTCATGATATCCGGCGAGACAGTGAAGCAGAGAAAGATTAACATCAAACATCTGGAGCCAACGTCTAAGAAGGGAGCGATTATAGTGCCCATAAAAAAGGAAGAACCGAAAGCCAAGAAAGCTCCTAAGAAGACCGAGGAAAAGAAATGAACGGCCTAGTTCTGATTAACAAGCCGAAAGGACCCACTAGCAATACTGTTTCTGTTTGGGTACGCGAGATATTGGGCGAGAAGACGGGGCACTGCGGGACGCTGGATCCTAACGTCTCAGGAGTGTTGCCTGTCCTTATCGGCAAGGGGATAAAGCTGTTGGAATATCTCCAGATTCACGACAAAGAGTACGTCTGCCTGATGAAGACCGGGCAGAAGGTCGAAGAGAATAAGCTTGAAGAGGCGCTGAAGAGCTTTGTCGGCGAGATATACCAGACCCCGCCGTTGCATTCTGCTGTCTCTAAAGTCACGCGAAAGAGGAAGATTTACGCGATAGAGCTGTTGGAGGCTACAGGCAAGCACGCCCTGTTCAGGATAGAATGCCAGCACGGGACATACGTCAGGAAACTGATAGAGGATTTGGGCCATGTGCTAGGTACTAAAACGGCCATGGAAGAATTGAGAAGAACCAGAGTGGGCGAGTTTATGGAACAAGAATGCGTCTCTCTCACCCAGCTGAAAGATGCTTATGCCATCTCTAAGGAAGGAAAACCGGAGATGCTTAACGAGATAATCAGGCCGTTAGAATTTGCAGTAAAAAACTGGGCCAAGGTCTATGTGAAAGAGAAAGCGGCGGAGAACATAGTGAAAGGAGCGGACCTCATGGCGCCGGGACTGGAAAAAATCGAAGGGGGCTTTGGCAAGAAAGACGTTTTGGCCATCATGAGCGGCGACAGGCTAATCGCGGTTGGGAAAGCTTTATTTGACTCCAAAGCCATAAATAGTCAGAAGCGCGGCCCTATCGTCAATCTGGAAAAGGTCCTGGTCTGAGCTGAGTTAGCAAAGCGGTAATGCGCTCGCCTGGAAATTCAACCGGCCAGCGAGTTCCCTTACGGGAGCGTGGGTTCGAATCCCACACTCAGCGATGTCCCACTTACAAGTTACTTTTAGATTCGGTGTTGCCGTGCCTATGTCTATCACGGAAAAAAATGCCTATGTCCCGAAAACCATGATTCAAAACGCAATAAAGGCATAAAGCGCAACAGCGATTCAAAAAACTCTCAGCCAAAGTAGGAAATAATAGACTGCTGCAATGATGAAAATAATCCCCGTTAACATGCTTAATTTTTTGCTAATTTTTCCAATGCTGCCACTTTTTCCTGCTTTCTTCGCGATATGGGCTATCTGGGGCAGGATTAAGACGGGCATGGCGGTCCCTATACCGTAGGCAATCGGAATAAAAAACCAGTCTTGTGTTGAAACCACTAACGGCACAATCCCACCAAGGAACAACGCTGCGCTTATCGGACAGAAAAGTAGAGCAAAGCCCGCTCCAAGAAGGAAGGCGCCAAGCATCCCCTTTTCAGCCAAAAATTTGAGCTTTCCTGCGCTCACAATATCAAAACTTGGATTAAGCTTTCCAAGAAGCACCAGACCGGCGATAGCCAGGATTGCCGAGAGAATGAGAGTGTAGTGGTATTGTAGGGGGACAAAGAACTGCGCTGCCGCCGCGCTTGCAAAGCCCACAATGGCTGCGAAAAGCATGTAAGTCAGGCTACGGCCAGCGGAATACGCTAGAGAGGTTACTGCTATATTCTTGTGCGATTTTGTGCCTCGCGATAGGAACGCAACAGCTGCAATATTGGAGCCTAGCGGGCATGGGCTTACTGAAGTCATCACTCCAAGCAAGAAACTAGCCAATAACGGCGGGCTTGAAATTACCGCCTGCCCAAGAAGAGACATTACATCCATACATAAATCACTTTAGATAGCTTTCAATAACTCCCGTCAAGTATTCCTTATACGCCGTTTCATCTCCGGTGTAATACCATGCCTGAGGAAGCTCTTTGACGGACTCGGATCCGCTCTCGTTTACTATGAGGTATAAGGAAGCGTACGTAGGCTTAACTTTCAGGACTAACCAATTATCTGCCTCGGCTTCAGCATTTATGTCAAAGTAGCGTATTTGGCTCGATGCCAGCTCAGCAGAGTATACCTCGTTTAGCGTTGAATTCGCAAATTTGCCCAGATTGATGCATGAACTGCATTGCTGATAACCGTGAAACTTTATGAGTGTCAGGGTCGTTGAATTCGCGGCACCGGTTAAGTTCTGGAAACTGCTTGCATTTGCGGAAGGAACTAATGTACCAGTGCCAGAAGTGATGCTTCCGAACAACAAACCCGCGCCAACGCATAAAACGAGGATAAGTGCGATGTATGCAAGTGTTCGTGCATTTCCCATAATCTTTCTCACAACCAGGATGCTTGGGAGAGAAATAACTGGGTCTGCTAGCAAGTATGCGAGCAGGGGTCCCTTCGCCATGCCGAGCAGAAGGAAAGTTTTTGCCATTGGGACCTCCACCAGGGTCGGAAAATACACGAAAATGCCGAATAAAACAGGCAGAATCACCGCCATCAGCGAATTGTTTCCTAGATAAGCTGATACAAAATCGGCCGGGATTAACACGCTGATCACTCCTGAAAAGAAAATGCCCATCAGCAGCAAGGGAAAAATGATCTTAATGAATCCCCATGTTTCTGTCATCCAGGCAAAAAACTCGCTTTTTGAGAAATAGCGTTTCAAAATCAGCGCGATTGCCCCAACCATCAGCAGGCTCATGGTATATTTGAGAATTTCTTCGCTAATCCGCGTACCTATGAGGAGTATTGTGATTAACGCGACAAAAAGGTAAAGCAAGCGGCGAAGGTTATGGCTTTCTTTCTTCGCAAAATTTTCTGTGGAGGGTGAGTCGGGCTCGCCGAAAAATCTTGAGATCGTAATGCCGATTACGATTGCGAATAAAATCGAAAAGGCTATTCTTGCAAACGCCACGTCTGCTCCTATAAGACTTGCGGTGTATAGCACCGCGATGATGTTTGTTGCGGGTGCCGTGTAAAGGAATGCAATTGCCGGTCCTATGCCAGCACCATTCTTTTTTATTCCTGCAAAAAGAGGCAGAACTGTGCACGAACAGACTGCCAGAAGGAGACCCGAAACGACTGCGATGGGATATGCGATATACTTGGGCGATTTGGGTCCAAGATAGGGAAGCAGCAGGGTCTTCGGAATGTATGCCGACATGGCCCCTGCAATAAAAAACGCGGGAATTAAGCAAAACAGCGTGTGGGCCACAGCATACTCGTATAAAGCTGCAGTTCCCGCTAAAAGCATAACTAACAGGTCCATGGTATCATCGCTTAGCAAATGCAATGACCAGCTCATCGACGCTCGGAAGCTTGCCTTCAAACAATACCTTGCCATCAACGGCCAGTGCAGGGGTAACAAAAATTCCACGTTCGACTATCTGGTTTATGTCATAGATGTGGTCGACTGTCACTTTCAGTTTTGCTCTTGAACTGGCTTCCTTTGCTCGCTTTTCAAGTTCGATACATTTTGGGCAGTCAGTGCCGAAAATCTCTATTTTCATGGTATCATCCCTCATGGTTATGTTGTGTTCTATCACTTTCACAACAGCACGCACAATCGCTGTCTTTTTTTGTAGACATACTGCTCTTTATTGGCGTTGGGTGCGTTATTGCGCCAGTCGGACAGACTGGTTGGCAGCCAGTGCAGCCGAAAATACAGTTATGCGGCTTCACTACGACCGGTCTTGCGCCACGAATTGCGTACACCCCGTGCGTGCACTTATTGACGCACGCCATACAGCCTTTGCATTTGGTGTAATCGATAGTTGGAAACCAATCCTTTTGTTTACGTTTCATTTTATCACCAATAAAATAATATCATTATATAAAATGTCACCTCAGAAGATGCGGTGCAAAAAGCAGCAAAATTCCGAGGGCAATCAGTATTACCCCTCCGAGCACCTTGCAGTATTTGGCGTATCTCTCGCCGATTCCGCTGCTGACTGCAAACGCCGCAAGCCCGAATATGATCAAATCGTCCAACATAAAGAAAAATACGTATAATCCTATATACAGGTAATGCTCGGGTGTGGACAGGCTTGCTTGCGCCAGCACCTGGGTGAACACGGCAGGTATCGCTGCAGAACAGACGAACTCGACCGAGTTTACTACAAACGCAAGCGCGATGATGGCAAGTATCACGCTGATTGACAGCGGTTTTGCGATTATGCTCTCTATCCGATGCATTGTCTTCTTATGCGATTTCTCGTCACCAACTTTACATGTCAGTGCGCCCTTGGTTGTAAAATACTCCTTTAAGTTTAGTATACCTCCCCCGAGGGCCACAAGCCCGATTGCAATCGTCACGATTTGGATATACCCTAGCAAGAGGAACGCATTAAGCCACGCGGTCATAAACAGGAAATAAAGGACGCCAGAGGCAAAAACGAAGCTGCCCACGATAAACCATATCTTTTTTCGGTCATTCAGGTTCATCAATAATGCAATTAGATAAACGAGCACCCACATCGCGCAGGGGTTGAAGCCGTCAACGAGCCCGAGAGTAACGGCGAGCGTTGGCAGTGAAATCGCCATCAGATTTGTTCTGCCCAAAATAGGCAAATCAAAATCAGTAAAGCTCGTATTGATTTCTTGCACGGTGCTTTTTTCTTCCGTTTGACCCATGCAAGTAGCCTGGCAGTCAAAAATGGCGTTGATAATCTCTTCCTTTGTGTGTATCCCGACCAATGGGCGCTTGCCCACGAAAGTCGTTGGGACTGCGAGCTGCGAAATGTCCATTCCTGCGGAGGTTGCAAGTCGATAGAACTGGCTTGAGCCGGCGGGGGTTGATGCGTCATGGATAACAAATGTTACATTTGTCAGTTCAGACTGTAGCTCATAGATGATTGGCTTCTGCTCAGCGCAGTGCGGGCAGGTGGGCAGATAAAAGTAGTTTATGGTCAAGCCGGTTGGTTCGACAACACTTTCGGGAGACGCGGTGAATGCCAAAGCGGCTCCCACTATGAGCAGTGCAAGAACTAATGCTAAATTAAATTTCGGGGTCAAAAATTCCCTTATTGCAGATAGCATAAGCATTACAACCCAAGCAATTCTTTCAATTTTTTAGTATCATACCCGACAACAATATTTCCGTCAACATCTATTATTGGTGCAGATAACGCGCCGCATTTTTTTACAATTTCTTCGGCAGCACGTTTGTTTGTAGACAGGTCAATCTCGCTAAACTGGACCTTGTTCTGCTTCAAGAAGTTTTTTACAAGTATGCAATAGGGGCATATAGGTGTCGTATAAACGATAACTTTCATAGCAATCACCATGTCAGAATATCCTTGAGGACCGATTGGCCTTTGGCAGATAAGCGATATAACCTCTTTGTGCCATCTCTTCGCATATTAACTAATCCTGCAAAACGCAATATTTTAAAGTGCTGAGAAGTCGCCGATTGGGAAACATCTAGGTGCGTTGGAAAGTAACAAACGCATAATTCGCCGTCTTTAAGCATACTGAGTATTTTGAATCGCGTTCTGTCGGACACTGCCTTCAGAATCTTGAAATCCATATATAAGTTATTACTTATGTATATATAAATTTATCAGGCGGTAGTACTGGAAGCGCTATTTGCTAATTTCCAGCTCGTTCTTGCAGAAATAGTGCTGCTTTTAAAATAGCGCTGCCTTAAAACATACACAATAAAAAAATGTGTGTGGGCGTAACCTGTGTTTGCACGCCCGCACTCAGCGTGATAGCATGAAAGGAACGCTAGATTTGAAACAGGAGCATGGCAAGATAAAACTAATGCTCAGGATTCTCGAGAGGATATGCAAGAAGCTCGACTCTGGCGAAGAGGTTGAGCCGGAGCATCTGGATATGGCGGTAGAGTTCATCCAGGGTTTTGCTGACAAATGCCACCATGGGAAAGAGGAAGACGTATTGTTCCCCATCATGAAAGAGGCCAAAGTACGGGGGGCTGAAGACCTGATTAGAGTATTGCTCATAGAACACAGCATGGGAAGGGAGTATGTCAGGGCTATTGCCGAAGCGGTCAATGGCTATAAGAGCAGAGATGTTGAGGCGCCCACCAAGATCAGCCAGAACGCCATGAAATACGTCAGGCTGTTGGACCCGCATATAGACAATGAGAACACCACGCTGTTCCCGATGGCAGATAGTTCTCTCTCAGACGTTCAGCAGGCAGAGATGACCGAGGGATTCGAGCGGATTGAGACTGATGTGATAGGAGTCGACAGGCATGAAGAGCTCCAGAAGATGCTCGACGACCTGGCAGACAGATACATGAGAGGATAATGATTTCATGACTACTGTGGAGAACCTGAGGAAAAAGAAAGACGAGATGATGAGAGAGGCAGCGGAGCTCATGGACGTCAGGGACATACTGGAGAAGAAGATAAAGAGGCTGAAGAGCAAGAAGTACAGCAGCCCGGAAGTCGTCCGCATCCTCGAGCGCGACCTGACGGCCATCAGGAAGAAGAAGGGCGGCTACAACGAGAGGCTGTCGTACCTGACCTACCGCATCAATCAGGGGAAGCGCAGGAAAAGGTAGGATTTTTGCACTAGTTCTGATAAAAACACGGCAAGAGACGTAAAGATAACGAAAAGTTTATAAGGAGAACCCGATTTTGCTCTATCAGGAGGTAAACTTATGGCCAAATCACAGATGGACCAAGTAGGATACTGGGCATTCGTAGTAGGCGTTATCGTGGCCGTCCTTGCGGGCTTAGCCGAAGGAGCAGGCAGTGCGATGACAACCGACACGGTCGCAGCGATAGGAGCTGCCCTGGTGGTGCTTGGTGTTATCGTAGGTTGGTTTAATGTAAAGGAAAAGGCGTTCATGGCCTTTATGATGGCAGCCGTCACCTTGATAGTCGCAGCCACAGCAGCTTTCACACTTCTAGACCCATTAGTAATAGGAACGTACATTACTGGGATGCTGAAGTACATAGTGCTGTTCGTCTCGCCTGCCGCAATATTGGTCGCCTTGAAGGTCTTCTGGAAGGAAGCTTCGGGACAATAACTGCCTAACCTTTTCCTTTTTCTTTTATTTTTAAACCAAATCCGGCTAGTTTTAAGCAGGCGGCAATAATCCCGCACGTCTCCAATCTATTTGATAAGGTTTAAATACCCAAATAGCCAAAACTATAACACTGTTCTTGATTTTTCAACTGGCGAGCCGAAAGGCAGTGACCTACAGATAAGGTAGATTTTTTGGAAAAGAAGAAATCAGAATTCAGAGGGATAGTTAGAGTCGCAGGTAAGGACATGAAGGGAGACTTACCAATAGCCAAGGCTCTAAACCAGATCAAGGGAGTGGGCGTAAACCTGGCTGATTCTATCGCTACAATAGCCTCTGTTAAGCTAAATATAGACAAGAGAGAGCACGTAGGCAATCTGAATGACGACCAATTAGACGAATTGGAGAAGATGGTACAAAACCCTGCTAATTATGGCATTCCTACCTGGGTGTTGAACCGAAGGAAGGACAGCTCCGGCTCTAACCGCCACTTGATCGGGGCGGATCTTGATTTTGCCACACGACAGGACATAGAGGCGGAGAAGAACATCAAATCCTATCGCGGAGTCAGGCACATGTTTGGTCTGCCTGTGAGAGGACAGAGAACTAAGACCATGGGCAGGAAAGGAATGACTCTCGGTGTAATCAAGAAGAAAGTTATGCCAACCATCACCGGCAAGAAAGAAGAAAGGAGAAGAGGGAAAAAGAAGTGAGTGAATGGGAGACCCGAGAAAGCTAAGGAAGAAGTATACGCCGCCGAAACATCCTTGGGACTCGGAAAGGCTAGCCGAAGAGAAAAAGCTCGTGGATAGTTTCGGTCTCAAGAACAAGAAGGAGATTTGGAGGGCCGACTCTACAATCAGGAAGCTCAGATATCTGGCTCGAGGGCTGGTCGGTATTCCTATTAATCAGAGAAAGGGGGAAGAAGAGAAACTGCTGGGGAAGCTCCAGAAATTAGGGCTTTTGAAAGAGGGCTCTACCCTGGATGACGCCCTGTCCCTGAAGACAGAAGATTTACTGGCGAGAAGGCTTCAGACGCTGGTTTGGAGGAAGGGGCTGGCCGCCACCCTGACGCAGGCCAGGCAATTCATAACCCACGGCCATATTTCTGTTAACAAGAGGAGAGTCGACGCACCGGGCGTTATAATAGGCAATGAAGAGGAATCGGCTATCGACTGGTATGGAAAGCCTATGGCGATAGTCAAGAAGGTCGAGGAAGCGCCTGTCGTGCCAGAGAAAAAGGAGGAGAAGAAAGCGGAGAAACCAAAAAAGGAAAAGAAACCCAAGGCGAAGAAAGCTCCGAGAAAGCCGAAGAAGAAAGCGGCTGAGGTAAAGGAGATAAAGGAAGGGCTAGAAGAAGCGGAGAAAATTCCGGAAGTGGGAGAAGGTCTGAATGCGGGATAAATGGGGAGTCGCTCACATATTTTCATCGAAGAATAACACTATAATCACTATTACCGATTTGACTGGAGCCGAAACTATCGCCAAGTGCTCCGGTGGGATTGTTGTGGATGCTGACAGGAAGGAGGGCACGCCTTACGCGGCTATGATGGCTGCGCAGAGGGCTGCTGAGTCCGCTCTGGGCAAAGGCCTGGTAGGGGTGCACATCAAGGTCAGGGCTCCAGGCGGCCATAATTCAAAGATACCTGGACAGGGCGCACAAGCCGCTATAAGGGCTCTGGCAAGGAGCGGAATAAGGATAGGCAGCATAGAGGATGT
>Ga0315296_10004021_pt1 | contig 12137 bp, 15 predicted proteins | sample YL17G14_18_MG_FD_203921 | JGI IMG/M metagenome (GOLD analysis project Ga0315296, IMG submission 203921) | Sediment microbial communities from Yellowstone Lake, YNP, Wyoming, USA - YL17G14_18 | ecosystem: Environmental > Aquatic > Freshwater > Lake > Sediment | place: USA: Wyoming | collected...
GCGGTCGCCGGGATTTGAACCCGGGATCGCAAGCTTGGAGGGCTTGTGTCCTAACCAGCTAGACGACGACCGCCCTATGTTTCGGCATTAAATTATATGGGTGAGCTAGATAAGATTTCTTTTCAATATTAACTCGGTTTCTCGTCAGGCTTGAACAGTCTCTTCTCATACTTCGGTCTTGGCTTAAAACTCCCATGAACAACAGGCACAGAAGTTCGCTGCCGCTCCATATTCTTGAGTCGAGCGTACATTTTGGAAATCTTTGTCTTTGAAGGAGTCTTAGGTTTTGGAAACTTGACGCGAACAGGAGTGAATGGCTTCTTGATTTCACTGGCCGGCGACTTCCTCTTGGGCGGCACCTGTTTCACTTTTTTGAAGACCACGTAGCCTTCTTTCAAGTTCACTTCCTGCACTTCCCAGCCAGCGTCCAACCAACCGCGTGCATGCGGCGCTGCCTGCGAATTCGTCCACCATGCTTCGCTTCGGTATGCGCTCATAGGCAGGTTCTCACCGATGACGCCGTCAATTCGCGCAAAAGCCAATTTGACAATGGGCGTAAATGCTCCTCTGAACCGGAGGTAACTGGTAAGCCCACTATACTTCGAAACGATTGAAGGCGCGACAACTCTTCTTGCACAGTTTAGACAGAAAAGCCTCCGAGGATCTCCAGTTGAGACGTCGGGGATCATGCAGTCTCTGCAGTAAAGCCGTCCGCATCTCGTGCATCGCTTCAGATAGCTGGTTGAAAGGACTCTTTTGCAGATTCCGCATTCATCTTTAAACGGCATCTAAGGCACCATAAGAACTGGTTAGCCTTTCATAACGGCTATTGGCACAAGCCTAGCGACCTTCGTGGCTATGCCAACTTGATGGCTTACTTCTGCAACCACATCAACGTTTTTGTAAGCCGGATCAGCCTCTTCCGCCAAAACCACTGCGCTGGCAGCCTTCACGTAGATACCGCGTTGCCCTAAAGCCTTCTTTATGTCTCCACCCCAGAAATTCCGTTTTGCAGCGCTTCTGCTCATCATGCGGCCTGCACCGTGGGCGGTTGAACCGAACGTTTTTTGCATGGCCTTTTCTGTTCCAACTAGAACCCACGAACTGGTTCCCATGCTTCCCGGAATAAATACAGGTTGTCCAGCAGAACGGTAGGCATCAGGAATCTCAGCGTGCCCTGGCGGAAACGCGCGGGTCGCGCCTTTTCTGTGAACCCACACTTTCTTCTGCTGTCCCTCTATGTTGTGCGTTTCAATTTTTGCAATGTTGTGAGCCACATCATAGACGAGTTTAAGCCCAAATTGTTCAGCGTTCCCTTTGAACACTTGCTGAAAGCTTTGCCTAATCCAATGGAGTATCGTTTGACGGTTGACAAAAGCGTAGTTTACTGCACATGCCATGGCTTGGTAATAGTCCTGTGCTTCACGGCTCTTTCCAGGTGCGCATGCAAGCTCCCTGTCAGGTAACGATAACTTGTATCGTTGAACAGCTCCTTCCATGACCCGAAGATAGTCTGAACATACTTGATGCCCAAATCCACGTGAACCACAGTGGATCATCAGCATGACTTGCCCTTCATTGTAAATTCCAAAGGTCTTAGCTGTCCGTGGATCAAGTATCTTGTCAACCTTCTGGATTTCCAAAAAGTGATTACCAGACCCCAAAGTGCCAATCTGGGTTAAGCCTCTGCTCTTCGCGTTTGAAGACACCTTGTCAGGATTAGCATTCTTCATGCACCCATTTTCTTCACAGTGCTCAGCATCGCCAGCCCAACCGAGCCCTTTGTCAATTGCCCATTGAACACCCTCCGTTGCAAGCCTAGCCAAATCCTGCATAGACACTTTGAAGTCTTGTCGTCGACTTCCCAATCCACATGGTACGTTGTCAAAAATCGTGTCTGCAAGCGGAACCAGCTTCGGTCTAACATCCTTTTCTGAAAGATTTGTCGTAACAAGGCGAACGCCGCAGTTAATGTCATAACCCACACCGCCTGGACTGATCACGCCTTCCTCATAGTCGGTCGCTGCAACGCCACCAATTGGGAAGCCATAACCCTCATGCCCATCAGGCAACGTGATGGCGTGCTGATAAATTCCAGGCAGATGCGCCACGTTTACGCATTGCTGAAGTGTTCTGTCTGTTTTCATCTTCTCAAGCAGGTCGCTGTTGGCAAAGACTATGCCGGGAACACGCATGCCTGGTCTATACTTGGGAATGCACCATGAATAATCGTCAACCTTTTCGAGAGGAATTCTCTCGGTAGGAGCACGGCTCTCTCCTTCTTCCATCGTTTCCACCTGTTGTTACAGAAGACGTGAAGAAGCGGGAATATAAACGATATTGACAGCGAGCCGATGGTAACTAGCTTAGAGGGACATTGCCGAACTTTTCAACGTACTTTATGGCGCCCCACACACTGTTGTTCAGCACTGTTCCACTCAGAATCGGATGGGCTTTCATCAACTGCAACGCTTTGCGAATAGAATCATCACTCTTGACAATATTGTCGCATATGACTTCGAAACCCTGATGATTTTCTAGTCCCTCTTCTGCAATTGAAACCCAAAGCTTGAGCTGTTGCCCATAGGCTCGAAGCTTCTCAACCGCATCAGTCGCCTTGCCAAAATGACTGTAGTAGAGAGCTTTTGGATTAAGACGGATCAGCTTTTCCAGAGAAGCAAGCGCCCCATCCAAGCGAAAAGGCGCCGGTATAGTGGGAACAACCACATCGAGTTCTTTCAGATAAATGCCAGCAGCATCTCCAGGGAAAAGCCCGCCCCCCAATGTTTCATAATAGCTCTGATGGTGAGAGGCATGTCCAAGAGTTTCCACAACCCTGAACCTAACGTTGTTTCCAAGGTCAAAGGTCATACCGTCTGCCACTGCAACGATTCTTTCAGCCGGAACAGGTTCAGGAGCATGATACAGATCTGCTATCTGTTTTCCCTGGACTTCTACCGATTGTTGCCACAGCTTCTGTGGGTTCACGAGATGAGGCACGCCTGCAGGATGAACAATGACTCTGGCGTTTGGCAAACTCTTCAGCAGGGTTCCGATGCCTCCACCGTGGTCAAGATGAATGTGCGTCACAGCGACGTAGGCAACATCTTCCAAGTTAACATCAAGCTTCTTCAAACCAGCAAGCAGGTTCGGCACGGAAGAAGTTGGACCTGTTTCGATGATTGCTGATTGTTTGCCTTCAAGAACGTAGCTGGCAATGAAATTTTCAATTCCGCCAGTTTCAACATCTATCAACCAAATGTGCTCTTCAAGTTTTGTTGCATGCATCCTAACAATCCGCCAGATGCCAGTAGAATTCTAAAGCCGTCTTTAACCGCTTTAAACATTTTCGTTAGAAGGCAATGTTGCGAGTTGACCTGACATCAACATGGGCTATTTGCGTGACGGTTTCTTTTTCGGCTCAGCTTCAGGTTCAGGTTCGCTCGGACTCAGAATCATCCTCAGCGACCTTACTTCCTCCCTAAGCATACTGACCTCGCTTTCAAGAGCTTTCGCTTTGGAGTCAGCCATCTTCTTAAGCTCTTCAATCTCCAGCAAAAGGTTCCTGCGGTCATTTTCCAACTGTCTTATTCTTTCTGCTACACTCTTGAAACTGTTAATTGACATTATTCTCCAGCCCTCCCCACCGATAAAACGACATACAATCACATTTAAAAGTTATGCAAAAAACATGGAGGACGAAAAAACCCTATATGTCAAGTATGAATTTAAGCGTGATTTTTCCTGGGGCTTTGATTATCTCCATCTGATGATAAGTAACAGCTTTGACACCTACCTTCTGCAAGTGTCTTTTCGGGTCAAAAGCTTCTCCCCAAATCTTTGCCTTAAGCTCAAAACCATCCGAATCTCGGAGAAGTTCTGAGACCTTGAACTTAGAATAGAGCATCCTGTTTAATTCGGATTTCACGAGTAAAGCTTCAAGCCAACTGTAAAGAAGCGCATATTCATCGCTGCCTTTTGCTTCAACTTCATCCTCAACTTTCGCACGGACTTTCTCAACTTGTGTCATAACATCAAACATCGCGACCGCAGCATTCTCAAAAGCTCTAGCCAAGTCTTTTCCGTAAGCCGCAATATAGGCATCTGCCGTGTGCTCTAGAAACTCGAACCCTCTCTTCCTGTCCATTTGATAACCACGCACGCGAGTCTTAGAAAGATAGAACTTTTTGACTTTCTTCTATCCACTTCGCAAGCCCTGTTATCGTGCCTATTTTTGTTCCTCCAACCAAGTCTTGCTCTGTTAATCCTCTCAAGTTCGCGCTTGTATGACAAACATTGACGGTTGCGCCTATCTTAACAAGGTCTGCAAGCATTTTCTCCAAGTTGTAGAAGCCTTTAGGAGGCTTCTGTCCCTTCTTGGCTGCGTTTACAGCGTCGCCAATCAGGAAAATATTGACTTTCGCCTTTGCACTGGAACAAGATAGTGCTTCTGCTAATCTCAAAGCGTTCCAGATCCTCTCGTCTCCATAAGGAGAACTTGTAATAACCATTGTCAAGGTCTCCATGCACTCGGCCTTCTTCATCTTTTCTGAGTCTTTCCTGACTGGTACGTATTGTTTAAACAGCTTGTTGTCTTGCTCGGATAAAGCTTACGATTGACCCACACTATAGGAAAAAGGAGTGTAGCTGCATACTCAAATTAGTCTCTTTCCGCACCTTTTGCAATACACTGCATCGCTCGCGTTCTCTGTTCCACGATCGCTGCAAGCCATCTTGATCTGAACAGGCGGCAATGTTGGTAAGACGTGCCCTTCCTTTTCAAACAGGAAAGCGAAGGTCGCTACCATCACTACTATGCTGGCACCAAGAATCACAAGGATCGTAGTACTAAACCAATTGTAGTAGTAACCAGAGCGCGCGCGTTTTGTAGGAGATTTTCAGAAGCTAGCCTAAGTCTGAGTGATTTCAACTAGTGTTTCGACCGCTTTTCTGACGAAAGCATCGCACTTTTCTTCAGACACGTTCGCCTTGTGAGCCTCATCCAGCTGTTTAGGATCTGACAAATCGTACCCAATAAGCTCCCGGCACAACACACTTCCGTTCTGCTTCTCAAACCGCCGATAAAACTCCTGCACAACCTCGTAAGCTTCAATCCGCTCTTCCACCGACGCCTCATTGGTCCCATACCTTATGCTTAAGGCCAAAACGCCGCCAGTTAAGGCTCCACAAACCGATCCGCATCGGCCTATTCCTCCGCCAAAACCCGTCGCAACCTTTGGAACCAGGTCGTTCTTGCAGCCCCAATGTTCAAACATCGTCAAAAGAACGCTTTGAGCACAGTTGTAACCTTCTCTGAAATGCTCAACCGCCTTCTCACCCAGCTTGCTCTTATCTTTTACAGACAACAATCCCCACCCGTCTTATTGCATGAGAGAGTGAGGTAAAAGGATGCTAGAAGTATTTAGGAATTTTCCTAACCGTAGCCACACTTAGCTTCACAGCGTTTTCAGTATCTGCCAAGCTGAGCAGCGACGTTGGGCTGTGAATGTAACGGGTTGGTATGGATATTACGCCGCTGGGCACGCCTTCTCTTGCCAAAGAAATGCGGCTCGCATCTGTTGTGCCCCCCAAACCTGTCTCAAGCTGATAGGGAATCTTGCTTTCTTCAGCCGCATCAACCAGCACTCGCAAAACTTTGGGATGAGTCATCAACCCGCCGTCTGCGATGCATATTGAAGGACCTTTGCCAAGCTTCACGGAGGACTCAACTTCTTTGACACCAGGCATGTCGCCAGACACCGTTACATCAAGCGCAATGGCAACATCGGGATATATCCCGAAGGCAGATGTCACTGCGCCTCTACAACCAACTTCTTCCTGCACAGTTCCAACAGCGTAGACTGAGCATTCTGTCTTTTCCAAGCGCTTCATTACTTCAACCATGGCAGCGCAGCCGACACGGTTATCCAACGCCTTGCCGATCACTATGTCTTTTCCAATCTTTGCGAATTTTATGTCAAACTCAACAGGGTCTCCGATTCGCACGCCCATTTTTCGAGTTTCTTCCTGACTTCCTGCTCCAATGTCGATGAACAACTCATCAAAAGCGATTACTTTCTTCCGCTCATCTTCTTTCTGTATGTGCGGAGGCTTGGAGCCTATTATACCGTGCAACAACCCTTTTTCCGTGCACACCAACACCTTCTGAGCAAGCAACACACGATCATCAATGCCGCCGATCTTCATGAACTGCAAGAAACCTTCTTTCGAAACAGTCTTGACAAGCAGTCCTATCTCGTCCATGTGCGCGGCAAACATTACTTTGGGAGCGTTCTTTTTCCCTTCCTTCACGGCAATGACGTTTCCAAGCCTGTCCTCTTTAACTTCATCCGCGTAAGGCTTCAGAAACTTCTGCATCAAACTTCTGATTTCGTCCTCTCTGCCAGCAACTCCACAAGCGTTCGACAATTTTTCCAACATTTCAGCAAGCGCCATTGCAAGTCCTCTTAAAGACTAACGAGTCTCTACTGTTTCATATTAAACAATTGTGGTCGAACACCCGACACCAAACAGCATATCCTAGTTGAACTTGCCAAAGTGACAGGGAGTGTAAAGATTTTTGTGCAGACTCGCGCATCTAGACTTGTGGTCCAATGCGAAAAAGCCTGCAGCTAAGCCTGATCGCCGTTTTCGGAGCACTACACGCCGTGCTCTACTTCATGTCTTTCGGCCTGTGGCGAAACTGGGCCATCTACATAGAATCGATTGAAGGAATAATATTGGGTCCACAAGCCGGGTTTCTGGCAGCCTTAATAGGAAGCTCAATAGCCCGAACAGTCAGACCTGACGCTTTCTGGATGTTTGGCATAATCGCAGAACCCGTCAGCGTCTTGATGGCAGGATTTCTAGCTCACGGGAAGTGGAAGCCGGTCTTCGCAACTTACGTAATCATGCTCGCGGCATATTTCATCCACCCTTACGGGAGACAACTTCCTTTATGGACTATTCTTGACATTCTAGCTGCGTTGATCATCATATATCCTGCCGCGAAACTCGGTAGTTGGCTGTCTGGCACCGCCTTGAGACGCTTGGCAATCGCTTTAGTTTTAGTTTCTTTTGTCTGCATCGCCACAGACGCGCTTGTTAGAGTGTTTTTGCTTGTTCCCTGCGGCTTGTACAGTCTGTTCTTCGAAAACTTTGAAAGCTTTCAAACAGTCTTCATCGCAGGCGCTGCCAGCTCTTACATCGAAGACATCATAGTAGCCTTCGTAGCATTTCTTGCGGGTGTTCCCTTGCTCGCTGCCGCCTCAAAACTACAGATATTCCAAGAGAAGAATCGAGGGAAGAAACAATAGGAACACGGACCGTTTACTAATTCAAACTCAAGATTGAAAAAGGGTAACTCTTAAACCCTCACTATGCTTAACAACAAGGTCAAGGTGTCAACTTGCCGGAACCACAGTTCAAAACAGTCTTCATTTTTATGGACACAGACAAACACGCAAGCCCCTTCGACATACTGACAGCAACAGACATTTTCCCAGACGCAGAAATGTTGAAGTACGAAAACGTCACAGTCGAGGATGCTGAAAAAATAATCTACGACGCCCTGTTCCCAAGAGGCCCCGAAGGCGCAAAACACACAAAAATCTTTATCAACGGACGCGACTTCAAAAGAGCAAACGAAATCCTTGAAAAAACCAAGACATGCATGGTTCCCCCCTTTGAAATCGCAATCATAATCGACCCAAGAGGCGCATACACAACCGCCACAGCTGCCGTAGCCAAAACACTCGAACTTTCCCTTGCAAAAGGGTTCGGAGACCTTGAAAACAAGGTAATCACGGTGCTAGCAGGAACAGGACCAGTGGGACAGACAGCAGCAAGACTTTACGCGTCTGAAAAAGCCACGGTGATCGTGACCTCCCGATCTCTCCAAAAGGCCTCTTCCGTCGCAACCAAGATAAACGAAGAATTTGAAGGCGAAAGAGTCCGAGGCGTAGAAGCCCAAACCCCTGAGGACGTCGGAGAAGCAATCGAAAAAGCAGACATCGTCCTCGCCGCGGGAGCTGCCGGAACGGAACTCCTTCCTCTGGAAGTACTCAAAAAATGCGGCAAGAAATGCAGGATAGTGGCTGACATTAACGCGATACCGCCGTTGGGCGTTGAAGGGTTAGATTCAAACGCAGATGGAACTGAGATTTTGCCCAACATTTATGGAATCGGCGCACTGGCCATTGGGAAACTCAAAATCAAGGTCGAATCGCGACTCATAAAAAGAGCAGTTGAAGAACCGAAGGGCGTTTTCGACTACAAAACGGCTTATGAAATAGCGAAGAAAGCAATGGCCGACAAACAAGAGGAAAAGAAAGCAGCACAGGCTGAAATGCCCAAGTACTGGCTGCCCTAGCGCAGAGCGTCTCGTATTTTCAACGCAATTTCATCCAGTTCTTTTCTTTCAGGTTTCAGGCCATATTCACCCAGAAAGGCTTACACTCTCATTACAATATTAACTTGAAGATTATCAAACACAAAACAATCGCATTCGTTTCCCCGTTGGGAAAGAAACATTTCTTAAGTGCAAGGAGCCATCACTAGTTTAGGTCGACGCAGTTGCCCCAAACCAAGTTAAAACCAGAAGAAAGAGTAAATCTCGCGATCAACATGACCGACGTTTGCCTACGCATCTGCGCCGAGGGCATCAGAAATCACAACCCAACCATCAGCGAAGAGCAGCTGATCGAAAGCCTCAGGGAAAGAATACGATACATGAAAAAACTTGAACTGGAGGGCTGAGAAATAGAGGCTTTTGAACAGTTCATCAGACGGATTGCAGACAGCTTCAACGCTGCCCGACTTGATTACATGTTCACTGGAGCATTAGCTGCGAGCTATTATGGAGTGCCCAGAACCACGACGGACGCAGATATCGTGGTCAAAGTATCGCAAACAGGGCCACATGCCAGACTCATCGATGCGCTACGAAAGGCTGGAATGCTGGCTGAGGAAGGAAAGATCAATGCCTCACTCAAATCTGGCCACAATATCATCACTTTTGCAGACGGGAAGACACCTTTAGCCCTTGACACCATACTTTCCACCAGAAAACTTCAAAAAAAAGCTGGCACGATTTTGGACGTGCCAACGTTCTATCAGACACCGGAAGAGTTGATACTTATGAAACTCCGCATGATAAAAGCAACAATGTCAAAAGCCAAAGCATCAAAGGACAGAAACGATGTAAAGGCAATCCTGAAGTTCACAAAAGTGAACATGGAAACCATCAAGAAAAAAGCACAAAAAAACAACACAGCATCAACACTTGAAGCCATAACCAGCGACGAAAAAGACTAGGAAGAAGGGGACACAGGCGTCCAGAGGCTTCTAGAAGTCCAGATCTGAACGCTACTTGTTGAACCGTTCTATCGCATGCTCAAAAGCGTCAACCCATACTCCCAGCTTTTCTCGGCTCTCAACAGCCACAACCTTGCCCCGATGATCCACAGTCATCTCCACAACATTCTTTAAGACCACCATTGGCTCGTCAACTGTTCGTCCATCATCATCTTTGCGTGTGGCTATAATCAAATCGGCATCGTCAGCTTTAAGAAACGTGTTCCTGTCCAGAAAAAAACCGTTTAAATAGCAACCTCTGAGTTTGTCTTTCAAACGGCGCAGTTCAATCATCACAGGAACCTTCAAAATGTTCATAGGTGCAAAGACTCTTAAGGCTTTGACAACTGAACTGAGCAAAACCTCACAGACACCCCAGCCTGTTTTTCAGCTTTTATTTAACCAATTCTTAAATTTCAAGAATCAGCAGTAAGGTAACAGCTACGAACGGTCAGCGAGGACGCTCTTCATGAGCATAGAGAGAAAAATCGTTTCATACCTGGAATCTTTTGGCAATACGAGAGAGAATGACCTGATAAACTATGGAGTCCAAAATCTTGGGCAGTCTCCTGACAAGATAAAGAAGATAATAGACCGCTTGGCTGTGAAAGGCAAGCTTCACCGCATCGTCCACAACAAGCTCAAACCACCTGAAGTCTACATAACCCTCGAAGAACCATTACCCCCAGAGGCAACAATGGAAAGAGAGGTTGCAAGCGAAGAAGTTGCAAGAATTCTTGAAGAAGCAGCTGTACTCGCCGACAAAATAGGTAGGGATAGGCCCAGCTAGGCCTGCATATATCAATACATCATTAATGTCCACCATTCTAAACGTTAAGGCATAGGGTTCATCATAAATCTGCGTAAAGCGCAAAAGCCTTATAGAAAGCAAGTTTGGATAGGTAAGAAACAGCAAATCTGACAGATGGTCCGTAAACCGTTGAGGAAGACAAAAACATGGAAACTGCGTTAGGCCGGCTAGGCAGCTTAAAAGTTGTGAACAAATCACCCACGGGATACGTTCTAGAAAACGGCACAGAAATTGTGGACACCTTCGCTGAAATGTTTCCAATGTGGGTTGGAAGAGTTCTGATAACAGGAGACAGCGAGAAATGGGCAATGACAGCTGCTACAACAGCAACTGGTTTGGCTACCAGCGTGATCATGTCTCCCGCAGAGGCAGGAATTGAAGGATCCGTTCTTGCAGACAAGACTCCCGACAACCGCGTCGGCGTCTTGATTCAAATATATAATCGGAACAGGTTCGAACTGAACAGTCAAATGATACTTCGCATAGGCCAGTGCGTAATGACCTGCCCGACAGTCTCAGCTTTTGATGCATTACCAAATGCCAAGAGAAAAATGAAAGTCGGCAGAAGCATACGTCTGTTCGGCGACGGTTTCCAGAAAAGAAGACTGGTAGGCGAAAGAAAAGTCTGGAAGATACCGGTCATGGAAGGCGAATTCACCGTTGAAGACAAGTTCGGAACCGCAGAAGCCATAGCAGGAGGCAACTTCATGGTATTCGCGAAAAACCAAGCCTCCGGACTTCTGGCTGCAGAAGAAGCAGTGAAAGCCATCAAAGCCTCAGCAAGCGAGGTCATCTTGCCTTTCCCAGGTGGAATCTGCCGCTCAGGCTCCAAAGCAGGCTCACTGAAATACAAGCTTAAAGCCTCGACAAACCATCCATTCTGTCCAAAGCTGAGACCGCTCGTACCTGATTCACAAGTGCCCGAAGACGTCAACTGCGTCTATGAAATCGTCGTCAACGGTTTGACGTTAGAAGCAGTCAAGAAAGCAATCAAAGAAGGCGTGAAAGCAGCCGCAAACGTCCCGGACATTGTGAAGATTTCAGCAGGCAACTACGAAGGAAAGCTAGGCCCGTACAAGGCATTCTTGAAAGAAGCTCTAGAGCCAACCTGAAACCTGCATCCAAAATCTTATTTGATTCCGCCGCAACTTAGCTTTAACGCAAAAAAGCATTTGTGAGAACAATTGAGCGCTCCAAAGACTTCTCTAGAACTGTTCAGACTCAAAAAGACACTCATGACGCTGGCCAGCAAGGAAGGACGAGGAACCGAACTCATTTCACTTTACGTGCCGCCTGGAAAGAGAATAAGCGACGCAATAACAAACCTCAGAGACGAATATGGAACGGCGTCCAACATAAAATCCACGACCACGCGCAAAAACGTCATGGACGCCATCGTCAAAGTGCAACAGCGCCTCAAACTCTTCAAAGAACCCCCTGAAAACGGACTTGTAATATTCTGCGGAGCAATACCGCAAAACGGGGCTGGAAGCGAAAGAATAGAAACCTACGTCATCGTGCCCCCAGAACCTATACGCGTGTACCTTTACCGATGCGACGCAAGATTTCACACTGAATACCTGCTGGAAATGCTGAGAGAAAAAGAAACGTACGGCATACTTCTCATAGACTCCTCAGGCGGCACGATCGCCACTCTTCAAGGCAGAAGACTCGAGATAGTCAGAGAATTAACGTCAGGTGTACCCGGCAAAACTCGCGCAGGTGGACAGTCAGCAAGAAGATACGAACGACTGCGCGAAATGAGGCTCCAAGAGTATTTCACACGAATAGGCGTGCACGCCAACGAAATATTTCTTCCAATCGAAAACTTGAAAGGAATAATAGTCGGAGGTCCTGGCCCTACGAAGTACGACTTCGAAAAAGGCGAATACCTGAATTACATGTTGAAAAACAAGATAATCGACACCGTTGACACTGCTTATGTTGAGGAGCAGGGAGTAAAGGAAGTTGT
>Ga0315296_10004022_pt1 | contig 12135 bp, 14 predicted proteins | sample YL17G14_18_MG_FD_203921 | JGI IMG/M metagenome (GOLD analysis project Ga0315296, IMG submission 203921) | Sediment microbial communities from Yellowstone Lake, YNP, Wyoming, USA - YL17G14_18 | ecosystem: Environmental > Aquatic > Freshwater > Lake > Sediment | place: USA: Wyoming | collected...
CCTTTTCCTCGAAATCCTCTCATTCAGTCGAATAGTGTATCCGCTTCATGTGATATTTCATTTCCATGCGATATTTCATGTCGCCTTCTTGTGATTTCTCACACCTAGAAGAGCAGATTTCACCAATTTCTATGGAAATCGATATTTCCTCGGTTAATTATCCTTGAATATATTTCTCTGTGTTTTTTCACGTCGTTATTTCAAAGTGAATTCTCGCTGTATTCTTCGATTTTCAGCTCAGTTTTAGCATGCTATTTCTGGATAACTATCGGGCTAGTGAATTCGGAAAATCACCGAAAAACCAGTGAATTCACTATCTGAAAAGGTGGATGAAGTCAACAAATCAGACAATTATGTCATGGTGAGGAGCCTCGGCGTCTCCTTGGTGTCTGTGCGTCATAACTTGTGAGTTGATCCCAGCCGCCTGTGGTCTTCTGGCTGCCTACTGCTTGGCGCCTACCATTCCTGCTCTAGATGATCTTCTTCTCGTGGGCGCGCCTTGTGAGTTCTTCAAGATCTTGTGGGGGAAAGAATGGACAGAACTGACCCCATGTCCATCTTCTTTTCATGCGTCCCTTCTTGCCGATGATGTAGTAGCCTATCCTTATCTCCTCCTTGCGCTTCTTCTGCGAGGATTTTCGGAAGCGTATCTTTTCGAGTACGAATATCTTCTTGGGAAAGGTGCTTTGTCTCAGCTCAACGTGGTCCAAGATATCAAAACTGACTCTATTTCCATCCTGGTCTGTTAGTCGTCCTTCTGTTCTGTTGTAGTTGAACGGAGGTATTCTGCTCATGTTTTCTCCTTCCGTATCACTATCACTTTGTCAACACACAAGATAACTCTCTCCTCTCCCAGTTCGACGCCCGCACCAAGAGACACACAATTCATTCCTCCTATGAGGGTTCAAATTCCAAGGCTTCAGACGGTCAACGCTCGATATGGTTACGATTCCGTCTTTGTGAACCCAACGTACGCCAAGAATGGACTGAACTCATGTTGACTGAAGTGATGCACCATAGCCGCTGCTCTGCAAGTCCCATCCAGCACAGTGTAGTCTTCACCATCAAATTGAACAATTATCCTCCAATCGAACAGTTCACTCGTCGTCAGCTTCACCAAGTCCAGCACTTTCCGCCTGGTGCACGCATAGTCCTCCTTCTTCATGACATTCGCGGCTACGTCGGCTATCTTTAGCGAACCCTGGGAGACATCATACCAGGTCTGAGTGGGGAATGCCTTGAGCGCCTCAAACAAGCTCTGATCAACAAAGCAGAAACGCCAATCACATTGCTTCATCCTCTCAGCTAGCTTCGGATACTCGCGGTCAACGAGTTGTTCTGCGTCTCCCAGAGAGAGGTCACTGATGTTGATTTCTTCGAGTTCGGGTTTGTGAGACTGTGTCCTAAGGAAGTGTCTTACGACTTCCTCCCAGGTCACCTTGACATTGTTCGTTGATTGTCACCTTGTTGTCAACCTGAACTTCTCGGTGCCAGCATTAGCCACAGGTCGCAATCAGCCGCTTGGATTCTTCTCTGCACCTTCCTGTAGACTCTGAAGGAATGATGGCTTCTGACGTTCCTACGCAGGTAGTGAAGCGTGCTCTTCCCAATCCCTAGCTTGTGTGCCTCTGACTGAGACAGTGATAGAATCTTCTCTCGTAATCTGTGGCTGTCTGATCGTTCCAAGACTGGACTAGGAGATGTCAAGCTGAATGAAGCGGTCTTCCTCAGCAAATACTGCCCCAGCTCTTGACACTTGCGGCAGATGAGCGTATCCCACGTGAGGCGCTTGCCGTCGCACGATACGCCTGAATTGAACTGCTCTCGAAGCAGCTCCGCATACCTATCGAGCAAGGGTGGCTTAATCCTCAGCCGATAATCTTCGGCTTCAAAGTAGAAGTCATCCCACGAGAACATCCTCGACAGAACCATCCTCAGAACCGTGTAGTCCACAAGCCAACGGTACGGCTCCTGGAGATCGTAGACTAGAGGCGTTGCAGCTGGCTTGTCCTCATGTAGGTAGCCGAGCGAGACATCCAGCCCAGTCATATTGATTGCTCGTCTAACAGAGCTCTGCAGAAACGAGTAACCATAATTCAGTAGAGCGTTGACTGGATCACTTGCATTGTACTGGCGATTCCGAGCCTTCGAGCTTCGGCTCTTGAACTCCAGCTTGGATGGGACAGCTTTCCGGAATGCTTGCCAATAGAACTCTGCAGCACGACCTTCAACACCTCTAACGTCATCAACCGTTTTCGTGTTATGCAATCCATAGGCCTCCCTCTTGAAGCGGCGAATCTCTTGTTCCACGTCATGGCTTTCTCTGAGCCAGTCCAGTACTTGGTTGGATCGTTCGAGCTTTGCTTTAATGAATGATCGTGCAATTGTGAGGCGTTTCTCCAAGTCGAGATGAGCTTCAACTTGTGCTCTCCGTAGATCTCCACGGATAGGTTGAGGAGGCATTATTGCGGAAATCAATGAACCATCATAGTCGATCATGAAGACTGGAGTATTGTGATGCATCAGCCAACGTACAGCCTCGAATGTGATCATTCCCGAGGAACCCTCAACCAGAATCGAGTCGTAGGGAAGCTGCCTCGGCCTGAAACTCAGCAGCTTAGGCTCACGGAAGTCTCCATTCGAATAGCGCGTGAAGCTGAGAGGCGAGAATCTTCCCTCACGAACTACTAGGCGTCTGTTCTTGACGGATAGGCTGCTTCCGAATCCAACTAGTAAGAGTGGATTCATCTTGATCTCTTCTTTGCTGGAATTCGCGTGTGCCTCAAGCTGGGGTACTCAATCACGTCTAGATCGCAGTAGTCCTTCCACGCTGGATTGATCTTGTCGGGGTTGTCTGTTTCGATGCTGACTCTATCAGGCTTGATCCAAATTCTGGCTCCGATGTCGAAGAACGCATTTGGTGATAGGAGGCCGAGGGTTTGCGAGCTTACGTCAGCCCGTGACATTTTCTGGTCTGCGAAGAATGGCGTCACGGCTAGCTTCCTAGCGGTTGCCTCTCCGAGGGGCAGGCTGAGTTCTTGGACCAACTCGTCGCGGGCAGTTTTCTCCAAGTAAGCGTATAGTGGGACGTCGACTTCTTGCAGAATCGTATCGAGCTTGCGGAGCTTCTTGTGTCTTGCAGCTAACTCTCCGAGCGCTTGATATGGATTCTGAGAATCTGCAGACCTGATCCAGTCGTCGCGAGTGTGCTCGACTCCATAGGCGGGCAGTATCTCAAGCCAAGCTCCGTGGAGTCTAAGCAATGCGAGGTCTATCATTCGGCGAAAGGTTCCGAGAGCGGCTGCTCTACCTGCCAACGGCCAAGCGCCGAACGTGTCCAGGAAATGCAGGACTCCTTCATCAGTGGTCAACCATTGCGTGAAGGACTGGTAGAACGGTTCATCAGTCTCCACCTTGTCCAGCTGGTATATCTCGGTGAACCTCTCCCAGTAGCCTGAGATTGTTTCCCTACATTTCGCAAGGCCTTCCCCTCTTATCGTTCTCGCCTCTTGCTCCTTCTTCTCTCTGCGACTCTTGCTGTCTCTTCTTGCGATCATGGGAACCGCGTGAGCAGCGACCCACAATCCGAGAGCTGACAGCCCCCAAAACACGGTTAGCTGCTGTTTGTTCTTTTTCCCTGGCCTTTTGCCCTTCTCCTCGATTATGCCTTGCTCGGCGAGTTTATGGATGCGATCAAAGATCGTCGTGGAGTCAATTCCGAGTCGTCTTGAGAGAGTATGATTGTTCAGAGGGCCGTCCACTAGTAGCTTCTTCAGTATTCGTCGATTGTTTGAAGCATGCTTCCCGCTGAATAGAGACTTCACGAATTCCTGTTGAATAGTGTCGATTTCTAGCCATCCCCAAGCGATACTATCGATAGTATCGGTCTAAACCGATATCCACTATTAATGAGTTACTGTAAGGGCGTGATCAAATTGAAGAAAGTTAGTAAAGACGAATACAAGAAAGCCATTCTGCGATTTTTGGCAAAAAGCCATGAGCCGACAGATGTTGAGAAAATACGCGTACGTTGTAAGATAGGGAACTGGCAGACCGCCCTGAAGCACTGCCTTGAACTCCTATACGACGAGAAGATTCGGGGCGCCAAGACATCGAAAAGCTGGGTATTCTGGAAGAGGAAATGTGAACCGTCGTTCAAGACAGGACAAGCAGAACTAGACGAATCTCTCGGAGGTGAAGCAGGTGACCGGTAGCAGTAGGGCCCCAGTTCGTACATTCAGATTGACGGTATCATCCTTCCACTATGATGAGCGAAGACACCAACCCTTAGAGTTCGAGTCGTATTTCAAAATCAATAGGAGAGCAAGAAGAAGAGCTGACATCACACGAATTCGAAACGCGTTAGAACAGAAAGGACGTAGACATTTCCTCTACTGGCTTCTGAAACATCTGGGAATACGGCTAGAACGTGAAGTTCGCGTCAACTTCGAACACGAAGAACGTGCAAAGAGGCAAATTGCCGAGGCTTATGCGACAGTTCGAAGGCTCGTCCTGCGAAGAGTAAACAGACGATGGGATGCCACAGAACTTGCCTCGGGCAGGATGAGGTTCGCGAAGAGGTGGAGGAGACGTGCCAAATCGTGAACCAATTCCTCCTGCTAGGCTCTTGATGATTGACCTAGACCTAACTGTCGATAAGCCATGGCTGCAACATTACAGACGCAATGTGAAGCTGGTCCTCGAATCTTACGGATTGGGTGTCACTGCTATCAGGATCACTCCAAGCCGAAACAGAGGATACCACGTAAGGATCTATCTGAGCAGACCAGTTCCAGCTGAAACTGCAAATATGCTTCAGTGGATTCTCTGTGACGATCATGGACGCGTGGACTTCAACAGAGCAAGAATCAACGTGGGATTCGACGAGTGGTCAAAATTCTTCGAGGACCCGTAACCTTGACCAAGACACTCGGCAGGCCTAGCAAGGCTGACGGAGGGAATCGTAGAGGGAGCGCAACCCGCAGAGTACAGAAGTATAGTCTACGTGACACCACTGGGAAAGTACAGAAGTTCACGCTATCAATCATTGATCTTCTCTGTTCTCTATCGTATACTTCTAGACCCGGTCGCACACCGCTCCTTCAGGCCTGCTCCGACGCTGAGAAGAAACAGTTCTTCAGGGATTGCCGCAAGACGCTAGAATTGACCTGGCAAATCGAGTCATGGCTGAAAGGCTGGTGTCTTGCTGCAATCATTCCGATAGTCAACGCGATGTCGATCAACCTTAAGCTCCCTCCGGGAACTAGGAAGCTCAACAGCTGCCTCGTTGTTGCTCCGAGAGGATCCGGCAAGAGCGAACTCTTGGAACGCATTCTAGCGGCAGGCAACCCTGAACACTTTGTTGTCTTGCCCCCTAAGATCTTTGAGAGCGAACTAGTAATGAAAGGGAGGGACTTCTTCCACAACAAGATAATTGTCATTGATGATCTGATACCGACATTCGAAGGAATGTCAACAAAACAGAGACAGCAGCTCGTCAACTTCTGGACAAAACTGCTCGAAGGCAACTATGCGAGGAATCGGGATGCTCTCTCGGATGTGAGGACACTCGCCCTGTTTGGGTTAGCCTCGGAACAGCTCGACAGATTCAGAGACGAACTGATGTCAGCAACTTTTCTCGATAGGGTTCCGCCCTTCAAGCATAACGTTACCAGACAGATGAAGAAAGAGATCCTCGAGTTCAGATCCACTCATCTTCGCGAAAGCCAATCACGGCAACCACCAGTCATCAAATTGCCTCTGCCCGAGAAGATCGACGACGAGAAGAAGATAGATGTGGATTTTCCCTACTGCAAGGAGATTGAGGTTAGGATAGCCGAGTATGCACTTGAACTGGACGACTACCAAGTCCAGAGTTGCGCGAGAGCACAGGACTACATCAAGACGTTCATGCGAGCTAATGCACTTCTCAATGGTAGAAGGAAAGTCACAATGTCAGATTTGTATCTCTATGATCTCGTACACCCGCTGTTCTTGAACAGCATGGGTGAGCTAGGAACAGAGAACCGAGTCCTGTCTCTCATCAAGAACCATCCGAATAGATCAGATAAGGAGATCATCAAGATTAGCGGTCTTTCAAAAGGAACCTTCTACAAGTACAAGAAGATCTTACAGGCAAAAGACTTGATCTAGTGAAAGTCGAATGACGTGGCTCTGCCGTACGTGCGTGTCCTAGAATGAAACAAGATCGATCGTTTACAGTTACGCGAGGGATATGTGACCATGAGTCAACGGCGGTACGCTCCGAAGGCTTGCAACATGTCCTTGGTTAGAGGGTCAACGCCAGCCCATTCTCGAACAGCTTCGTAAACGCCCATCTCAGCTTTGGTCAACACTTGAATGCCTCCCTCTGAGCTGTCCGACTTGGCAACTTCCAAAAGCGTCCCAAAAAGCTGATTGACAGCTTTGGCCACCTCCACGGGCAGAATCATCAAGCTCAGCCGTGCTTGACCCCATACCTCATCAGAGGCTTTCGCGGCTATCTCCTTGAACTCCTTTCGATTCTCGGGCGTTAGATCTTTCGTAGACAGGAAGGTGTAGCAGGGATCGAGCAAGTGGGAGATTTCGGTCGAGAGAGCTACGTATGTTTCGATCTGCTTCTGGTAAAGGAACTCTCGGTGTGCCGCAGCGCGAGTCTTGTAGCTCCACCAGAACGACATCAGAGCAGTTCCAAGCCCCGCGATAATTCCCGTGAGTCCAAGAACAGTAGAATCCTCCACTCCCCAAATCATTGAGGTAGCCAGCTAACAATGTTCGGCACACAGGCTGCTCTTAATCGTTGCACATACCGTTAGTTTCTTATCGGCAGGGCATTCGTGAAGATGCTGTGGTCTTGAGCATTTGCTCAGCGAAAGGTCTGTCTCCGACTTCATCAAGCTGAATGCACTGCCTGGTTTAGGTCTGGTTGCCTATACGGCATACTATGGGTTCACAAATGCTACGCCTCCTTGGTACGGAGCTCTGGCAGTCTATGTCGTCCTACTGGGAGCACAGTACATCTACCGACGGCAGCGCATTAAGGAAAGCATGGTCGACACACTTGAGCGAAACATCAGCTCTTTCCAGACGATTGGAGATAGCTTTCGGAGCTCTTGTCACAGGTTTGAGATCAATCCTCTCGATTGGTTCCAGAAATACGTTGATGACTCGCATGACCTCATTGTAGGGAGCTGGCTTGTTTTCCTCAAGAAAGTTGTCGAAAGCCGCAAGGATGAGGCAACCGAACTTCGGATTGCATCGTGGACTGATGAGTTCCTGCGCATAGTCCACCAATACCGAACAACGGTAATCCAAGCCTTCATAGATCGTGCTAATGCTACGAAGCTAGTCAACAAGGGCACGAAGAATGACTTCTCAGATTTCAAGATGCGATACAATTCTTTGGTGGACGAAACCAATCAGCTTGTCAAAGACCTCAACTCAAGGTTAGCCCGAGAAAAGCCTCTCCAGGCATCAGACAGGATTTCGGTTGAGCTAGAGATCCAGGAAATCCAGTGAGTTCATGCATAGATTTCGTCCGCCTTTGATATTTGGCGCTTTGGGAAATGGGCGCTTCCAAGCCCTAGGCTAGGTAGACCATTGACTCAGAAAAAGAGCGAACAGGATGATGAGTGGCGTACTTGCGCAGACCGTCCTGACCCTCCGAATAGAGGCCGAGTTGTCCAATACCCTCAAGAGCCATAAAGACGGTTCTTCCATTGGCCTTTCAGCCAGTAGTTGAACCCTCACGCGGGGCCGAGACGAAAGGATGTTGGCTTGGTCGGGTGCCCTGGCCGCGGTCGTTGCGGTCTGGTTGGCCGTGTTTTGGTGGTTTTGGGTTGAAGAAAGAAGCAGAAACGTGGTTCTCATTCCACTGCTCATGGCATTGTCAGGTATGACCGTCTTTCCGCTAATCCGAAAGATTTGGGGTGACCTCATCGAAACAGGACAAGCTAGGATCTACAATTTCGCTATGCAGACGACTGGAGAGAAGAACATAGTGTGTAGAAAATGCGGGAGACGTGCTGAGATCTCGAGTGTTGAGGGTTCAGGTTTCTTGTCACAGTACCGCTTGACCTGCCCATCGTGCGGCCTAGCGGAAGAATACAAGTATCTGGGCGATCTGCCAAAGATCTGAGAAAATGATGTATGCGGGACGGCCTTTCAGGTGAAAATACCCCCAAACGATCGTGACCTTCAGAAGCTCATGCTCTTCTACAAGGCGCAGGCGGATAGATGTGGGAAAACCAAGGCATTCTTCGCTGGCTGCCTCTGTCTGGGCTCAGCCTTGGAGGCAGGCCTTCTCGCGATGGCAGGATGTTTCGAAGAAGAGGTACGAGAGGCGCAGACATTTCGAAAGGCATCGAAGAAAGATCTTCGCAAGTGGAATCTAGACGACCTGCTTATGCTCGCCAGCGAACTCAAGTGGATTCCCTCCCAAATCGCGAAGTTCCGAGAGACGGCTCGTGCATATGATGTCCACCCAGATGAAGCCCTCAAGAAAGGCGACTTAGCCTATTTTGCACGCATGGTCAAGGACATCAGGAACACGATTCACCCAGGAAACTACCTTCGTAAGTGGCGAGGCACCTACCTCGGCAAGCGCTACTATGAGTTCTGCTACACTATCGCTGAGCTAGTCTTCGACCATCTTGGCGCTAGACTGGAAGAATCGATAGCACAGCAAATACCTAGAGACTGAAGCTTGTTCCATTGCGGTGGGCTCAATGTTCACCGTGACTTATCATGTCCAGCAGCGACGCAGCATGTCCGTTCCAGAACAGTGATCCTGTGAGAAATTTGTGAAGCTCATCCCTCGTCGTGTGCGACAGTTGCCTTACAGGGATTCTCCTCAGTTGCAGAATCGACCTCTTGTCGAATTCAAACGTGTGAGGGTGAGTCTCCCCTTCCTAGGTCCAGGCTGTAGAATTCACTCAGCACTCGCTTGAGTCTCGATGGCCTGCAGATTGACGTTACACGGCACATCTAGCCCTTCTGCAGGTCCAGTATTCTTCGTATACGATTGATTTCCAGTTTCTCTTTTGTCCGAATCCGCTTCTGTTCTTCTCCGTCGACATATTCTGATAGTGCGGCGACGAGCATCTCACGAAGGATATTTGGATCTAAGGCTTCAAGCTCTACCTGAAACAGCATCCCTCTGTGCTTCTCGGCGAACCGCTTAGCTCTTGGATCTCTTTCTAGTTTGTTGACGACTTGTTCTCCACTCCTGACTGGCACATCGAACGTCATCGGTAGATTGTACTGACGCAGATGTTCGTCGTTCAAGCAGACTCTCTTCACGCAGAGATCGATTCCCCATTCCCTGAAGCGTTTCTCGATATCTTCAGACATGAACTCTCCCGAAGAGTCCAAGTCACCAAAGTAAAGCACAACAATCTCTCTTCCCATGTTCTGCTGAGCCTTGAGTCTCTCTCGTGCTTCGTACACGTGCTTTCCTTTCTCTTGATGACATTGTACATCCCATGACCTGATTGAGAAGCAACCCTGTAGAACCGATCATCTAATCGCATGATCTGGTTCGCCTTTTCGGCAATCAGTCTGCCCCTGAACTCTCGGCTTTCCAACGGGGCACACCACTGTATACACCAACATACATACGTTCTGCTTAAGCATGTCTACACCACCGTATATACACACGTATTAAATACGGCGCGTACAATCGTATAGACAGATGAGTGTTGGTAAAGGAAGCACCAACTAAGATTCAGCAGTCCAAATCACATCATACTATTTATTTGGTGAAAGACTTGGTCGGTGACAGCGCTTTCCCATTTAAACCGAAAGAGCCATTGATGATTCGCATTGACGGTAATCGCTTGGTAATCGAGAAATCAAAGAAGTGATTCAGGTGAATGAAAGAATCACAGAAGACTTTGTTAGATCTCATTTCAAGAATGATAGTTTGTTCGGCAGCATCAAATTCGAGGAACAAAGAACAAAGCACAAAATAATCAAAGAGTTATTGAAAACCGCCTCTAAGCGTGGTACTGGAAAACCTGGGTTCCCAGAGTTCACGATCACTTTTCCCGAGGTCATACATGCCGCCATTCTGGTTGAATGCAAACCTGACACAAAACTTCACAGAAGTAGGAAGAATGAGACACCAAATCCAGAGAAATATGCTGTAGATGGGGTTCTACACTATGCGAAGTTTTTGAACAACGATTGCAATGTAATCGGAATTGCTGTAAGCGGGCAGAATAAAGATAAATTGCTCATTTCTAATTTCTTCATTAAAAAAGGAACCGCCAAAATCATAGAGACCCCTGATAAGCAACTGTTAACCATCTATGACTACCTCAATTTATTTGAAGAAAAGGAAACTGCTGAAAAACTGAAGGACGAAAATCTTCTAGTCTTCGCTGCCGACCTAAATCAAGAGTTGTATAACTATTCTGTTCCAGAGAATGAAAGAGCTACAATAGTCAGCGGAATATTGCTGGCGCTGCAAAACAAAACCTTCAGGGAATCGTACACAACCGAAACAACCCCATCAGAACTTGTTGAAGATTTGCTCAAGGCAATAGAAAGAGTTCTGAAGAAGAAGAACATGGCCACCAAAACGCCTGTACTCATGGGTGAATACAAAAAGATCTCTCAATCTAATAACTTGGCAATAGCCGATAAGATCAGAAACAGAGAGACGGGAGAAGATGAAAAGAACACACTTCTCCGAGACATCATATTTGACTTGGACAAGAAAGTATTACCGTTCACAAATCATGATCACATCGGATATGACATTCTCGGACAGTTCTACTCTGAGTTCATCAGGTATGTGAACGGAGACAAAAAGCTCGGTCTCGTGCTAACGCCACAGCATGTGGCTGAACTGTTTGTCGATATTGCTGACATTCATGTTGATGACGTTATTTATGATAACTGTTGCGGAACGGCTGGATTCCTAATCAAAGCCATGAAGAGACTCATGGAACTGGCAGGCAATGACACCACAAAGCAGGATTTGATTCAACAAACTCAAGTGATTGGAGTGGAAGAAAGAAGTGACATGTTCACATATGCTTGTTCTAACATGATAATGCGTGGAGATGGCAAATCGAACATTTATCACGCCGATTCATTGAGTTCTGACCAAAGAAACATAATAAGGGAGCTCAAACCAACTGTCGGGTTCTTGAATCCTCCTTACTCGACAGGCGTCTCTGAGTTGGAGTTTGTTTACTCCAATTTGGATTGTTTACAAAATGGCGTGTGTGTTGGGATTGTACCCCTAAACTGCGTCACGGATCAGACTGGAAAGGACTACGAGTGGAAAAAGAAACTATTGGAAAAGCACACATTAGAAGGAGTTTTCTCCATGCCCGATGAACTGTTCAATCCCTCGTCAAGCACCGTAACTGCGATTATCGTTCTTAAGGCAAACATTCCCCATCCGAAAGACTACGAGACGTATTTCGGCTATTGGAAGGATGATGGGTTCATAAAAAGGAAACAGTTGGGGAGAGTAGATTACTTTGGAAAATGGAAGAGAATCAAGGCGGATTGGATATACAATTACCGAAACAAGAAGGAAGTCAAAGGTCAAAGCATAAAACGGTGTGTATCTGCCGAAGACGAATGGTGCGCAGAGGCGTATATGGAGACAGATTATACGCTATTGAAGAAGGAAGATTTTGAATCTGAAATCAAGAAATATGTTTTGTTCAAAGAGATGTCTTAGAAATGCAATTAGCGGAACTAAACACAATCTTCGATGTCAAACTAGGGAATAAGTTCGATGCTAACAAAATGAATTTCGTAACAGATGGCGAAATCAACTTCATATCCCGAGACTCCGAGAACAATGGATGCGTCGGCACTGTAATGAAATATGGTGAAACTGAACCCTTCAAAGAAGGAATGATTACCGTATCTCTCGGAGGCTCATTCTTACTCTCAAGTTTCGTTCAACCGAGAAAGTTCTACACTGCTCAAAATGTTGCGGTCCTGACACCCCTAAAGGAGATGAAGCTTACTGAGAAACTGTTCTACTGCAAATGTATCTCAGTGAATAGATTCAAGTATAGTGCATTTGGAAGAGAAGCGAATAGAACACTAAAGACTTTGAAAGTCCCGAAAGAAATACCGTGTTGGATAGAGGAGCTTAATCCTAAT
>Ga0315296_10004023_pt1 | contig 12131 bp, 10 predicted proteins | sample YL17G14_18_MG_FD_203921 | JGI IMG/M metagenome (GOLD analysis project Ga0315296, IMG submission 203921) | Sediment microbial communities from Yellowstone Lake, YNP, Wyoming, USA - YL17G14_18 | ecosystem: Environmental > Aquatic > Freshwater > Lake > Sediment | place: USA: Wyoming | collected...
GTGTGTTGCTACTTGGGGGGCGCCAATCACAAAGTGATTGGTTGAGCTGCCTCGCCGAGGGTTATTTTAGGGCAGGTGCAAGCTGGCAGAGTAACCTGGAGGTTGCTTTGGATTGGCTTGCCCCCTTTTTGTTTGCATCTACGCCTTCTAAGACCTTGCTTTTTATACTGCAATAGTCTTTTAACCCACATATTTCACCAGTCCCGACAAGTCAGGATGCGACTTTATCCGCCGCTCTGTATGGCGGATTTATCCGCCTGCGGCGGATTAACTTTTTATTGCTTAATAGCGTCAGCCATCCCTTACGGGAGAGATTACGAATGTAGCCGAAAATTACACTCTCTCTAATCCGTGGTTACTTTTTGAATTTCGTATTTCGGTCATTCGAATTTGTTTCGGATTTCGGATCCCCGCTTTTGCGGGGACGAGTTTATCCCTGCGGAAGCAGGGATGCTTAGGATTTCCCTTGCCGAGTCACGGGTCACGAATCACGAATCACGGTTTTCCTTCCAGCCACCGTTCCGCTAACGCCGCAAAATCACGCAAGTTTACTATCCCATCACCGGTAATGTCTTCCGGAATACTGCCAGCCGGGCCGACCAACAACCATTGGCCTGCAAGTCTTGCTAAATCCTCAAAATCTATCCTCCCCTCACCAGTAATGTCGCCAGTTATTTTCTCCAATTCCAAAAAGACAACACTTGAGCCATTATGCTGCAAGGTCTGACCGGTGTCTGCCACCTCAGATGTGGACCACCAAATTATTTTTGCTGGCTCAATCGCCTTAGAGCGGTCCACCTGAAAAGTGCACGTATCAATACTGGTCGCTGACTCTCCTGGCCCGATTTCAACATCACCGAATGTCACGTCCGGGTCAATTATGACCATATTCTCTGGTGCCTTTACTATCTCAAGTTGCACATTCCTTACCGCAAAACGCCAGATATTGCTCAAAGATACATTGCATTCGTATTCAAATACCGTTCTGCTTATACGTCTTTTACTGACAACGTCAAAGCTCACCTCAAACGGATTAAATTCATCCGCTCCCATATCGACTCTGCCTAACATCACCCGAAGCTCGCCATCCATATCTGTCTCATTCGGTTCAGTGATGAAGTTTGGATCGCCCGCATTTATACACGGCGAGTCAGGCAGCAAGTGATAATCACCTTCAATCCTCCACCTGGGACCCGAGTAACCCGGCCGGACAAAACAAGGATAGGCATCAATATTTCCCTCACCCCAGCCAAGGGTGCTGTCCTCCAGATATATTGCTGCCTGAGCATCTTGTAAGTCACTATAAAAAATGTACATATAACATTTATCACTTAAAGAAACCTGCGAGTTATTTTTTGAGGTGTTGTCCCATAGTATGCAGTGGCTAACCGTCAGATTGCAGTTCTCCCAGCAATGTATCCCGCCACCGGTATAATTGTCGGCCGAATTGCTCGCAATCGTGCAGTGACTGATAGTCGGATTGCCTCTGCGATAGTATACACCGCCACCACGACCGCCGGTCGAATTGCCCGTGACCGCACAGTGCCTAATCGTCGGGATGGTATCGTAATGGCAATAGATACCACCACCATGGAACTCTTTAGTCGAATTGCCCGAGATTATACTGTAAATAACCCTTGGGTTACCACGGTAACAAAATATACCCCCGCCGTAAAAGTCAGCCGTATTATCTATGACCGCACAGTGGGTGATTGTTAAGCTGCTGTCACGACAAAATATTCCACCACCAGACCAGCCAGACCAGTTATTTACGATTGTGCAGTAACTAATCGTGGGGCTCGCACCATCACATAGGATTGCTCCGCCAGCCCATACCATAGTAGAAACCCACCTCACGTCACGCGGGGCATAGCCGTTCGTAATCGTAAAACCAGATACGACCGAATTTCCCCCTTCGCCACTATGGAAATAAAACCCACGATGTGGGTCGGAGCTGCTACCTTGACAGTCAATAACCGTTGCAGCAACAATGCTGGGGTCATCTGGGTCAGTGCTGCAGACTGTGATGGCCTTGCCCTTAAAATCAATATCGCGATTGCCATCGCCAGTGTAAATGCCGGGAGCAACAACAACCGTATCGCCATTAACTGCGGCGTCAATCGCCGCCTGAATAGTTGGGTATTGGCTTGGCACATATCTGTCAACGGCAGTTGCAATGTCGATTAACCCTAAAATAATAACCGACATCACCAGCCAGATTTTCGGATTTCTTATCCCTCTCATTTTCATGCTCTCCTTTTATTTTTTGCCACCAAGGCACCAAGATACTAAATTTTTAACTTTTATTGTTTATGGCTTTGTGTCTCCGTGGCTACTTTTTCCTTCGCAAGGTCAGTCCGCCTAAGCCAAGCAAAAGCAGCGTCGTAGGTTCCGGGATGGTGTAGCCGGAATCAATCGTCTGGTATGTCACCGGGTCGATTATTTCATAGAACTGCGGACCCGGCATAAAAGCGTCACCCAGCCAATCGAAGCTGACGGTAAAGCCGGTAACTATCTGGCCCATACCAATGCCCGGTCCCAACGCTCTGGCGTCATAAGCGCCGTCATCTTGTAACACCAGCTCCGGCTGAATTACAATCTCGCTCCAGTTGCCAGCCGGCGGGTCAGGTGTTTCAATTGCAAGGTTCTCATAAAGTCCAAAATCAAACCAAATGGTAAATTCTTCGATTGGCGCAGTCAAGCTGATATTGGTTACATCGTAACTGTACTGCCAGCGTCCTGAACCGAGGTCGCTGGTCTGGTAGCGGATTTCCGTCTTTGGCACGCTGGAACCGACTGCCGTAAGAAAAAATACGAACACTACTGCCGCAAAGATTTGCCTTTTCATCACATCCTCCTGTAAATCCTAAAACGCCTTATGACAACTTATATCCTGCGTCCTCCGAAATTGCAGACAGACTCCGGCCTCTTCGCATCCTGCTTATGTTTGGGAAACCTCCGTTTCTCCGTGTTATATTGCCTTCACTGACATCAATAATTTTAGACTATCGGAGTATTATTATGCAAGAGAATTCCGGGGCTGTTTGTTCGTTTTTGCAAATTTTTGCACAATCTGACATCCCCGCCTCCGTCCACCGTTTTCTGTCATCTGTCTTCCGTCCTCCATCTTCCCTAGTCCGACCGCCGAAAGCGGTCGATTTGTCAATCCCAAAAACCTCAAAAAACCGCAAAAAGTCAAGTCCCTTTTTGAGGCTGTTTAGAAACTAACAATTTTTGCTAAAAAATTCAAATTTCTGCAAATTTCTGCAAATTTTTGACAAAAAATGCAAAAAAATGCTCATTTTTGCGTTTTCGCACTTTTGTTCTTAAACTCTTATGTATTATGCACTTACATAAATTTTTATCAAAATTCCCAAAAACTAAATGTCCAAATCGAGGGGGTCCCAACAAGTATGTTTGTTAAATGACACTTGAAATGGCGCACAGTGACACCTAAATGGCGCAAACGAAGAGGAAAGTGAGCGCAAAATATAAGCACACCCAATTGTTAATCTTGGTTTGAAAATAAGCGACTGATGCAATTCATTGCTGGTTTATAAAATTCTGGAATTGTCGTTAGGTTCTATTCCGAACGTGTGGCAATTTCGCCAATATCTCCCTAATGCAGCTTTGCTACCAACAAATTGCTTGTTTTGTTTTAACCATTCTAAAATCTGGGCAATCGTCTTGCCCTGTAGATAGCACTTAATTACGTCCAACTCTAATCCGGCGGCGGCTACGCGAGAACGGCACCGCCCACGTTTTATCTTTGATCTGTAAAGTTCCAATGCTTCTTGTGCCTTTATATCCAAATTGCTAACAAAAGTCTGATTTTCTTTAGAATTCACCGCTTTCGCCAGTTGCTCAAAAATCATACACAAAAAGTTGCTGAAAGTATTGGTGTGCACATCGCAACTAATCTCAGGTGTTTCAATCAAAAAACGGTATTTTTCGGCCATTTTATAACTCCTTTACGCATACCTTAAAGTTGTTTTAATAGTCATGAAAAACTACCCCGCTTCGGCTGAGATTTCGTTTCCTTGTGCATCCTGTTCTGCAAAATCTTCTGTAATTAACGGAAGCCAAATCTTAACCGGCAGGTCCAGTTGTTCTATAGCCGCAATAATAAGAGCCGCATCCACCTGGCCTCTTTGGTTGACTATGCGAGCTGTATGTAAAGCTGCAATAATGTGGCTGCACGTCCGTAACCTACCAGTTCTCGGTGTCATACAAATTTTCTTAAGCGTATCAATTGCTCCAGAAGTAAGCCTGATACCTCCGTACTCATATAGCTTACGAATGTCTTCTGATGTATATAATCCATCTCCTTTGTGTGAGGCCAATTCATCAAGATTCAAAACCCCCATCAAGCGGCTTGTGAATTGGTCGAGCGATTCATAACCGTGTTTTGTCGTAGGTTGTATTACAGTCCTTAGAAGGTCAGCATTGCCAGCAAGAATGAGCGGACATCGGGCTTTGACGACAATAATTTGCCTCAATTGATTCAATTGTTTAACTGTCAGATTTGATGCCTCGTCCAGCATGATAATGATATTTCGAGGGCGTAGATTTTCTACTAAATGCCGCGTAATCTCCGAGAGAGAACCTGATGAAGTGATGTGAAGTTTTTTTGCAATCTCTACAAAAATCCTCAAAGAACCCATCGTAGCATCCAGTTGAATATATAAGGTGTTTTTATTTGCTTCGGCGTATTGTTTAAGACAAACGCTTTTACCGTGACCGCTGTCACCTATAATCAAAGCAATTCTTCCTTCCTCTTCGGAAAATGCTTCAGTCTGCACGATTAAAGTGGCGATGCGTCTTGCAATCTCCGTCTCGATAAATGGTTTGGGCTTTATCCTCTCCTCTTTCCTGGTGACAGAGTTCATCCAGTTAATAATCTTGTTGACCAGTTTTGCGAGATTGCCTTTATAATTACCAGCCAGGAATTTGCTGAATACAGAGGTACTCACGCCGAGCATCCTGGCAACTGTGGCCTGTTTGAAATTCCGCTCGGCCATGAAGCTGCGCATACGGGTGATGACCTCTGCAATTTCCGCATCGCCGGCTTGCTCAGGGATTCGCTCCTTTATCACCCTGGCATTTTGCTCCAATGCTTTTTGGATATCATTTTCTGTCATCGAACAATCTCACCCCCTCAAATTTGTTTTTCGTTTTAAGAAGCGAAAAATCCAGGTCCAATCCTTCTTTCATTGACTCCGCCCCTACCGCTTTCTTCAATATCTTGACGGCTTTTTGCCTTTCATGCTCCGCCACCTGGTCATCGAGCGGGGTCCTTACCGGCTGCAATATTTGTGGTCCGTTATCTGCTGTTTTTTGCCGTCTTTTTTCTCCTTCCACTTCCTGCATAGCTCTTATCGTCAAAGTGGTCAGGTCCATATTTCTCGTAAGTTCGCTATTGCGGAAATCCTTTGCGATCCGCAACACCTTTCGTTTCTCTCGCATCGCATCTCGCAGGGAATCTTCCCTGATGGCCGTCCCGTAATTGACCAGTTGGTTCTGCTCTGCTATCGTAATCAATTTGAATGTCGCTACATCGTAGATATAGACCCTTCGTAAGTCATCGGGGTCGTAAGACAATCTGACCTTCCTGCCCTGGTGTATCAGAAGTTCAGCATTATACTGGCCATAGAAAATACCCTTAAACTGCACGCCATTTTTGCCGACCGTCAGTTTGCGGCTCCATACCCGCAATAATAGGTCCACGACTCCCGCAACAAGGACCCTGTGGATTCTCCGCGATTGAAATACTTCTGCAGGGCTTTGTCCTTCTATGTCTTTTGCTGAATGTGAGGCGTTATTATAAACCTCGACGTAAGAGGCGAACAACACCTCAAGTTTCTCGAAATTCACCGCCTCACGGATTGTGGCGGGGTTTTTAAGTTTCTCAACCAGGTCCTCTGGTTTTCGCTTGGTATCTTTGCCACAGTATAAATCAAAGGTCGCCGTGAATTGCGAATCTATCGTTGCAAACAATCTCTCGATTCGCTTGGCCTTCGCATTAAAAGGTATTGCAAAGGATACCGCGATATCCATCATTGCATATATGCCGGCCAGCATTTTCTCATCCAGATATCCCTTGCCAAGTGCCTTCCTGATCTGTTTGGTAGTGCCGGTAAATAGTTCGCTGTCATAATCCTTGCCATTATCTATCTTGACCGCCTCAGGCGGCCCGAATTTTTTGATTGCCCGTTTCATCGAAAGCAGTATTGTCGTTTGATTAGGGATAGACGATAGATACCAGCCGACAATCATTCTGCTTTTAAGGTCCTGCCAGACCGTCATCCAGGGCCTGACCCATTTGTTCTGGTGTCTTACCCAGCAATTGAACTGGCTATGGTCTCCGACCCAGACCTGGTTCGGCTCGAGGCTGTCCGGGTCAATCTCGATATATGGTGCGCATTTTGCTTCGTAAGCGGACAGGCCTTCTCTATGCAAAATCTGAACGGACAACGGTATATGCTTCTCAATATATCGATATATCCCTCGCAGACCTGGAATCTTCCAGCCTCGATTTTGACTATGATTTACATAATTGATGTTTTGCCAGCACACCTTAACGGTAAGCTGCTGCTGGGTAAGATATATCGATTTGAACCACTCAAACGCACCCGGACTTATCACTTCCTCAATGTCACAATTCCTGCCTCGCGAATCCACCAGGCCACGCAATCCTTGCCGGTGATATTTCGCAATCCAACGTTGAAAGGTCCGCCTGCCTACCCCTATCGGTGCAACATATCTACGGAGAGCTTCCGTCCGGGTCCCGTTATTATGGATATACTCACCCGAGACTTTCTCAAATTCCTGGATAAAGCCCAATTTCCTTATAGCCTCCTCTTGCTTATTTGCAGGTAGGTTTTGTATGTCATAATCTTTGGTCATTTTCAACATATATTTTTAGGAGTGCGAGGACCCATTATGTCTGCACGATTCCCAACCATAGGATAAAAGTTGAAATCATGAGTTTGGTAGGAATTGTAAATTACTGTTGGAGCCGGAGCTGGCGTTGGAGCTGGAGTTTCTCCTTCTGGGGAGGTTAATGCCTCATAACGTTGTGTTGTGGTCATTTGTCTCCACTTCCAATACGCAGCACCATATTCTTTTAATTTTATAATTTTTAAGGGATATCGCTGGCGATATTCGGCCTCGATTTTTTCCTTCTCTTCAGGTGGCAAATTGTCCCACCATTCAGCGGCCGCAGCCTCTTGTATTATTTCTGCTTTTCCTATTAAAAAGGCTGATTTTTCCAGCTGGCGACGAATAGGATATTCATCCATAAGCCGCTCTTCTGTCTCGATTCCCCGTTTCCTGACTTCAGTCCGCATTTCACGTTCAGTTGTTTGTCTTTTTGTTTTGCTTATTTCCGTTGCGGCCTTTGCCCGCGCAGTAATTGCCTCAGACGTCTCTTGCCTTAATCGCTCTGCGATATCCTCTCTTGCTTCGCCTGCAGGACCAGCGGCCTCGGGAATGATTCTACCGAGACCTGTTTCGCGGGCAGTAATCCAAGAATAAAATCCTAATCCAGCCTCGGCACCATAAACGCCAGTAAGAAGTTTCCGATATTCCTTTTGGGGCATAATTGCCTGTTGTTGTCGAATCCAATTCAAAAGTCTGGCGGGATCTTCCTGGATTTCTTTGGGGATTTTCTTTTCAAGTTCTTTTGGGATTTGAGGACGCATGATTGCTTCAAATAACATACCCGGCATTATTGCACGCTGCCGTGGTGTTTTTTGAGTACGGGCAATAATAGCAGTTTCTATAATTGCCTGTTCAGGGGTCCATCCCAGGGCTTCGATTGCAGGCATACCCTTACCAATCGCCCCGACAAGCTGTTCTTCGGGCAGGCCGGCGGCCTGGGAGGCCTCTGTAACCATTCTACGGAAGGTACCCTGCTGTTGGGGAGTAACCATTCCCCAGCCGGCCATAATATCAATCATTTGAGGGATAGCAGCAATGCCTTGCCTGCCGGCATAGCGAAGCATCTGCTCCAAACCCTGGTCATATTGTGGCTTTGTGATTTCACCCCTTTTAAGAACTGGTTGAAACGCACGCGCATAGGCGGAGACAACAGGAAGCCCCTCTTCTTTGGTGATAGCAACTTTCTGAAAAAGAGAGAGAGTTTCAAGTGTCAATGCCTGACGGCCTTTTTCGGAGAATTCATCCATCACCTGAAAAAGTTCTTTGTATGCTTCACGAATCTTTTGAACCTGCTGGACGGCCTCATCGGAGCGGGTCTTTATCTCATCAAAGAAATGGGCTATTTTTATTGTGACTCCGGCGACAGCGCCTGCAATGCCGGCAAAGCCAAGAGGGCCTGCAAGAAAAGACAATGCCTTCTGGACCCAGCCGGAGCCGACAAGGGCTTTAGCCCCCATGTCCTGGACGCCGGTGCCGGTCTTTTGTGCAGCCCCTGCAACGCCTTCGAGCTGCTGCTTGGCTTCGGCGCCGCCGGTAGCTTTTATATGTATGTTTACGTCTTTAGCCATTATTTTTTCCTAAAAAGCTGCCAGGTGCCCGGTTCGCTCGGATAATCCCTTATCACTCAACCTTACCTGGCAGCTCCGTATGGGGTATTTTCTGATTACGTTGCGGCGGTTATTAGACCAACGATTGGTCCCGGCTCCGTTGTGTCGCCACACCCAAAGACGTTAATCGCAATGCGCTCGACGGCCCTAAGGGCTAATTGATCATTTTTAAATAACACATCCGTGGAGCGAGCGACCGTCAATTGCCGCCGTTCACCAATATAGGCTCCGATTGCCAGATCGCCGAGTATCGCACAAATTTGGCTATTTGCCTCGGCCCCCGGCATCACCGAGGTAAACTCCACAGGATATCCTAAGAAATACCTCTGCCGGTTTGGACTGATCAGATCTATAAAGTTAGCCACGCCTGCTGCGCGTGCGAGTCGGAGCATCACTTTGAAATAAAACTTCTTATTCACGAACCACTTAGCATTATCGTCGGCATCATCAGGTAGGATCGCAAGCGTGTCCTCGAAGTCCGCGAGAGTCAACTCGGCCCAGGTGTTGCCAGTCCCGACTACAAGCCCTTTGATATTCGCAATAACCGGGTCCACTGCACGAAGGGCACCCATGATGCCGGTCATCGCGAAATAATTGCTCGTTCCATCGCCACAGAACCCTATTTCATCCTCTTTTTTTGCGATTGAACGAGACATACTCGCCCCGATAATTTCTCCGACGGCGACAATACTGTCCTCAACAAGTTCTGATGATACAGCGCAGAGACAAGCAAATTTTCTCGGGACAAGGGCAAGTTGCCGGAAGGTCATGTCCGAATCAGTGAGTTCGACCCCTTCACCCGGCGAATAAACTGTTAGGTCCGTTTCAATCTTCGGCACAAGCATGCCGCTACTGCCCATCGGGAATGTGGTGACATTTCGTCTGAATTTACCGTATTGGCCAAGCTTCTGAATGATCCAGGTTGCCATTTCCGTAGGGACAAGTACGCCGCCAGAGCCAATCGCCTCCCCCATCGCTTTCCGGCCTAAGGCCTGCCAAATCAATTCACCAAACTCTTCGGCCATCCCCTCGCTCGGCCAGAAATGAGGGGATGCCTCTCCGGTTTCCGCCTGCCCGCTTAAATCCATCTTCCTATATGCAGTAAGGCTTTTCTGCAATCGCATGATACTATCTCTCGATTCCTTTTGTTCAGTTTCAACTCTGTCGAAACGCTCGCCGGCTGCCTTAAAGCCGGTGGCGATATTTTCCTTTTCTTCTATATTCAACATTTTTAAGACCTCGTAATTACCTATTATTTGCTGGTCAATCGGCTTTCAAAAAATTTGGGCGGCAGGCCGAATCTACCGCCCGCAACAATAAAGGAAAATCCATGACTCGCTGACGTGCCCTCGCGGACCTGGCCGCATGCGAGTCGCAGTAACGAGGGATACCAGCGACCGGCTGACAGTATCAGGTCCCATGCAGATATAAAGAACTAATGGCCTCGAACCAAAGCCGCGCAATCCGGTAAATCACTAAATTCGTCATCACCATCTTCGTCCATTGCCCCTTGCGGTGGGTGGGCGAAATTTTTATATGCCTTCGGGTCCGCATATTTACCCATACCCAAAAGCGCCTCCGCAAAGTCTTGGCATTCTTTTTCTGAAGCCAGTGTCACATCCTCACGTTCTGCACGTTTACCCTCCAGCCAATTAAACTGCTTCGCCCTGGCGAGTGCCTGCCGGTTGCTGGGCACGGGCACTGCCGAGCATTCCAAAAGTTCTATTTTCGTATGATGATAAACATCCTTGCCCTTTGCCTTTTTGGAAGTGCCTTCAATTGGGATAAAGGCGACCGAAAACGCTCGCATGTGTCTATCGCGATAGAGCTTCCAGTAATTCTCACCAAGCGGAGTATCCGCAAATTTCATTCTAAATCGTAAATCTCTATCGCTAACAATGATGCTGTCCGGGAAAGCACTTCCTATCACGGGCGATTCCCCGTTTTCAAGTCTGTGAGCATGGGCTGATAAAATCACCGGGTTGGCCTTGAATGAGTCAAGCGTTTGCACAAATGCTTGCGACTCAATTATTTCATTGTCCCGGTCGATGTCGGATGTTGATGCGACTATTTCGATGGTTTTATCCTCGCGGTTTATCGACTTAACGAATCCGAAAAAGTTTTTTTCGCTATCCATTTTTAAAACCTCTCAAGGTGGTTATTAAATTTTCAAGTTTTTCGACCGGCCACGAACTTGTCACGTCCAACAGATTATCGTCTGCCGTCTGCCGCCTAACCTCTTGCTCGTATTGAACCTCTTTCGCCGGAAAGGCGTCCATTACGACTTGCAAAATTTTCTTCTGAAACGGCACGGTGTAAATCATCAGTAGTTCTTCCAGGTGTCCTACCGCGCATTGTAAAGATTCGCGACCAAATTCCCCTTCGGTCTCTGGAGCCACAGGCTCCGGGAATACTGCATCAGCTACTTTTACCGCCCCCGCAAATGCTTCTTTAATACGTAACAGTTGCTCGCCAACAACTTTACTTGAAACCTTTGAAGTCCCCATACTCGTTACTCCTTTCCGTTCATTTCTCTGTTTTAACTTTTGCTGTGTCCAAAAATGTTTGACTACTATTACCTTCTGGTATATTCTGTGACCCGAATTCCGTACTAAGCCGCTCGATAACGGTCACTGCTAGAGAATTACTTAATGACCGATGTTCTCGTTTCGCTCGTCGTTGAATGAATAGAATTGCTTCGGTGTTCCGAAGGCAAATATCCTTGGTGTTTGTTTGATTTTTCATAAGCACACTTTATTCTATTTTGCTTTTTATAAACATATACCTTCTTAATATTGTCTCATTCTGTTATTGTCAATAGGGAAAATAAAATTTTTTTGTTTACAGAGCTTATGGATAGTTTTGGCGAACGTCTTACTTTTTTGCGTAAAAACCACGGATTAAGCCAAATGCAACTTGCTCAACAACTTGGTTATAAACGCGGTAGTTCGGTTTCGAATCTCGAAAGTGGGAAAACTCCCCCAGAATCCTATATTTTGGTGAAACTGGCCGAGATTTTCAAAATTGACCTGCATTGGTTGTTACTTGGGAAACCTTCGCCTGGAGTAGAACGGTGGAGACAAAATTACGCCGAATTGTCCAGAATAACCGGCACCTATATCATTTGGGACAATGCACGTCTTGAGGAAAATAGAGCAAATATGGTCCACGAGTTAGTGGCCCTTAGACTAAAAGAAAGTCAAGGTGAAGGAGTGGGACCTCTAAAAATACAGGGCCTTGAGGAAAAAATTAAGGAAATTGAGGAACGGATCCGAAAAAATATAGAAACTCACAATAGTATTCTGGCCCGCATTTATGACAAAGAATTAACCATTACTTACTAATCCTATGCAATACATAGCAATCTTTATCCCTTTTCTAAAAATTTTTCCACTATAAGACCCGATACTGCAAAAGGTTATAACTTTTCGCAAAAATTTTCAAAAATTCTTCCGAAGATTCCCGACTAAATTTATCATCAATAGGTCAATTTTGGCTGTTTTTGGGGTCTATTTTGCCCATCTTAACGTTTTTCGCGATCTCGCCTGCCGGGGTCTTGCGCCATTTAGGTGTCACTGTGCG
>Ga0315296_10004027_pt1 | contig 12130 bp, 7 predicted proteins | sample YL17G14_18_MG_FD_203921 | JGI IMG/M metagenome (GOLD analysis project Ga0315296, IMG submission 203921) | Sediment microbial communities from Yellowstone Lake, YNP, Wyoming, USA - YL17G14_18 | ecosystem: Environmental > Aquatic > Freshwater > Lake > Sediment | place: USA: Wyoming | collected...
GGTATGTGCCCCACGTTGAAATAACGATAAATCAGCGCGGCGGTGAAGCAGAGCGTCGCCAGAATGGTGACGCCCAGCGAGACCTTGCCGATCCCGTCCTTGCGTGCGAACCAGAAAAGCAGGCTGATCAAGGCAGCGAGGAGAAAGAACGCGCACGATAGTTGAATGAGAAGGAATTCCTCCTCTGAGGCAAGCGACACGTTGTCAGGCGTTCTCAGTGGTATCTGTCCGTTCATAGTCGTGACCGAGTTTTCGCTTGAGCAATGCTTTTGCAGTCGCTCGGGACGGAATTCCCCTCATGGCCCCCGACTGAGCTCAAACAATCTTTCGCAGACCCGCCCGCATCCCTCGAAGCGCTACCGCAGCTTGTCCGCTGCTTCCGCCAGGACCTCCGTGAGCCTGGCCCCACGCTCCTCGAGACCCGCAAGGTAGTGCGACAGAATCTTGATCTCGCTCGTGATGTCCACCGGCAGACACATGACCCCCGGAGGGGGCTTTACGCTCACCGGCGCGAAGTTCAGGATGGCCCGGATTCCCGCCTTGATGGCAACCTCGGCCGTAGCCCTGGCCGCGGGAGCAGGCACGGTGAGAATGGCGATCTGGATGTTCTTCTCCCTGGCAATGTCGGGGAGCTCATCGACATGGTAGATGTGGATGCCGGACCGCGAGCTTCCGACCTTCTCTGGGTCATCATCGAACAGGGCGGCCACGCGGAATCCCTTCTCGTTCAGGCCCTTGTATCTCAGAAGGGCGGTCCCGAGGTTACCAACGCCGATGATTGCGATCGCCCACTGGCGATGGAGGCCAAGGATTCTCCTGAGCGCCTCGGCCAGCCGCGGGATGGCATAGCCCATGCCCCTCGTCCCGAACTCGCCGAAGTAGGCGAGATCCTTCCGGAGCTGAGAAGGCTTGACATGCAGCTCAGCGGCCAGCTCCTCGCTCGAGATAGTCTCGTACCCCTTCTCCTGGAAGCGCTCCAGCACCCTGAGGTAGCGTCCGAGCCGCTTCACAGTCACCTGGGGCACACGTCTTTCGCTCTCAGCCATGTCCGTTCCTTTATATGTCGCGATCAACTCCCCACGAGCATGATGCTCGTGGGACGAAGAGCCCATGCGCTGGAAGCGCATGCTACATGTTGTTGGTGCGACCCTTGGGTCGCGCTGGGCTCGTAGCGACGCATGGCCATGCGCCGCTACTCCTTCTTTTTCAAAAGCATCTCCTGCAAAAGCTCGTTGATCCGCTTCGGGTTCGCCTGACCCTTGCTCTTCTTCATGGCTTCTCCGACCAGCGCCCCAATCGCGTTGACCTTGCCCCGCCTGATGCTGTCAACGATGTACTGGTGCTCCTCCACTACTTCCTTCACCAGCCTGATCAGCTCGTCTTCGTCCGAAACCTGCACCAAACCCTCGCTGAGAACGATCTCCCTCACATTCCCGCCGTGCTCGAGGATCGCGCCGACCACCTTCCTCGCGTTCATGATGCTCAGCTCGTCCTTCGCCACCATCTTCGTGACCTCGGCCAGCTTCTTAGGAGTGAGATCGGTCTGATCCAGAGTGGTCCCGGACTTGTTGATGTACTCGAAGACGGTTCCGATCATCAGGTTCGCAGCCTGGGTCCCCTGGGCGCCGTGACGCTCGACCGCCTGCTCGAAGAAATTCGCTACAAAATAAGGGTCCTCCGGCGGCGCGCCGGTGCCCGACATCAGCAGGTCCGCCCCCGTCGGGGGCACACCGAACCGCTCGACCAGAGCGCGCACCCGTCTGACGGGAATGCTGTTGTGGTCGAACGCCGAATCGTTCAAAAGCTCACCACCGATGATCAGATCGGGCAGATCGGGCTCGGGGAAGTACCGGTACTCGGGGGCTTTCTCCTTGTATCGCTGATGGACCGTTTTTCCCTCCTTCTCATCCCAGCCCATAGTGGCCTGGCGTATCTCTCCCCCGCTTCGGAGAATCTTGCTCTGCCGCTCGATCTCGCAGTCTATGCTCTTTTCGACCGCACGGAAGCTGTTGAGGTTCTTGACCTCGACCTTGGTGCCGAGCTGCTCGCTGTCCTCGGGCCGTAGCGAGATATTGACCTCGCAGCGAAAACTGCCCTCCTCCATGTTCGCGGTGGAAATACCGAGGAACCTCAGAAGCCTCCTGAGCTCCTTGAGGTACGTGACCGCTTCCACAGCCGATCGAAGCTCGGGCTTGCTGACGATTTCGAGAAGCGGCACGCCGGCGCGGTTGAAATCGATGAGACTTCCCGTCCCGGGATCGTGGAACAGCTTAGCCGTATCCTCTTCGAGGTGCACGCGCTCGATGCCGACGGCAGTGGTCACCGCATCGTGTTCGTCAAGCAGCTCCAGCGTTCCGCCGTGTCCGAGGGGGAACTGGTACATTGATATCTGGTAGCCCTTCGGCAGATCGGGATAGAAGTAGTTCTTCCTCGCGAACTGGGCGGATGGGGGGACATCGCACAGAAGCGCCCTGGCGGCTTTCAGTCCGAGGACCACAGCCCGTCGATTCACTCTCGGAAGGCTTCCCGGGAGTCCCAGGCAGACGGGGCACGAGTGAGAGTTCGGGGGATCGCCGAACGCGGTCGAGCACGAACAGTACATCTTCGAGACGGTGTTCAACTGGGCGTGCACCTCGATACCTATTGTCGCGACGTACTTCTTACCCATGGCTCGAAAGCACATTCACCTCTCACCTCCAAGCTTCGCTTGGAGGCGCCACCGACCGCAGCATTGTGGCGCCTCCAAGCGGAGCTTGGAGGTGTTTCCCCTATTCGGCGAACCTGTATGCTCTATACACCTCGCCGGTCTCGATGGACGTCCATGGCCAGTTGCCGACGGGCGCCTCGACGAAGAAGGCCTCGCGGAAGTCCGGATCGAGGCTGTTGTAGAAGTTCTCCCCGACCCAGATCTCATTGTCTCCCGCAAGAAAATGAAGGTTCTTGGCGATGTGAACCGGGGTGCCGAGAGGAACCAGAGTGTTGATCCCGCGACGTCCGACACAAGCCACGTGAATCTCGCCCTGGTCCATGCCGATCGAGCATCTCAGCCCGTTCGGCAGCAAACGTCCGAGGAACTTGTCGGCGATGTGCTCGATGAAGTTGGCGATATGGAGAGCCGCCTGGAGCGCTCCCTTCGCGGCGATCGACGCCTCTTGCGGCTCAAGACCGAAAAGCGCGGTGATCTCGTCCCCGCTGGACGCCACGGTGATGCCGTGGAAGTCCGAGATCGCCCTTATCACGGTCGGAACCACCGTATTGAGGAGCAGCGCCGCATTCGGATTGTCCGTGCCCGTCCTCGTGAGGTCGGAGAAGTTCACCAGGTCGAAACAGAGAATGGATGTGTAGAACCTGTTGACCTCACCGACAAGCAGATTGTATGGCAGCGGGCTGACTCCGCCCTCCTCGATCCTCGCCATACGGCTCTGCGCGGCCTTGAAGTTGGCCAGCATATCGTCCCGCAGTATGTCGAAGTAGTCTTCCATGCCTGTATCCGTCGCCATCAACACTGCCGTCTCCACGAGCATGATGCTCGTGGGACGAAGAAGTCATGCGCTGGAAGCGCATGCTACAGTTAGGTGTGCTCCCGCTCGAACGCCCGCGCCGTCCTGAACATCACCGATTCCCCGAACGGCGGAGCGGTAATCTGCAGTCCTATAGGAAGTTGTCCGACCTTTTTTCCAAAGCAATCCTTCTCTCGGCACTTGGGCAGGGGCGTGACCCCGTCGTCATCAAGCTCGGTCCATCCCCCGTTGATGGAGATCGCCGGGCAGCCCGCCATGGGCTGGAGCAGCACGAACATGTCGGCGCGGTACATGTCCATCGGGTCATCTAGAGCCGACCCGAGCTTGAACGGTGGAGTGGGGGCGGTCGGGGAGACGATGACATCGACTTCCTTCCAGATTCGGCCGAGCTCCGCCCTGAGGCGGGTCCGCACTTTCTGGGCCCTCAGGTAGTACGCGTCGTAATAGCCCGATGACAGCGCGAAAGTGCCGATAAGAATGCGCCTGGTGACCTCGGGGCCGAATCCCTGGCTGCGGTTCTTCCGGTAGTAATCGAGAATGCTGCCGGCGGTGTTTTCATCGACGGCCTTGCCTTTCTCGGCGATATCGACGCTCGGCCCGTAGCGAATCCCGTCGAACCTGGCAAGGTTGCTGCTGGCTTCGGACGGGGCGATCGTGTAGTAGGCCGCCAGCAGGAGGTCAAAGGTGCCGACACGGACCTCCTGCACGCTCTTGGCGTGGCCCTTGAACCATGCGACGTTCTGCTCCATGATGGTCCTGACGCGTTTGTCCACCCAGTCGGCGAAGCTCACATCCAGGACACCCACTCTCAGGTCGGCGATGCCGTCCTCGATGGTCTTCAGGTAGTCATCCTTGCGAGCATCGACGAGAGTGCTGTCGAAGCTGTCCGGGCCCTCGATCAGTCGGAGGACGTGCGCGGCGTCGCGGACCGTGGTGGTGATGGGCCCGATCTGGTCGAGCGAGGATGCGAACGCGACCAGGCCCCATCTCGACACTCTGCCGTATGTGGGTCTGACGCCCACCAGCCCGCAGAACGCGGCCGGCTGCCGTACGCTTCCCCCGGTGTCCGAGCCGAGCGCGACAGGAGCGAACCCGGCCGCCACCGCCGCAGCGCTGCCCCCGGACGATCCGCCGGGCACCCTCGAAATATCGAACGGATTCAGCGTGGGGCCCCAGGCCGAGTACTCGGTGCTCGATCCCATGGCGAATTCGTCCATGTTGGCCTTGCCGACAAGTCTTAAACCCGCCTCGGTGATGCGAGCGTCGGCGGTCGCGGCGTAGGGCGGAACGAAACCCTCCAGAATCCGGCTGGAGCAGTCGGTCACCACACCCGGGGTGCAGATGTTGTCTTTCTGAACGTAGGGGATTCCTCTGAAAGGACGGTCAGGATCGTAGGACCACGAATCCGCCCCCTCGGACGCATGCCCCAGTGTTTCCCGGTTGAGGGCGTTTATTACGGGCTCGAGCTTGCCAATGCGCTTTCTGCATTCCCCGATGATGTCGCGAGGATGCACCGAGCCTTTCTCAAGCTCGGTCGCCAGTCTCTCCAATGACAGCTCGTTGAACCCTTTCATGACGGGTATTTCCTTGTGGCACACACAGCGCGGAGCGATGTGTGTGCATCAGGGATAACCGTACGAGCTACGATTCCTCCTCCTCAAGAATGGCGGGGGCGCGAAAGAACTCGCTTGTTCCGAGACGCGAGTTCGAAAGAGCTTCCTGGGACGAAAGCCAGTCGACGGCCTGATCCTCTCTCAGCGGAATGGGCGCCGGATTGACCATGATGGTCGGATCGAGGTCGCCCACCTCCACGCGGCTGAGGAGCTTGAAATGCTCGAGAATGCTCCTGAGATGCTCCTTCTGGAGGGCCATGCCCGGCGCGAGAGGATCCAGACGCGCCAGCTCAATCACTTCGGCGAGGACCTGGTCGGTAATCTGGGAGACAACGTGTACCGATGTCTTATCGTCTTTGGCCATCACCAGCCCCGCGCAGCCATAAATAACCCAGGCGCCAGCAAGCGTGCAAGCCCCGATCCGAAATGCGCAAAATCTGGGTCATTATATCAGAATCGACGCGGCTTATTGTTCCCGCAGGGGGAATACGACGAAAAATTCCCGTGACCCTACCTCCCCGACACCCTGTCCTTCGTCCGGAAGGTCCTGAACGAGTTCTTCGGAAGGTCCGACAGGAACATTGATTTCCCCCGCCACCGTCCCATCCTCCGCCTCAGATACACCAGGGCCGCACGCGCCCGCGCCCTGGTCAGCCCCACGTAAAACAGCTTCCTCTCCTCCTCGATCTCCGCAACCGTCTTATTCAGCGCAAGCCAGTGGGGAAGGCTCCCCTGCTCGAGACCGAGAATCATCACCCGATCGTACTCCAGACCCTTCGCGGCATGCAGCGACATCATTCTCACCGCGTCCTCCTCGGAATCGAAATCGATGTCGGTCAGGAGGGCGATATGCGCCAGGTACTCGCCGAGCGTCACGTCCCCACGCTCGTCCTCGAGCCGCAACGCCTCATCGCGGAGTATCTGGATCCGGGCTTCGAGGGCCAGACCGGTGGAAGTCAACTCGAACGAGCCTCTCGCGAGCCCGTGGAGAAGCCCCAGAATCCCTGATCTCGCGCCGGTCGACAAGCGCGGGGACAGGGACTTGAAGAAGGGATGCTTCTCCGGGTCACTTTCGCGTGCGGCAAGTGCGCGAAATGCGCTTCCGGCCAGGAATGCCGGATCGACCTCGGTATCTTCGTCGACCGCGTGCGCCAAGGCGAGCGCAAGCGGCACATCGGGAGAAAACGCGCGGGCGCGTGACGTCTCGTCCAGCGCGATCAGCCCGTTGAAAACCGCGATGTTCGTCCTGACATCATCCAGCGCCCGATGCGCGGTCTCCACCTCCAGGCCGAATCTCTCCGCAAGAATCTCGAGCCTGTGAGGCTCGCCCGGGAAAAGCCGCTTCGCCAGAGGCAGAGTGTCGAGTGTCAGGTTCGGGACGACGCGGTTGAGTAACGATCCGGCATACTTCGCCAGCAGGGGGATGTCGAATGAGTCGATATTGTGCCCGGCAAGCGGCGCGTCGCCGATGAAGTCGAGGAATCTCGGGAGGATTTCCTCCAGCGGAGGCGAGTCGGCGACATCCTGGTCTCGAATTCCGTGGACGGCGGTGGCGGTCGCGGGTATCTGCCCTCGAGGCTTCACGAGCGAGCGGAAATGCCCGAGCTCGCGGGCCTCGCCCTCCTTCAGAAGCACCTTCACAGCCGCGATCTCCACGATCTCAGCCCGATAAGTCTCGACCCCGGTCGTCTCCAGATCGAAAAACACGAGCGTCTCCTCCTCGCCGCCGCCGGGACGGAACGCGACTAGCTCCGCGGCAAGCCGATGAGCCGCCAGCATCAACGGGAAGCTCTCTTTCTCATCCGACGAGGCGGGCGGTCGGTTCGAGACACCGCTGCTGCTGACATAAAGGGCCTGCGGCAGAAGTGTTCCGGACGGAAAGAGCATGTCCGCGGGATGAGCAAGTCCGATCATGCAGGCCGGGCGCGTATCGACAGGGAGTTCCCGGCTGTCATCAAGTGAGAACGGGAGCGGACGCGCATCGGCCTCGACGCCCATGATCTCCGAGCAGGCCTGTCCGAGCAATGTCGCGGCAAGAAGCGCTGTGATGGTCGGAGCATGGAGGATTCTGATCCCGTCCTTTGATGCTCCCCACTCCTCCAGGATCGCTCCGATGGAGAGCGCGCCGAAGCCGGCGATAGTCTCCTCCTCGGCAGCCAGCCAGTCGTCCTCGACGGGCAGCCATGCTGTCCGCGAATCGCGCAGATGCTCGACGACATGGCTCAGCAGTGCTGACGGCGCCTCGGTCTGCGCCATCTTTCTCAATTCCTTCACAAAACGGCTCAGCCGGGCGAGCTGGAATCGCGCGAGCGCGCTCAGATGCCTGAATCTCGCCGGTCTGCCCAGAAGGGTGTGAAGGGGGATGCCGTCCGCGATCGCCGCGAGCCGAACCCGAAGGTCGTCGAGCTCGCCGAGACGGTCGCGAGGCAGGCCGATCGATGCGTCCCAGTCCCAGTCGGTATCGAGGACCGCAAGCCGCAGAAGCGGGACGGGGTCGCCGGGCACCTGCTCCCGCTGACGCTCGGGATGCAGCCTGAGGACGGGGATTCCGCTGCTGATGAGCGCGCTCTCGCATTCATCGGCGATGTTGTGGACGCGGTAGAGGACGGCGATGTCTCTGTACGAGCAGCCTGATTCCACCCAGCTCTTGATGAGCTTCGCCGCCACTTTGCCTTCCTCGTCTTCGTTTTCGAGCTCGAAGAGGCTGATGGGGGGACTCTCGGCAATGCCGCGCGGCGGGCGCGGCGGACGCTGGTAGAAGCGTCGATTCTTCGAGATCACCGAGGCGGCGGCATACAGAAGGGCGTCGGAGCATCGATAGCTGTTGCCCAGCGGGATCAGGCGCGCTCCGAAATCCGCCACAAACTGGTCGATGAATACGCCGGAGGATCCGCGGAACGCATAGATCGTCTGATCCTCATCGCCGACAGCGAAGAGGCTCATTTCGGGACGCTCGAGAGCGTCGATCAGCCGGTACTGCGTGTGGTTTATGTCCTGGAACTCGTCGATGAGGAGATGGTCGATCGACGATGTGATCTCGGCTCTGATGTCCGGGTGGATGTAGAGCAGCCTGAGCGCGTTGAGGAGGATATCAGCGAAATCCAGCGCACTCAGAGACTGCAGCTCCTCCTGGTACGATCTCAGGAGGTCCATGACGAGCTCGAAATGCTCGAGATCGTACCGCTCGTCCATGATCGGGCAGGCGGCCTCGGCCTTGACGCGATCGATGAGCTGCTTCAGGTAACGGATCGGAATCGCCTCCTGCGGGATACGCTTGCGGCCGAGCAGCCTGAGGAGAAGTCGCTCCTGCGCGTCCTCATCGAAGACCGCCGGCTCTCTTGGGAACTCGAGCACCTGGGCGTACTTGCGCACGAGGCGGTAGGCCCACGAATGGAAGGTGAAGACCGGAATCTCCGAGGCCGGCGAGATTCGCCTTCCCCCCTCCTCCCGCCACAGCCTGCCCTGCGCGGGATCGGTCGACGAGTCCGCATCATCGCCCCTCGAGATCAGGCGAGAGCGCATCTCGGCCGCGGCCCTGTTGGTGTAGGTGATCGCGAGGATTCTCGACGGATCGACGCCCTGGACCTCGGTCAGCCACGCCGCGCGCGCGGTCAGGACGCGCGTCTTGCCCGTGCCAGGCCCCGCGACAACCATAACGGCACGCTCGGCGGCTTCCACCGCCTCACGCTGCGTCTCGTCAAGCTCCCAGGACATGAGCCTGATTATATACGCTGTCGATCATTCAGGTAAAAGAAGAGCGCGGGAAAAGGAGAATCATCCCGGCCCAGATCCGCAGGATTGAAAGAGTTGCGCAACATAACATATAATAGGATTAGTGATCGCGCTTGCCGATTTCCGCATCCAATGCAGCGGACCCCTTCAGACGGCAAGGAGGGCAAAAATGAACTGCGGTCGATTTCTTGCGGTGCTGGTGCCGGCAGCTTTGATCCTGCCCGCATGCTTTTCACCCACTCCACCCACGATTCCGTCCCAGGAGCCGCTCGGGCTCTCAACGCAGGAGCCCTCGCGTCCATGCAACTGCTCGAACAGGGTTCCATGGGGAGTGTGGGAGGTGAGCATCGATACGGCCACATGGGAGGTCACTGTGGTCCCTATCCGTGGTGCGCAGTTTACGGTCGATGTGGTCACTTTCTTGCAGAAGCCGGCAGGCAATCCGAAGAACCTGACGATCCAGGTCACGGACGCGGGCAAATGGATGACCGAGGGGCGAATCGATGTCGATGTGATCCTCAGGCACCCGTTCCCTGGAATGACCATATACACCGGATTCGATGTCTACGGCGTCTTCATGACTCCCGGATCGATCGTGGGACGCTACGACAGCGATGTCGTCTACACGAACGGCGACACGGAGCCGATTCTCCTGAACGAGGACGGCTGGTCGCGATGGATGAATCCTGTCGAGTTCCCCGACACCGGCACGATCTTCGATTTCACCCCCGGCAAGCTCGGCACTCCCAACATCGGCCTCTTCAATTCGACAGCGAATGCATACAAGTACTTCGCCGACGGTGTCGACCGGGACACCTACCTGAAAGCCTTCTTCGCCAATCCCAATAAGGTCAGGGATCGCGGCAAGTTCTCGCCGGGAAGCATTAACAGACGCTCGTACGAGCTCAAGTTCCCGATGGAGGGCGGCCTGCCGAAAGTGGTATTCCAGTACGCGGTGGTGGCAAGCTGGGTCGAGCCTGATCCGACGCTTTCGGGGGATCCTGATGTCCTGGATGTGCCGGACGATTTCCCCATGACCGCGAACGCCGATGAAGCTGTCTTTCTGGATGTCGCGGACTCGTCGAACCTATGGTTCGATGGAACATCCGGCGGCGGGTCGGTCAAACTCGGGCTTGAGGTCTACGACTGGGGCGCATGGCAGGAGGGCGTCGTGGTCGCGGACGAGATACATCAGATTGTCGTCGAGGGCGATCCGAGCGTGATCCCGGGCGGCTACGCGATTTTCGACCAGGCGACGCTCGCGGCGATCGCCGCGCCGGGAAGCTCGCTCATCTCGTCGGTGTTCGAAGTCGAGGTCACGGGCTGCGCGCCGCAATCGGCGGATGATGTGCCGCTCCTGATAACGGTCGAGAATGAAGACCCGGATACGTTCGATCCGGGTAACGGCAAGGTCCCCACCAGCGACCGCCTGGCGGCATATTTCCGTCACGATGTGTCTGTCAGCTCCAGTGTCGGGATCCAGATCATCAGCCCGAACGGCGGCGAGACCCTCTGGATGGCTTTGAGCCACGAGATTACGTGGACGGGCGGCGTGGCGGGGGATGTTGCGATCGAGTGGTCGACCGACAACTTCGCGAGCGACGTGCGCACCATCGCGGCAAGCACAATGAACAACGGGAGCTACACCTGGGTGCCGATTCCGAACGTCGAGACGGACACGGCGCGAGTCAGGGTCCGCATGCTGCCGAGCGGAGTATCCGACAAGTCAGACGGCGACTTTTCGATCGCGCCGCCGGTCTGGCTGGATTTCCAGGACGAGGTCGAGGTCGACGAGAGCACGGTATCGTTCAACGATACCGCGGGAGAGCCGCTGGGGTACCACAAAGCCTGGGACGAGTTTTCACCCGCGATCAGTCAGGACCAGGACTCGAGGACCCACATCTGCTGGCATGCGTTCGGATTCGACTACAATGAGTCCGGATGGTGGCTGAGGTGGGGATGGGATGTGGGAATCCGCTCGATGCAGGGGACAAGCTGGGCCGGAGAAAACAGGTTCTTCCAGAGCTCCACCAACCCGGATAATCAGTATGAAATGCGGGTCGACACGATGAAACTCGCGACCGCGGCGAACAATTTCACGTTCGCCGCTGTGATGCTTGAGGGCGGAGCCGCCTATCCGAAAATCTATTTCTGCGCGTATGTAGATCACTATATCAATCCCAAGAGCTATTACTATAACTCGAACTGCGTGAACTTCACCCCCCTGGTTTATCAAAACTGTGAGGTCATGGCGGACGACGACTATCTATACATGGTCGGAGATTCGTATCGAACCACACCCATCACCGACCAGCCCGGAATATATTCCCTCAGGGTTGAAACCCCCTCGTGCTCCGTCCCGTGGGTCTATGAAACCCTGAAAATCCTTACAGAGTCCGGCGAGGTGAGCCACTCGCGGTCATGGGCGATCCATGGCGGGACTTTGGTGCTGGCCTATTACACCACCGACGGCAAGATCAAGCTTCTCAAGCAGATCGATCAGACCGGCGACACCTGGGACGATACCGAGGTGATATTCGACGGGACCGGCTACACCGGCTGCAAGCATCCGGCGATCGCGGTCGACGGATCGGATCGGCTGTTCGCATTGTGGACGGGACAGGAAGGCTCGAGCGGCGACTACCATCTCCTCGCCTCCATGAAAGAGACACCGTCGGGAAGCTGGACGGAGCCGATTGTCGCGGCCACATCCTCAAGTCCGTTCGACGACCAGCACATCACGTGCTCGACGCAGGCGGTCCTGCTCCCCACCGGCGACAGCGAGTACCTGGTGCTCATCGGCTACCAGACCGGCGACATCGTCTACTCGCAAGTCTCGCCAAAAGACCTGTGGGCGTTCCTGCCGACGCAGCTCGTGAGCGCGGACGGTGATGTCACGAGGGATCCGGACACTCTGTGCCTGGCGGCGCCGTATCTCTACGACGCCCTGTTCGCCTGGAGTTTCGAGGTGGACGAGGACAACTGGGACATCAAGTTTCGGAACGCCGACTTCGAGACGCCGTAGGATCAGCACGTTGTGCCGCCTCCAAGCGAGCAGAGCGAGCTTGGAGGTGTTTCACCTAATGTTGACTTCCCCCGCGACCTCGAATCCATACAGAATTGCGGAGTAACCTTTAATCAAAATTAGATCACACACCTCCAAGCTCCGCTTGGAGGCGACACACGGTCATCGCCAGAACCACCACCTTGTGCCGCCTCCAAGCGAGCAGAGCGAGCTTGGAGGTGTATCACCTAATATTGACT
>Ga0315296_10004028_pt1 | contig 12128 bp, 8 predicted proteins | sample YL17G14_18_MG_FD_203921 | JGI IMG/M metagenome (GOLD analysis project Ga0315296, IMG submission 203921) | Sediment microbial communities from Yellowstone Lake, YNP, Wyoming, USA - YL17G14_18 | ecosystem: Environmental > Aquatic > Freshwater > Lake > Sediment | place: USA: Wyoming | collected...
GTACGAGCGGATATGGATCTACGTACCGACCAAAGTGAGTGAGGACACAGCCTTCCCATTCAAGGTTGGCGACCCATGCTTGATCCAGCTCGACATTGAACGAAAGCAACTGCTCATCCGACAGATCGGCCGCGAGAAAGCAATCAGTATGGGCTGGCGGACCGAACGCAAACGCCGAATCGGCTGAGCAAAAATCCGCCGCTGGCCCCGTTCTGTCTTGAATGACAAGATCAGCCTAGAGAGGCCACGGGCAGATTGGGGACCTGTTGCTAGAACCATCTGGTTTCTTCGCGGGTGCCTCGGAGAATTGGTCGACAACCTCCTTCAGCCCGATAACCTCGATCGCGCAGTCTTTCCTCACTCTTGGTTAGGCATAAATGATTGAAGTGCCTTCGCCAGTTCTCTCCGCCCTTGCGCCTCGTTCTTGCTCAGGATGGCGGCCCACGCGATTATCTCCTCGGGGAGCTTGCCACTGTACTCACGAATTTGGCTGGGGGCAAACCTCGCCAACCACATGCGACAAGATTCTTCACTCTTTTCTCCACCAAGAGAAGAGGCGGCGACATAGTCACAGACGGGCGTGTTGTCCACTTCCACGTCGCGGTGTCTGTAGCAGACGCGCATCAATGTCGCTAGGTCAGGGAGAAGGATGCGTGAGACGGTTCGGGCAAGCTTCTCCGCCGCGTGGCTGCTCTTGGCTTGAGCGAGCGCCCTTGGTATCAGATTTCCTAGCCGCATCACCAACCAGCTGTAGGCGATCAGCATCTCGAAGTAGGCGCGCTCCTCCTCCTTTGTCCATCTCGCCTCGACGGTCCGTCGCGCGCGGTCCACGTCTACCGCGTATTGGCCCAAAGGAAGCAGGCCTTTGTCCAACTTTGCAATCCCCAGATCAGTCACGCTGTAGAACTTTGCGCTGGTGCGTGGTGCGCGGCCTCGCTCAATCCGTACCACTTCTATTGCTCCCTCGCCTTCTAAACGCTGGAATGTTTCTCGTACCGCTCTGTGGGTTACGTGATAAACGCCAAGGTCCTCAAGCGCGCGCTCCGTCTGATATTTATTCATCGGCTGAGGCGCCACCCGCAGCAAATTCAGGACGACTAGATCGTCTACTATCTTTCTGCTGGGCATTAGGTCCAACTACCGGACCTATTGGACCTAATCTATTATAATCATTGCGGGGTTCGCAGTGGTTGCGATGAAAGATGGTTCGAAAGTATGTGACGATAGCGATCACCCCAGGTCTCTACCGAAAACTGCAGAGACTGGGGACGAAGGGTGAGACGTGGAATGGCCTTCTGGAGCGGCTTCTCCAGATCGTTCTGTCTCAGTCACCGGGCTCAGGTCAGAACCAGGAGTGAGGTGATGGCTGTGGGGTTCAAGACTTGGCGTGAGCATAGAGTGGAATCCTATGCGCTTCTGCTTGAGGATGCGAAGGAGTCGCCGAAGCCATGGGACGATCCTGAACGCGGAGACGCCCGGAACAGGCTTTGGGATAGCATTGAGTCACTGGACCTCGTCGTCAGCGACCTTGGGGTCTTGTTGAGGCGTGCCCGCGAGTGGGGCCGCGTTGAGGTAGCCGAGACGCTTCAGCGAATAACCGCGGATGTGGACCATGCCTTAGAGCTCTTGGATCCGGAGGATTGGCCCAGGCACTTCATGAAAGTCCAAGTCGACAACCTTGACGATTTGAAAGCTGCGCGCGCATGTTTGCAGGAGGCGTTCGCGCTCTTCGACCGGCACTTCGAGGAGATATCGGTAGAGGTAGATGCGCCGAGAAGATGCATGTCTTGGACGCCGTGGACTCCACTGATCTACAGTCGACTACGCAATGCCGCGTATGGTGTTGACATGTTCCTAAGGGAGCGGACACCAAACGAGTGAGGATTTTTCGCAGTGGTATATCGAGTTCGTGTCAGGCGGCCCGGACGGTAGACAATCGCCGCCGTACATGGTTCAGTTGAAGGACTTGACTGCTGAGAGGGTGAAGCATGGTGACGTGGAGGCTTACTCTTCCATCTACCGCTATCCGACTTCAGACCCATATTCCGGGCCTGTCCTCTCTGGATGGTATATGGACTTCGACTGCGCCGAGAATCCGGGGCGAGCGCAGAAGGAATGCGCCGCCGTCGTAAGTCGCCTCGTCAACGAGTTTCGAATCCCGGAAGAGATGATAGGTATCGCCTTCAGTGGTGGTAAAGGCTTCCATATGGTCTTGAATAGGCGAGTCTTCAATGCGCAGCCGAGTGAGGATCTTCCGAAGGTGTGGAGGAGCATGATGGAGGAGATGGTTCACGTATGCAAACTGAAGACCGTCGACAGTGTGATATACCATCGTCGGGCGCTTTGGCGGCTTCCGAATTCAAAGCATCGCAGCGGCTACTATAAGATCCACATCACAAAGTCCGAGTTAGATAACACACCCATCGAGAAGATCAGGGAGTTAGCAACCAAACCACGATTGACTTTGGCGATAGTGCCCAGCCACGTCCCCGAAGCGGAGCGGTGGTACCTGAAACATGTCAGTGAGATAAAGAAGCGTGTGAGCGAGTGGAAGGAGAAACTTGACGCCGCCGACCTGTCAGTGTTGAAGGCGGATCTCCCATGCGTCCAGAAACTATTCGGATCCGGCGCACCACTCGGTAGGAGAAATATCGCTCGGTATGTTTTGGGCGTGTCATTCAGGACAGCCGGCAAGAGCCTAGAGGAGTGTCAACGGCTCTTGGTAGAATTCAATTCCCGCTGCGATCCGCCTGAGAGCGAGGCGAACGTCGTCAACGATGTCACGCGCTTGTACACGTCGGAGTATCATGTGGGATGCGGCGACTTCGAAGAGTATTGCCCAGGCAAGGAGGCATGTCCACTCTTCACCGAAAAGGGTGTCGGCAAGGAAAACGTTGTCACCGAGCAGGCAGCAACCATGTTTTCAGAAGCGGTTAAGGCGGAAGCCGAGCGCTGCCTGATGGAGGACCCTATCGTCTACGTCGCAAAGGTCGGCGGCCTGCTCCATAAGGGCGACGAAGAACTGCTCAAACTGGACTGGCTGTCAGCGCTCTCGCCTGAACTGTCACAGCAGATACATCTGATGAGCGTCGGAAAATCCGGCAAGGGCAAGAGCCACCATTGTGAGGTTAGTCTTGAGTTCATTCCGATAGAATATGTGATCTACGTGATGGAGCCGAGCCCGAAGAGCTTCTTCTACGCCGCCAAGGCCGGAATCAAATTCGACAAACGCGTCCTCCTGATCGACGACGCGCGTCAGGCTCACATCCCTATCCTCAAGGCTTTGACTTCACAGAATCGTCGGAAACCGCGGGCCTGGTCGGTGGATGAGCAGGAATTCATCGACATGAACATTGAAGGCAACATGGCTGTGTGGTGCTCCTCCGTCTCGCCGATCCGAGACCAGGAAGGCCAGTTGACACGCCGCTTCCTAATCGTTAACCCGAGCGAGGATGAGGCGCTCGATAAGCAAGTTGCGGAATTCGCAATCGCCAGGATCAGGCGTGGCTTCGGCGTTGGAGACGTTCCTCCCGAATTTGAAGTCGTCAAATGTATGACCGCAACGCTGAAGGAGCAAACATGCCGCGTCGTCATCCCGTTCGAATTCAACTTCCCCACGGATCCGCAGCGGACGCTCCATAACTTCTTCCTCAGCATCTTGCAAGCGGCCGCGAAGGCGAATATGCGGAAGAGGCTGACCGTTGACCGAGAGGGTGAGAGGATCCTCTGGGCTCAGCCGGAAGACTTCGAGGAGGCGAAGAAGATCTGGATAGGATTCGCGGTGTACCAGAAGGGCAAAGTTGACGCGACATCGCTGCGTATCCTGGATGTGCTTCCGGAGGCGGAGCCTCAAGGCAGCATGGATGAGCATGGTAAGGAGATGAGGCCTGAACCATGCGACACGGCGCCGACCGTCACATACCTATCGAGGAGGCTGAAGGAAGCGCCGAGCACCGTGAGGGATAAACTCGAAAACCTTTACGATGCGGGTTTGATCGATCACAAGTGGTTTGGCAGCTGGAACACTCAGCACTTCTACTGGAAAATGCCTTTTCTGGCGATGTTAGACGAGGAGACCAAGATCAGGCCGGAATCGTTGACTCTGGATAGCCTTGGCAGTTTTGCCGTCTCAGTAGGGTTGGATACGCGGTATGCGGAGGAGTACCTACGGAGGCTAAACTGAACCCTTTCCTAGGGCCGATATATACCGTACCCCATTCCGCTTGCACTCACGAAAGCGTCAGAGAGAGGTTTGCATTTTTTTTCTCGATAAAAAAAGTGGGAAAGTGCCCCGTGAGCGCCGTGAGCGCAAATGGGCTTTTGAGAGGAGCAGAATGAGACGGTTCTACGCTTTTCGGCCTCATAAACCCTACGGTTGGCCAAAACAAAAACATTTTGAGGCGTCTGAGACGAGCGGAGTGAGTATTCGAAAAAACTTTTTCAACCGTTTCAACCGCTTTTGCCGTGTATTCCGCTGGGGTAGCCTTGGGAGCGCCGGAGGCAGCTCTCTCTTCTGAAACGGTAAGATAAGACCATAACATTTTTTGGAGGTTATATGACTAAAACAGTAAACGATGAGGATAGGAGCCTACTAACCCTAACTAAACCATCCCTGACACTCTGCCCACGCTTGCCACGCATGGGAGGCCAGGAGGCGCCGGGCGTGGCCTCTCTTGAATCCGTATGGGTATGGGTGGGTGAATCCATTCACCCTACCGGTGTGAGACCATGAGGCTCCAAGACATCTTCAAGACACCGACCGTGGCCAGGGTTCTAGATTTCCTACTGGCGAACCCGACCACATACTACTCCCAAAAGCACCTAGTGGGAGCCCTAGACGTTGACAAGGCAACGATCCGCCGCACCATCGCCCGTCTGCAGAGATTAGGGCTCGTCGAAGTGGACCTCAACCCGGTAGGCGTCCGCCTGAAAGTTGTCAGGTTCAATGACGAGACCGAGCAGGGCAAGGCACTCCTGGGCTTCCACCGACGTATTGCCACTCCGGATCCCGAAAGCGATGGCGACGAATCAGACAACGACGAGACCGGCACTTCTCAGGCGTGAAAAGAGGCCGACTTGCACAAGATCAACAATCGGCATACGTGTGCGCAATTTGGTTCCAGGGGCTTGCTATTGTCGGGGCTGTCAGTCGGCCCTAAGCTGTCCCAGCAGGAAATCGCGTAGGAGGGTTTCGTCTTGAAACAGTGTTTGACTGCCCTCCATGGTCTCCGCAAGTTTCATCGGAATGCGCTGTCGCATAGATACGAGCGCCCAGGTCAGTAATCTGTATCTTGCCGTATCGATCGACTTGAACTTCCGCGACCTGCAGATCCTTCGGAACCTATCTTCGGTGAATAGGACAAAGTGATTGCAAGGAACCCGGCTCCGACGCTCATCACGGCGACACTAAACTGCCTGTCTGCAACGTACAGATACGCCAAGGCCACCGACATGAATGCTAATGCAAAGAGCGCACAGAATCCGGTAATGAGAAGATAAACCATGAGCGTCGATGGCAAGCGCCAGTGACTGAAGTCGTCGTCAACGAGTTCGACCAGCTCTTTGACATAGTTACGCTCCGTAGACTTTTTCTCCATAGAGGACGGATGCATTGCATTGCATTCAGCGCTGCTATACCACGGGTAGAACATTTGAAAGCTGCGGGACTAACCTAGGAGCTGCCAACCATCAGAGTCGTATTTGTGGATACATGCCCTCGCGTCGACGCCGATGAGCTTCAGTCGTCCATGATAGAAGACGCGCTTCCTCAACCGCCTCAGCGTTTCGGGGTTGGAGAGTAGAACTCAGGTGTCTTCGATTCAGTCGCAGCGATCCACTTGCCGATAAGATTGAGTTTTGGTTGAATGAATCTCTTCTCGTTCTTGCCCTTGGAGATTTCCCAAAGGAACTCTAGACACCTGCCCAATTGTGCGGGGTAGGCTACGCCGTCATGCTCTAGGCATTTGAAAAGATATGGGCTGCCGCTCTTGTCGCAGTCAAAAGTCCCTTCAACGAAACCGATCCTCCACCCCTTGATGGTGCGTTCAATCGAGCATCATAGGTTCCTTCTTGAGCTTGGGTTTGCCGAACCAAATCCCCCTTAGGACCGTATCCTCTCTCCAACAGTCTCAGGATCCGCCTCTTCTTTGAAGAAGCTCGGTTTCGCGGATGGGCGACTAGACCAGAACGGTAGAACCGTCCGGCTGCGCATTGCAGATTCCGCCCTCTTGGATAGGCTGATCAGGAAGTATGATTTGAACGACCTTCTCGTGCAGCACCAGATCAAGTTACCAGAAAAGAAGCAGCAACAAGCCATAATACCCCAGCAGGTTGACAGGGTTGACGGAGCCAAAAAAGGCTCAAATCAAGCCGTTTTCAGCGCCCAAGAGGATACGCCGGCGGCGAATGAGGCTCAAAATACGCCCGTTTCAGGCCCGTCAACTACGTCAACCTCGTCAACTACATCGGGTATCAAGCAAGCACTGCAGACCACTGCCTTAGACACTGACCATGAGGCCGCCCTGCAGAGGCTCAAGCGTAGACAGGACGGCTACGCGAGTTACCAGGATGCGGTCGGTGCGGTTATGGGGCTTGGCTTCGACCGTGACCTAGCAAGTATGCTCGTGAACCATCTGATCCGTGACAGCCTCTTCGGTCTGTACCCGGATGAACGTTGGCGGGTGGTCGAGACCAGAGACGATGCACAAGGCCGAGGGGCTGCTTGACATTGGAACACAAGCTCCACACGATCCGCGACTTCTGTGTTTCTCGCGAAGGGCATCCCGGAGGGGTGGGTCAACTGATTGACCTAGGGCGGGCGAAGCGGTGAAACTCGAAGGCATCTTCCAGACACTGTCCGCTGCAAGTTACTCAACCTTCTCTTGGCAAACCCGGAGTGCATCTACACTCAGGCGATGCTTGTTAGCAGGCTTGGACTAGGCAAGAGGACCGTTCGAGACGCAGTCAACCGTTTGGCGACGTTGGGTGTCCCCCTCAAGTCGTGAGTGAGCATCGACCGGCTTGAGAGACTTCAAGTGTACACAGATGTGACCCAGCCTAAATACGGGTATGACACTAGGTTACGCGTCCGGTTGTTAGTTCTTCTTGGTTGGGCAGATTGCAATGACGATCCAGCGGAAGCTTGTGGATGAGCAGCTTACGCAACAAGAACTTGAAAACTGGCTTTGGAAAGCAGCGGACATACTCAGAGGCGCGGTCAAACCCGAGCGGTACAGCAGTTATGTTCTCCCTCTGCTGTTCTTCAAGAGGCTCTCGGACGTCTACCGGGAGGAGTATGAAGAGGTACTCCAGAAATACAAGAGCGAGAAGGTCGCGAGAGAGAAGTTCGTCCACAAGCTGGCAGACATTCCAAAAGGCTGTCTTTGGGATGACATCAGGAAGGAGACTAAGGACGTAGGCGGAAAGCTCAATGACATACTCGGCGAGATTGCGAAAGCGAATGCCGACCTTGACGGAGTGATTAATCGAGCCGACTTCAACAAACCCGAGGAGATTCCAGCGGACAGACTTGTAAAACTCATCGAACACTTCAGTCAGAAGAAACTAGGGAACAGGAAAGTCCCGCCGGACCTGTTAGGCAATGTCTACGAGTATTTGCTGAAACAGTTCAACGAAGAAGCTCCTGCTAGGGCTGGTGAATTCTACACACCCAGAGAAGTCGTAAGAACCATGGTTGAAATCCTCGACCCGGATGAGGGCTCTGAAATCTACGACCCCTGCGCCGGCACAGGTGGCATGCTTATCGTCTCACATTATCACCTTCTGAGCAAGAAGAAAGAGCCAAAGAAGCTGTTTCTCTTCGGACAGGAGATTAACGCGGAGACCTGCGCCACTGCACGAATAAATGTCATTCTCCACGGTCTCGAAGCAGAAATCCACCAGGGCGATACTCTTGCCGACCCGAAGTTACTCGAAGGCAACAGTCTGAGAAGGTTCGACTTCGTTCTCGCGAATCCGATGTGGAACCAAGACGGCTACAGAGACGTGATGGAGAACGACAGACTCGGAAGGTTCCCCTACGGCATCACTCCGGCGAGTTCAGCAGATTGGGGGTGGATACAACACATGCTTGCGAGCCTCAAACCAACTGGAAGAATGGGAGTTGTCCTAGACCAAGGCGCCCTCTTCAGGGGAGGTGCCGAAGGCAAGATTCGGCAGAAAGTCGTCGAGCAGGACCTGGTTGAATGCGTTGTCGCTCTGCCGGAGAAGATATTCTACAACACTGGAGCACCTGGCTGCCTAATCTTTCTAAACAAGAACAAACCAGACCACAAACGAGGCAAAGTTCTCTTCATCTACGCCGCGAAGGACTTCGAGAAGCTCAAGAACATGAATAGGCTCCGGGACGAAGACATCAAGAGAATTGCTGATGCTTACGAGGAGTTCAAGGATCAAGCGAAGCATGCGACCGCAGTCTCCCTCGACAAGATCCGGCTGAACGACTTCAACCTGAGCGTCACCCGTTACGTGGACGTTTTCGAACAAGACGAACAGGTTGACATTTCACAGACTTGGCAGGAACTCAAGAGACTAGAAGGCGAAAGGCAAGTAGTCGAAACGAAGTTGAGCGCCTACCTGAGGGAACTCGGGTATGACCAGTAGACCGGATTACGAGCTTACAGAGGTCGGGGAGATACCTGCAGAGTGGCATGTACGACCCCTTAGCGATCTGATTACTCGTCTAGAAAACGGACTCAACTACAAACAAACTTCCAATAAAGAAGGAATACCAATAACACGCATAGAAACGATTTCTGCGGAAACCATAGACGCCGAAAGAATAGGCTTGGTCAATGGACTAAGCGATGATGAGGTTAGAAGCCGCAAGCTGCATGTCGGGGACATCCTGTTCAGTCACATAAACAGTGTTGAACACATCGGAAAGACTGCGATATACCGAGGTGAGCCCCCAGTTCTCATCCATGGAATGAACCTGCTGCTCATCCGCCCAAACACAGAACGCGTTAGTCCCCTTTTCCTCCTTTACTACCTGAAGTATGGCACAACGAGGAATCGATTCAAGTCTCTGGCTAAGAAAGCCGTCAACCAAGCGTCCATCAATACCGCAGAACTGAGGACATTCAAGCTTCCTGTTCCCTCGCTTGCTGAACAAGACAGAATCTCCTCCATTCTTTCTGCCGTCGACGGCGCGATTCATAAGACTGATGAGATCATCGCGAAGACTCAGCAGCTCAAGAAGGGCCTGATGCAGCAACTACTCACCAAAGGCATCGGACACACCAAGTTCAAACAGACAGAGATCGGGAAAATCCCGGATCAATGGGGCGTAGTTCCGCTAAAGAACGTAGGCGAATGGTATAGCGGAGGGACACCATCGAAGTCGAAGAAAGAATACTGGGGAGGGCGAATACCTTGGATATCTCCGAAAGACATGAAGAGGGTTACGATAGATTCAAGTTCAAAGTCCATAACCGAACTCGGGCTTGAGACCGGATCAAGGCTTGTCCCGGCTCGGTCAATCCTTGTCGTTGTCAGAGGGCTGATTCTCGCGAGGGACGTGCCAGTCGCCATGAACTTGGTTTCCGTTGCCTTCAACCAGGACATCAAAGCACTGGTTTGTTCATCCGACTTTGAACCCGAGTACGTTCTATACGCGTTGCTAAATTCCAAGAGGCGTATATTGGGCATGACAAGCATGTCAGCCCACGGGACAAAGCGTCTCCCATTCGAGGAACTTGCCGAGTATGGAATCCCTCATCCTCAACTTGACGAACAAAGGAAGATCGCGTCCGGCCTCCGGTCGGTTGAAGAGAAGATTGCATTCGAGACGGCAATGAAATCACATCATCAGGCTCTCAAGAGAGGTCTGATGCAGGTGTTGCTCACTGGGAAAGTGAGGGTCAAAGTGGACTGAATGGTCTATACTGAGTTCAGGACTGTTGAGAAGCCGATAGTCGAGTGGCTTCAGAAGATCGGCTGGAAGTATGTCAGTCCTGAAGACCTGAAGAGAGACGTCGAAGAACCCTTCGACATCTCTACCCTCAAGGATTTTCTCAAGAGACTAAATCCTGCAGTGATCCAAACCGACGAAGATGTAGAGAAGGTCGTCAATCAGCTGCGAAGACCGCTCAACGACATCACAGGCAACAGGGAGTTCCTCGAATGGCTGAAAGGAGAAAGGAGCCTGGTTCTACGAGCGGGACAGAAAGCCAAGACTATCAAACTCATTGACTTTGGAAGCCCTGAGAACAACAGTTACGTCGTCACGAGCCAATTCAAATTCGCCGGGCATGAGAACGTTCGTTTCGACATAGTCCTGATGGTGAATGGTATACCGCTCGCTCTGATCGAAGCGAAGCTGCCAACGAAGGCAGGGGTGGACTACCATAATGCAATAGAGCAGATACAGAGATATGATAAGCAAGCGCCTCAGCTTCTCAAGTACCTCGCATTCACATGCGTGACCGATGGAATCACCTTCAGATACGATTGGGTGACGCGTGACAAGTTCTTCGAATGGAAAAACGAACAGTTTTCCGACCCAGTGAAGAGCGCTGTCTTCTCACTCTTCAGCAAACCGACATTCCTTGACATCACCAACAACTTCATCGTCTTCGAGAAGGAACGCGAACAAGTACGCAAGAAGGCTGCAATGTACCAGCAGGTAAGAGCAGCCAACCTGATAGTCGACAGAGTGTTGACGGGCAAAGTCAAAACAGGGCTGATCTGGCATTTTCAAGGTTCCGGCAAGACACTCACGATGCTGTTTGCCGCTTGGAAGCTGAAGAAAGCAAGCCAACTGAACAACCCGACAATTCTGCTCATCGTGGACAGGATAGACCTAGAAGGGCAGTTGTGGGGCACCTTCTCGAATGTGGACTTCCCCTACACCGCCAAAGCTGAAAGCACAAGAGACTTGATCAGCAGACTCAAACAGGAAAGTCGCGAGGTAATAATCACAACAATCCAGAAATTCGAGGACTTCGAAGAAGTCCTTAGCGATCAGGAGAATCTGATAGTCTTCGTTGACGAGGCTCACCGTAGCCAATATGGAAAGCTCGCCATGCGCATGAGACGCGCCTTCCCCAATGCCTTCATTTTCGGATTCACGGGCACACCTATCGAAAAAGGAGCGCTGGGCAAGAGCACATTCAGAACCTTCTGTCCGCCAGGCGAGAAGTACCTTGACAGGTACGGGATACGCGAATCAATCGAAGACGGCGCCACAGTCCGTATAGTCTACGAGCCGCGCCTTGAAAAGTTCCACGTACCCGCAGCAGTGCTCGACCGGGAGTTCCTTGACAAGACCGCTGGGCTCGCTGAGGATGAACAACAACGAGTAATCGACAAAAGCGCAACCCTAAAGACCATTCTCAAATCCAAGGATCGGATCGACAAAATCGCCCAAGACATCGCAGAGCATTTCAAGACACACGTGGAGCCGAACGGATTCAAAGCCCAGCTGGTTGCAGTTGATAGAGAGGGCTGCGCTCTCTACAAGGAGGCTTTGGACAAGTATCTGCCTCCTGAGTGCTCGACGGTCATTTACACCAGGAACCCGAACGACGTAATGCATCCGCTGCTGAACAAGTACAATATGCCAAAGGAAGACCAGCTGCAGATTGCGAGAGTCAAATTCCAGAAAGCGAATGAGAATCCTAGGATTCTGATTGTCACCGACATGTTGCTGACTGGTTTTGACGCGCCCATTGAGCAGGTCATGTATCTTGACAAACCTCTCCGCGACCACAGACTCATGCAGGCAATTGCCCGAACAAACAGACCGTATACTGGTAAAGAGGCAGGTATCATAATCGACTATGTGGGGATATTCAAGCGGCTTGTCAAGGCGCTGAACTTCGAGACAAGCGACATCCAAGGAGTCGCCGTCGACTTCAAACGGCTCAAGGACGAGTTCAAGAAGACGATGACTGCAACCCTCAAGATATTCTCTGGAATTCCACGCGAGGACTCAAGAGACTCGCTCTTCGGGGCTCTGAAAGCCATCGAGGAAGAGCAGGCACTCAAGCAGTTCAAGCGCGGGTTGTCCAAGCTTCGCCGGCTATACGAAACCATTGCTCCCGACCCTGACCTGTTTGAATTCCTTGACCACTTCACTTGGCTAATTGAAGTCAATGAGACATACA
>Ga0315296_10004030_pt1 | contig 12122 bp, 11 predicted proteins | sample YL17G14_18_MG_FD_203921 | JGI IMG/M metagenome (GOLD analysis project Ga0315296, IMG submission 203921) | Sediment microbial communities from Yellowstone Lake, YNP, Wyoming, USA - YL17G14_18 | ecosystem: Environmental > Aquatic > Freshwater > Lake > Sediment | place: USA: Wyoming | collected...
CATCCTCGGGGAGAAGGTGGAAGGAAAGGTTGTTCTGGATCTCTTCGCTGGCACAGGGAATTTGGGGATCGAGGCCCTGAGCCGAGGGGCGAAAAAAACCCTCTTTGTTGAAAAAGGGAGACAGGCATTAAGGCTCATTCAGAGAAATCTCTTTCAATTCGGGATGAAGGAACGATCTGAAATTCTTCCAAAGGATGTAAGCCGAGCAATCGGGATTCTTCAACAGAGAGGCGAATCCTTCGATCTGATCCTGATGGATCCTCCTTATGAGAAAGGATTGATTCAAAAAACTTTGATGAAACTGAATTCGCACAGGATTTATCACGAAGATTCGATCCTGGTCATCGAACATGACCGGAGGGAGCCCATCCCTGAAATGATTGAAGGATGGGCTCTCATTCGCCAACGGGGGATTGGAGACACAGTGATCTCTTTCTTAACTCCCCATAGGAGGGATCTCACCTCCAAGGCCGAGTTGGACTATTGAAAAAGCCTGCAGGTACAAGAAGTGAACGTATGCCCCAAAGGACGAAAGGAGTGGTGAATGATATGGGAAAAGTTGCCATCTATCCAGGTTCCTTTGACCCCATCACCTATGGTCATATCGATATCGTTGAGAGGGCCCTCGAGATCTTTGACAAAGTGATTGTGGCCATTGCCAATAATGCAGAGAAGCGTTCCCTCTTCACCATTGAGGAACGGCTTGAGATGGCGAACGCCATTTTCAAGGACACACCCAATGTCATCGTGGATAGTTTTAAGGGACTTCTCGTCAATTATGTGGCAAAGACCAATGCAAAAGTGATTCTGAGAGGCCTTCGCGCAACCTCTGACTTCGAGTATGAATTCCACATGGCCTCCATGAATCGAAGCCTCAATACCCATCTGGACACCCTCTTTATGATGACCAGTAAAGACTATTTCTTCGTTTCCTCCAGAACGATCAAAGAAGTGGCCGGCCTGGGTGGAGCGGTCGAGGGATTGGTTCCGGACCTCGTTGTGACACGGCTAAAAGAGAAGTTCAAACTCCCTGTCACCAAAAAGAAAAAGATCGGCTGGGACGATTAGAAAGGCAAGTGATATTGGATTCAAGGGGCCTTTCAATTGCGGAATGCAGAATGTGGAATGTGGAATAAAAATTCCGAAATCTGCAATCCGAAATCCGCATTCAGAAGAACCCTGGAACCCTAGAAACCTATTTTATGAAAACATTGATTCTCTGCGACTTTGATGGAACCATCAGCCTTCGGGATATGGGTTATATTCTGGTTAGTCGATTCGCCTCAAGGGATTGGGAGGCCATCGATCGTGATTTGCGCGAGGGAAAGATCGGGTCGAAAGAGGCCTATTCCAGAATCGCAAAAATCCTCAAGGGGAATGAGAAGGACCTCTTCGGTTTTATCCGGAAGCATTCGAACATCGATCCCCATTTCACCTCATTCTATCAATATTGTCGGGAGAGGGACATCGATGTCAAAATCGTCAGCGACGGTCTCGATTTCTACATCAAGACAGTTTTGGAAATTCACCATCTCTCGGAAATCCCCTTCTATGCCAACCATACTCATTTCCACAAAGGGGATGGAATGGAGGTCTCTTTTCCCTATTCCAATGAAGAATGCGGCCTCTGCGGCACCTGCAAAAAGAGGCTCGTCCAAATCCACCGGAAAGAATATAATCCCATTCTTTTCATTGGCAATGGCCTCTCCGACAGGTGTGCAGCTCAAGAGGCAGATTTCGTCTTCGCAAAGGATTCTCTCTACCCCTATTGCATCGATCAGGATATCACCTGCCATTTCTTTGCGAACTTTCACGAGATCCTCAGCGATTTGAAGAAACGGATCCATGGGATCATCTTCGATCTGGACGGGACACTCATCGAAGCCTATGAGGCCATCTATGTAGGATTAAAACAGGCCTTTCAGCATTTCGGGAGGGAGATCTTTCCTTTTAGCGATCTAAAGAAATATCTGAAGGTCGATTTGGAAGCAACGCTTAACCAGTTTTTCTCATCAGAGGAGGTTTTAAAAGGCGTCCCCATCATGAGAAGGAAGTATGAAGAGGTTTATCTCGATAAGACTCATTTTTTAGATGGGGCGAGAGAGGTTCTGAAGATCCTCCATTCAAAGGGGATCCTCATGGGAGTAGCTTCTAATAAATTTGGCCGCTTTTCAAGGGGGGCACTTAGGCATCTGGGAGTTTCAGACTATTTTAAATCCGTGATCGGTGCTGGGGATGTCCCTCGAAACAAGCCTTTTCCGGATATGATCCATACTGCCTTAAGGGAGATGGGTCTTCCCCCAGAGGATGTGGTCTTCGTGGGAGATACCCTTACCGACATCGATACGGGCAAACAAGCAGGTGTTGACGTCTATGTCCTCCCCACCGGATTCCATTCCAAAATGGAACTCTCTCAGAAAAAACCGAGGCGGATATTAAAAAATCTCAAAGAACTCACCCAAATCGTGGCATCAAAGGAACCAGACAGAATTAACTCTCTTTTTTCTCCTCATCCTCCTGTCTCTTAAGAAAGGCCTGAATGTAGATCACCTTCTCCTCTTTTGATCCCTCCTCCTTTTTCGATAAAGAAGGAATTTTTTCAGACCGTTTGTAGGCTTCTTCTAATTTACTGATGACCTCCTGGAGTTTTGGATCCTGCTCCACTAAATAGTTGACCTGTTGAACAAAATAATCACTGGCCCTTTCCATTTCAGAAAGGTCGATCTCCATCTTTGTCAAATCGACCAGGCTTTTGAGGACCGCATAGACGACCTTCACATTCCTCGCCTGGAGGTATTGGGGGGCATGGCCCCAAAGACTTATCGCCTTCAAGCCCTTCTTCCTGGCAGCCTCCAGAATAAAGGTGTGGATGCTAACAGGACCGGTGTATTCGGTTAACCCCAGCCCAACCTGGACCGCCTTCTCTCTCAGATCTTCATGGTTGAACAGAGCACTGACCAAGGGGGGATAGGTGTGGGGGATAAAATCGTAAGCCCCCCCGATGGTAAAAATTTGGGAGACATCGAACCTCACCGCCAGATTGAGAACGAGATCAGCAAAGAGAGTCCATCGAAGATGGGGTTCGATCCCAAGAAAGAGGATGAGGTCATTGGAAAGAGGGAGCTTGGAATAGTAAAAATGATTGCCAGGATATTTCAATTCCATCAATCTCCCTTCCTTGATGATCGCCACCGGTCGTAAGGATGAGATTTGATAAAAACTTTCTATCGGAATGGAAGCAAATTTTTTAGCCTCTAAATTTTCCACCAGATACTGGAGCGCATAAGAGGAAACCTCTGCGGCATTGGGCCATCCTTCAAACCCGATAATTAAATACGGTTTATGAAGATTTGGTTTCTCGAGGTATACGATCTCTTCCACATCCATCCTCTTCAAAAATCATACTCCTATCTCCCATCCCTGTCAACTCATCCACATGATACGGTCAAATCAAACGTAAGAGCCCAAAAACCCTCACCATGCTTTCAAACTGGGAGAAGGGGTATGAAAGGTTCTTTTGAGAATATCGAGATAAATTCTCAGAGATCTATTCAAAAATGCCCTGGGGCGGTTGATTCTCCGATGAAAAATTCTAATCCCGATATCATTCGAGTTTAGATTTTAAGATGTTTTCTATGGGCAAGTAATCCATGTCAAACCCGAAATAGCGGGGGCCAAGAAGTGCTAACCCCTTCGAGCTCCGATATGTTTCGTTTGCGCGACTGCCCAACACGGCTACTTTCATCTTCTCTTCCAAAACCGTATTCGTATACGGCTCGCCACTCTGTGAATCGATCACCGAAATGAGATCTGGACTCGTCACAAAAGGTTGTTCGTCAAACCAGGTAATGTGATTTTCGTTTTTGAACCATATCTTCAGGGTGTGTCCGCTGTAAAGTTCTTCACCTCGAATCGTGTTGGTTCCGAACATATAGCCGTCCCGACTCTCCCACTCTTTCCGGATCACTCGACCTCTAAAGATAACCCAGCCGCCCATCGCTTCTGCTGCTGCCTTGGCAGGATCCCCTCCTGCCTCCTGAGCCTGACGGATCCGCCTCCCAATCTCGATGGATCGGCTGAGTCCGCCGGTCACAATGAGTTTTTTCATCTCCCGACCCTTCAAGAGAAACCCAGCATGGGCGCAGGGAGCCTTAATGTCTGGCAATTTGGTGGCAATGCTGATCATCTTTCCAATCCGCTCGGCTACGGGTAAACTGGCCGCCCTTTTCATGATGAGGACATTTCCCCATGGGTCACAGATTGCCCCTGGCTCGAAAGTGTGCCCATGTATGGCTGGCGTTGTCTGTGCAAGTTCTGGGATGGCGCGTCCTGCATAATCACCATCGATCACCTTCACTCCAAGACGAAGGGCTGCATCGATTGGAGCAGTTGAGTTTCCAGCTCCCAGCTCGAAGGGAATAATGGCTTCAATCCGATATCCTGTATAAGCCTCCAGCTCGCGTACGGCTTCTACCATAGGTTTGGCTACCACCCAGTCGCCATAGCCTAAGGCTGCCCGTTGAGACGGTGATAGTGTTTCCTGCGGGGCAATGGAGCCCATGCCAAAGACCGAACAGGTCCAGGCTTCATCCGAGATTGCCTCAGGGGGCGTGAGTGCGATGGCCTTTCCCTCCTGAATATGGGGAAGAAGGTAGTCCATCCCCATGTCGGGTCTTCCTCCTCCCCCTGTTCCCATAAGAGTGAGCCCCCGGATCAAATTTTCTACATCCTCTACTGTCTGGATCATTCTTCTTTCCATCTTCAATCTCCCTATTTTATTCTCTAATGCTAAACTCGTTGCTCTAAGAATTGTCCACCCTGACAACGCCAATCCATTGGCTTTAAAGTGAATTCTTCAATTGCCTCGATTACATGGGAAAGCTTACTGTTTTGGTAGGCATTGAAGAGAGAATCAGAATCGGGTGCGCCCCCTCAGTTGGGGATCCAAAAGATCCCGCAAGCCATCGCCCAAAAACATATACCCCCCGACGGCGATGGCAATCGCCAATCCGGGAAAGGTGGGAATCCACCAGTAGTTTACGATGAAATTACGCCCCTGGGAGATCATCAGACCCCACTCGGGCATGGGCGGCCGGGCCCCCAGTTGAACGAAACTGAGCGCCGAGGTGGTGAGAATGGCAGCGCCCGCATCGGTGGCGAACTGGACCATCAGGGGCGCCAGACAGTTGGGGAGCACATGCCGCAGCATGACCCGCCAGTCGCCGGCCCCGATGCTGCGGGCGGCATCGACAAACGGCATGTTTTTAACGGCCAGCACCTGTCCTCTCAGCAGGCGGGCGTAGCGGGGCCACCAGGCAATGGCAATCGCCAGAATCGCATTCTGGATGCTGGCGCCCAGGGCGGCCACAATCGCCATGGCCAGAAGAAAAGACGGGAACGCCAGAAAGATATCCGCCGCGCGCATGATGATCTCGTCGGCGATCCCGCCGCGGTAACCGGCAATGATGCCCAGAAAAATGCCAATCATGCCAGCGATCACCAGCACTTCACCGGCCACTTGAAACGAGATCCGCGTGCCCATGACCACGCGGCTGAACATGTCGCGTCCCAATTCATCGGTACCGAAGAGATGCTGACGGGAGGGGGGTTGAAATTTCTGTGAAAGGTCGATGGCCAGGGGGTCGTAAGGGCTGATCTGGGGCGCAAAAATACCCACCAGGGTAACCAGCACCAGCAGCGCGATGCCGATGACCGCTCCCACGTTGTGGACGGCGCGCCTCAAAAAGGGAGGGGCCTGACGAATTTCTCCCAGAATCTCCTCGGCGGGCGCCCCAGCCGGCTCTTGACCGATCTCTTTCATCACCCGATACCCTCTTCCCAGCGTCAGTAAGTAATGCGCGGATCCAGAATCACATAGACGATGTCCACGCACAGGTTGATAAAGACATAAATAAACGAGGTGAACATCGTGCAGCCCATCACGGCCGGAAAGTCCAGGTTAACAATGGAACGTACCATGTAGGATCCGATCCCCGGCCAGGAGAATATGATTTCCACGAGAAAAACCCAGGCAATGAGATGTCCGAGCTGCAGCCCGATGACCGTGACGACCGGGATCAAGGCATTCGTCATGGCATGCCGGATCAAAACCCGCAACTGGGACAGTCCCCTGGCCCGGGCAGCCGTGATATAGTCCTGATGCAGCACTTCCAGCAGGCTGGATCGAGTCATGCGCATGACGATGGCGATGTTGGCCAAAGCCAGGGTAAACCCTGGCAGGATTAAATGTTTTAAGGCGTCCAAGAAAACCGACCACTGGCCGGCCAGAAGACTATCGGCCAGATACAGATGGGTCACGCTGGGAGGGGCTTCAAACTGCCATCCGAGTCGTCCTCCGTCCGGAAACCATCCCAGGATGCCGTAAAACACCAGCTGCATGAGCAAAGCCAACCAGAATATTGGCATGGCCACCCCCCCCACGGCAAATACTCTCACTAGCGCATCCGCAAATCCTCCCGCGTAAGTGGCCGTAAACATCCCGAACATGATTCCAAAGACCGTGCAGATCAGCAGACTGAAAACAGCCAGCTCGATGCTGGCCGGAACAAAGGTGATAATGTCCTGAAGAACGGGCCGCCTGTTCAGGATGGAGTACCCAAAATCCCCCTTGAGCACAATGTTTCCAATGTAGCGTAGGTACTGCTCATAAAGGGGGCGGTCAAGTCCCAGCTCTTTGCGAATACGTTCGATCACATCGAGGCTTCCTTCCATGCCGGCGGCTGCCGCCGCCGGGTCTACGGGGACCACATGGGAAATGGAGAAGGTAACCAGAGACATGCCCCACAGGACGAAGATGAGGGTGAACACTCTGCGCAGTAAATATTTTCCCATTCAGCTGCACCATTCCCGGCGGCTGATTGGCCGGTTATTATTTCCCCGGGCCCTTGGCCTCGCCCGGGTTTTCCACGCTCTCGCGCCCGATCAACTCTCGGTCGATTGGTCCGCAAGCAATGATTGCGTCCGGGCCCACTTTCACCCACCCCTGCAAAGTTGGCCGCAGTTATAAGCTGCAAAAGAGCCCGGACGGTGACCAACTCCAGCCAACTGGCTTATTGGGTCTTATCGGAGACCCACATGAGATACCAGTTGGGGGACATGTTGATCACAAACGGGTAGAAATCGTACCCGTGGAGCGTATCCCGCCGGGTGATAAACCATTGCTCCTCGGCGGTAAAAATCGCGGTGTAATCTTCCCAAATACGCTTTTGGATCTCCCTATATATTCTAAGTCTTTCCTTCTGATCGAGGGTGATCGCTCCCTTGTCAATTAATTCATCAACTTGCGGGTTTTTATATCCATGATAGTTCAGGGAACCGTCGGAGCGATAGCTGCGCCGGAAGTTGTCCTCCGGATCATCATAGGCGTTGGCAAAGGTCCAGGCATAGAACGCCGGCCCGAGATCGGGCTTCCGTATGGCAGACATGTAGGCCCCGGCATCCGGCATGTCCATGATCTTCGATTCGATGCCCAGCTTCTTGAGGTCAGCCTGCAGGATCATGGCTTCCCGGGGTTGGAACCAGCCATAGGAGGAAATGATATAAATCCCCACCGTGAAGCCGCCTTGAGGGTAGCCGGCCTCGGCCAGGAGTTTTTTGGCCAGACTCAAATCCTGCTTGACCTCTGGTTGCGGCGCATAGGACCAGACGGCCGACGGCAGGGGGCTCAACGACTTGGAGGCCCGTCCTTTCCACACCCCGTTGATAAAAGCGTCGTAGTCAAAGGCATGGGCCATGGCCTTGCGCACGCGCACATCCTTGAAAGGTCCCTGCTGGATCATGTACATATGAATCAAACGGGGAACGCGGTGCTCTTCGACCACCACTCCGGGAACCTTGGCCACATCGTCCAGATCATCAAGCTCGATCTTCTCGGACAGATCCACATCGCCCTTGGTCAGAAGCAGCCGGTGGGTGGCTGCCTCCGGGACATACCGTAGAATAATCCGCTGGGCATGCTTGCCTGCCCAGCCCCCCCAGTAAGCGGGATATTGCTTGAAGCTGACGTACTGCCCTTTGACCCACTTCTCCATTAAATAAGGGCCCGTGCCAACCATGTTCTCGTTGCACCAGGCCTGGCCCCAATCGTTGCTCTTTTCGTTGGTTTTGGCGGCTGCGGGGCTGATCATGTACTTCTTCACCAGGGTTTCAATAAAAGGGGCGAAGGGATTTTTGAGGGTAATGCGCAGGGTCAGGTCGTCAACCGCCTCGATGCCGCCCTTCTCGGGCCAGGCATCCTTTGGAATCCGGGTGGCCGGCACTTTGTTCAGGGCAAAGAGGCGCTCAAAGTTCCACTTGGCCGCCTCCGCGTTCCAGGGCGTATTGTCATGAAACTTGATGCCCGAGCGGAGACGAAAAGTCCAGACTTTGGCATCGGGGGAACCCTTCCAGGACTCGGCCAGCACGCCCACGATCTTCACCGAGCGGTCGGGCATGACCTTATACTCCATCATGGGTTCCAGAGAGGCTCGCTGGGGTTTCTGGTCATAGTCGTAGTCAAACTGGTGGGGATCCAGACCCCGGGTTTCGGTCTTCACCGCCCAAACCATGGGGCGGTCGGAAGCTTTGGCGGCTGAAGATTCAGCACCGTGGGCTGCGTTCCAATCCGGACTCTTCCACCCCGGGCAAAACACGACCAAGGTGAAAGCCAATAACAAAATACAAATGGTTCGCTTTGACATTTTTCCATCCTCCTTTCGGTCTCAACAGACTGTCTAAAAACCTCCTCTGCCAGAGGCTAATCACCGACCATCGATTGTCTCCGGCACCTTAACCATTATTCGTTGAAGATTACCACCCCCTTTCATCTATTTTTGTTCACTTCTGGGACTGATTTTACACCTCGGCCACGATCAAAGTCAATTGTTCTTCCCTGTATCCTCCTACCAGACTTTTTGGACAGCCTGCACTGCTTGCTTGTGTAGGTGCTTAGCGACATCGTATCGACAATTTTTTGTCGATTTGCGCTAGGGTAGGCTTTAGGCGCTTTGGAGCACTTGTTACTTCGGAATTCCGGTTTATTTAGCTTAAGATTTCGCATACAAAAAACAGGCCGCCTGATGATCCCCTTGAACACTCACCAGGGGCGGAACGTTCACCCGGCAGTGTTCCTGGGGCGTGGGACACCTTGCGTAAAAGTAACAGCCCTGCTTCTCCTGATCCAACGAGAGCACGTCGCCTTTTAAAAGGATCAGTTTTCTTTCGTGTTCAATCCGGGGGTCGGGGACCGGGCTGGCCGAAAGCAAAGCCCGGGTGTAAGGGTGCAGCGGGGCGGTGCACAAGTCGGCGGCCTTCGCCATCTCGACGATCGTTCCCAGATACATAACGGCAATCCTTGAACTGATGTATTTCACCACCGCCAGATCATGGGATATAAACAGATAGGTTAATCCAAGGCTTTTTTGCAGGTCCACCAATAAATTGATGATCTGAGACCGGATCGATACGTCCAGGGCGCTCACCGGCTCATCGGCGATGATCATCCTGGGGTTCAGGGCCAAGGCCCTGGCGATTCCGATTCTCTGCCTTTGGCCCCCCGAAAACTCATGGGGGTAGCGGTCCATAAAAATTCTGGAAAGCCCGACCCGATCCATGAGTTCCCCGGCTCTTTTCCGGATATCTCTTCGGGACATGTCCAGCAACCGCCGTTGGACGTATATCTGCATGGGCTCGGCAATGATATCGCCCACCTTCATCCTCGGATTCAGGGAAGCATAGGGATCCTGGAAAATCATCTGCAGGTCCATGCGGATTCTCAGAAGCTCTTCCCTGGAAACCTGGCAGAGATCCTTGCCGGCAAAGAAGATCTCTCCGGAGGTCGGCCGTTCCAGTCGGGCCAGGGCCCGGGCCGTGGTCGTTTTGCCGCATCCCGACTCCCCCACCAATCCCAGGGTCTCCCCCTCGCGGATGGCAAAACTGACCCCATCCACTGCGCGGACGGCAGCGATGGCGCGCTTGAACATCAGGCCCTTTTTGACGGTAAAATGGACCCTCAGGTCTCTAACCTCGCACAGGGCACCAGGGGCGTCCACCTACCGTTCCTCCTTCCCGTAAAGCCAGCAGTTCACCCTGTGGCCGCTTCCCAGGTCCGTCTCGGGAGGATATTCGTGCCTGCAAATATCCGTCGCGTTTGCGCATCGGGGATAAAAGCGACAGCACTCGGGCATGCCGATCAAATGGGGAGGAGATCCCTGAATGGAAAACAGCCTCCCCTGGTCGTCCATATCCAGCCGGGGCACAGATTTCATCAGTCCCCAGGTGTAGGGATGTTTCGGATCTTCAAAGAGCGTCAGCACCGGGGCCATCTCCACGATGCGGCCGGCATACATGACGCAGACCTGATCGCTCATCCGGGCCACCACTCCCAGATCGTGGGTGATCATGATCACCGCCGTGTTCATCTTTACGGTCAACTTCCCGATAATATCCAAAATCTGGGCCTGAATGGTCACATCCAGGGCCGAGGTCGGTTCATCGGCGATCAATATTTCAGGTTTGCAGCTCAAGGCCATGGCGATCATGATGCGCTGTCGCATTCCCCCCGAGAGCTGGTGAGGAAAGGCATTCATCCATCTTTCCGGGTTGGCGATGCCTACCATTTTTATCATTTCAACCGATTTTTCCGTGGCCTCTCTTTTATCCAGGCCCTGGTGCAGATGGATGGTTTCCGTCATCTGGGAGGATACCCGCAACAGGGGATTCAGGCAGGTCATGGGATCCTGAAAGATCATGGAGATCCGACGACCCCTCAGCCGGCACATCTCTCTTTCCGATTTGGCAAAAACATCCTCCCCCTTGAAGAGCACCTCCCCCGCGACGATTTTTCCGGGCGGGGAAGGAATGAGCCGGATGATCGACAGGTTGGTGATCGATTTTCCGGATCCCGACTCGCCCACAAAGCTCAAGGTCTCTCCGGGATGAAGCTTGAACGATACCCCGTCCACGGCCTTGACCACGCCCACATAGGTATGGAAGTAGGTTTTCAGGTTACGGACTTCTAATATGGGACTGGTTTTCATTGCTGGAAACGGCTTGTTTGCCTCTGTCCAAGGCTTTATTCCATCAGGGTAATTTTAAAGACCACCGGGTTTTTTGAATCCGAGCAGGAGATGCGCGCCACACCCCGCTCGGATTCCCAGGGGAACCGTCTGCCGTATTTTAAGGTGAACAGGGGGGAACCATCTCATAGAATGCCCAGGCGCAGAAGTTGGGAAAAGTCTGCGGCACGCCTTTGTCTTCATACACAAAGGTATCGCCGGCCTTGAACCCAAACGGGCAAACGCCCCGTTCAAGGATTTTTTCGATCTCCACTTTGAATTTGGACATGATCTTCTCCGTGCTCGGTTTTTTAAGCTGGTTTGGCGGCCAGAATCGACTCGATGGGCCGGTACGGAATGTCGAAGCCGAAGTAGGAAGGCCCCAGAACCTTGAGGCCCGCCGGCTGGCGATAAAATTCCACCGCGCGCAGCCCCAGGACGGCCAGTCGATCGCCCGAATCGATTTTGTCGTTGGTGGGCGGCAGGCCCGTCTCCAGGTTGATCACCAAGATGATATCCGGGCAGGTAACATAAGGTTTGCCGTTAAGCCAAGAAATCATATTCTCGTTCTGGAATCATACCTTGAAAGACTGGCCGCGAAAATCCTCGATCCCCGTCATTTCGTAATGCCCGATCATGTAGCCTTGTTTGCTTTCCCAGGTCTTCTTTTCCACCACTCCCTGGAATAGCACCCAACCGTCGAGCTCCCGGGCCACGAAGGCGGCCATTTGCTTTCCCCGGCCCCTGGCCTCACGGAGCAACCGCCCGATCCGGAGACACCGGGAAATGCTGCCGCGGTTGATCAGTTGCTTCATTTCGCTTCCCCGGAGGAGGTGCCCGGCCCCGCCGATCAGCCCGATGGTGGTCATGCTCAGGTATTTCTGGATGCGCTCCATCATGGCATGGCTTGAGGCCTGCTTGATCACGGTGATATTGCCGGCAAAATCGCAGAATGCTCGCGGCCAAACTTCTTTCCCGGCGATGGAGATCTTCAGGTGAACACTGGCCGGGATGGCTCTGCCGGCATAATCCCCGTCCACGGCCGGTATTCCCAAAGCAACCGCGGCG
>Ga0315296_10004031_pt1 | contig 12120 bp, 11 predicted proteins | sample YL17G14_18_MG_FD_203921 | JGI IMG/M metagenome (GOLD analysis project Ga0315296, IMG submission 203921) | Sediment microbial communities from Yellowstone Lake, YNP, Wyoming, USA - YL17G14_18 | ecosystem: Environmental > Aquatic > Freshwater > Lake > Sediment | place: USA: Wyoming | collected...
GAGGCTTGGCCTGCTGAAGGATGTCTCGTGCCACCATGAGCGAGGCCTCCTTGCCTTCGACTTCGCCGGCATGGATATTGGCCTGGATATAAATGACCGCCTTTTTGCTGTTTCTTGGCTCGAGAGACGATCCCGGCACAGGGTTGCCGATGATGAGGAGCGGCACATCCCGTCCTTCCGTACTCCGGCATAGCGTCTCGATCCTGATGAGCGGGCTCTGCTTCTGGAGTTCCCGGACGAAATTCATTACGTCAGCATAGCGTGAAGTCGCTTTATACTCCGTCGCTTCGGCCACGGTCTGCGGCTGCTTCTGGGCAAATGAAAACCCGGCAAGAGTGAAAAGCCCGAGCCCGAAAACAGCCAAGAGAAAAGCGATTTTTTTTGATGGCGTCATATTTAATTCCTTTCTTTTGACATCCATGTCGGGGTCCACGATGAAAAAGTCTATTGCAATCCGGCCCGCCCGTCAATGGCATACCTGCGGCAAATCGCATCCGGCGGGAAAGGATGAAGAATGATGGAATATTTTCTTTTCTAATTTGTCTTTTATCATTGAAACATAAATAATGAGTCTAGGATGGGAAATCCCAGGGCTCTCCATGAATCGAAATTATTGGATGATCTCGTGAGTTATTCCGGGCGCATTTTCCGAATCTGTCTGGGCTTTACAAAAAATCCATGGGAAGCAGAAGAGCTGATGCAGGAGGTCTATGTGCGAGCGCTACGGAAAATTGGAACCTTGAAAGACCCTTCCCGATGGCGGGAATGGCTCATCAGAATTGCCCGGAATATCTGTTTGAATCATCTTAATAAGCAGACTTTGCACCGGTTATTTCTAGCCAGGACGAGCCGAGATCCGGTTGAGCCTAATTCTCCGGAAAGCCATCTGATCTGGAAGGAGCAGAACCAAGCTTTAAAAAGAGCCGTCAGCCGATTGCCGAGGAAGCAGCGAGAAGTCCTTATCTTGAAATATTACGGCGAGCTCTCCTGCTCGGAAATCGCGGCGACCCGGGGGATTAAGGAAGGCACGGTTTTATCAAGGCTAGACCGTGCTCGCGAGTCGCTAAGAACTCAACTCGAGGAGATTCATCATGAAAAATCAAAATAAAAATAGCCCGCCAAGAATTGAATACTTGATCGGCCAAGAAAAGGATAGGGCCTGCCGAATTTTTCCTGAAGAAAAATTGGTATCTCGGCTTAAAACAAGGCTCAAAGCGGAAATGGATCAGCATCAACCTTCATTCCTTTGGCAAGGGAAGCTCATCCCAATTCTTGTTGGCGTTTTGGTGATAATCTGTGGAACGATTTTTGTTTTGGATAAAGCCAAATCCCGAGCCCTTCCTGAAGCTAAGCTCAAGGTCACTTTTGACCTCAAAGATTTGAACATCAAAGTCATCTGGTTTTTGGATGAAAATCTGAACCTGGGAGATAAAAAATGAAGCCCAAAAAAAGATTCCCATTTTATTTAACATTGTTGAGCGTATTGGTTTTATCCGGAAGTCTTCTGGCTCAGGAAGATGCCCAATCCTCTAAGAAGGGCGTATTAATGGTTGGCAAAAAATCGCAATGGATTAAAATCGAGCGAATCGGCTTTGAGTCAAAAGACAAAAAAATATATTTTGATTCGCCTCTTCAAATCACGGCTATTGTCGATATCCCTGAACATAAGAAAGAAACAGCTGCTTTCATAGAAAAATATATGAAAGAGCACAAGGTCAAGCCTAAGAAAATTGAATTCAGGATCAGTCTCCTTGTCGCCGAACGAAGTCGAGAGGCTGCTTCCATGGATATCGCCGATTTAGGCACGATCATCAAAGGATTGAGCTCGTTTCTTAAATATGATTATTACACGCTGTTGGACTCCTTTGAAGTCCAATTTAACGAAGGATTAGCAGAAGTTCTGGCTAAGAAATTGGAGAAATTTCATTCTTTTAAGATCGAGGTTCGAAAGCCCGAGGTCATTGAAGAAAACAATGAAGAGAAAATCGATACAGCCATCTGCCTGAGAAAAGGCGAGGACATGCTTCTTAAAACCGAGATAAACTTGAAAAATGGAGAGACAACCGTGGTGGGAGCTTCAAGGCCGAGCGATGACCAGAAAGGAATCATCCTGATTGTCAGGGCAAAGCTGATTGATTCGCAATAAATTCACATTTATTCTGGGGATGGGCAATTTTGAAGCATTTGGGAAAACACCAGGAGGGGTCATGAAGATTAAATTTTCGACGACCGCTTTTTTGCTGCTATTTTTCATTAATTTTTCTTTTTGTGCGGGACAGAAATCGAGCCAGAAGCCCGAATGGAAAGGAAAGGTTGAAATAGAAAATGGGATCAAAGTCATAAAAAACCCAAGAGAACCTCTGTACGGTGAGATAAAGCTTGATCTAAAAGAGGACCTGAGTATTGGTAGGGAAGATGATAAGAATTCCATGTTCTATCGTGTCAGGGGAATTGCCGTCGATGATCAGGCAAACATTTATGTCGCAGACATGAGCAACTTCAGAGTCCAGAAATTCGACCGGGAAGGCCAATATCTGCAGACGATCGGCAGGCAGGGACAAGGCCCCGGTGAGTTTCAGCAGCCAACAAAAATTCTGCTTGATGAAACCAAAGGAAATATCTACGTCCGAGATCAGATGAAAATTAAGGTATTTGACAAAGAGGGAAAATATGCGGCCGATATCATTCCTAAAAAATATCCGTTTGATTTTATTATCGCCGGAGATGGGTCGATTGCGGCAAAATTGTCTTCAACAACGGAATCCGGAGATTCGGCCAGAGATTTCGCCCGGATCAACAATTGGGGAGAGATCTTAAAAACCTATGCCAGCTTTCCTTTCTATTTTCTAATCCAAGGCAAATCAGGCAGTGGCACTATTATTGTCTCTTCGGGACTTGAACATGACCTGTGGATCGCCGCAATTGACGACCATTCCTTTATTTATGGGTTCTCCAAGGAATATGAATTGAATATTATAGACCTTGAAGGAAATCCGGTCTTCAAAATAAGAAAGGATGAACCGTATCATAATTTTCCTTCCAGTGTGAGCAATCGAATCAGAAAAAACCAATACTTTTATAAAATGCCTCCGCACATGGCCTTCTTTTATTCTATTCTCACCGATAATGATAAACGTATCTATGTCCAAACCAATAAAACTGAACACGAGCCGGAAGTCAAAGCCGAAGTCGATGTCTTCAGCAGGGATGGCTATTATCTCTACAAGACGATTATTCCCCATGGGACTTATGTCATCAAGAATGGATATCTATATGCTCATGTTGTTGATGAAGACGCAGCCATGGAATATGTCAGACGTTTCAGGATTAAAAATTGGGACAAGATAAAAAAGGGAATCAAATAGCAAATATCTAAGACTTTCTTATCCCAGCCAAATCTTTGACATTATTTGTGAAATCAATTACCTTGACTCCATGTTGAGCTTTGGACTGCGCCCCGAAAAAGAAGAGGCCCTGCGCCGCAAGATGGAGCGCCTCGGCATCCGGGAAGGCGACCTCATCGAAAAATTTATCCGCTCCCAGGGAAAGGGCGGGCAGCATGTCAATAAGGTTGCGACCTGCGTTTATTTGAAACACCTGCCCACCGGCATCGAGGTCAAATGCCAGCGGGAGCGGTCCCAAGCCATCAACCGGTTCCTGGCCCGCCGCATCCTAGCCGACAAGGTCGAAGCCATAGTCCTCGGAAAAGAGAGCGAGGAGCAGCAGAGGATCGAAAAGATCCGCCGGCAGAAGCGGAAGCGGTCCAAGCGGGCCAAACAGAAAGTGCTCGAGGACAAGCGAAGACACGCCGTCGTCAAAATGGGACGCGCTTTCCGGCCCGGCCCGGACGATATCTAAGAGGCCAGCCGCAGAAGCGCTTGCGGCAAAATGCCCTCTGCCGCAAGATCTTCTGTCTCTGACGATTCTCCTTCGGCCGCCCGAATAATAATTTCCAAGGGCAAGTCTATCAGATTCCCCGAGGAGGCGCATCACATAGTTGTTACCTATAAGCTTAAAAGCTATGAGCAGAGGTATTCCGGACAGGACTTTAGATTTCCGCTCGGGTGGAGGTGCCCAGCCCCGGGCGGACGCCCCCGCCGCGCACACGAATGCCCAGCCCTTTCCCTGTCCTTGAGATTGTGATATAAGTTCAACAGAGGGGAAGTATCATGAGCATCAAGTGCCCGCAGTGTCAGGCGGAGAATCCTTCCGACTCCAAATACTGCAAGGAGTGCGCAACAGCGCTTCCCCATCCCCCCGGCCCGTCCAGCCCTCCTACCAGGACATTGGATACCCCACGTGAAGAGCTGACGACGGGGACGCTCTTCGCTTCGCGCTACCAGATCGTCGAAGAGCTCGGCGGCGGCGGGATGGGCAGGGTCTATCGGGCCCTCGACACGAAGGTCGGCGAGGAGATCGCCATCAAGGTCATCAAGCCAGAGATCGCCGCCGACAAGGCCAGCGTTGAGCGCTTCAAGAATGAGCTCAAGATCGCCCGGAAGATCGTTCATAAAAGCGTCGGCCGAGTGTACGACCTGAACGAGGACCGGGGCACGTTCTACATCACCCTGGAGTATGTCAGGGGCGAGGACCTGAAAGCCTTCATCCGGAGTTCCGGCCAGATGGCGCTCGGCACGTCCCTCCGGGTCGCCCGCCAGGTCGCCGAAGGGCTTGCCGAAGCCCACGGGCTCGGGGTCGTCCACCGTGACCTCAAGCCCTCGAACATCATGATCGACCGTGACGGCAACGCTCGGATCATGGATTTCGGGATCGCACGCCTCGTCGGCGCCAGAGGGATAACCGGCGGCAACGTGATGATCGGGACGCCCGAGTACATGTCACCCGAGCAGGTCGAGGGCAAGGAGGCCGGCCCGGCGAGCGACCTCTACTCCCTGGGCATCGTCCTCTTCGAGATGCTGACCGGCCGCCTCCCCTTTGAGGGCGAAACCGCCCTGAGCGTCGCCGTCAAACAAAAGAGCGAAGCGCCGCCCGATCCCCAAAAGCTTAATCCCCAGATTCCCGAGGACCTGAACCGCGTCATCTTGAGATGTTTGGAGAAGGCCAGGGAGAAAAGGTACCAGAGCGCGTCCGAGCTTCTAGCCGACCTCGCCAAAATCGAACAGGCCATGCCGACGAAGTCCCATCCCTTACCGGCCCGCAGGCCTCTGACCTCCAAGGAGATCACCGTCCGGCTCCCGTCCAAAAAAATCTGGATTTCGGGCGCGGCCGTTCTCGTGGCGCTCCTGGCTCTCGCCGTCTGGCAGTTCATCCCGGAGAAAGAAGGAGCCAAGCGCACCGTTGCCGTCATCGGTTTCAAGAACCAAACCGGCGAGGCGGACCTCGACTACCTCCGCGAGGCCATCCCGCACCTCCTCATTACGAGTCTCGGAGAGTCGAGGCGCCTGAGGGTCACGTCCTGGGAGAGGATGAAGGATCTCCTCCGCAATTCGGGCCGGGACGCGGCCGCGATCTTCGACGAGGAGGCGGGCTTCGAAGCCTGCCGGAAGGAAGGCATCGAGGCCCTCGTCCTGGGGAGCTTCGTCAAGGCCGGCCAGACGTTCGCGACGGACGTCCAGGTCCTGGACGCCTCGAGCAAACGCATCCTGAAGAGCGCCTCGGCCAAGGGGGACGGGGTCGACAGCATCCTCAAGTCCCAGATCGACGAGATCAGCCGGACGATCCGCCGCGGCATCGCGCTCTCCGCCCTCAAAATCGAGGCGCCCGGCCGGAAAATCATCGACCTCACCACGGGCTCCATGGAGGCTTACAATTATTATCTGAAAGCCCAAGAGGCCTACGATAATTTCTTTTATATGGAGGCCAGAAAATTCGCGGAAAAAGCAGTCGCCGTCGACCCCGAGTTCGCCATCGCCTACTTCCTCCTGTCCCAGGCGGACGGACAGCTTTACGATTATCCTGCCCGCAAAGACGCCCTGGAGAAAGCCAAGACCTATTCCGCCAGGGCCACGGAAAGGGAAAGACTCTTCATCGAGGCCAGATATGCCTCCACCATCGAGCGGGATGCGGCGAAGCGGCTCCGGCTCTTGAAGGAGCTCGTCGACAAGTACCCGGATGACAGCCAGGCCCATGCTGAGCTCGGAAGCTATTATGATAGCTACGGTCCCATTCAGGAGGCCGTCTCGGAATTAGAAAAGGCCATCGCCATCAACCCGAGGTTCGGCTATGCCATCAATCAGCTCGGTTATGAATACGCGAGGATGGGAAATTTCGCTAAAGCGGTCCAGTGCTTCGAGCGCTACGCCGAGCTGAATCCCGGTCTTCCCAACCCCATCGATTCCATCGCCGAAATGAACATTTTTATGGGAAATCTGGACGAGGCGGTGGCGAAATACCGGGCGGTGCTGACCATGAGGCCGGACTTCTACCAATCGTGCGTAGGGCTGGCTTACGCTTACGCGCTCAAGGAGGACTACGCAGAAACCGAGCACTGGCTGGAGGAGTTCGTCAAGAAAGCGCCGACACCGCAGACCAAGTCGGAAGGGATTGCCCTCAGGAATTTCTACGATTGTCTTCTCGGCCGGCTGGACCGGTCGCTGGCGGGCTATCTCTCCTCTCTAGAGCAGCTGGAAAAATTCCAAATGGGCTCAATTATTCCCTACACGAACCTTCATATGGGATTCGTCTATATAAACAGGGGAGAAGTCGATAAGGCCCGGAAGGCACTCCAGATCTGGATGGACTATGTCGAAAAAAATTTTCCTTCATATCTGAACTATAACAAGGCCTATTATCGCTTTGTCCTCGGCTTGATCGAACTCAAGCAGGGCCGGCTCGAAGCGGCGAAGGCCTGCCTGACCGAGCTCGAAGGCCTTCTCCCGAGCCTGGCTGCAGCGGACCAGGAGGATTTCGCTTTTTACAGCCGGCTCCTCGAAGCCGAGGCCGCCCTGGCCGGGAATTCGGTGGAACAGGCTATCAGCATAGGGGAGAAGATAGAGTTCTTGGGTTTGCGGAGCGTGAACATAGGCAATATGTTGAGGTATAACCTCCCGTTAATCAAGGACGTCCTGGCCCGGGCCTACTGGAAAAAGGGCGACTTCAACAAGGCCGTCGCCGAATACGAGCGACTGACGACCATCGACCCCAAGAATAAGCTTCGCGCTCTCATCTCCCCGCTATACCACTACAGGTTCGGCCGGGTCCTGGAAGAGAAGGGCGAGAAGGAAAGGGCCCGCCTCGAGTACGAGAAATTCCTCAAGTACTGGGCCGACGCCGACCCACGCTTTGTCGAACTCAAAGACGCCCGAGCGCGGCTTGCCAGGCTAAAAGGAAGCTGAGGGTGTGTGTCTCCTGCTTATAACCAGCGGAGAAGCGGCTATCGTTATCTAAGAGGCCAGCCGGAGTAGCGCTTCCAGCAAGAGGTTGGCGCCTTTTTCCAAATCTTCCCACCGGATGGTTTCCTGGGGGGAATGGCTGATTCCGTCCGGGCTGGGTATAAAAATCATGGCCACGTCTGTTTTGGCGGCGAGAACCTGCGCGTCATGGCCGGCGCCGCTCGTGATCCGCATAAAGGGATAGCCCATTTTTCCACACTCTTCTTCGAGAAGGCTCGTCAGCTGCGGCGGGATCTTGACGGGTTCGGTCCGGTCGATGAGCTTCGAAATAAAAGTCAGGCCGCGCGTTGAGGCGATATCTTCGGCCAGTGAAAAAAGAGCGCTTTCCAGCGCGCTCATCGTCTCTTTGGAGCCGCTCCTGAATTCAAAAGAAAAATCGGCCTGGCCGGGCACCACGCTGAACGCGCCGGGCGCGACGTTCACTTTTCCGATGGTGACCATGCTTCCATAATGTTTAGTCGCCACATACTGGGTGCTTTTCAGGGCGAAGTCGGCCAGCCCGAGAAATGCGTCCCGGCGGAGCTCGAGCGGGGTTGTGCCGGAGTGGCTGGCGTTTCCGATGTAAGAGCACCAGCGGTAATGCTTGCCGGCGATGAGGTCGACGATGCCGATCGGAACATCCTCCGTTTCAAGAACAGGGCCCTGTTCGATGTGAAGCTCAAGATAAGCTTCAATTTCGGGTCTGCTTTTATGCGCTTCGAGGATGCTTTCGATCGTGAATTCTGTCCCGGCCAGGATGTCCTTCAGGGGGCGGCCGAAGGCGGTCGGACCTTTTTCCAACAACTCCTTGTTCAACTCTCCGACAAACGCCCGGCTTCCCAGAAAATCGCCGACCAGATTGCCTTCTTCATCCGTGAAGGAAGCGACCTCAAGGGGCGTTCGGATGCGGTAACCCTCCTCCTGAATTCTTCTCAGGCACTCCAGGCCCGACAAAACGCCGACCGAACCGTCGAACATCCCGCCGTTGACGACGGTATCGATGTGGGAGCCGACCATAACGGTTTTTCCCTGCCCTTCTCCCAGCCGCCCGAAAATATTGCCGGCCCCGTCGACGCGGCAAGCAAGGCAGGCTTCCTGGATCTTCTCTTTCAACCACGCCCGGGCTTCGAGATCGGCCTTGCTGAAAGAGGGCCGGGTGATCCCTCTCTTCGGGTCCCGGCCGATCCGGCCCAATTCCTCAATATCTTTTTTAAGTCGGTCAAAGTTTATATGGAGTGTCATGGCCTTATCTCATAAGGGGGACACAATGTTGTGGCCCCATATTTCGTTCCTCGTGAAAAAATCGCCCTTCATTTTGTCCTAGCAAGGCATTTTTGCCGGGGCCATCTGAGGGAGTTGCTGCGAGCCTTTCAGCGGAACTATCTCCTTTTAAAATCTCCTTATGCCACGGGGAAATATATGGCTTCATTCGGAATGGCCCCTGGGTCAGGCTGCGCCTTTGAAGAGCTCCTCGCAAGGACATCACTTATCTTCTCAGCAGGTCAACCATCTCCCGGACAGCCTGGGTGATCCCGACGACCGCCGTCCGGGCCACGATAAAGAACCCGATGCTGAGCTCGGTGATCTGGGGAATAGCCACGATCGGGCCGACATTTCGGTAATCGAGACCGTGGCCGGCCGTGACCTCGATACCAAGCTTGTCCCCGAATTCCGCCGCTTTCCGGACATCGGCCAGGGCTTTGTCCCGCGCCTTGCCGGGCTTGAGGTCCGCGTAGATGCCCGTATGGATCTCGATCTGGGGCGCCCCGAGGTCGCGGCAAGCCTGGATCTGTTTGAGTTCGGGATCGACAAAGATGGAGACGCGGATCTTTCCGTTCGCCAGGTCTTTAATGTAAGGAGCCAATGCCTTGCGGTTCGCCACGACGTCTAGCCCGCCGGTCGTCGTGAGCTCCTCCGGCCTCTCGGGGACCAGGCAGACGACATCGGGCTTGATCTTCAAAGCGACTTTCTTGATTTCCTCGGTGGCGGCCATCTCCAGTGTGAGCTTGGTCTTGATGACTTTTCTGAGGATCTCCAAATCCCGCTCTTTGATGTGGCGCCGGTCGGTTCTCAAGTGGGTGGTTATTCCCATCGCTCCGGCCTGCTCGGCCAGAAGCGCGAAAAGGGCAGGCTCCGGTTCCGATGCGGCCCGAGCCTCACGCAATGTCGCAAAATGATCGATATTTACGGATAGTCTCATCATCGGTCCTCCGACTTTTTGGATCCCCCTTGATTGGCCAAGGGGGTAGGGGGATTAATAGTTTTGAATCTTAAGTCTTCTCTCATGCTTTATCTTCTCCCCTTAATTCGCTAAGGGGGGTAGGTGGGATTAATGTCACTAAGATAAATTCTTTTTTCATGCTTTTCTTATATCCCGCCTTAATTGAAATTCTTTCTTCATGTTTACTTCCCCAGATGCTTGGCGATCACGTCCGCGACCTGCCGGGCGCAGCGCGTTACTTGATCGCGGTCTTGTGCCTCGACCATCACCCTGGCCAGCGGTTCCGTACCCGAGTAGCGGACATCCAAGCGCCCGCAACCCATAAGCTGGTGCTCGACATTCTCAATCACACGGCCGATCTCGGGAATTTTCTGAAATTCCACTTTGCTGGCCACCGGAACGTTCAGCAGGAGCTGCGGATATTCCTGGAGACCTTCCATGAGCGTTGAAAAAGGGCGGTTTTTCAATGCCAGGACTTCCAGCATTTTCAGGCTGGTCAGGATGCCGTCGCCCGTGGGACAGTCGTCCAGAAAAATCGTGTGCCCGGATTGTTCTCCGCCCAGGTTCGTCCGGATGTCGATCATTTTTTCGAGGACATATTTATCGCCGACTTTCGTCCGGATGAGCTTCAGCCCTATCTTGTCCAGCGCAAGTTCCAGGCCCATATTGCTCATGCTCGTCGCCACCACCATGTCCGACTTTAGCCGTCCCTTGTCTTTCATGTACCCGGCCAGGACAAAGAGCGTATGGTCGCCGTTGAGGATCCTCCCTTTTTCATCGACCCAGACCACGCGGTCGGCGTCCCCGTCATAGGCAATGCCGATGTCGCCCCCGACTTTGACCACGGTTTTGGCCAGCTTTTCCGGGTGGAGAGAGCCGCAGCCGTCATTGATATTCTTGCCGTTCGGCGAGCGGCTGATGGCCACGACGTCAAAGCCCAAATCCTGGAGCACTTCAGGAGCGACATGAGAGCTGGCGCCGTTGGAGCAATCGAGGACGACTTTAAGTATCTTGGGAAGCCGGACATCAGCCAACTGGCTTTTTAAAAAGCTTTTATAGTCTTCGAGGTAAGAAGGTTCCGGTCGAATTTTGGTTTTTTTCTTCCGAAAAACCTTTTTGGAGGCGAGGATATCTTTTTCCAGCCGGGCTTCCCAGGCATCCGAGATCTTAAAGCCTTCCGACGAGAAGATCTTGATGCCGTTGTCTTGATAGGGATTGTGCGAGGCGGAAATCACGATTCCCGCCGAGAACACATGCTTTTTGGTGAGGTAGGAAATGGCCGAGGTCGGGATGATGCCCGCCGAAATTCCTTCCCCGTGGGCATCGCGGATGGCCTGGAGGAGCGCCTCTTCCATCCAGGCTCCCGATTCACGAGTGTCTCGGCCTATGAGCACCCTCGGCTCAAGCTTCTCGGCCTCGAGGAGCCTGATCAGGGCCGTGCCGAGGGCGTAGATCGATTTCCGGTCGAGGGGAAATTCGCCGGCAATCGCCCGGATTCCGTCCGTTCCGAACAGCTTTTTCATGGATCTCCTTAGTCCCTGATTCGGCCCTAAATTGTATCGAATAAATGAAATGAGGTCAAACCTGAAAATTATATCGTATAGCTAGGCGAGGGGTATGCCCCGAGCCTATTTCAGTTTGGAGAGGAAAACCTTGACCCGGACCTTGGTCTGAGTTGTGCCCAGCCTCAAATCCGGCTTGGGGAGAATCAAGTCGGCCTCGAATTGTCCGGTTTGGGCGAGGTCCGTGATATCGACCGGGCTTGTTTGAACCCTGTCCTTGGGATTGAATTTGCTAGCCGGCCCCCGGACAAAAACCTTGGCGGGAGCAAGCTCGATCTTGTCGATGGTAAAACCTTCCTTGGCCCTGCCGATGATGACCGGGAAGACCTCCATCCACACGGCCTTGCTCTTTTCAAGCTTCAGGTGGACTTTATTCGGAAAGATCCGGATGACTTTGGCATCCGGCGGAACGCGGACCATCGAAGGATTGAGGGGATAATCTTCCTGGTTGACGGTGGCCCTTTCCAGGTTCAATATGGCCTGGACGTCTGTTGAGGAGATCTCTCCGAGGAGCCGATTGGGCGCCCGGAGGGTGACCTCGATCATGGAGGAAGGCTTTTCCACGAGCTCTACGTCGGAGGGGATGTTGCGGGTTTCCAGAGGCACGCTCAGAATTTTTTCGGAGAAGATTTTTTCTTCGGGGATCAAGGTTAGCCAGAGAATAAAGGCCAGGACCAAGGCCAGAAGCTTCAGCGCCCAGTTCCTTGTCAAGAGGTGGATGATGAATCTGATCATTGTTTTAGATACTCAACCAGGTACTCTTTGAGTTGGTCTTTGTCCTGCATTCCTTTGAGGACGCCCCGGGTGGACAGCGAGATTCCGCCCGTCTCTTCGGAGACGACGATGACGGCGGCGTCCGTTTCCTGAGAAAGCCCGACGGCGGCCAGATGCCGCGTCCTGGCCAGGAATTCGATCCCCAGGTTGTGAGAGGCCGGCAGGGGGAGAAGGCAGCCGGCGGCCATGATCTTGTTGCCCTGGACGATGACGGCCCCGTCGTGGAGGGGAG
>Ga0315296_10004032_pt1 | contig 12118 bp, 13 predicted proteins | sample YL17G14_18_MG_FD_203921 | JGI IMG/M metagenome (GOLD analysis project Ga0315296, IMG submission 203921) | Sediment microbial communities from Yellowstone Lake, YNP, Wyoming, USA - YL17G14_18 | ecosystem: Environmental > Aquatic > Freshwater > Lake > Sediment | place: USA: Wyoming | collected...
TCGCCCGTAGCTCGCGTCGCGCCCTCCAATTCTGAGACGATTGTTCACTGAAACCCACGAATGTCTTGAACTACAACTTCTTGCGGAATCTTCGAAGATCATCCTTCGTCTCCAGAGTAATCCGCTGGACATCAATGAGTGTTTTCATTGGCGCTGCGTGGACAGACCTCTTCGCATCTATGTCCCAGTTCAGTTCCTTAAACCTTTTCCTAATTTCCTCCTTGCTCTTCTCATTAGACATATCCGCCACCAAATCCCACTCTCATTCAGATGGACCTTCGTCGTCTTCACTCTTCAAGTTCTGGTCCATCTCCGTCTTCAGATTCGGGTCTACATCTATCAGAAGACTCCGGAATCCAAGAGCCTTGTTCTTCCAGTAATTCGCCTGCTCCACGGTTTCCGCCAACTCCGCGCTCAATTTGTCTACACCCTCTTCGCCTTGGACCAGTTGCATGTCAATCTTCTTCCCGGTCTCGTCAGATATGATCTTAGCAGTTCGGTCCGATGCTTGCTCCATGAAGTAGAATGCAACGATAGCGACAATCCATGCGCTGAATATGCCTGCCAGGGTAGGGACGTCTGCGAACTTACCTACCATACCTATCAGCAGTATGATCATGAAGCCAACGATAATGGCCATAGCTAGTACGAACCTGAACAACTCTTTGCAATTCCACCACTTGACTTCTGCTTCCATTTGGGCGGCAGAGACCCCCTTGCCGTTTCCTCCACATAAATCATCCCCTGCCCCATATTTGAAACTTTCTCTAGCTCACATGCTGATAACAGATCCACATGCTGGTCATGGCCCGGAATCTTCCCGTAATCGAAGTTGGGTCATATCCTACGGGTAGAAAACGACGGACCGGAAAATACATCTTTATACCGGCAGGAAAGGGCAATGAATTCCCTGTCTCTGTCCCTTTCTCAGTGATGCACGAGGGTTCTTGTTTGAACATGAGCAATTGTTTGTTGCCACTTCTTATCTATGAACTTTCCAAAACACAACGGGGACCATTCATGGAATGTGTTGAGCATTTTCTCACCGAGGAGGGACACGATCAGAGACAGCGCCCAACAGTGGCAAACTGGACACTAGAGAACATCTTTCCCGAACAAGACCTGGCAGACTGTACTCCTTACATTCTTCAACCCGCGATTATGCGCATGGGTGAACGCGATTCCCAGGCCTACGGATTTGTCCTTGGCTTTGTCCTCCTCTCGGATGATGGACTAAGAGAGGAGCGACATTTGAGGATCCTGCCCAGACGCATTCAAATCAATAATGAGTCGTCGTGCGAGCAAAGAAGCATCGATTCGTGACTGGAATATCCTTTCTCTGCAAACGGTTATATGAACACAATGCGGTAATTAGCGAATTATGAAGTGGACCGATGAACCAACGATTTGGGAACCGCGATGGTCCAATGCCAAAGGCACATACTATGTAGTCCGCGCTGATGCGCTTCAGTTGTCGTTCCCAGAGAATCATGGTTTCTCTGCAGCCGGCATAAGATTCGTCCCTCTGAGACTTCCTCGACGATTTGGTGCTGGCCTCTTAGGAGCCGGAGTCTACTTCACGGGAAAGGCCGAGTTCTTCCTTAAGGCAGCCAATTGGATGGAAGCTGTCATTCTTGCCTCGGACGGAGTACTGCAAGTTGCTTCTGATTTACTCTCTTTTGCACAGCGAAGACCAGTTCGCTTTTGCAGATTATCTCTCGAGGATGAACAGCATGTTTTTCGCAGAGTAAGCCCAATAGGGACGATAAGTGCGGTGCCAAGAGAACCTCGAATCCCCGCAGAGAAGATTGCTATTTTTCTTCATGAATCTATGACGAGACTCAGATCACTGGATATGCCAAAGCACACTCTTGTCATGGAATCCGTGAAGTGGGTGAATGAGGGGACTTGCTCCGCTCCTACTCCTGAAATGAGATACTCAATGCTTTGGATGGCTCTTGAAACATGTCTGGGCGTCGAGGAATCAAGCAGAAACCTACTGTTGTCCGCCGACGAACTGAAGTCTTTGCGGACCAATGTTCAGAAATGGGCGGAGGAACAATGCTTGGATGCCGACCGAGCCGCAAAGCTCGTGAAATCGATTCGCAACGTCAATCGCGCTAGTTCTTATCAAAGGATAATGAGATTCTGCAACCAGCATAAGATACGAGTGAGTGAGGAAGAGATATCTGCGATGCTTGAAGCTAGGAACACGCTTCAGCACGAACCGTGGGCGCGCCCACCGAATCTCTTGGAAATTGTGACACGTCTCGACGAAATGGTAGGGAGATGCATTTTGTGCCAGCTGGGCTCTGATTTGGCATTCCAGCCTTCTTAGGATCGATACAGAGTGGAATCATCGATGCGTTCGGAGCCTTTCAAACCAGCAAGGTCGTTCAACGCAATCAAGAACTCGTGCTCCCGTCCGTGAACCACCCCGAAGTACTGGTCCAATCTAACTGATACTCTGACTAAGCCGAGTCGACTCAGCACACGTATGATTGGTTTAACTCGCTTGGGGTCAAAGTAGGACGCCCATTGAAGAAGACTCATGCTCATCATGGCGTATGATAAAGTGAAGAAGCAGTTGCCACAGAATCCCGGCGGGGAGACCGAAGGAAACCTCTTGCACATAATGCACTTCTTCTTCAGCGGGCTCTTCATGTCCGCTCGGAAGGTTGGAAACCAAGTTTCGTAGTCTTCATCAGATTTGAGATAATCGGGCATCGCGTCTCTAAGATGAGAAGGCAATGCCGATATCGGAATTCGGCTTAACCACAATGGCACTGTCCGACCAGGAAAGACACTTATCCTCGTTTTCAGAAATCTTGGATAGTGCATGACTTTCTTCACCTTAGAATCTCGGGGTAGGTACCTCATGGAAGGCGAACACTCAGACCTGAATTGGGTCCTCCAGGCACCCCCCGTGCGGTGTCCACTCCGATCTTCTTCCGAAGGTCACCAAGGAGCGCCCCTGGTTCGATTCTCATCCCAATTCTAGCCTCTGAACTCAGTCTTGGCGACAGGACTGCCTTCGCACGATATATCACAAGATCAGAAACCCCGTCATCGATTGCACGTTGACACAAGCCACGGATGTAATATCGATTGAATTCGCCCTCGGCAAGCGTCTCTGCTGCGTTGTCTGGAACTGCAGCCGCGATCGACCTGCCTGCCTTGGTCTGCCTGGGCTCACTCTCAATTAATAGTTTACGGTTCTTGAGTTGCGTGGCCAAAGAGGCATCATTTCCGCTGAGAATTGCTTCTTTCAATAAATTGGGATATTCTGATTTGCCGAGCGAGTTCAGGCGAGAGCTAATGTAGAGTCCGTTCTTCTTCAAATCGGATTCGAGTTCCTCAATCATATACGACCGAGTCCGATTGTCCAAATTCATTAGATTCATTGGCATATCTTCACTTGTGAATGTATCGGATCTACTGAGCTTAATGACTTTGCACTCATTACGAAGCTTCTGACGTTCAGCGTTACATTCTCTTGTTCTTCTCCCTGCGATGAGTGACAGGATGCTGATTTGAACGACCTCGGCGGATTAGGAGGATGATGCAGAGACTTGTCAGGTTCTCCGCGAGGGCTTCCCTCCCCGTCGCATGACCACAATAGCCAGCAGCAGGACCATCACCACGGGAACCATCACCGTTCCCCATTCGGGGATCAACACAGGCACGATCTCGACGAAGTCGGAGACCTCTCCATTTCCAACATCGTTGACGGCCATGACTTGATAACGATAGCTCTGGCCGCTTGTGACGTTCGCATCGATGAATACGGGCTGATCAGTCGTATTGTAGAGCTCGAACGGACCACCGTTAACAGAACGATACACGAGGTACGTCGACGCCATGTCTCCGACATTCGCTTGCTCCCATGCCAGCGTAACAGTTAGTGTAACACTGTCACAGACAATCATCAGGCCTGTAACTATCCCTGGAACGGTATACCCAATCAATTCAACGTAGTCACCGTCCCCATAGTCATTGCCCGCAGCCACTCTGTATATGTACATCGTCCCTGGCCTGACAGTGGTGTCGCTAAACCACAACATCGAAGTCAATCCCTTCGCTACCTGCTCCCAACCGCCCATCGAGGTATTCCTGTAAACGGCGTGGTACGTCACGGTCGCGATTTCGCTCGTGTTCGTCTGCCAGGTTATGTTGACACAGCCTGGAGAAGAATCCGCCACAACGTTGGCAAGCACTCCTGGCACTCTGACGAGATCGAATTCGCCCGAACGGCTGGTCACATTCGCATCAGAAAGGAGTTCAGCCAGAATGGTATAACGACCCTCTGCCAGCGACTGCGGGGGCTTCCAAGAGTGGCTCAGGTCATTCTCAGTGGAGTCAGCAATCACGAGGACCTCATCATAGTGGGGCCTCCCTATCTTTCCAACGATCCCTGTGTCCCAATCTAGCGAATACAGCCACTCAGACGTCATGGCCAGACCAGCGAGCCCGTAGAAGTGGTTCTCATAGCCGGCACCATATAGTCCCGCTCCGTTGTATGTATCGATCACGTCCAGGGTTTCTGGATCTACCTGAACGATCACTAGATCCGCCGTCACGAACATTCCCCGGGAATCCACCGTAATGCCCCACAACGGCGAGTACGGGATCGTCTTGGAGAACAACGGGGTGACCGTCAGTCGGTCCAAGACATAGATCGTGCCTCCCGATCCGCAAACGTAGAGGTAGTCGCCACAGGATGCGATGCCATATGCTCCTACATAGGAATTCATTCCAGTATCGGTCACCCATGACAGGTCAGTCTTGTCCAGAACGACAATTCTCCCATTGCCCATGTCAGCAACATACAACATATCTCCGACCACTTCGATGTCGTACGGCAAAACGAACTGGCCGACCCCGGGTCCTGCACTACCGACACTGCCTACCCACGACAAATCCTTGGTCAGTTTCACAACCCTGCACATCGAGTCGCAGATATAGACGTAGTTCTCATCCACTGCTATTCCCATCGGATTGCCCAGCTGATTCACCCCTGAACCCCATGGGAAATTCTTCGACGCGACTATCGAAAGGTCTGACTGTCTTACCACAAACAAGCTCTGGTCAGAAGGATTTGGCATCCAGGCACTCAAGTAGAGCAAATCTCCGTACGGAGCAGCTCCAACAGCAAGTCCGAACTGTGTATCGAATCGACTCCAGAGAGTTGGGGCATATCCTTGATAGGTCTGCAATGACAATCGGACACTGCCGTTTGGAGCATCGGACGACAGCCACTGCAGCTCATACTGTTGACCCATTCTCAAGACATCATCTAAAGAAGGATGCAGCACAAGAAGTCTCGAAATCCCGCACGATTCAACCCTCAACGAAATCGCGTACGGCTCATCGAAAGGCCCTACGAAACCTGGACAGGTCTTAACATAGTACTTGCCTGGAGCGAGGTAGTCAGCTCTTATCATCGCTGACTTGTTCGAGATGGTCGAGTCGTCATTATACAACATTGCCACACCGGGAGCTGATTGCTCACCGAAGAGCCACATCTGCGTGTCGGTCACCGATCCCAGACTGAATGTCTCCAACGTCACATTGCTGACCTCGTCAACATCGAACCATGTCCAGTCCTGATCGGGCTTGTAATTCTTCAGATTGTGGTGCTGTGGGTAATCAGGCACGATTTGCTTAGCGCTTAAGTAGTCATCATCATACTCGAAATCGTCTCCGAAACTCCACACAAGAATCGGCGAACTTATGCAAGCCCAGAGGACGCCTTCGTCACGAACGCCGACGAAGAAGTAGTGATACTGACCTTCTCCCTGGGGGACCGTGAAGTAGTTGTTGATGTCGACTGAAAAGGAAAAGCTACCCGTGTTAGGAACCTCGTGCCCGATCTCCCAGTACGATCCGCCATAGTAAACGTATATTTCGATTGTGGAAGAGGGAGTGTAGGAGTTCCACGTGATCGTTGCCATCTGGTCAATGAACAAGACATCCATTCCTGTCGGTGAGGTCATCTGAACGGGCAATGGGCATTCAAGGAGAGAGAATAAGCCACTCTCTCCAAATACCGATGGATTCGAGTAGTCGATAACGACAACCTTGAAATCGCTGCTGCCGTTCACGAGTATCTTCCCGTACTGTGTCATCTGTGATTGGTGCCAGGTATTGAAGAAGTGATTGAGATCATAGTCATAGATCCCCGTGTTCTCGTAATGCAGCTGGAACTCCACCCACCACTGTTGACTCTCAGACTCAAGGCGGAGTCGGACATAGGTCACGGAGCCAGTTGTCTGCCATCGGATGTGCAGTACCTCATCATCGAGTACCACAGAGCCTGGGTTGGGTTGAGTTACCGTGATGGTTCGCGGAGTGGTTACAATCGTGAACGGAGTGGAAGAGTAGCCGAACACCTCGGGTCTCGACTCGCTCACGACTTTAATCATATATGGGCTCGAAATGGGATAGGTCTGACTCACGCTCCACAGGAAGCTTCCATAAGTGCCACTGTTGGAAACGCTATCAGCGAGCTGATGGAGAGGCCCGGACACACTCGCCAAGTAGACATCGACCGAGTCCCCACTTCCGGCGATCGGCATGGTCCACGAGAGGGAGATTGTCATCCCGGACTCAATGGATGCGTATGATGGTGTGACTCCTGGCGGGTCTTGGACAGCTATTGCCAGGCTGGGGACGGCCACCGTCACGTCGGCTGGAGGGCTCCTCCCGCCATCCTTGGCCACGACCACGACGCTGTAGATGTAGGTGGCGCCATAGCTAGTCACGGCATCCGTCCAAGATCTTGCACTGGAGCCTGAGATTGAAAGGCTAACAGGGGTCATCCAAGGGATCCTGGTGATCTCGTAGCTTGCGAGACTGGATGTCAGATCCCGACTCGAATGCTGGAATGTGAGCGTAATCCACGGAGAAGCGTGGGAATAGTCTATCAAGTTCCCGACAATCGAAGGCGCAGAAGGGGCCTGCGATTCTTCGCTCGGCCATACCTTGTACTCCCAACTCATCAGGGTCATGCTGTAGTCAGCAATCACCATACCCCAGCATTCGCACCTGAACCCGGCAATAACATCAACCCCGATGAAGAGACCATAGTCCAGACCAGTGAGGCTGGCAGACAGCATCGCCCTGGCGTAGGGCTCGAGCCCAACGTATGGTCCCACGAGGCCAAAGACCAGCGTGCGGATGCCAAACGGCATGCTCAACCTCGCCTCCGCATCAACCCCAGCCTCTGGAGTGGTCGGAGTGATAGATAGTTCGTCCCCTGTCTCGTAATTCGACCACTGGCCGCCGGAGTAGATTATGCCCATGGCTTTGAAAGCGTTCGCGTTTGCTCCAATGGAGAGACTCCCCTCGGCGTTGAAAGTGGCCTCGAGACTCCAGTAGAGTGTCACAGTAACGGGGATCCATCCTATCCAAAACACCCCTGCATTGTACTCGAAACCCGCGAGCTCGCGCTCCCATTCGATTGTCCCAGTTACCTTGAAGTTCACGGAAGCCTCAAAATCAACATAGAGGACGATAGCCGCCGAGGTCAGCCCGGTCCAGCCGATGTCCGCCAAGAAGCAGGCGCTCATCTTCAAGTAGAATCTGCCATCTGCTTCCAGCAATGCGTCCCCAAACTCATTGTCTACGGATTCCTCGTAGTGGATTGTCTCATCAATCACCATCAAGTCTATGTTAGCTCCGAGATACAAACCAGAGTCCATTGGTGCAGACAAGCCTTGCGTCTGCTCTCCGGTCAATCCAGATTGGGATGCGTAGACCGTGACGACGTTCGCATCAGATTCGACTGCGGACACAATCCTGATCGTGCCGCTGTCGTCGAACCCAGACAGATAGTCTCCCACAGAGGGCAGAGCGCTCCTCTGAGGAACGGAGTCATATGTATAAATCAAACGATCTGGCAGGACAGAGATAGATATCGGTCTCTGCCATTGCCCAGTATCATCAGGCGCTATGATACTAGCTTCCAGGTCGCCTTCTCCGAAACCGTCAGACATAGCACTCTGCGCGGATGACTCCGAACTGACTGCAATGGCATCACTAGATGCGGACGATTCCGCATCAACATTCGACACAGGCACGACTTGCAAGGATGAAAACAGCAGTACGAAAACAGCTAGTGCTACAACTCCCCTCTCTCTCCTCGACCTCACCATTCCCCCGAGTTGAATGCATCACATCTTCGGAAGATAAGTCTTGCTGTGATTGACGAATCCGATCTTGCACTTCTGCCACATCATTGCCAACCCGCCAATCAGTAGCCAACTGCAGATTGTTGCCTCCTTCCTCTGGCCCCAAAGGGCGCTCTGTCCGTTTTCGTACTCCGTTCCGTCCAACAGATCTTCGCCAGGGTTCTTGTTTGAACATCACGTGCTCTAGCAGGACCTCGTGAGATTCGGAATCACTGTTTGATCAGGCATCGATCTTCCGTCAGTTCTTTTGTGGATTCCAGTTTCTTGCCTTGACATATGCAACCGAGGCGGCAAGAAGGATGAGCACCACTCCAGGCAATGCGATCAACCAGACTCCATTGATGTGGCTGAGAGCAGCGGTGAGACCAATGCTCCACGCGAGCATGAAGACAAGAGGAAGCACATATGTGACGATTCTGTTGGAGCTCCATCCAGATAACCCACTTTCCATGGCTCGCAGCAATTTCTCTAGCGAGAGAGCTTGACCGTCGCCGCCAGTCATCTTCTCGTAGTAGTCCCTCATCTGTTTCTCGTGATCCTTGAATTCGGTTTCGCTTCCCTTGAACATTACAGCGCGAGAACCACTGAAGTACATCGGGAAAAAGTTCTGTGCTTGATTAGAGTCGACGATTCGGCTATGGAATAGCTCCATTTCCATATGCCGCAACTGATTCTCGAGCAGCAAGATTCCTCTCCGCCAACGACTGCTAACCAAGAGCCAAAGGAGAGATACGAAAAAACCAACCAGCGAAAGTCCAGCGGGTAGAAACCTGATAGTCTCTACGACATCCAATGCCTGAAACAGGGCCACAAAAAGAATGCTCTCTACAACCAAGAATGTGCTGATTGATGTCCAGAAGGTCTTGTCTTGATGAATCCATATGTCAACCAACTTTGAATAGTAATAACCGGGCAGGCTGGAGGTGACATCCGATTTCTTCTCAATCATCAGTCACACCTTCGAGGAGGAATTCCATCGATTCACACCGCATGATTGCAATAGGGCCGCAGCAACCAATCCATTCATTCCGTGAACCTTCTCCATGGCTCGGCAAGTTTCTTCTGTTGATCAGGATCGACACTTCGTAGCCGCTCAGAGAATTCATCTAGTGTGACACACCGCGAGAAATCCAAAGAGAAGATGCACGCACGCACCTTCCTGTCCAGCCACACGCATCCACCGCATCTAGTCTGCTCAGCTGGGCGTGAATCTCCCCTGACTAGTGAGCATTTCTTGTGCAAGTAATAATCTATCATCAGACCTACCTACTCAACGGCCGTAATGGTCCATAATCTTGCCGATTCCTTTGCGCGTACCTAGCACGATTCTCCTTGACGCTTAGCTTTCGCTCTCTCTTCATGCCCAGCCCTCATAACTTTCGGAATATGTAGATTTGCGATTCCGGCTGGCACTTTCAGGTCAGGATTCCAAATGAAACTCATTATGAGTCCACATTCCTCCAGCTTATTCGAAATGTAGTTCGCCATTCTATAATCTGGCAGAAGCAGGTCGTTTTTCAGTTCAGAAAGAAGAACAGTTGGACTGGTTCCCAGTCCGTGGTTCTCTTGAAGGCGAGCAATCCTTAGCAACAAGTGATATGATGCAACGAGTTGGTCTGGAACATGTTCGTTGAGGATCACTCGTGTCCCCACAGTACTCCGCTCAAGGCGATCGACCTGAAGACAAGAGAAGAACAAGGTGACGGGATCCTCCCCAGAGAAGATGAATTCGTTGCCCCCAAAGCCCACAGTCAGTTCTGACAAGAATCCATGCTCATCACTTCGGAGAATGGATTCCTTTTCTGCAGACTTGGAAAATGATCGACAAACAACGGCGTCTCGGACGTACATATTATATCCACCCAGGACAAGATCAAAAATGCTGTTCCAGCGACTTGTTGCATAAACCTGGGTCACCCTCCGTAGCGGTCCATGATGCTCATTCGGATGTTGTGCACGATGTCTCGGCAGACCTCCTGATTCCTGCGGCTTGAGCGAAGTCGTCCTCTGATGACATCCCCGAAGGCCGCCTTCTTGGAATGTAGGGCGCATTCCGCCTTGACTCTCCAACGGTACACGGACGTCCATCTCTCCGGGAACCTCGTGGCAAAGAGGACATGCGCCTCATAGGCGTTCGCAGGGTGAGGGCGGAACACCGCGTTGTCCTTCGGCTTGATGTACGGGGTCACGCCGTACTCATGTGCGACCTCGTAGTTCCTGACTGACACGAAGGCTGGGTCCGTCAGCACCTTCTGGATGTTGCTGCCAGGGACCGTCTCTGCCAGGAACTCCTCGAAGAAGGGAGCCTCGTGCCAGGTTCCTCTGGTAACCTTGGTGTAGGGGATGACCAGTGACTTCACGCCCACTATGTAGTGCGCCTTGTCATACTCGCGATACTTCTTCGGGTTGGTTCGGTCAGTGCTCCATGCCTTTCCCTTGGCCAGTGGGTTGCCGGTCGGGTCCATCGCCGCGATGCTCTCCTTCATCCACAGCTCCCACGCGACCGTCCTCTGAAGCCGCTGGAGCGTCGCTGTGATCCCGGGGTCCGCCCGGTACTGGTAGAGGGTTCTCGGCCGGGGGACCTTCTCCAGGCCCAGGGTGTCCTTGAAGATGTTGAGGAGGGACCACGACTTCTGGGCAACGCAGTTCATGAACTCGATGAGGAGCAGGCACTTGAGCATGTCCCGTCGCTTGCATGGTGGTCGCCCTGGTTGGCCAGGCTCCTTCTCGTGGATGCGCTCGTTGTCCACGAGCCCGCGAATCTCCCTTGGTACCTCACCGACCTCGTTCGCGCGGAACTCGTCATACTTCGGCCGTCCTATGCGGGGAGGCATCCATCGCTTCCTCTTCGGTCTGCCTGGCTTGCGTCGCGACCAGTTCGGTTTCCTTCGCTTGCTCTTCGATGCTTTCCTGCGCTTCCTGGCTGCCACTTGCTCGTCCCATCCCTTCCGACCCTCCGATCACGCACCGATACACTCAAGCACCGATGTGCTCATCCTCCCCCCTGGGCGTTCCTCGGCTCAGGGGTCGTTTCAGTCTCGGGTCGAGGGCGTCTCTCCTCAAGAACCTATGCTGCGAAGGGACTCAGACCAAGTTTATGCAACAAGTCTGTTCCAGCATTGTGTGAAGTGCAGCTTGTGATTGCATGCTTTGATGAAGGCAGACGGAAAGAGACTCCAGGCGCTGAGACCGGGGACCTCAAACTTCACTGCATAGAACAAAGGAAGGTGATTCAACACAGCAAATCTTTGCCTCCTATCGAAGTCTCGTTTGGATATGCTCCACGTTTCTTTCTGACACCTCTTGACTTCAACTAACATTGTGATGCTGCCTTCATGGTCTTCGATTGGAGCACTAGCCTCTTTCCGATATGTGGCAATGAAATCGCATGGAATCGAGTCACCAGTGGTCTTGTATCTCGTCTCTTCTACCTTCTGGATACTAATGCATCTGCCCATTAGCATAGAAAGTAACAAAAACTCGTCTTCAGCCTCCAGCCCGAATTCGAGTTGCCTGAGCTTTGTGACCTCCTGTGAAGTGAGCTTCGAAAGCAATTTCTCATATTGCTCTCCTTCGATGTATGGTTTCACGCCTCTGAATGCCTTCAGTTTGGAGAGATCGAATTCACTCATACTTCAGAACCAGATATCATATGGAATACGCCGCCTTGAGGATTTGCATATTCTCGATTGTTGTGGCAGACTCAATGAGAGGCTGTTCGCCTCGATCCCAAACTTCTGATGTCAGAAATCCGCCCCCACTTCCCGGATTGTACGACTAGCCAATCCGCATGCGAGAATGCTAGTTTGAACACGAAACAGCTGTCGCGATGAGAATGACTGCCAGACGTCTCGGCGGAGAGACTAGTCACATATTTCTTGTCGGCAAAGAACTCCCTCAGTCATCCCTCTCCGGCGATCATGGCA